>Ga0268296_1050_pt1 | contig 87096 bp, 67 predicted proteins | sample MetYM1_FD_191345 | JGI IMG/M metagenome (GOLD analysis project Ga0268296, IMG submission 191345) | Soil microbial communities from Anza Borrego Desert, Southern California, United States - Methylocaldum Y-M1 | ecosystem: Environmental > Terrestrial > Soil > Desert | place: USA: California... | reverse complement strand
GCTTACGCAAATCGTTGGAAATGGGTCGCACCATCGGATGCTGGCCTCCAGCCCAGCCAGCATCTTGAATCATATTCGCCCCAGATCCGGAATCCCTTCCGATTCAATAAATTCGTGAACCGCTCTAACCATCTCCGATCATGTCGCGCGTACATCGAGAGAGTCCCCGTGTGGCACCCCCCTCCCTGCCCCTCCCCCGCAAGGGGGGAGGGAATGAGAGAGTGGTGGCCACCTTACGTCGCGAAGCGATCAGAGGCTTGAGGCGGGGTCACGACTACACTTCCCCGTCCTTCCACCCGATCCTCTCCTTCAAGAACCGAAAACCCAGCACCTCGAAGCCGGCGCGCTCCTTGTTGTCCTTGCCGTAGCCGTGGCCGCCCGCAGCCGGCTCGTAGAACCAGGCTTCAAAGCCCATCGCCTGGAGTTTTGCGGCCATCTTGCGGGCATGGCCGGGATGGACGCGGTCGTCGCGCCGCGTGGTCGCGATCAGGATCGGCGGATAGGCCTGCCCGGCCTTCACGTTGTGATAGGCGGAGTAGGTCTTCAGCCACTCCCACTCGTCGGGCTTGTCGGGATCGCCATATTCGGCGATCCAGCTCGCGCCCGCGAGCAGCTTGGTGTATCGGCGCATGTCGATCAGCGGGATGGTGCAGAACAGTGCGCCGAAGCGCTCGGGGTAGCGCACCAGCATGTTGGTGATGAGGATGCCGCCGTTCGACCCGCCATGCGCCGCGATGCGCCTCGGTTGCGTCACGCCGCGGCGGACGAGGTCAGCGGCCACTGCCGCGAAATCGTCGTGCGACAGCTTCTTGCCGGCCAGCCGTCCGGCATCGTGCCAGCGTGTGCCGAACTCGCCGCCGCCGCGCAAATTCGCCTGCACCGTCGTGCCGCCGCGCTCCAGCCACAGCTTGCCGAGCGAGGCATTGTAGTACGGCTTCACGGCAAGTCCGAAGCCGCCATAGGCGCTCATATAGACTGGCGCGTCGCCGGTCTCCCCGGCGGGCCCGGTCTGCACATAGGGAATACGCTCGCCGTCAACAGAGATCGCCTCGTGCTGGGTCACCACGAGGCCGTCGGCGGTGAACGTCTTCGGCGCCTGCTTCAGCACGGTCGGACTGGCAACGCCGCGCTCGATCAACAGCAGCGACGGCGGCGTGAGCGGATCCTGCACATTGGCGAGCAGGTCGCCATTGCTTTCGGAGGCATGGCGATCGAGCGGCCAGACGTCGACGACGCCGATTCCCGGCAGGCCGTCAAGCGTCTCGCGGCTCCAGCTAGTGGCGGATGGTGTGCAGATCTCGAAGCGAGGCTTGAGCTCGTCGAGGATCGAGAGCACCAGCCTTCCGCCGGCCCAGAACAACCCTTGCAGCGCGCGCCGCGGTGCGGGCTCGAACAGGACGACAAAATCGCGGCTGCCGGCCAGGAACGCCGAAAGCGAGATGCCGAGCACGGTATCGGTGGCATAGGTCCGGCCTTCGACCTGCCAGTCCTTGCGGAGCTTCATCGCGAACCAGTCGCCATGCGCCTGCATCCAGATTCCGGTCGGCAGATCGAGCTTCGTCGTCGTGCCCGCCGCATCGCGCAGCCGGATCGCGTGATTGAAGAAGTCGATCTGGTCGACGATCCAGACCCGCGGCGCCGCGCCGGTGTCGTCGGCGCTGCCATAGATCGTCATGTGATCGGCCGCGGTCTCGATGATCACCTCCGCCTGCTCGACCGGCTGGCCGCGCCGCCACAGGCGAACCGTCCGCGCATATCCCGAGCTCGTCGCCATGCCCTCGCCGTGCGCGCTCGACAGCAGCAGCGTGTCGGCATCGAGCCAGTCGACGCTGCCCTTGGCCTCCGGCAGCGTGAAGCCGTCCGCCACGAAGCTCTTCGTGGCGAGGTCGAATTCCCGCAAGGTGACGGCGTCGCTGCCGCCGCGCGACAGGCTCAGGATCGCCCGCGAGCTGCCCGGCATCGTGGCGATCCCGCCGAGCAGCCAGTCCTCGCCTTCGCTCGCTGCGAGCCGGTCGATATCCAGCATGGTCTCCCATGCCGGGTCGGCCTTGCGAAATTCCGCCAGCGTCGTGCGCCGCCACAGGCCGCGCGGGTTGCTGGCATCCTTCCAGAGGTTGTGGAGGTCGTTGCCGCGCCGGCTGACATAGGGAATGTTGTCGGGGCGGTCGTAGATCGCGGCAAGCAGATCGCGGTCGCGGGCGAAAGCCGCTCCGCCGAACGCGGCGAGCGTCAGGCTGTTCTGCCGCTCCACGAAATCGAGCGCCTGCGTGCCCTCGATCTCCTCCAGCCACAGCCAGGGATCGTCGTCGGGAGCTTGAAGCGTGGGCCTGTCGTCGACGGACATGAGCGAAACTCCAAAAATTCGCGGCGGATAGGATTTGATCGAGCGCAAGCCGTCAAGGGCGCGATCCGTTATCATTCGGTCGATTGCGTCAGAGGCATGGCCTGCGCCCGTTTGCGCCGGTTGTTCACCTTCCCCCGCCCCTCCATATTGCCGGGAATCAACAGAGCCCTCATGAGCCCTTGAAAGTCCCCTTGGGGCGGAAATGCCGATGCTGGACGTGACTGCAGTCAATGAGATCGCCGACGACGTCCGCGTGCGTGCCAATGTGGTGCGCCTTGCCGCGGCGCAGGCGCTGACCGGCGCCAACTCGGCCGTGATCTTCGCCACCGGCGCGATCGTCGGCGCCACGCTCGCGCCCGACATGTCGTTCGCGACCGTGCCGATCTCGATGTATGTGGTGGGACTTGCCGCCGGCACGCTGCCGACCGGCGCGATCTCGCGTCGCTTCGGTCGCCGCGTGGCCTTCGTCATCGGCACGGGCCTCGGCACGCTCACCGGCCTGCTCGGCTCGGTCGCGATCCTGCACGGCTCGTTCGCACTGTTCTGTGTCGCGACCTTCCTCGGCGGCCTCTACGGCGCCGTGGCGCAATCCTATCGCTTCGCCGCCGCCGATGGTGCCAGCGCGGCCTACCGTCCGAAGGCGGTGTCCTGGGTGATGGCGGGCGGCGTGTTCGCCGGCGTGCTCGGTCCGCAGCTCGTGCAATGGACCATGGACGTCTGGCAGCCCTATCTGTTCGCCTTCAGCTTCCTGGTGCAGGCCGCCGTCGCGCTGGTCGCGATGGGCATCGTCGCCGGCGTCGACATGCCCAAGCCCGCGCCGGCCGATCTGCACGGCGGCCGGCCGCTGCTCACCATCGTGACGCAGCCGCGCTTCATCGCGGCGGCGCTGTGCGGCGTCATCTCCTATCCCATGATGAACCTGGTGATGACCTCGGCGCCGCTCGCCATGAAGCTGTGCGGCCTCAGCGTGTCCGATTCCAATTTCGGCCTGCAATGGCACATCGTCGCGATGTACGGACCGAGCTTCTTCACGGGCACGCTGATCGCCCGCTTCGGTGCGCCGAAGGTCGTGGCCGCCGGCCTGCTGCTGGAAGCCGGCGCCGCTGGCATCGGCCTCTCCGGCCTCACGGCGATGCATTTCTGGGCGACGCTGGTCGTGCTCGGCGTCGGCTGGAATTTCTCCTTCATCGGCGCCTCCGCGCTGGTGCTGGAGACGCACCGGCCGCAGGAGCGCAACAAGGTGCAGGCCTTCAACGATTTCCTGGTGTTCGGCATGATGGCGATCGGCTCATTCTCCTCCGGCCAGCTGCTCGCCAATTACGGCTGGTCGGCGGTGAACCTGGTGGTGTTCCCGCCTGTCGTGCTGGGTCTTGCCGTGCTCTCGCTGGTCTCCTGGGCCCGCCGCCGCAAAGCGCGGCTGGATGCGGCCATGGGCGAGTTTCCGGACGCTGTCTGATGGCGGGAGGCTGTCAGCAGCGTTGATACTTCGATCGCCGTCGAAGTGATTTTCCAGGGCCAGGTTGTTACATGATGCTCGTCATGGATGGGCTTGCCCCTGGCCGGTGCGTGATTCAGTTCTTGCCGTCATTCCGGGGCGATGCGCAGCATCGAACCCGGAATCTCGAGATTCCGGGTTCGCCCCTCGGGCGCCCCGGAATGACGGAAGAGGCGATAACGAGAAGAACGAGTGGACACATCAAGGCCCGCCAAGATCGACGAATCCTCCCTCCGCTACGAAGGCTGGCGCATCGTTGCGGTCTGCTTCCTGCTCGCCACCTTCGGCTGGGGTCTCGGCTTCTACGGCCAGAGCGTCTATGTCGCCGAGCTCCAGCGCGCGCGGGGGTGGCCGACGACGCTGATCTCCGCTGGGACGACGTTCTTCTATCTGTTCGGGGCGCTGCTGGTCGTTTTCGTCGGCGAAGCCGTCCGGAAATACGGCCCGCGTATCTGCCTGATTGCCGGCACGCTGGCGATGGCGGCGGCCGCGGTCGCGATCGGCGCGGTGCGCGAGCCTTGGCAGCTCTATCTCGCGAACGCCGTGCTTGCCTTCGGCTGGGCCGGCACCAGTCTCGCCATGATCACCAACACGATCAGCCTGTGGTTCGACCGCAAGCGCGGCATGGCGATCAGCCTGGCCCTGAACGGCGCAAGCTTCGGCGGCATCGTCGGCGTACCGCTGCTGGTGACGCTGATCGGCCATGTCGGCTTCGCCAGCGCGATGTATGCCGCCGCCGGCGCCATGCTGGTGCTGCTGCTGCCGGTCATCCTGCTTCTCGTCGGCCATCCGCCCGATCGTCATGGCTGGCACGCGACGGCGAAGGCCAAACCGCAATCCTCGACGCAGATCCGCGCATGGGCGCTGCGTGACGTCGGCTTCCTCACGGTGACGATCGCCTTTGCCCTGGTGCTGTTCGCGCAGGTGGGCTTCATCGTGCACCTGATCTCGTTCCTCGACCCCGTGATCGGCCGCGAGCGCGCCGCCGTCGCCGTCGCGGTGCTGACGGCGATGGCCGTGGTCGGCCGCGTGCTGTTCTCGCTGGTGATCGACCGCCTCGATCAGCGCCTTGCCTCCGCGCTGTCGTTCCTCAGCCAGGCGGCTGCGCTTCTCGTCGTCATCAATCTGCACGATGACTATGTGCTGATCGCGGCCTGCGCGGTGTTCGGCTTCTCGGTCGGCAACCTCATCACGCTGCCGTCGCTGATCGTGCAGCAGGAGTTCGACAGCGCCGCGTTCGGCGTGCTGATCAGCTTGAACACGGCGATCAACCAGGTGACCTACGCGTTCGGCCCGGGCGTCGTCGGGGCCTTGCGCGATCTCTCCGGTGGCTACGCGCTGCCGTTCTATCTCTGCATCGCGCTCGAGGTGATAGCCGCGGCGCTGATCATGGTGCGGGGGCGAAATCTTCGTAGGGTGGGTTAGCCCTGCGGCTGCGCTTCGCGCATCCGCACGGCTAACCCACCCTACGTGCTCCGGCTACGAGATCACGCTTCCCGCTGCTTCAGCAACGCCTCGACATCCAGCCGCTTGGTGAACATCGCCAGCTTCCCGTCCGGCCCGAACGGCCATTGCTCCCTGGGCCTGTCCCAATACAGCTCGACGCCGTTCTGGTCGGGATCGCGCAGATACAGCGCCTCGCTGACGCCGTGATCGCTGGCACCATCCAGCACGATGCCGGCCGTGAGCACCCGATGCAGCGCATCCGCCAGCGCCGGCCGCGTCGGGTAGAGGATTGCGGTGTGAAACAGCCCGGTCGCATCAGGCGGCGGCGGCGAGCCGCCCTTGCTCTCCCAGGTGTTGAGCCCGATGTGATGGTGATAGCCGCCGGCCGAGATGAAGGCCGCGCCCGAGCCCATGCGCTGCATCAGCTCGAAGCCGAGTACGCCGCAGTAAAAGCCGAGCGCGCGATCGAGATCGGCGACCTTGAGGTGGACGTGGCCGATCCTGGTGCCGGCGGCGACGGCGGGGCTTTGCGACATGGAAATGCTCCGTTGCTGAGCTCCACATAGGGCGGGGCTCGGGACAGCGCCATTGCTCATCTCGAAACCCATCGTTTCCAGATAAGAAGCTAGGCCAGCTCCGACACCTCGCCCTCGGGCAGGCCGAACTCGAACGTGTTCAGCGTCATCGATACCAGCGTGTAATAGCCGCACAGCCCGATCACCTCGACGACGCCGCGCTCACCGAGCAGTTTTACCGCGTCGTCGTAGAGCCCCTTCTCGACGCCGTGGCCTTCGTGCAGCGACTTCGCGAGATCGTAGATCATCTTCCCCTTGGGGTCGTCGAAGTCCGGCGTGCGGCGGTCGCGGATCGCGTCGATGATCTCGCCCTTCATGCCACCCGCAAGCGCGAGGCGCTTGTGCGCATACCATTCGTAATGCGCGGTCCAGTGCCGCGCCGTCACCAGGATCGCGATCTCCGAGAGCTTTGCCGGAAATATCGTGTCGAAGCGCATGACCTCGCCGAGCCGCGTCGCGTGACGCGCCATCTCCGGACTGTTGAGCCAGGCCATCATCGGCGCCGGCGGCTTGCCGCGCTTGCCGGCAATCGATTCGTCATAGGTCTGCCGCTGGCTCTCGTTCATTTCGCCAGGCGAAAGAAGCTTCAGGCGCATTGTCGTTTCCTCTTTGTTTTCAAGCACCGTCTTGCCGCGACTATAGCCGACTGCGGCTCGCGGAAGTGGTTGAATTCCGCGGGGGCTTGGCCCAGAGTCGTGCCCAACAAGTCTTTTTGATTGATGGAAACGACCATGAGCGACACTGAGACCGCCGATCTCGAAACATTCCGCAACGAGACGCGCGCCTGGCTCGAAGCCAATTGCCCGCCGGAAATGCGCAAGCCCGCGACGTCGGATGCCGACGTCTTCTGGGGCGGACGCAACGCAAAATTCTCGTCCGAGCCGCAGCGCATCTGGTTCGAGCGGATGCGCGACAAGGGCTGGACCGTCCCCGACTGGCCGAAGGAGTATGGCGGCGGCGGCCTGAGCGCGGCCGAGCACAAGGTGCTGCGCTCCGAGATGGCGAGGATCGGCGCGCGCCCGCCGCTGTCGAGCTTCGGCATCTGGATGCTCGGGCCGGCGCTCTTGAAATACGGCAACGACGCCCAGAAGAAGGAGCATCTGCCGAAGATCGCGGCGGGCGAGATCCGCTGGTGCCAGGGCTATTCCGAGCCGAACGCCGGCTCCGATCTCGCCTCGCTCCAGACCCGCGCCGAGAGCGACGGCGACGACTTCATCATCACGGGCCAGAAGATCTGGACGTCCTACGCCAATTACGCCGACTGGATCTTCTGCCTGGTGCGCACCGATCCCACTGCGAAGAAGCATGACGGCATCAGCTTCATCCTGTTCGACATGACCTCGAAGGGCGTCTCGACCAAGCCGATCCTTTTGATCTCCGGCTATTCGCCGTTCTGCGAGACCTTCTTCGACAATGTCCGCGTGCCGAAGTCGCACGTGGTCGGCACCATCAACCGCGGCTGGGACGTCGCAAAATATCTGCTCCAGCACGAGCGCGCGATGATCTCAGGGATGGGCGAGCGCGGCGTCGGCCGGCCGCTCGGCCAGATCGCGGCGGACTCCGTCGGCACCGATGAGCAGGGCAGGCTGGACGATGCTATGCTGCGCGGCCAGATCGCGCGCTTCGACGTCGATGAAGCCGCGCTCGCGGCCTGCGCCGAGCGCGCGGTCGATCTCGCCAAGGCCGGGCAGGCGCATCCGGCGTTCTCGTCGGCGATGAAGTATTACGGCACCGAGCTCAACAAGCGCCGCCACGAGATCCTGATGTCGGCCGGCGGCGTCGATGCGCTGGAATGGGAGAGCGAGCGCTCCAGGCAGGGCGCCCGCCCGCGCGCCTGGCTGCGCACCAAGGCCAACTCGATCGAGGGCGGTACGTCCGAGGTCATGCTCGGCATCGTCGCCAAGCGCATCCTGGATCTGCCGGGGGCGTGAACACGCTCTCTCCACCCGTCATTCCGGGGCGCGCGTAGCGCGAGCTAAGATGCGCAATTGCGCATCTGAGAATCCATACTCCCGATCGTGGTTATGGATTCCGGGCCTGGCCCTTCGGGCCATCCCGGAATGACGACACAGATAGATTTTCGAATCGGAAACACACACATGGCCCTCGTCCTCACCGAAGAACAATCGATGCTCCGCGACAGCGCGCGCGGGCTGATCAGCGACAAGGCGCCGGTGTCGCACCTGCGTCACTTGCGCGACAGCAAGGATCGCACCGGCTTCTCCAAGGAGCTCTGGCATTCCTTTGCCGAGATGGGCTTTGCCGGTCTACTCGTGCCGGAAGAGTTCGGCGGCAGTGGCCTCGGCCATGTCGAGGCTGGCGTCGTGATGGAGGAGATCGGCCGCACCCTGATGCCATCGCCCTTCCTCGCGACCTCAGTGGTCGCGGCCTCGGCGCTGAACCGCGGCGGCAATTCCGCGCAGAGATCGGAATATCTGCCGAAGATCGCAAGCGGGTCGCTGCTCGCAACGCTCGCAATCGACGAGGGCGCCAAGCACCGTCCGCTCCACACCGGCCTGCAGGCCGTGCGCGCCGGCAACGGGTTCAAGCTCAGCGGTGCCAAGGCGCTGGTGGTCGACGGTCACGTCGCCGATCTCCTGATCGTCGCCGCGCGCACGACGGGCGCCGCCGGTGAGCGCGAGGGGTTGACGCTGTTCCTGGTGAACCCCGCGGCGAAGGGTGTCGCGATCGAGCGCACCATCATGGTCGATGCGCACAATGCAGCGCGGATCGAATTCGCCAATGTCGAGGTCAATGCCGACAGCGTGCTCGGCGAGGTCGATCAGGGCGCAACTCTGCTCGACGGCGTGCTCGATATCGGCCGCGGCGCGGTCGCCGCCGAAATGGTCGGTCTCAGCGAGGAGGTGTTTGGCCGCACCGTCGAGTACCTGAAGAGCCGCAAGCAGTTCGGCAAGCTGATCGGCGAATTCCAGGCCCTCCAGCACCGCGCCGCCGAGCTCTATGTCGACATCGAGATCACCCGCGCCGCGGTGATGAAGGCGCTGCAGGCCCTGGATGCCGACGTCGCCAAGGCCGCCTCAGCCGTCGCAGTCGCAAAGGCCCGTGCCGGCACCACCGCCACCCGCGCGGTGCAGGAAGGCGTGCAGATGCATGGCGGCATGGGCATGACCGACCAGTTCGACATCGGCTTCTTCATGAAGCGCGCCCGGGTCTGCGAGGAACTGTTCGGCGATGCCAATTACCACACCGAGCAGCTGGCGAGGGCGCGGGGGTATTGAGGCGGAGCTCGGGCGCGAGGGCGCACCTCACCCTCGGTGTCGTCGCCCGGCTCGACCGGGCGACCCAGTACGCCGTGGCCTCTCCGCATGCGTTTGCCGTCTCTGGAATACTGGATCGCCCGCCTGCGGGCGACGATAGCGGTGGATGGGAAACGGCGCGGCCCCTAACTCCGCAATAAGAATCTTCTAAATCTTCCTGTCTACACAGTGAATTGCTTCTCTTTCTGGCCCGGAATGTAGTAGAATCTCCAAAAATTGGTTCCACTGCCGGACTTCCCGCCATGATCTTCCGCCAGCTCTTCGACAGCGTTTCGGGCACCTACAGCTATCTTCTGGCCAGCCGTGCCGGCGGCGAGGCGCTCATCCTGGATCCCGTGCTGGAAAAGGTCGACCGCTACTGCCAACTGCTGCGCGAGCTCGACCTGAAGCTGGTGAAGGCAGTGGATACCCATCTGCATGCCGACCACGTCACCGGCCTCGGCGAACTGCGCGACCGCACCCATTGCATGACCGTGATGGGCGATCAGACCAAGGCCGACGTGGTGGCGATGCGGGTGGCCGACGGCGATAAGGTGACGATCGAGGGCTTGTCGCTCGACGTGATGTACACGCCGGGTCACACCGACGATTCCTATTCCTATCTGATGGGCGACCGCGTCTTCACCGGCGACACGCTTCTGATCCGCGGCACCGGCCGCACCGATTTCCAGAACGGATCCTCGCGCGCGCAATACGATTCGATCTTCAACCGCCTGCTCAAGCTGCCGGACGAGACGATGGTGTTCCCGGCGCATGACTACAAGGGCGACACCGTCTCCACCATCGGCGAGGAGAAGCGCTACAATCCGCGGCTGCAGGTGCGCTCGGTCGACGAATATATCGAGTTGATGGCGAACCTGAAGCTGCCCAATCCGAAGATGATGGACGTGGCGGTGCCCGCCAACATGCATGTCGGCCTGCATCAGGAGGAGCTGGAAAAGGAAGGCCGCGCGCTCAGCGCCGTCGAGGCGATCCGCGCGCTCGGCCGGCCTGACATCCTGCTGGTTGACCTGCGCGAGACCAACGAGCGGCTGAAGCACGGCACGCTCGAAGGCGCGCTGCACACGCCCTATCCCTCCGTCGAGGAGAGCCTCAAGCCCGGCGGCATGCTGCGCGAGGTCGCGGCCGCCACCGGCCGCCGTGTGGTGTTCTTCTGCGCCTTCGGCGAACGCTCGGCGATGGCCGTGGCGGCTGCGAAGGAAGCGGGACTTCTCAACACCGCCCACATCGCCGGCGGCATCGATGCCTGGAAGAAGGCGGGCGGACCGGTGCTGCACTGACGGCCTCGTCGCGAGCCTTGAGTTGGGCCAGGAACCGCACATATTGGGCGGAAAGATTCATTCGGATGCAGCATCACCCATCCGGGACCAGCCATGGCCAAGACCGTAAAACCGAGCGAACCGCCGAAGCAGGCGCAAGACAAGGCAAAGAAGCCCTCGCCCCGGCGCGAGATTGACGATGACGATTACGAAGACGGCGACATCGCAACGCCGAAGCGGGATCGGTATGGCCCGGATGACGAGCCGTTGTGAGCAGCCCCGAACTCCGTTGTCGTCCCTGCCGAGTGCGCAATTGCGCACGGGCGCAGGGACGACGGCGTGGCGGCACACCCGATGCCCCTCACTTCCCCCGCCCGCGCTAGCTGCCATGCGCCTGCGTTCATGGACAAATAGCCGCCCTCCCCGATAGTTTGCTCCTCCATCGGGAGTGAAACGGAACTGCAATGGTCGACGTTCTCGCCGCACCGCAGCATGGCAAGGCGGACAATGCGCTGCGCACGCTGACCGGAATTTCGATCGCGCATTGGGTCAGCCATTTCCATCTGCTGGTCCTGCCGATGCTGTTTCCGTTCCTGAGGGAAAAGCTCGGCGTCGGCTATGTCGAGCTCGGCTTCGCGCTTACCACGCTTGCCGTCGTATCGGGTCTGACGCAGGCGCCGACCGGCTATCTCGTCGATCATTTTGGCGCGCGCAAAATCCTGCTAGTCGGGCTGACGCTCGGCGGGCTCGCGCTGATCCTGCTCGGCCTGCACCTCAGCTACGCCTCGCTGATCGCCTGCGCCGTGCTGCTTGGCCTCGCCAACAGCGTCTATCATCCCGCCGATTACGCGATCCTGGCCGAGCACATGGACGAAGCGCGGATGGGGCGCGCCTTCTCGGTCCACACCTTTGCCGGCTATCTCGGCGGTGCGGTGACGCCGGCGATCGTTGCCGCGCTGGTCACCCTGTCCGGCGGCGTCGGTGCGCTGATCGCGTCGGGCGCGATCGCGATCCTGGTGGCGTTGCTGCTGATCGCCATGGGCATTCCCGAGGCCGGCGCGCACAAGAAGAAGCCGGGTGGCGAAAGCGCGCCGAAGCAGGCGGTGATCACGCCAGCTCTGATCACGTTGACCGCGCTGTTCATGCTGCTCAGCCTGTCGGTCGCAGGTATCAACAATTTCGGCGTGGTCGCGCTGATGAGCGGGTATGGTGCCTCTTATTCGATCGCCAACGTCGCATTGACCGCATTCCTCGCCGCCAGCGCCGCGGGCGTGCTCGCGGGCGGCTTCCTCGCCGACCACACCGAGCGTCACGGCTATGTGGCGGCGGCCTGCTTTGCGGCGAATGCGGCAATCGTGCTGCTGATCGCGCTGGTGACGCTGCCGGGCTGGGCGCTGACCGCCACGATGGCGACCGCGGGCTTCCTCTCCGGCGTGATCGCGCCCTCGCGCGACATGCTGGTGCGCAATGCGGCGCCCGCCGGCGCTGCGGGGCGTGCCTTCGGCATCGTCTCGACCGGTTTCAATCTCGGCGGCATCGTCTCACCGCTGCTGTTCGGCTGGATCATGGATCAAAGCGCGCCGCATTGGGTGTTCGGCGCGTCCGTGATCTTCATGCTCGCGACGGTGGTGCTGTCGCCGTTCACGGAACGGAAGCCGGCCAAAGCTTGAGCTACAAATTCAACTGTCGTCCCTGCCGAGTGCGCAATTGCGCACGGGGCGCAGGAGCCCATAGCCACAGGGAGGAATCGCAGCGCAGACTGGTCACTACGAGTCTTCACAAAACGTCTCCCTGTGGATATGGGTCCCGGATCGGCGCTTCGCTTGTCCGGGACGACGGATAGAGAAAAGCAAAACAACAATCGGGAAGAAACACCATGAGCACCCCTGATCTCGTGATCCGCGGCGGCACCGTTGCGGATGGGCGCGGCGGCGAATTGTTCGAGGCTGATGTCGCGATCAGCGGCGGCAAGATCAGCGCGGTCGGGAAGGTCGCAGGCACAGGCCGCGAAGAGATCGACGCGCGCGGCAAGCTGGTGACCCCGGGCTTCGTCGACGTGCACACCCATTACGACGGGCAGGTCACCTGGAGCCAGGACATCACGCCGTCCTCACAGAACGGCGTCACCACGGCGATCATGGGCAATTGCGGCGTCGGCTTTGCGCCGTGCAAGCCTGCTGACCACACCCGCCTGATCCAGCTCATGGAAGGCGTCGAGGACATTCCGGAGCCGGTGCTGAGCGCCGGTATTCCCTGGGCTTGGGAGAGCTTTCCGGACTACATGGACTGGCTCTCCAGGCGCGATTTCGACATCGATGTCGGCGCGCAACTGCCACATGCGGCGCTGCGCGTCTATGTCATGGGCGAGCGCGGCGCGCGCCGCGATCCCTCGACCGCGGAGGACAATGCGGCGATGGCGAGGCTCGCGGGCGAGGCGGTGCGATCCGGCGCGCTCGGCTTCTCGACCTCGCGTACGCTCAACCACCGCACCTCGACCGGCGATTTCACACCGACGCTGAAAGCAGGCGAGGACGAGCTCACCGCGATTGCCGGCGCGATGCACCGGCAGGGCCGCAGCGTGCTGCAATTCGTGCTCGACCTCTCCACCCTCCACGAAGACCTGCCGATGATGCTGCGGGTCGCAGACTCGACGAAATGCCCGATCTCGTTCTCGATCACGCAGAACGACAAGGCACCGCAGCGGTGGCGCCAGACGCTGGACGAGATCAATGCGGCAGCACGGCGCGGCCTCTCCATCACCGCGCAGATCGCGGCGCGCCCTGTCGGGCTCCTGCTCGGGCTCGAGCTCTCGCGCAACCCTTTCCAGACCCATCCGAGCTACAGGGCGATTGCCCATCTGCCGCTGCAGGAGCGGCTGGCGCGGCTGCATCAGCCTGATGTGCGGAAGGCAATCCTGAGCGAGACGGCCACTGCGACCGACGATCCGCTGTTCTTCCGTCCCGACTACGACAAGATGTTCCTGCTCGGCGATCCCCCCGACTACGAGCAGCCGCCGGAGAACGCGCTGGGACCGCAGGCGCGCAGGCAGGGGCGCCGGCCGGAAGAGCTCGCCTATGACGCCATGCTGTCGGACGATGGCCGCGGCATGCTCTACGTGCCATTCCTCAACTATTCCGACGGCAATCTCGATGCGACGCGCGAGATGCTGCTCGACCCGCAATCGGTGCCGGGCCTGTCCGACGGCGGCGCGCATTGCGGCATCATCTGCGATGCGAGCTTCCCGACCTATCTGCTGACGCACTGGACGCGTGACCGCAAGCGCGGCGAGAAGCTCACGATTCCGTTCGTGGTCGCGGCGCAGTCGCGCAAGACCGCCCTCTCGGTCGGTCTCACCGACCGCGGGCTTGTTGCTCCGGGCTATAAAGCTGACGTCAACGTGATCGACTACGACCGCCTGCACCTGCATCCGCCGAAGGTGCATTACGATCTGCCCGTCGGCGGGCGGAGGTTGCTGCAGGATGTCGACGGCTACGACGCGACCATCGTGTCGGGCGTGGTGACGCGGCGACAGGGTGAGGCCACGGGACGGCGGCCGGGGAGGCTGATTCGTGGTGCGCAGGGGGTGAATTAGGCGACATCTATGTGTGAGACGCCAAAGCGTCTCAACATCCTCGCTGTCATCGCCGCGAAAGCGGGGATCCATAACCACAGGGAGACGTGTGGTGCGAAGCTGTCAACTCCGAGCCTTCGCCAAACCACTCCCTGTGATTATCGCGACGAGCGCAAGCGCTCGCGCGGGGGTCCCGGATCTGCGCTTACGCTTGTCCGGGACGACAGTTGTGGTTGGGGCGGCTAACCGCCTCCCCTACCCCGGCGACACCGCGCCTTTCAGCGCAGCTGCCTGCGGAGTGGCACCGCGCGTCAGCCTGGTCCTCTCCGTGTTCGGCCAGAGCAGCAGCAGGCCGAGCAGGCCGGAGCCGACCATGATCACGGCGTTGATGGTGAAGCCGGTCAGGTAGCCGTCCAGCATGCTGCCGGCACGCTGGATCGTGGCGCCCATCACGGCCGGCGCGATGATGCCGGCGAGCGTGTAGAGCGCGCCGTAGATCGCGAGAACCGCGCCGCGCTGCGACGTCGGCGTGAATTCGCCGAGCATGGGCGGGCAGACGACGTAGATCGCCCCGCACAGGCCCGAGCCGACCACAAGCAGCGCGATCTGAAGGCCCGCGCCCTGGACATGCGGCATCATCGCCAGGATCAGCCCGCCGATCACCAGCGGCACCGAGCCGAGAACGCCGCGCGCCGCACGGGTGTTGTAGCCGCGCGCCATCATCACCTGCGAAATCCAGCCGGTGAGCATGACGATGGTGGCGCCGAACACCCAGGGCAGGATCGAGATGAAGCCGGCCTCGCTCTGCGAGAACCCGAGCCCCTTGACGATGAACGGCGTGAACCAGGTCAGGCCGAGCGACAGCGCCCAATAGGCGCCGAAGGTTGCGGCGACGCAGCCGATGAAGGTGCGCGAGGTGAGAAGCTGCAAATAAGGGATCTTCGGCTCGACCGCAGCCGAGACTTGCGTGTCTTCCAGCGGCCCTTCCTTGCCGAGCGTGAGCCAGGCCGCAACCCAGATCAGGCCGACGATTCCGAGCGCGCCGAAGGCATAGTGCCAGGAATGATTGACGATGATCCAGTTCAGCGCCGGCACTGCGAGGATGACACCGAAGGCCGAACCCTGCGACAGGATCGCGGTCGGCAGCGTGCGTTTCTCGTCGGGGAACCATTTGTAGATGGCGTGCGCGGCGACCGAGAAGGCCGGGCCTTCGCCGGCGCCCAGCACGATGCGGCAGATCAGGAGCGTGGTGAAGGAGACGGTGCCGACCATCGGAAATTGCGCCAGCGCCCAGATGACGGCCAGAGCAAGCAGCACCCAGCGCGTCGGCACCTTGTTGACGATGAAGCCGACCACGATGGCAGAGATCGAGAACAGGAAGAAGAACGAGGACCCGAGCAGGCCGAACTGCTCGGCGCTGAGCTTCATGTCGGTCATGATCGGCACGCCGGCGAGACCGACGACGATCTTGTCCGCGAAGTTCACCACCATGAAGAGAAAGAGGAGAAATGTAATGGTCCAGGCGCCCTTCGGCGTTGCCTTGGATTGCCCTGCCGTCCTGCCCGCCGCCGACGGCGTTCCCTGAGCGCTCATGAATCTCCCCGTATGTCTTTTTGGCACTTTTTTGATTTGGCCGTCTTGGAAGCTAACAACGGCTTCAAGACCAACGCAACCCGGCATTTCCGCAGCAGGTGTGCTACGCAGCAATTGTGTCAATTCCGTCCGGCGCCATTCATCGTGCTGAGCATCCGAAATCTGTCCAAGACGTTCTCCTCCGCCGGCGAGCCGGTCCATGTGCTGCGCGGCGTCGATCTCGACCTCAGGTACGGCGAACGCGTCGCGCTGACCGGCGAGTCGGGCAGCGGCAAGAGCACATTGCTGCATCTGATCGCGGGGCTCGATGCGGCCGACGGCGGCACGATCCAGCTGGAGGAGATCGAGGTCACCAAGCTGTCGGATGCGGGACGCGCCAGCTTGCGGCGGGATCGCATCGGGCTGGTCTTCCAGCAATTCAACCTGATCCCGAGCCTCTCGGTCGCGGACAATCTCGCCTTCCAGGCGCGGATCGCCGGCCGGCATGATGCGGCCTGGATCAAGGAGCTTGTCGAGCGGCTCGGGCTCGGCGGCCTGCTCAAGCGTTATCCAGAGCAAATATCAGGCGGCCAGCAACAACGGGTCGCGATCGGCCGGGCCCTGGCGACAAAGCCCTCGCTGCTGCTCGCGGACGAGCCGACCGGCAATCTCGACGAAGCCACCGCCGAGGACGTGCTGGCGCTGACGCGCGACCTCGTCGCGCGCACCGGCTGCGGCTTCCTGATGGTGACGCACAGCCTGCATCTGGCTGCGACGCTCGACCGTCACCTCACCCTGCATGCGGGGCGCATCGCATGAGGCGCGCGCTGTGGATCCTCGCCGTGCTGCTCAGCCACTGGCGGCGCCACAAGATGCAGTTCGCCACGCTGCTGATCGGGCTGATCGCGGCGACCGCGCTGTGGAGCGGCGTGCAGGCGATCAACCAGCAGGCCCGCAATGCCTATGACCGTGCCGCGGCAACATTCGGCGGCGCGCGTACGGCGATGCTGGTGGCGCCAAAGGCGGCGACGTTTTCCCAGGAGCTGTTCGTCAAGCTCCGCCGCGCGGGCTGGCCGGTCTCGCCGGTGCTGGAGGGGCGGGTCCAGATCAACGGCCGCTCGGTGCGGCTGCTCGGCATCGAGCCGGTGTCGCTGCCGGCCGATGTCGGCAACGCGCCGCGGCTCGGCGCCTCGGATCTGAGCAGCTTCGTCGCGCCGCCGGGCCAGACGCTGGTGGCGCGGGAGACGCTGGCCGACTTGCATGAGGCGGAAGGCGCGGCGCCGGCCATCAGCGATGGCGCAAAGCTGCCGCCGCTGCGCGTGCTGCCGCAGCTCGTGCCCGATGTGCTCGTGGTCGATATCGGCGTGGCCCAGCGCCTCCTCAACAAGCCGGATCAGGTGTCCCGGCTCCTGATCGGCAAGCCGAAGGGCAAGCCGGCGCCGCTCGCCAGCGTCGTTGGCGAGCAGTTGCAGCGGGTCGAGCCGGATGCCGAGACGGAGCTCGAGCACCTCACCGACAGTTTCCATCTCAACCTCACGGCGTTCGGCCTGTTGTCGTTCTTCGTCGGCCTGTTCATCGTCAACTCGGCCGTCGGCCTCGCCTTCGAGCAGCGGCTTCCGATGCTGCGGACCTTGCGCGCCTGCGGCGCCTCGGCGCGGCTGGTCAACACGGTGCTGGTGATCGAGCTGGTGGCGCTGGCGCTGATCGCCGGGCTGATCGGGCTCGCTTGCGGCTATTTCATCGCGGCTGCCCTGCTGCCCGACGTCGCCGCATCGCTGCGCGGGCTCTATGGCGCGCAGATTCCGGGGCAGCTCAGCCTGCGAGGCGAATGGTGGCTCGCCGGCATCGGCATCAGCGTGGCGGGCGCGCTGGTGGCGGCCGCAACGAGCCTGATCAAGGCCGTCAGAATGCCGGTGCTGGCAACCGCCCAGCCGCGCGCCTGGCAGCAGCGGCAACGCCGCTGGCTGGTCCTGCAGAGCTGTGCGGCCTGCGCCGTGTTCGCGGTCGCCCTGTTGCTGCTGCACTACGGGCAATCGCTGATTGCGGGCTTTGGCGTGCTGGCGGCCCTGATGTTAGGTGCTGCGCTGATCCTGCCGGCCTTCCTCGACATCATCCTGCTCGCCGGCCAGCGCGTCGCGCGTGGCCCGCTTGCGCTGTGGTTCTGGGCGGACAGCCGTCAACAGCTGTCCGGATTGTCGCTCGCGCTGATGGCGCTGCTGCTCGCGCTCGCCGTCAATGTCGGGGTGTCCACCATGGTGGAGACCTTCAGCCGCACCTTCATCGGCTGGCTCGACGGGCGGCTCGCCGCCGACGTCTATATCAGCGCGTCCGACAATGCGCAGGGCGTTGCGATCCGCAACTGGCTGAAGGAGCGCAGCGACGTCCAGGCAATCCTCTCGGGCGGACGTGCGGAAGCGCAGATTCAAGGCCAGCCGGTCGAGCTGCTGGGCCTGCCCGATCATGCGCTCTATCGCGAGCGCTGGCCGCTGCTGCAAGCGGCACCCCGCGCCTGGACCCGTCTGGTGCCGGGCAATGCCGCCTTCATCAGCGAGCAATTGAGCCGCCGGCTGAATGTGCGCCTCGGTGACGTGATCGAAGTGCCGGCGCCGGGCGGCAGTTGGGAGCTCGACATCGTCGGCATCTATGCCGATTACGGCAATCCCAGGGGGCAGCTGGCCGTGAATGTCGCGGCGCTGATCCGGCAGTTTCCGCAGACGCCGCAGACGCGGATGGGCCTGATCGTCGCCAAGGAAAATATCCCCGGCCTGATCGCGGCCTTGCAGCAGCAGTTTGGGCTCGACGACCGCAGCGTCGCCGACCAGGCGACGGTGAAAGCGGAATCGATCCGCATCTTCAACCGCACCTTCGCCGTGACCTCGGCGCTGAACGCCTTCACGCTCGGCGTCGCCGGCATCGCGCTGCTGACCAGCCTGCTGACGCTGGCGAACTCCCGCCTGCCGCAGCTCGCCCCGCTGTGGGCGATCGGCGTCACGCGGCCGCGCCTTGCCGCGATCGAGCTGACCAAGACGCTCTCGGTCGCACTGTTCACGTCCCTGCTGGCGGTGCCGCTCGGCCTGCTGGTGGCGTGGTGCCTGATTGCGATCGTCAATGTGAAGGCATTCGGCTGGCGGCTGCCGTTCCACGTGTTTCCGCTGCAATTGGTCGAGCTGGTCGTGGTCGCACTGCTTGCTTCGCTGGTGGCCGCCTTGCTGCCGGTGCTGCGGCTGGCGCGGATGCAGCCGGCGACTCTCGTCAAGGTGTTTGCCAATGAGCGCTGACCGGATCTCGCGGCGCGCCTTCGCCGCCGGCATCGCCGCCCTCGCTCTAGCCCGGCGCGCCGGCGCGCAGGGCTATGCCGGGCTCGGCGAGACCGCCGACGGCTTTGCGAAGGTCACGCCGGGAAAAACATTCACCTTTCCCGCCGATCACGGGCCGCATCCGGAGTTTCGCATCGAGTGGTGGTATCTCACGGCAAACCTGGTCGATGGCGGCGGCACGGCTTGCGGCCTGCAATGGACGCTGTTCCGCCAGGCCGCGCAGCCGGGCCCGCAAGGCGAAGGCTGGGCCAATCAGCAGGTGTGGATGGCGCATGCAGCGGTGACACGGCCCGACACCCACCGCTTCAGCGAAACGTTTTCGCGCGGCGGCGTGGGGCAGGCCGGCGTGACGGCCAGGCCGTTCGATGCCTGGATCGACGACTGGGAGATGAAGGGCTTCGAGCGCACCGACGATCGCACACTGGCACCGCTGACACTGAAGGCGGCCGGCACCGATTTCAGCTACGCATTGACGCTGGAGGCCGATCGTCCGGTGGTCCTGCAGGGCGATGGCGGCTACAGCCGCAAGTCCGAGCGCGGGCAGGCGTCCTACTATTACAGCCAGCCGTTCTACCGCGCGCGGGGCACGCTCACCATCGACGACAGGCCGGCCAGTGTCTCGGGCCAGGCCTGGATGGACAGGGAATGGAGCAGCCAGCCGCTCGATGCCGACCAGACCGGCTGGGACTGGCTCTCGCTGCATCTCGCATCCGGCGACAAGCTGATGCTGTACCGGCTGCGGCAGAAGGACGGCAAGGATTATCCGTTCGGCAACTGGATCAGCGCCACCGGCGAGACGCAGATGATCGCGGGAGGCGACATCCAGATGATGCCAAGCGCCACCGCGGACGTTGCCGGACGCAAGTTGCCGGTGGAATGGCAGATCACGATCCCCTCGCGATCATTCTCGATTGCTTGCAAGCCGCTCAATTCCAAGGCCTGGATGGGGACCGGCTTCTCCTATTGGGAAGGGCCGATCAGCTTTGCCGGCTCGCATGACGGCGTTGGCTATCTCGAGCTGACAGGGTATTGAAGCGCGACCTCTTCGAAGGGACTAGCGATGTATCATCTCACCGCCCTCGTCACGCTGCTGGCGATCGCGTTTTATTTCTTCACCTGCATCAACGTGTCGCGCTCGCGTACCGCGACCGGCGTCAAGGTGCCCGCGATGTCGGGCCATCCGGATTTCGAAAGGGCCTTCCGCATCCAGATGAACACGCTGGAATGGATGCCGATCTTCCTGCCGGCGCTGTGGCTGTTCGCGATCTACATCAGCGACGCCATCGCGGCGGGCATCGGCGTGGTCTGGATCATCGGCCGCATCGTCTATTTCGTCGGCTATTCAAAGGCCGCGGCCAAGCGCGGCATGGGATTCGCGATCCAGGGGCTGGCCGCCATGGCGTTGTGGGCAGGAACGCTGGGAGCTGTGGTGTTGCGGATGGTGTGAGGTGACGCAGGCGCCACACATTCCGCCGTCGTCCCGGACAAGCGAACGAAGTGAGCGCCGATCCGGGACCCATAACCACAGGGAGTAATTGTGATGCGAGCTGGCAACTCCGAGTCCCCGTAACCACGCCCGCCTGTGGTTATGGGTCCCGGATCGGCGCGCGCTTGGGGCGCGCTTGTCCGGGACGACGGCGCAGTGGCAGCCTTGCCACTTCCCTACTTCGTCAGCGGGCAGCCGCTTTCCTTGGCGGTGAAGAAGGCCTTGTCGCCGGGGACGGTGGCGAGCAGCTTGTAATAGTCCCACGGCTTCTTCGACTCCGAGGGCTTCTTGACCTCGAACAGATACATGTCGTGGACCATGCGGCCGTTCTCGAGCACCTTGCCGCCTTGCGCGAAGTCGTCGTCGACCGGCAGCTCCTTCAGCTTCTTGGCGACGGCATCCGGGTCCTTGGTGCCGGCGGCCTTGACCGCCTTCAGGTAGCTCAGCGTCGCCGAATAGGTGCCGGCATGGATCATGCTCGGCATCCGGCCGGTGCGCTTGAGGAAGCGCTCGCCGAGATTGCGCGTCTTGTCGTTGAGATCCCAGTAATAGCCTTCCGTGAGAACGAGACCTTGGGCGGCCTGGAGACCGAGGCCGTTGACTTCGGCGAGCGTCATCAAGAGGCCCGCGAGCTTCTGGCCGCCGGAGACGATGCCGAACTCGGACGCCTGCTTGATCGAGTTGGTGGTGTCGAGGCCGGCATTGGCGAGGCCCACGATCTTCGCCTTCGAGCTCTGCGCCTGGAGCAGGAAGGAGGAGAAGTCCGAGGAGTTGAGCGGCACGCGAACCGAGCCGACCACCTTGCCGCCATTGGCCGTGACGATCTCGCTGGTGTCCTTCTCCAGCGCATAGCCGAAGGCGTAATCCGCGGTGAGGAAGAACCAGGTGTCGCCGCCGGCCTTGGTCAGTGCGCCGCCGGTACCCACGCCGAGCGCATGGGTGTCGTAGGCCCAATGGAAGCCGTAGGGCTGGCAGGCGTCGCCGGTGAGGCGCGATGTTGCGGCGCCGACCACGATGTCGATCTTCTTCTTTTCCTTGGAAAGCTCGTGGATCGCGAGCGCGACCGAGGAGGTCGTCAGCTCCGTGATCATGTCGACGTTCTCGACGTCGTACCAGCGGCGCGCGATCGAGGCGGCGAGGTCCGGCTTGTTCTGGTGGTCGGCGGTGATGAGCTCGATCTTCTGACCGAGTACCTCGCCGCCGAAATCCTCGATCGCCATCCTGGCCGCTTCGACCGACCATTTGCCGCCGTAGTCTGCATAGACGCCGGACTGATCGTTGAGGATGCCGATCTTGACGCCTTGCGCGGAGGCCGGCGCGGCGAGCAATACGGCCGACGCTGCGGCGACCAAAAATGCTGATTTCATTCGTTGAGCTCCCAGTAGTTTTCTGTTTTGAAATCGCGCGGATACTAGTGAAGAACCCCGCGCGTGCCCATCCGTTTCACGTTGGTCGTTAGTATGGAGGGTATGCGCCAATCAACCGGTGTCGTCCCGGACAAGCGCGCCTCAAGCGCGCGCAGATCCGGGACCCATAACCCCAGGGAGCAGTTATCGCGCGCAGCTGGTCACCGCGAGTCTTCGCCAAACTCGATCCTGTGGCTATGGGTCCCGGATCTGCGCTTGCGCTTGTCCGGGACGACAGCGTGATTGTGGCTACGCTGATGGACTTCCGACGATGGTCAGGCCACCACCTCCGGCTTCTTGTCCCGCCGCCCCTCCGCGAGGTTCCGCACCACCACGTAGAAGATCGGCGTGAACAGAAGCCCGAACAGGGTGACACCGATCATGCCGAAGAACACGGCAACGCCCACGGCCTGCCGCATCTCCGAGCCGGAGCCGCTGGAGATCACCAGCGGCAGCACGCCGAGGATGAAGGCGAACGACGTCATCAGGATCGGCCGCAGGCGCAGGCGGCAGGCCTCGATCACGGCCTCGAGCCGCGGCTTGCCCTCGTTCTCGATGTCGCGCGCGAACTCGACGATCAGGATCGCGTTCTTCGCCGCCAGTCCCACCAGCACGACGAAGCCGATCTGGGTGAGGATATTGACGTCCTGGCCCATGATACGCACACCGATGGTGGCAGCGAGCAGGCACATCGGCACGATCAGGATCACCGCGAACGGAAGCGTCCAGCTGCCATATTGCGCGGCGAGCACGAGATAGACGAACAGCACGCAGATCGGGAACACGTAGAGGCCGGCGTTGCCGCCAGTGATCTGCTGGTAGGACAGGTCCGTCCACTCGAAGGTAAAGCCGCTCGGCAGCGTGTCGTCCGCGAGCTGCTTGATGGTATTCAGCGCGGTGGTCGAGCTTACGCCCGGTGCCGGTTCGCCCTGAAGTTCCGACGCCGCATAGAGATTGTAGCGCGCCACGCGGTCGGGGCCGGAGACGTCTTTGAACTCGACCACACTGCCGAGCATCACCATGTCACCGTTGGCGTTGCGCGTCCGCAATCGCGCGAGATCGCTGGGCTCTTTCCGGAACGGAAAGTCCGCCTGCGCGGTGACGTGGTAGGTGCGCCCGAACAGGTTGAAGTCGTTGACATAGGTCGATCCGAAATAGGTCTGGATCGTGTCGTTGATGTTGGAGATGGGCACGGCCAGCTTCTGCGCCTTGGTGCGGTCGATGTCGACGAAGAGCTGCGGCGTGTTGGCACTGAACGGCGAGAACACCGACGGCGCGAGCAGCGAGGGCGATTTGCGCGCCGCGGCGACGAGCTCGTCGGTGGCCGCGGCGAGCAGCTCAGGCCCGCGACCCTGGCGATCCTGGATGCGAATGGTGAAGCCGCCGCCGGTACCGATGCCGGGCACGGCCGGCGGCGGAATCACGATGATGAAGGCGCCCTGGATCGCGGCCAGGCGCTTGCGCAGTTCGACCGTGATGGCGTTCGCAGACAATCCCTTCTTCATCCGCGCCTCAGGCTCGTCGAACACCGGAAACAGCGCGGCCGCGTTGCCGGCCTGCGTGCGCGTAGCGCCGGAGAAACCGGCGAAAGCGGCAACGCGGATGATGCCCGGCGTATCCAGCGAGATCCGCTCGATCTCGCGGACCACCTCGGTGGTACGCGCCAGCGAAGCGGCGCCGGGCAATTGCACGGATATGATGACGTAGCCGCGGTCCTGCGCGGGAATGAAGCCCTGCGGGGTGGTCACGATCAGCCAGCCTGCGCTGCCGATCAGCACGACGTAGATCAGAAGCATCACGACGGAGTGGCGGATCGCGAAATCGGCGAGGCCGGCGTAGCCGTGCGAAAGCCGGTCGAACACGCGGTTGAACACGCCGGTGAAGGCATTCCAGCCGCGCGCGATGACGTTCCAGGCGGCCGGCGGACGCTTCTCCTCATGCGGCGTGAGGATCTGCGAGGCCAGCGCCGGCGACAGCGTCAGCGAGCAGAAGCATGAGATCGCGGTCGCAACGGCAATGGTGACGGCGAACTGCTGAAAGAACTGCCCGGAAATGCCGCCGAGGAACGCGGTCGGGACGAACACCGCACACAGCACCAGGGCGATCGAGACCAGCGCGCCGCCGACCTCTTCCATCGTCTTCAGCGCCGCATCGCGCCGGCTGAGTCCGTGCTCGAGATGGCGCTCGACGTTCTCGACCACGACGATGGCATCATCGACCACGATGCCGACGGCGAGGACGAGCCCGAACAGGGTCAGATTGTTGATGGAGAATCCGAGCGCCGCCATCACCGCGAAGGTGCCGACCAGCGAGACCGGGATCGCGATGATCGGAATGATCGCAGGCCGCCATCCCTGCAAGAACACCAGCACGACGACGACCACGAGCAGCATTGCCTCGTAGATGGTCTTGATCAGCTCGTGGACGGACTGGGCGATGAACTCGGTCGGATTGTAGCCGATGTTGTAGTCGAGGCCTTTCGGAAAGCTCTCCTTGAGCTTCGTCATCGTGTCGGTGATGTTCTTGGCGGTCGCAAGTGCGTTCGAGCCGGGCCGCTGCGTCACCAGCATCGCGACCGCCGATTTGCGCAGCAGGAAGCTGTTGGTGGAATAGGCCAGCGCCCCGAGCTCGATGCGGGCAACGTCGCGCAGACGAACTACTCGACCGTCGGAGCCGGCCTTGATCAGGATCTCCTCGAACTGCTTCTTGTCCTTCAAACGTCCGGTAAAGGTGAGATTCGGCTGAAAGGCCCGGTCGGCGATCGGCGGCTCGGCGATCTGGCCGCCCGCGATCTGCACGTTCTGGGCGCGGATTGCCGCCAGCACCTCGGCCGAAGTCAGGCCGAGATTGGCGATCCGGTCAGGGTCGAGCCACAGCCTCATCGAATAGTCGCGCGCGCCAAAGATCTGGATGTCGCCGACGCCGTCGAGGCGCAGCAGCTGGTCGCGGACCTGGAGCAGCGCGTAGTTGGAGATGTAGAGCTGGTCGAACGTGTCGTCGGGCGACAGCATGAACACGACCATCAGGATGTCGGGCGAGTTCTTGCGCGTGGTGACGCCGTTGCGCTGGACTTCCTCGGGCAGCCGCGGCTGCGCGATCGCGACGCGGTTCTGCACCAGCACCTGGGCCTTGTCGAGATCGGTACCGAGCTTGAAGGTGACGGTGATGGTGAGCTGGCCGTTCGAGGTCGCCTGGCTGTAGAGGTACAGCATGTCCTCGACGCCGTTGATCTCCTGCTCGATCGGAGCTGCCACCGTGTCCGACACGGTCTGCGCGGAGGCGCCGGGATATTGCGTCGTGACGACCACGGTGGGCGGCACCACTTGCGGATATTCGGAGACCGGCAGCGTGGTGTAGGCGAGTGCGCCGACGATCAGGAGCACGATCGACAGCACCATCGCTAGGATGGGCTGGTTGATGGAGAGACGGCCGAGATTCATGACTTGCCACCGGCCGGCGCTTGAGCGGTCTGCGGGGCGACCTTGGCGCCGACGCGGGCGCGCTGGATGCCGCTGACGATGACACGATCGTCCGGCTTCAGCCCTTCGCGGATCACGCGCAGGCCCTCGTCGAGCGGCCCGAGCACGACAGGGCGCGCCTCGACCGTATCGTCAGGCTTCACCACGAAAACGATCTTGCGGGACTGGTCGGTCGCGATCGCGGCGTCCGGAATCAGCAGCGCCTCATAGGGCGCGCTGGCGATCAGGCGGACGCGGCCGAACTGACCGGGCAGGATCGACAGATCGGTGTTCTTGACCACCGCGCGGCTGCGCAACGTTCCCGTGGAGACGTCGAGGCGATTGTCGAGGAAGTTGATGGTGCCTTCGTGAGACGGCTTGGTCTCGCCGGCGAGAGACACCTGCACCGGGTTCGCCGTGTCGCGCGAGCTCGGGCGACGGCCTTCGAACCACAGCTTGCTGTATTTGATGAATGTCGCCTCATCCATGTCGAAATAGATGTAGATCGGATCGAGCGTCACGATGGAGGTCAGCAGCGTCGACGTGCCGTTGTCACTGCCCTGCACGAGATTGCCGGGGCTGACGAGATGGCGGCTGACACGGCCGGTCAGCGGCGCCGTCACATGCGTGAACTCGATGTTGAGCTTGGCGGCCTTCAGCGCTCCTTCCGCCTGCGTCTCGGCCGCATGCGCGGCCTGCAAGGCCTGGCGGCGCTGATCCACCACCTGCTCGGAGACGGCACTGGTCTGCACCAGGCTGAGGCCGCGATCGAGCTCGCGCTTGGCGAGCTCCACCCTGGCGCGTGCGTCGGAGAGCTGTCCTTCCGCCTGCGTCGCCACGGCCTCGAACGGACGCGGATCGATCACGTAAAGCAGATCGCCCTGACGCACGATGGCGCCGTCCTGGAATTCGACCGAATTGACGAAGCCGCCAACGCGCGGCCGCACCTGCACCTCCTCCACCGCCTCGAAGCGGCCGGTGAACTCATCCCAATCGGTGACGGTGCGCTTGACCGGCTGGGCAACCGTCACCTGCGCCGGCGGCGGAGCGCCCGCTTGCGAGGTCGGCTGCCCGCAACCGGTGAGCGCGAATGAGGCGGCGAGAAGGCCGACAATGCCATAGTGGCCTGGCTGAACGAAATCGTGCCTTTTGACAAGTCGCTCGCTTCCGTCCGGTGCAGTCATCCCAGGTCCTCGCATCAAAGCCGCGGAAAAAGCAGGGTACGCGCCTACCCGCGGGCGACACAAGATGGGTGGAGTTGATGAAATCTTCAAGACGACGAAACGCGCAATGCTCGGCGAGATGTCCTAACCGGATGACGGGTTGACAGGGAGAGGGTCGCAGCATCGTGCGGTCGGTTGATGGATGCCACATCGAAGGTGTCACCCTCCCCTGGAGGGCCCTCCAGGGGAGGGTAAGAAACGGCCAGCGTCTTCGCACATGACGGCAGGCGGCGGCTCGGCTAGATTACCCCTACAATAACAAGACGAATAGTCCGGGAGGACAGGCGTGCATCAGGGACGTGTCGTTTTCGGCGCGATCGAGGAGGTCGTGTTCGGCCATCCTGCAGCCGGCGCCATCGTCGCGCAGATGGACCGGCTGGGAACGCGCCGCGCGTTCCTGATGGTTTCGGGCACGCTGAACCGGCAGACCGACGAAATTGCAAAGATCAGGCAGGCGCTCGGCGAGCGCTGTGCCGGCCTTTTGAAGCCATGCCGGCGCATACGCCGCGTGAGGCGGTGATCGCGGCGACAAGGGCGGCGCGCGAGGCGAACGCCGACCTCATCGTCACCGTGGGCGGCGGCTCGATCACCGACGGGGCCAAGGCGGTGCAGCTCTGCCTCGCCAACGACATCGATGATATCGAAGGCATCGAGCGCATCCGCGTGCACAAGGGTGTCGCGCCCGAGATGAATGCGCCGACCGTGCGGCAGATCAGCGTGCCGACCACCATCGCCGGCGGCGAGTTCAGCGCGACCGCGGGCGTCACCGAGCGCAGCAGGCATGTGAAGCAGATGCTGCGGCATCCGCTCATCGTGCCGCGCACGACCATCCTCGACCCCGCCATCACCGTGCACACGCCGGAATGGCTGTTCCTGTCCACCGGCATCCGCGCCGTCGATCATTGCGTCGAAGCGATCTGCTCTCGCGAAACGCATCCCTATGCCGACGCGCAATCGGTGAAGGGACTCGCCATGCTCGCCGATGCGCTGCCGCGGGTGAAGGCCAATCCTGCCGATCTCGACGCGCGGATGGACGCGCAGATCGGCACCTGGCTGTCGATGGGCGCGCTCGCAGCCGGCGTGCCGATGGGCGCGAGCCACGGCATCGGTTACGTCCTGGGCGCGGCCTTCGACGTACCGCATGGCTACTCCTCGTGCATCATGCTGCCGGCGGTGATGCGATGGAATGCGCGCGACATTGCCGAGCGGCAGATGATCGTCGCGGCCGCCATGGGCTATCCCGGCCACGACGCCGCCGATGTGCTCGATGCCTTCATCCGCGCGCTCGGCATGCCGCGCAGCCTCGCCGACGTGCGGGTGTCGCCGCAGCATTTCGACGCCATCGCCGAGCAGGCAATGCGTACGAACTGGATTCCGCGCAACCCACGCAGGATCGATGGGCCCGCCGACGTGCGCGAAATCCTGCTTCTTGCCGCCTGATCGAAAGCCGGAGGATCGATGTATACTGGTACGCATGCCCGCCTGCGCCCGCTCCAGCCCGCCTTCATCATGGCGGCGACGGGCGAGACCGTCACCTATCGCGAGCTCGAGGCACGCAGCAATCGGCTGGCGCATCTGTTCCGCAAGCACGGTTTGAGGCGGCTCGATCACTACTCGATCTTCATGGAGAACAATTCGCGTTACCTGGAAGCCTGCAGTGCGGGTGAACGCGCCGGGCTCTACTACACCTGCATCAACTCCTTCCTGACGCCGGGCGAGCTCGCCTATCTTCTCGTCAACAGCCAGTCGAAGATCCTGATCACGTCCATGGCCAAGCTCGACATCGCGCGCGAGGCGATCAAGGCCTGCCCCGACGTCAGGCTCTGCATCGTCGCCGACGGCTCCGGTGAGAGCGAACGTATCGTCGGGCTTGCGGAGGTGACTGCCGAGCTGCCCAGGACGCCGATCGCCGACGAGTGGCTCGGAACCGCCATGCTCTATTCGTCCGGCACGACGGGACGGCCGAAGGGCATTTTGCGGCCCCTGCCGGAAGAGCCGCCGAAGCACAATCTGCCGCTGTTCGATTTTCTGACGAAGCTTTGGCACTACCGGGAAGGCATGGTCTATCTGTCGCCCGCACCGCTCTATCACTCCGCCCCGCAGGCGGCCGTGAACCTCACGATCCGCATGGGCGGCACCGTGATCATCATGGAGAGTTTCGATCCCGAGCGCTACCTCCAGCTCGTCGAGCAATGGGGCATCACCCACACGCAGCTGGTGCCGACGATGTTCTCGCGCATGCTGAAGTTGCCGGAGGAGGTGCGGTGCCGCTACGACCCTTCCTCGCTGGAGATCGCGATCCACGCCGCCGCGCCCTGCCCGGCCCTGGTCAAGGACGAGATGATCAAATGGTGGGGACCGATCATCCACGAATATTACGGCGCGACCGAGGGCCTCGGCTTCACCGCCTGCAACAGCGAGGAATGGCTCAGCCACCGCGGCACGGTCGGCAAGGTGCTGCTCGGCGACCTCCACATCCTGGATGACAACATGCGGGAATGCCCGACCGGCACACCGGGCCAGGTCTGGTTCAAGACGGCAACGCCGTTCGAATATTTCAACGATCCGGAGAAGACCAGGGAGGCGCGCTCGGCCGACGGCAGCATGAGCACTGTCGGCGACGTCGGCTATGTCGACGCCGACCGATTCCTCTACCTGACCGACCGCGCGACCTTCATGATCATCTCCGGCGGGGTGAACATCTATCCGCAGGAATGCGAGAACCTGCTCATCACCCACCCGAAGGTGGCGGATGCCGCCGTGTTCGGCGTGCCCAATGCCGATCTCGGCGAGGAGGTGAAGGCGGTGGTGCAGCCTATGCCTGGCGTGGTGCCGGGGCCGGCCCTCGCCGAAGAGCTGATCGCGTTCTGCGCCAAATCGCTGTCGCGGCAGAAGGTGCCGCGCTCGGTCGATTTCGAAAAGGAATTGCCGCGGCTGCCGACAGGGAAGTTGTACAAGCGGCTGCTGCGGGATCGGTATTGGGGGAACAAGTCGTCCCGGATCGTGTGAGGGTCGTGCTGGATAGCGCGCACAGGCAGGCGCCACAAACTCTGCTGTCGTCCCGGGCAAGCGTAGGCGCAGACCCGGGACCCATATTCCCAGGAAGGCGTTGCGGCCCGAACTGGCAACTCCGGGTCTTCGTCAAACCACGTGCTGTGGTTATGGATCCCGGGTCTGCGCGCGCTTAAGGCGCGCTTGTCCGGGACGACGGTGGAGTTTGTTGCGGCAGTCGAGACCAACACCCGCGGAGGAACCGTTCGCACCTGCACTCTCACACAGTGAGCGGCCTTACATCATCCAAATTGCCAAGAGAATGAACGGCCTTGCGGGTTGCCTCGTTGCACGCGCCTCGCTATCGTCTGACAAACAGGCCGCAAAAGGCCGTTGTCCAGGGAGGATGAGCATGCGGAGCGTGTGGGCGCTCGCCGCAATGGCGGCGCTATCTGTGCTGACGGCCTCAACCTCCACGCTCGCCGGCGAGCCCAAGCAGGGCGGCGTCCTGCGGATGTATCACCGCGACAGTCCCGGCAATGCTTCGATCCACGAAGGTGCGACCTACTCCCTCAACGTTCCCTTCATGCCGGTGTTCAACAACCTCGTCATCTACAGGCAGGACGTGGCTCAGAACAGCATGGACAGCATCGTCCCCGAGCTCGCCGAGAGCTGGGCCTGGGTGAACGACAACAAGACGCTGACTTTCAAGCTGCGCCAAGGCGTGAAATGGCACGACGGCAAGCCGTTCACCTCGGCCGACGTCAAATGCACCTTCGACATGCTGATGGGCAAGGCGCAGCAGAAGTTCCGGCAGAACCCGCGCAAGTCCTGGTACGATCAGGTCGTCGACATCTCGACCAACGGCGACTCCGAGGTCTCCTTCAATCTGAAGCGGCCGCAGCCCTCGCTGGTGGCGCTGCTCGCCTCGGGCTACACGCCGGTCTATCCCTGCCATGTTTCGCCGGCGGAGATGCGCACCCATCCGATCGGCACCGGCCCCTTCAAATTCGTCGAGTTCAAGGCCAATGAGTCCATCAAGCTGACCCGCAATCCCGACTATTGGCGCAAGGGCCGGCCCCATCTCGACGGCATCGAGTTCACCATCATCCCGAATCGCTCGACCGCGATCCTCGCCTTCGTGGCCGGCAAGTTCGACATGGCCTTTCCGACGGAGGTGACGATCCCGCTGGTGAAGGACGTCAAGTCGCAGGCGCCGAACGCGATCTGCGAGATCGCGCCGACCAACGTATCGACCAACATCATCGTCAATTCGTCCTCGCCGCCGTTCGACAATGTCGACATCCGCCGCGCCATGGCGATGGCGCTCGACCGCAAGGCTTTCATCTCGATCATGTTCGAGGGCCAGGGCGACATCGGCGGCACCATGCTGCCGCCCCCGAACGGCCTGTGGGGCATGCCGAAGGAGATGCTGGAGACCATTCCGGGCTATGGTCCCGACGTGAAGGCCAACCGCGAGGAGGCGAAGAAGCTGATGCAGAAGGCCGGCTACGGGCCGGACAAGCATCTCGCCGTGAAGGTCTCCACGCGCAACATCCCGATCTATCGCGATCCCGCGGTGATCCTGATCGACCAGCTCAAGAACATCTACATCGACGGCGAGCTCGACGTCGTCGAGACCGCGAACTGGTTCCCGAAGGTCGCGCGCAAGGACTACATGATCGGGCTCAATCTGACCGGCAACGCGGTGGATGACCCCGACCAGTCGTTCTACGAGAACTATTCCTGCGGCTCGGAGCGCAACTACACCAATTACTGCAACAAGGAGATCGAAAAGCTGTTCGACGTGCAGTCGCAGGAGACAAATGTCGAGAAGCGCAGGAAGCTGGTCTGGGACATCGACAAGAAGTTGCAGGAGGACGTCGCACGGCCCATCATCTTCCACAGCCGCATGGGCAGCTGCTGGCAGCCCTACGTCAAGGGTCTCACCGTCATGACCAACAGCTCCTACAACGGCTATCGCTACGAGGACGTGTGGTTGGACAAGTAGCGCAGGCCGCGCGCGGCTGACGGGTTCGACGGGAGGCGGTGCATGTTTGCCTATCTGGTGCGGCGCCTGTTCCTGATGCTCGTGACCCTGTTCGGGATCTCGATCGTCATCTTCTTCCTGCTGCGGATCGTTCCCGGCAACATCGTCGACATCCTGTTCGCGGCCGCCGGCTATGTCGATCCGGCCGACAAGGCCAATCTGGAGAAGGAGCTCGGCATCGACCGGCCGCTGATCGTGCAGTATTGGCACTGGATCAGCGGATTCCTGCGCGGCGATCTCGGCTTCTCCTACGTCTCGGAGAAGCCGGCGCTGCAGGAGATCCTGCCGCGGATTCCGATCACGGCACGCCTTGCGGGCCTTGCGCTCCTGTTCTCGGCATCGATCGGCATTCCGCTCGGCGTCATCAGCGCGGTGAAGCAGGGAACAAAGCTCGACTATGCGCTCCGCGTCGTCAGCCTCAGCGGATTGTCGCTCCCCTCGTTCTGGCTCGGACTTTTGATCCTCACCGCATCGGTGGCGATGTTCGGCCAGATGCCGATCTTCAATCCGAATCCGCAGACCTGGCTCGAAGCGTTCGCGACCTATGCCGTGCCGGCGGCCGCCGTCGGCTTCCGCAGCGCCGCGCTGACCATGCGCATCACCCGCTCCTCGATGCTGGAGGTGCTGCGGCAGGACTATATCCGCACCGCCCGCGCCAAGGGCGCCTCCGAAGCGGCAGTGAACTATCATCATGCGCTGAAGAACGCGATCTTGCCCGTCATCACCGTGATCGGCATCGAGGCGGCATTCCTGATCGGCGGCCTGATCGTCACCGAGACGGTGTTCAACATTCCCGGCGTCGCGCGCTTCCTGGTCGAGGCGATCCGCTGGCGCGACTATCCGATCGTGCAGAATCTCGTGATGTTAATCGCGGTCGTGGTGGTGTTCGCGAATTTCACCGTCGACATGCTCTACGCGGTATTCGACCCGCGCATCAGATACACGGATTAGCCGCATGATTTACGCTCACACAGCGTGTGCGCTCTCCGTCACCTCTCCCCGCCTGCGGGGAGAGGTCGGATTGCGCAGCAATCCGGGTGAGGGGGACTCTCCGCGAATCCAACTCTCACCTTCCCCGTGGAGAGCCCCCCTCACCCCAGCCCTCTCCCCGCAAGCGGGGAGAGGGGGAAGATAGAGTTCACATGGCTGCGATCGACTTCGACGTTGAACTGAGGCGGGCCGGCGCATATGCGACCGGCGGCTGGCGGCGCGTGCTGTTCATGGCGCAGCGGCATGTGCTGGGGGCGGCCGGCCTCGTCATCATAACGGTGTTCGTGCTGACCGCGATCTTCGCCGACTTCATCGCGCGCTACGATCCGCTGACGGTCGATTCCGCCCGCGCGCTGGCCCGCCCGAGCCTCGCGCACTGGATGGGCACCGATTCCTTCGGCCGCGACGTGTTCAGCCGCATCATCCACGGCGCGCGGATCTCGCTCGCGGTCGGGCTCGGTTCGACCGCGCTCGGCGGCACGATCGGCGTCATCGTCGGCCTCACCTGCGGCTATCTCTCGGGCTGGGTCGATCTCGTCTTCCAGCGCGTCTCCGACGTTCTCCAGGCGCTGCCACTGCTGGTGCTGGCGCTGGTGATGACGGCGGCGCTCGGCCCTTCGTTGCCCAATGTGATCATCGCCATCGCCATCCCCCTGATCCCGACGGTCGCGCGCGTCATCCGCGCCAATACGCTGGCGCTGCGCGAGCAGCCCTTCGTCGAAGCCGCCAAGTCGATCGGCATGAGCGAGATGCGGATCGCGCTGCGCCACGTGCTGCCGAACACGCTGGCGCCGCTGATCGTGCTGGCGACCGCGCAGCTCGGCTCGACCATCCTCACCGAAGCCTCGCTGTCCTTCCTCGGCCTCGGCATTCCCGAGCCTTATCCGTCATGGGGGCGCATGCTGTCGGAATCCGCCGCCGAATATGTCCGCACCGCGCCGTGGCTGGTGATCTTCCCAGGGATAGCGATCAGCCTCGCCGTATTCGGCGCCAACCTGTTCGGCGACGCCCTGCGCGACATCCTGGATCCGAGGCAGCGCGGCTGATGGCGGACAAATCCGATCTCGTGCTCGACGTGAAGAACCTGAAGACGGTGTTCTTCACCAATTCCGGTCTCTTCAAGGCCGTCGACGACCTCTCGTTCAATGTCAGACGCGGCGAGACGCTGGCGATCGTCGGCGAATCCGGCTGCGGCAAGAGCGTCACCGCGCTGTCCTTGATGCGGCTCGTGCCTGATCCGCCAGGTCGCATCGTCGGTGGTTCCGTCACGCTCGAAGGTACCGAGCTGCTGGCGCTGGATGAGGCAGAGATGCGCGCGATCCGCGGTAATCGCATCTCCATGATCTTCCAGGAGCCGATGACATCGCTCAATCCGGTGATGCGAATCGGCGACCAGATCGTCGAGGCGGTGCGGTTGCACCAGAGCATCACGGCGAAAGAGGCGCAGAATATCGCGATCGAGATGCTGCGCCTGGTGCGCATTCCCGAGCCGGCACGACGCGCGCGAGAATATCCGCACCAGCTGTCCGGCGGCATGCGCCAGCGCGCGATGATCGCGATGGCGCTGGCCTGCCGGCCGGCGCTGCTGATCGCGGACGAGCCGACCACCGCGCTCGACGTCACCATCCAGGCGCAGATTCTGGCGCTGATCCTCGACCTTCAGAAGGAGCTCGGCACCGGCCTCGTGCTGATCACGCACGATCTCGGCGTCGTCGCGCAGACGGCGCAGCGCGTGATCGTGATGTATGCGGGGCGAAAGGTCGAGGAGGCCAGCGTCGAGGCGCTGTTTGCCTCGCCAATGCATCCCTATACGCGCGGGTTGATGGCCTCGATCCCGGCCGTCCCGGCATCCGGTGTCCCGGCGCAGGCGCGGCTGAACGAGATCCCCGGCACGGTGCCCTCGTTGGTTGGGCTGCCGAAGGGCTGCGCCTTCGCGCCGCGCTGCAAGCTCGCCATCAAGCGCTGCGAGGCCGAGTATCCGCCGCTGGCGGACTGGGGCGGCGGCCATCTCGCTGCCTGCTGGCGCGCGGAAGACGTCGCGGAGGTGGCATGACCGAAGCGCTGCTCGAAGTCACCGACCTCAAGAAGCACTACCCGGTGCGCGCCGGCGTGTTGCGCCGGCAGGTCGGCACCGTGCATGCGGTCGACGGCGTCTCGTTCGCGCTCGGGACCGGCGAGACGCTCGGCCTCGTCGGCGAATCCGGCTGCGGCAAGTCCACGGTGGCGCGGAGCGTGCTGCGGCTGGTCGAGCCGACCTCGGGACAAATTCGTCTCGACGGCGAGGACATCACCCATCTGTCGAAGACGGCACTGCGCCCGCACCGGCGCTCGATGCAGATCGTGTTCCAGGACCCGTTCGCCTCACTCAATCCGCGCATGACGGCGGGCGACATCGTCGGCGAACCCATCGCCGTGCATGGCCTTGCAAGCGGCAAGGCACTGCAGGCGCGCGTCGCACAGCTGTTCGAGCAGGTGGGCCTGCGGCCCGACCAGATGCGCAACTTCCCGCATCAGTTCTCCGGCGGCCAGCGCCAGCGCATCTGCATTGCGCGGGCCCTGGCGCTGGGGCCGCGCCTGATCGTCTGCGACGAGCCGGTCTCCGCGCTCGACGTCTCGATCCAGGCGCAGGTGATCAACCTCCTGATCGACCTGCAGCGCCAGCACGGCTTCTCCTACCTCTTCATCGCCCACGACCTCGCCGTGGTCGCCCATATCAGCCACCGCGTCGCGGTGATGTATCTCGGCCGCATCGTCGAGATCGCCGACAAGGACGAGCTGTTTCGCAACCCGCGCCATCCCTACACCCAGGCCCTGCTCGCCTCGGTGCCGATCGCCAATCCGCTGGCGAAGAAGCTCGCGCCGCTGGTCGACGGCGACGTGCCGAGCCCGGTCAATCCGCCGTCGGGCTGCGCATTTCACACCCGCTGCCGGTTTGCGATGGAGCGGTGCAAGACCGAGCGGCCGACGCTGCTGGATGCCGGTGACGGGCACCAGGTGGCGTGCTTGCTGAACGAGGGGACGGGGCGGGGCCGCTAGGGCGCGTACTCATAAAAGCAGTGTCAGCTCCTGAAGGAAGAGCGGAAGTCTTCTGCTCGGCAGAGCGTTATTGCTTTTGACCCATTGCGGGCATTGCAGCCTGCGAACAAGGCCCCGCTTCGCCGAACATCAAACCAAGGGTCCCGCTTGCAGTCGATGGAATAGGCGGACATGAAAGTTTGCTAGGGCAGCCTCTCGTCTTATGCATACGTTAGGCTGATGTAGCGATCCATTACTCGTTAACAGCGAATCACCTAGAGATTGTGCAAGCCACTCGTGGAGTTGCAATGGCACATTCTGACCGTCAAATCGTCCAGAAGAAATCCGAGGTGCTCGATAAAGATCATCCTCCAGCGATGCGCCTTGAGGAACTTCGTGCCGAAGCGATCGAACATTTGCGTGGTGGTCAAGTACTGAAGGCTCAATCTCGCGTCAAAGAAGCGTTCAAGCTGGATGCGGAGAGCGCTGAAAACCTGCACCTCATGGCCGTTGTAGACGCCGCCGCCGGCCGCGCAGACAGAGCGGTAGATTGGGCCTCCCGTGCGATCCGGAAAGCCCCCCAGCCGGCCTACTTGGCCACGCTGGGCAATGCGCTTGCGAGTGCTGGCCGTCTGGACGAGGCTTTGAGAGTCTTTGACAAGGCTATTCAGCTCAAGCCGAGCGATGCCGAGCTTTGGCGGCAGATGGGAGACGCGCTGATCCAGGCGCGAAGAAACAGCGAAGCTCTCCTCTGCTTTCGTCGCGCGTTCGAACTTGATTCGGGGCATGCTGATGCTGCGTATAAGGCAGGTCATCTTCTGCATGGAGCGGGTCAACTTGCGGAAGCACTCGTATATTTGAATCATAGCGTCAATTTGCGGTCTGATAATTCGCAGGCTCTACACACGCGTGCACTCACCTTAAACGGCCTCGGAAGGATCGAAGAGGCGACGGCAGATTGCAGGCGCGCAGTCCAACTGGATCCCAAGAACGCTGATACGCTGGGCAACCTTGGTGCTCTGCTGCGAGCGCAGGGCCATTTGGAAGAGGCTTTGTCTTTCTTCGACCGGTCCTTGAAGATCAAGCCCAATGCAGGAAAGACCATTGTCGGCCGGGCAAGCGTACTTGCCGAGTTGGGGCGAGTCGATGAAGCAATGTCTGCTTACAAGCGATCGGCAGCCATTCTCTCCGAGCATTCGAGGTCCGTCTGGAATCTTGCTTTGCTTCAGATGCTCACTGGCGATTTTAAACGTGGCCTGAAAGGGATGCAGGCGCGTTGGGACGTTCCGGGCTTGCCGAACGGGTATCCGCCGCTTCCTGGACCTAAATGGCTTGGTGACGGAGACATTGCGGGGAAGACGTTACTGGTCTGCGCCGATGAGGGTCTTGGGGATGCCATTCAGCTCGTTCGCTACATTCCGCTGCTTGCTGGCCGTGGTGCGCGCGTCGTTCTAATAGTGCAGGACGCATTGTGGCCGCTACTCTCAAAAATGGAGGGCGCCTCGGAATGCTTGCCGGGGTCATCGGGGGCTCGCTTGCCCCCTTTCGATCTTCATTGCCCTCTCAGCAACCTGCCGCTCATCTTTGAAACCAGACTGGAGTCCGTTCCGGCGGCCGTGTCCTATTTGCCGCCGCCCTCTCGAGAGCGTGTTCAAGCTTGGGAGAGTCGGCTTGGCCCGCGTGCTCGATCACGCGTGGGGCTTGTCTGGTCAGGTAATCCCGAACATTTGAACGACCACAACCGATCCATTCCATTTCGTATGCTGACGGGCCTTTTGGATGACAAGGTGAGTTTTGTCAGTCTTCAGAAAGACGTCAGGCCGAACGACCGAGCTGAACTGCTGGCTCGAACCGATATCTTCGATCCCGCCCAGCATCTTACTGATTTTGCCGAGACGGCAGCTCTGATTTCTTGCCTTGATCTTGTCATCACTGTTGATACGAGCGTTGCTCATCTTTCGGCCGCCCTTGGGAAACCGACCTGGATTTTGCTACCTTTTATGCCGGACTACCGCTGGCTCCTCTACCGCGAAGACAACCCCTGGTATCCGACCGTTCGCCTCTTCAGGCAAAACGAGGGTCGGGAGTACGGCAGCGTGATCGACCGTGTGCGTCGAGACTTGCAAAATTTTGATCGGCAAAGAACTTGATCGGGCACAACAGAGAGCCAGCGCCGGTTTCTGAACCGTTGTGGACCTCATTAAGTGGGGCCGCTGAGAACGCTTGTGACCCCTAAGCGGACAGTTGGGATTACGCCTGCTACGCTCGATTTTGCTCAAAGGTTGTTTCGATGAAAATCGCGCGCACTCAGCTCGTTAGCAAGCGTGTTTCGCGAATGATATTGATCGCCGTCAAGATGAGTTTTCATGGTCTTGAGCCACGGCAGCTTCACTTCAATACCCGTAGTCAATGGGACCTCCGTCACCTCGATGACTGCGTCGCGAAGCGCAATCCTAGAGCCGAATGTTGCGGCTAGATTTCCGGGTTCAATTTGTTCAACCGACTTCGGGTCATCAAGATCACGAAATTTGACCAACATCGGAATTTCGTCGACCTCCAACACTCGACGCGGATGATGCTCTCTCAATAGCCGCATTTGCGGTAGGGGATCGGTCTCAATCTTGAGCAAGTCGGCAAAGGCATGAAACAGCATCCATGCAGGACCACCCAAATCTCCGTATCCAGCTTTCGGCCCATGCAGAAGCGCAAAAAGCACACCGTGCGGGCCGAGATCAACCACAATAGCTTCGCCGCTAACTTCGTTGCCGAAGCCTCCCATCGAGCCGAAGAGGCCTCTCGTGTCGGACTGCTTGACTTGAATGACGCCAGAACCACTGACGAGCTTTCCATCAACTTCTACGTTGATTGTTAAGCGGTATCTGATGGTCTCGCTCAGGGAGCCGCAACCTGTTAGGAGGCTCCCCAAAATCAAGAGCGCGGTCAGCCACCTCACGCGCCGTAGAGCCATCGTCTCCCGACCACTAATGGACATATCAAAGCCGTTGAAGCCTTCCGACACACCAACAGCTATTGGCTGTGCATGGAAAGCGTCTAAGGTTCGGTAAATTGTGTTGATCGACAGAAGGGATCGATAGCTGGACAGCTCCGCTTCTGGCCCTTCAGCGGCATTGGAAGATTGCTGCTTCCCCGCCGGTGTTGGGGCTTAAGCGACATCAGGCGCGGCCAGCCGGTTAATGCGTACTCGATCCCAGCGCCCGGATCACCGGCCAGGCTGCGAGCGCAGCAGCGAGATGCTTGAGCGTGTGGCCCGAGACGATGTGCCCGGTCGCTTCGAAAATGAGCGCGTCGCCGAGTTCGAGAAGCTTGGCCAGCACATAAAACAGGATCACGCCACCCAGCGGCACGCCAAGCGCGCCGGAGCGGGGCCGCGTCAACGCGAGGCCCACGGCCAGCGCCATGCCGCCGAACTGCACCACCACCCAAGGCGTGAGATTCTCGCGTGCCACCCAGGCAGCGAGCAGGCCTGCGACCATCGCCAGCACCAGCACCGCTTCGCCGGCGCGCGTGCTGATGCGCTCGCTGGCCGCGATGCCCAGAAAGCCTGCGAATGCCACCGCCATGCCGAGACGATCGGCGACGAGCCGTTGCGGCGCGTCGGGGTCGAGATGATAGAAGCCCGAGCCCAGGCAAGTGAGGATCAGTCCGACGAAGAACCAGCTCGCACCGACCGGCGCATCATGGCGGGCGCGCAGCCGCTCCGAGCCCCATACGCCCATGGCGAGGAAAGCGAGATTGCTCAGTACATCGCCGGCGTTGGGCACGCCGAGCCAGGTGCGGCCGTCGATATAATGCGGGATGTGCCAGGCCGAGGCAGGCAGCACTGGCGCCAAAAGCGCGGTCAGCGTCAGGCCGATGAGCGCGCCGCCCAGGTATTTTTCGCGGGCATCCAGCCGGCCGAACGCGAAACGGCGCACTGCTGCAGGCAGCCTGGCAGGGGTCGCTCGAACGGGATTGTTGACGTGCAGCATGCGCAACCTCCAATATTGAACTTCGTTCAATATTGGTAGCGCATGATTGAACAATGTTCAATACAATCGCCAGGAAGTTTTTGTGAACCCATAACTACTGGAAATATCTTGGATTTCGTTCGAGGCGGGTCCGCGTTTTGCTTCGCGCCTCGCAAATGACGGCGGAGCGACTACCCCGCCCCGACCTCCGCCAAGATCCGTCCCGTCGTGACCTGATCGCCTTCGGCGACGTCGATCGCGCCGACCACGCCGTCGATGCCGGCCTTGTGGACGTGCTCCATCTTCATCGCCTCCAAGGTCAGCACCGGCTGGCCGGCGGTGACGCGGTCGCCCGGCTTGACGAGGACGGCGATGACGCGGCCGTTCATGGCGGCGCGAACCTTGCCGTCGCCACCAAGCGTCGCAGCAGCTTTCGGCGCGGCCAGCGTGAGATCAATCACGGCGAGCGGGATGCCGCGATGCTGAAGGTGGAGCCGATCGCCATCGCGCAGGAATTTTGCGCTGTCCATCACGCCGTCATGGCGAAAGCGGATCACATCGGCATCGAGCTGCTCGATCTCGAACCTGTCCCGGCGATCGCCCGTCACCACGGTGTAGCCGCCGTCGCGCTCACGCGTGATGTCGAGTTCATAGGCATTGCCCGCAATCTCGATCTTCGCGGGCAGCGGGAACGTCGAGGACAAGCTCCGGCCACTCTGCCAGGCAGGCGCACGCGGATTGGTGGCGTAAAGCAGCAGGCCCGCGAGCGCCGCGCGGAATGCTTCGCCCGGGCGCGGCGCCAACAACTCGTCGCGATGAGCGCCGATGAACGCCGTGGTCGCCTCGCCCCTGGCGAAACCGGGATGGCGCAGGCACGACATCAGGACCGCCTGGTTGGTCGTGACGCCAAACGCGGTGAGCTGCTCGAGGCCGACGATCAGCCTGCCCCTCGCCTCCTCGCGCGTGGCGCCGTGGCTGATCACCTTGGCGATCATGGAATCGTAGAACGGCGGGATTTCGGAGCCCGACTGCAGCGCGTGCTCGACGCGGATGCCGTCGGGCACCTGCCAGCGTGCCATGCGGCCGGATTGCGGCATGAAATCCTGCGCGGCATCCTCCGAGCAAAGCCGCACCTCGATGGCATGGCCTTCGAAGCAGATGTCCTGCTGCCTCACCGGCAACGGCTCGCCGCGCGCGACGCGCAGCTGCAACTCGACGAGATCGAGCCCGGTGACCGCCTCGGTCACGGGATGCTCGACCTGGAGACGCGTGTTCATCTCCATGAAGTAGAACCCGCCACGTTCGTCGAGCAGGAACTCCAGCGTCCCCGCCCCTTCGTAGCGTAGCGCCTTTACCGCGGCGACGGCGACCTCTCCCATCCTCGCGCGCAACTCGGGCGTGACCGCGGGTGACGGCGCCTCCTCGATCAGCTTCTGGTGCCGCCGCTGCACCGAGCAGTCGCGCTCGCCGAGATGGATGGCGTTGCCATGGCTGTCGCCGAACACCTGGATCTCGATGTGGCGCGGGTTCTGGATGGCGCGTTCGAGGATGACGGTGGGATCGCCGAACGCGGCTTTCGCCTCGGAACGTGCACTGCGCAGCGCATCAGGAAACGAGGCCGCGTCGGAGACCAGCCGCATGCCCCGGCCGCCGCCTCCCGCGACCGCCTTGATCATCACGGGAAAGCCGATCTTCCTGGCTTCGGCGAGCATGACCTCGTCGCCCTGGTCAGCACCTTGGTAGCCGGGCACGCAGGGCACGCCGGCCTTCTTCATGATCTCCTTGGCGCCGGCCTTGTTGCCCATCGCCTCGATCGCCTGTGGCGACGGACCGATGAAGACGAGACCGGCCTCCTTGCAGGCGCGGGCGAACTCCTCGTTCTCGGCGAGAAAGCCGTAGCCGGGATGGACGGCATCCGCGCCGCTCGCCTTTGCGGCTCCGATGATCGCGGGAATGCTGAGATAGGATTGCGCCGGAAGCGCTTCGCCGATGCGCACGGCCTGATCGGCGTGCTTCACGTGGAGCGCATCGCGATCGGCATCCGAATAGACCGCGACGACACTCAAGCCCAAGCGCCGCGCGCTCCGCATCACGCGCAATGCGATTTCGCCGCGATTGGCGATCAGGACCTTTAAGAACGGCCGGTGCTGCACTGATCCGTTCCTCATGGCCGGGCCACCGAAAACTGCATGCGCTGGGGTGAGCGCGCATCGCCCTCGCGGCAGACCGCGAGCACCTCCGACAGCACGGCGCGGGTGTCGCGCGGATCGATCACGCCGTCGTCGAGCACGCGTGCACTGGTGGAGAACACATCCATCTGGCCGTCGAACACAGCGACGATCTGCGCCTTCATGGCGTCCAGCTTGTCCTTCTCGATCGGCTTGCCGCGGCGTACTGCAGCGGCTTCAGTCACGATCGCCATGGTCTCGGCCGCCTGCTCGCCGCCCATCACGGCGGTCTTGGCATTCGGCCAGGAGAAGCAGAAGCGCGGATGGAAGCCGCGCCCGCACATGCCGTAATTGCCGGCCCCGAACGAAGCGCCGCAATAGACGGTGATCTGCGGCACCGTCGCCGAGGTGACCGCCTGGATCATCTTGGAGCCGTGCTTGATCATGCCGGCTTCTTCATAGGCCTTGCCGACCATATAGCCGGTGGTGTTGTTCAGGTAGAGCAGCGGCGTCCGGGTCTGGCAGCAGGCCTGGATGAAATGCGTCGCCTTGTTGGCGCCGGCGGGATCGAGCGGGCCATTGTTGGTGATGATGCCGATGGCCTGCCCTTCGATCCGGGCGTGGCCGCAGACCGTGGCAGGCCCATAATTCGGCGCCATCTCGGTGAAATCGGAATCGTCGATGATGCGGGCAATCACCTGCTTCATGTCCACGGGGCGCTTGTGATCCATCGGCATGATGCCGAGCAGCTCGTCCTGGTCGTAGCGCGGCGGCTTGAATTCCGGCGTCGCCCCGTCCGGCCGCTCCCATTGCAGCGCCGCCATGATCTCGCGCGCGATGCGCAGGGCATCGCGGTCGTCCTCGGCGAGATAGTCGCCGAGACCGGAAACCTGTGTGTGCATCTCGGCGCCGCCGAGCTCTTCCTCGGTCGCAACCTCGCCGGTCGCGGCCTTCAACAACGGCGGCCCCGCAAGGAAAGCACGGGTGCGGCCACGGACCATGACGATGTAGTCGGAGAGACCGGTCTGGTAGGCGCCGCCGGCCGTGGACGAGCCGTGCGTGACGGTGACGACCGGAAGGCCGGCGGCCGAGAGCCGCGCGAGGTTGCGAAAGATGTTGCCGCCGCGGACAAAATCCTCGACGCGGTAGCGCAGCAAATTTGCGCCGGCGCTTTCGACCAGCTGCACGTAAGGCAGCTTGTTCTCCAGCGCGAGCTCCTGCACCCGCAGGGTCTTGTCGAGGCCATAAGGCTGCAGCGCACCGGCATCGATGCCGGAATCGCTGGCGCTGACCATGCAGCGGATGCCCGAGACGAAGCCGATGCCGGCGATGACGCCGCCGCCGGGTACGCTCTTGTTCGGATCGGGCACGTCGAACATGTAGCCCGCGAGCGTCGACAGCTCGACGAAGGGCGCACCGGGATCGAGCACCAGGGCAACGCGTTCGCGCGGCAGCAATTGTCCGCGCTTGTGGAAGCGATCCTTGGCCGCGGCCGACGCCGCCCGTGTGCGCTCTTCCAGCGCGCGCATGCGGTCGATCAGCGCGAGCATGCCGTCACGGTTGGCGTGGTAGGCGGCGCTGCCGGGGGAAACGGTATTTTCGATAGTAGACATTGGTGCTCCTGCCCGTCATTCCGGGGCGCGCGGAGCGCGAGCCCGGAATCCATACGCCCGATCGTGGTTATGGATTCCGGGCCTGGCCCTTCGGGCCATCCCGGAATGACAGGATGTGGCTAGCGATTCGTCCCAAAGATCTTCCGCGCCTCGGCCGGGCTCGCGATCTCGCGGCCGGCACGCCGTGCACAGGCGGCGACCGCTTCGATCAGCTGGCCGTTCGAGGTCACCTTCGTGCCGTTGGCGAGATAGAAGGTGTCCTCGAGACCAGTGCGCAAGTGGCCGCCGAGCTCGGCGCAGCGCTGGTGCAGCGGCCAGATCTCCTCGCGGCCGATCGCGGTGACCTGCCAGTTCGCCTCGGGGCGCTTCAGCTTGATCAGGATCGGCAGCAGCTCGGGATCAGCAGGCATGCCGGAGGCGACACCCATCACGAAATTATACTCGAGCGGGCCGTTGTACATGCCGACCTGGCGATACATGCCGACGCAGCGGACGATGCCGACATCGAAGCATTCGAACTCGGGGATGGTGCCGACCGCGTTCATGACGTCGAGATAGTCCTTCACCTTCTCGACCGCATTGTCGAACATCATCGGCGGCCAGGCCCAGGTGTTGTCGGCCTTCACCTTCAGGTAGTTCAGCGAGCCGGCATTGCACGCGGCGATCTCCGGCCTGGTCTCGCGGATGCAATCGAGCGCGCCGCTGTAGTTCGGGCCGGAGACCCCCGAAGTGTGGTTGATGATCACGCCAGGGCATGCCTCGCGGATCGCCTGCTGGATCTCCTTGCTGACGGCGACCTCCCAGGACGGCAGATGCCCCTTGTTCGGCGCCTGCTGGCGCAGATGGATGTGCATGATGGACGCGCCAGCGTCGAACGCAGCCTTGGCCTCGCGCGCCATCTGCTCAGGCGTCACGGGCACGTTGTGCTGCTTGGGATCGGTGAGCACGCCGTTCAGCGCACAGGTGATGACGGCCTTGTCGGTCATGCCAGGATATCTCGCACGTTGAGAATTCAACGCTTGCGATCATGTGACGCGCGACATGCGGCTTCTTGCGCGGAGAAGCTGGAAAAGCGAGCGCTTATTGGGTGAGTTAGCCGATGGCGTAACCCACCCCACGAAGCTACGAAGCCTCCGCGAGCCGCACCGTCTCGGTGCTGCGATAGATCGCGAGGTCCCGCGAGCCGACGAAGATCGCACGCGGTTTCAATCCGTAGAAGCGGCGGATCGAGTGACTGAAATGCGTCGAGTCGGGATACCCGATGTCCTGCGCGAGATGAGCGAGGTTGAGGTCCTGGTTGGCGAAGTGCAGCAGATGCCGCGCGCGCTTCCAGGCGCGGAAGGAGCGGAAGGAGATGCCGGTCTCCTCCTTGAACAAATGCAGGAAGCGTGATGCCGAGAGGCCCGCTTCCGCCGCACACGTATCCGCCGTCACCGGCTCGCCGGAGAAACGCCCGATGCGGGCGACCGCGCGCATCACGCGCGGGTCGAGCACGCGGCGGGGCAGCGCCTCGCCAAAGCACATCTCGTCGAACTCGGCGGTGGTGATGTCGCCATAGCGGCGCTGGCGCAGCAGCCCGTAGGCGGCGAGGATCTTGCGGGCATAGGCGGCCTTGTCCGGACCGCGCAGCCGCTCGGCCAAAGCCTCGATCACGCCATCCGGGACGCTTTCCGGCTCCAGCGTCACGCTGATCACGGTGCGATAGTCGCTGGCGATGGTGTGCCGCTGGTTCGGCAGGGTCACGACCAATTCGTCCGAGGTATGGACGTCGTCGATCGTCAGATGCAGGCTGCCCTTCACCGCGACATAGACATGGCAGCTACCGGGGGTGCGCTTGCGGGGCCGGCCGAGCAGGCCGGCATAGAATACCCGCTCAGGCGTGATCAGCATCAGATGGTCGGATTCGCGACCTTTATCTTCCATTGGGGTCCTCCTCGCGCGGCTCTCTGGCCGCTGCGGATGGAGGTCACCTTAGCGGAAATTTGGGCGCTGTCACGATAGGATAGCGCTGTCATGAAACATGCATCGTCGTTCCGGGGCGGTCCGCAGGACCGAGCCCGGAACCTCGAGATTCCGGGCTCGATGCTGCGCATCGCCCCGGAATGACAGCCTCCCTTACGCCCTCACCCTCGCTGCCACATTCTGCTCGGCGCCAGCCTTCTGTTCCGCAGCAACTGCGCGCTTGAAACCGTCGCGCTGCTGCAGGCGAGCCCAATAGGTTGCGACATTTGGCCCAAAATCCTTGGCGAGGCCGATGTTGCTCGCCAGGCGAAGCGCGTAGCCGATGACGATGTCAGCGGCGGTGAAGCGGCCGGCGCACAATGTTTCGGCATTCGCCGTGGCTGCCTCGACGGCGCGCAGTCTCCCCAGGAACCATTTTGCGTAGTCGGTGGCGACTTGCGGGTTCCGGCGCTCCTCCGGCTCGAGCTGGGTGTATCGGAGCACCAACGTCTGCGGGAAGGTTAACGTGGCGTCGCTGAAATACATCCAGTTCAGGAAGGCGCCATAGGCGGGATCCTCCGGTCCGACCATCAACGGCGTCGGTCCGTATTTGATGCCGAGATAGTGGCAGATGCCGGAGGATTCGGTCATCTTCGTTTCGCCGTCGACCATGAAGGGAATCGTGCCCAGCGGATTGAGCGCAAGATACTCCTTGGCGAAGACGCGCGGCGGGAACGGCAGCATCTTCAGCTCATAGGCCAGCCCCATCTCCTCCAGCATCCAGAGCGGGCGAAACGAGCGCGCGGCGTCGCAGTGATAGAGCGTGATCATCAAGCACTCCCTTTGCTGCCGGGCAGCGTACCCATCATCTTGCACAGCACCATCAGCATGACCTCGTCGGCACCGCCGCCGATCGAGGTCAGGCGGCTGTCCCGATAGGCGCGGCTGACCGGCGTCTCGTTGGTAAAGCCCATTCCGCCCCAATATTGCAAGCAGGCGTCGGTGAGCTCGCGGCCGAGCCGGCCGGCCTTCAGCTTGGCCATGGTCGCAAGCCGCGTCACGTCTTCGCCAGCGACCAGCTGCTCGGCGGCGCGATATATCAGCGCGCGCAGCAGCTCGACCTCGGTCTGCATCTCCGCGAGCTTGAAGTGCACGACCTGGTTGTCGAGGATGCTCTGGCCGAAGGCTTTGCGGTTGCGGGTGTACGCGATGGTCTCATTGATGATGTATTCGTGCGACTTCAGGCAGGCCGCCGCGCCCCACAGCCGCTCCTCCTGGAACTGGATCATCTGGTAGGTGAAGCCCTTGCCCTCCTCGCCAATCCGGTTGCGCTTGGGCACGCGGACATTGTCGAAGAAGATCTGCGCCGTGTCGGAGGAGCGCATGCCCATCTTGTCGAGTTTTCGCGCGACAGTGACACCCTTGGCCTTCATGGGCACGCAGATCAGCGACTTGTTGCGGTGAACGGGACCATCGCCGGTGTTGGCGAGCAGGCAGATCCAGTCGGCCTGGGTGCCGTTGGTGATCCACATCTTGCCGCCGTTGATGACGTAATCGTCGCCGTCGGATCGCGCCTGGGTCTTGATCGAGGCGACGTCTGAGCCTGCGCCCGGCTCGGAGACTCCGATGCAGGCGACGTAGTCGCCCGAGATCGAGGGCGCCAGGAATTCGCGTCTCACCTCATCCGAGCCGAACCGCGCCAGCGCGGGCGTCGCCATGTCGGTCTGCACCCCGATTGCCATCGGCACTCCGCCGCAGGTGATGGCCCCGAGCTCCTCGGCCATCATCAGAGCGTAGGAATAATCGAGACCCGAGCCGCCGAATTCGGTAGGCTTGTTCAGGCCGAGGAAGCCGAGGCTGCCCATCTTCTTGAACAGCTCGTGCGCCGGGAAGATGTCAGCCTTCTCCCACTCATCGACATGGGGATTAATCTCGCCCGCGATGAATTTTTGCAGCGAGCGGCGGATATCGTCGTGGTCGGCGGTGAATAGCATTTTGTCCTCTCGTCATTCCGGGGCATCGCGAAGCGATGAGCCCGGAATCCATTTCTCCAAGGTGTCTGCGGCCCGATGGATTCTCAGGTGCGCAACTGCGCACCATAGCTCGCTCCGCTACGCTTCGCGCCCCGGAATGACAGCCGTGGTCACAACCCCATCTGCCTGGACGCCAGATCCTTCATGATCTCCTCGGTGCCGCCGCCGATGGCGTTGACCTTGACCTCGCGGTAGATGCGCTCGGCCTTGATGCCGCGCATGAAGCCGGCGCCGCCGAAGATCTGCACGGCTTCCGAGGCGCAGAAGGCCATGGTCTGCGTCGCCTGGTTCTTCATCATGCAGATTTCCGCGACCGGGCTCTCGCCCTGCTCGAGCCGCCAGGCCAGCATCTCCAGCATCGCCTGGGATGCTGCGACCTTCTGCGCCATGTCGACGATCTTGTGCCTGATGACCTGGTGCTGGGCAAGCGGCTTGCCGAAGGTCCTGCGCTCCCTGGCGTAGGCGACCGCCTCGTCGAGACAGACCCGGGCGAAGGCAGTGCAGCTTGCCGCCATGCCCATGCGCTCACTGTTGAAGTTCTGCATGATGATCTTGAACCCCTGGCCCTCCGCGCCGATCAGGTTTTCTGCCGGCACGCGGCATTCGTCGAAATGCAGCGTCGCGGTGTCCGACGCCCACCAGCCCATCTTCTTCAGCTTCGTCCGCGACAAGCCGGGCGTGTTGCCTTCGATCAGAAGCAGGCTGACGCCGCCGGCGCCCTCGCCACCGGTGCGCACTGCAACAGTCAGATAGTCCGCACGCATGCCCGAGGTGATGAAGGTCTTCTCGCCGCTCACGACGTAGTGATCGCCGTCGCGCCGGGCCCGGGTGCTGAGATTCGCGACATCGGAGCCGCCGCCAGGCTCCGTGATCGCGAGCGCGGAGATCTTCTCGCCCGAGAGCACTTGCGGCAGCACGCGGGCCTTCACCTCGGGCCGAGCCGCGCGCGCGATCGGCGGCGAGCCGATGGTGTGGCTCATCAGGCTGGCACTGACACCGCCGGCGCCGGCCCGCGCCAGCTCCTGGCTGGCAACGATCTTCATGAACTGGTCGGCGGAGATCCCGCCATAGTCCTCGGGGAAACCGAGCCCCAGGAGGCCGATCTCGGCCGCCTTGCGATAGAGCACGCGCGGGAATTCACCGGCTTCGTCCCACTCGTGGGCGAACGGGGTGATCTCCTTCTCGACGAAACGGCGCATGACGTCGCGGAAGGCGTCGTGCTCGGCGGTATAGAACGGGCTCTTCATTGGTCTCGCCCTGCTGGCGGATTGGCTCGTCCACCATGGCTGGAACATTTGCCATTCACTTGCGCGGAGTGGCTGGCCATGGAAGCCGCTCCACCGCAGCCTATGACCTAGCAACTCCACGCAAGACGATTTTCGTCCCGCACAGGCTAACTCTGGCTCAAAAAACGTTGCTGCACAGACTCCGGCTAGCGCCACGCCGGGCATGGTGCACGGGCAGCAAGAGGGAGGGCGGCATCGACCGCCGAGGGAGGAATTCTTGGCCGTTCGCTACTACGACTGGATTGCCCATCATGGCCGCCGCACGCCGAACAAGGTTGCGGTGATCGACCTCGCAAGCGAGCGCCGCTTCAGCTACTCGCAGCTCGACGCCCGCGTCTCGCGCCTCGCCTCCTTCCTGCGTCAGTCCCTGAACGTTTCCCGCGGCGACCGCGTCGCCGTGCTGGCGCTGAACACGACTGATACGCTGGAGGTGCAGTTCGCCTGCGGCCGGCTGGGTGCCATCTTCGTTCCGCTGAACACGCGCCTCACCGTTCCCGAGCTCCAGTTCATCACTGCCGATTGTGCGCCTAAGGTGATGATCCACGATGCCGACCTCGCCGAGACGGCGCTCGCCGTCGCAAAGCTCTGCAACGTTGCGACCAGCCTGCTGCTCGGCCCCGGCGGCACCTATGAAGCCGGTATCGCCGCCGCGAAGCCGCTCGACCGCGCCGAAGAAGTCACGCTCGATGACGTCTCCACCGTCATGTACACCTCGGGCACGACGGGTCATCCGAAGGGCGCGACCATCACGCATGGCATGACCTTCTGGAACTGCGTCAATCTCGGCGGCCCCGCCTGCATCGGGCCGGCCTCGGTGCTGCTCACCGTGCTGCCGCTGTTCCACACCGGCGGTCTCAATTGCTACACCAATCCTGTGCTGCACGCCGGCGGCACCGTGATGATCATGCGCGCCTTCGATCCCGGCACGGCGCTCGGCCTGATCAACGATCCCGCGCAGGGCATCAACGTGTTCTTCGGCGTGCCGGCGATCTACCAGTTCATGGCGCAGCACCCGGCCTTCGCGGCGACCGATCTCAGCCGGCTGATCGTCGGCGGTGTCGGCGGCGCTCCGATGCCGGTGCCGCTGCTGAAAGTGTGGGAGGCGCGCGGTGTCGCGCTACAGCAGGGCTACGGCATGACCGAGACTTCGCCGGCCGTACTGGTGCTCGATCGCGAGGATGCCGCGCGCAAGGCCGGCTCCGCCGGCAAGCCGGTGCTGCACACCGAAGTGCGCATCGTGCGTCCCGACGGCAGCGACGCCGATGTCGGCGAACTCGGCGAGCTCTGGGTCAAGGGCCCCAACATCACGCCCGGCTACTGGAACAGGCCGGAAGCGAACAAGACGTCCTTCACCGACGGTTGGCTGCACACCGGCGATGCGACCCGCGTCGACGAGGAAGGTTTCTACTACATCGTCGATCGCTGGAAGGACATGTACATTTCCGGCGGCGAGAACGTCTACCCGGCCGAGGTCGAGAACGTCCTGCACCAGCTCACGGCGATCGCGGAGGCTGCGGTGATCGGCATTCCTGATGCTCAATGGGGCGAGGTGGGTCTTGCCATCGTCGCGGTCAAGCCGGGACAAAAGCTGACGGAGCCCGAGGTCTTCGCGCATTGCGCGGCCAATCTGGCGCGTTTCAAATGCCCGCGTCAGATCCGCTTCGTCGAGGCGCTGCCGCGCAACGCCACCGGCAAGATCCACAAGCCAACCTTGCGCAAGGAGTTCTCGGTCGCTTCCGAAATCGACAAGAAGGTCGCCAATGCCTGACCAAAGCGCCCCTCGCGGGCGCTTTTCCTTTTTGAAAGTGCCTGCCCTACCAACAAGAAACTCCAGGGAATTTCCATGAAGAACAAAAAAATCACGTTACTCGCCGCAGCAGCGGCCCTGACCTTGCTTTCAGTTCAAGGCGCTTTCGCACAAAAGAAATACGACACCGGCGCCAGCGACACCGAGATCAAGATCGGCAATGTCGAGGCCTATTCGGGTCCCGCTTCCGCCTACGGCATCATCGGCAAGACCGAGGAAGCCTATTTCAAGATGATCAACGACCAGGGCGGCATCAACGGCCGGAAGATCAACTGGATCTCCTATGATGACGGCTATTCGCCGCCCAAGACCGTGGAGCAGGTCCGCAAGCTGATCGAGAGCGACGAGGTGTTCCTCGTCTTCAACGCGCTGGGCACGCCGACCCAGACCGCCGTGCAGAAGTATCACAACGCCAAGAAGGTCCCGCAGCTCTTCCTCGCAACTGGCGCCAGCAAATGGAACGACCCCAAGGGCTTTCCCTGGACCATGGGCTTCCAGCCGAGCTACCGGGTCGAGGCGCGGATCTTCGCCAAGTACATTTTGCAGGCGAAGCCCGACGCGAAGGTCGCGATCTTCTATGCCAATGACGATTTCGGCAAGGACTACGTCGCCGGCATCAAGGAGATCTTCGGCGACAAAGCCTCCTCGCTGATCGTGGCGGAAGAGAGCTACGAGACCACCGAGCCTTCGATCGATTCCCACATCGTCAAGCTGAAGGGCACCGGCGCCAACGTCTTCGTCAACATCTCGACGCCGAAATTCGCGGCGCAGGCGATCAAGAAGATCGCGGAGCTCGAATGGAGGCCGATGCACGTGATGACCGACGTGTCGATCTCGATCGGCGCGGTGATGAAGCCGGCCGGGCTCGATGCGTCGGAAGGCGTGCTGTCGGCGAGCTATCTGAAGGACGCATCGGACCCGCAATGGAAGGACGACGAAGGCATGAAGAAGTTTCTCGCCTTCATCGACAAATACATGCCGGGCGCCAACGTCTCCGACACCAACATCGTCTACGGCTATGCCGCGGCGCAGACCCTGGTTCAGACCTTGAAGCAGTGTGGCGACAACCTGACGCGCGAGAACGTGATGAAGCAGGCTGCAAGCCTGAAGGATTTTTCCCCCGACACGCTGATCCCCGGCATCAAGATCAACACCGGCGCCAACGACTTCGCGCCGATCGAGCAGCTCAAGATGATCCGCTTCAAGGCCGGTCAGTGGGAGCTGTTCGGCGACATCATCAGCGCCGAGACCGGAGGCTAGCTCGCATCAGCTGAAACATGCCCCCAACCCCGATAGCGGCCGAAAGGCCGCTATCTTCTTGTGTGCGAGCGACGTCGAAGCGAGGCTATGCCGGCAGGAAGAGCGCAAAAGGCTCTTCCACCGTGCGACGCAGGTGCTTTCGGTAAACGGCGTAGTTGCCGTCGTCGGGCGCAACCCGCCCCAAGGACGGATTTGGAATATTCCTGAGCGGCACATAGGCGATGGGCGCGGCGATCGGCGTGAGCTGCGAGCCGGGGCCGGCGCGGAGCGTCGAGATGATGCCGTACATCTCGCCGGCAACCGTCGGCCGCGACACCGTGATCACGCGATGCTGGCCGTGCTTGATGATGACGAGATAGATGAAGCCGGACTGATGGGGAACGGCGACCTCGCCGGTGTGCTCGTAGGCGGCATCTGTCCGATCGCCCTCGCGGAAGACCAGTGACGAGACTTTCGGCTCCCAGGTGATCTCGGTGCGATAGGCGAAGATCGCATCCTTGTCGCCGAACGACGGCCGCAGGGTGATGTAGACGTCCTCGAGCCAGGTCACGGCGCGATGCGCATAGGAGCCGAGGCTGTCGGGCGCGACGTCGTTTGCCGCCGGAGGCGTCACCGCGATGGCACTTTTGCGCAAGGAAACGCCCAGCGCCTGCTCGAGCCGGACCGTCGTCGCCAGCGTGAACGGCCGGCGGCCGCCGAGCACCTTCTCCAGCGTCGACAGGCTGAGCTTGGCCTGCTCGGCCAGGGCCTGCCGGGAGATCCGGCGTCTGGCCAGCTCTTCGCGAATGGTCTCCGCGATCTCGCGGCTCTGCTCGTCCGAAAGCTGCTTGTCGGCCTGCATTTGCATCATCAACCCTGCCCTGGGAGCGCCAGTCTAGCAGGGCGGACAAACCAGCACAAAACCGCACATGGCCGCTCGACGGCGGCCTGCTAGCGCCGGCCGCGGCGGAACATTGCCGATCATTCTGCTCGCGAAATCAGCCTCTCCAGGCCGATCCTGAGGGCCGGCAAACAGCCAACGGGAGCAGGCCAAATGGATACCTACGACACAGCCGACAGCGACGAACACCCCGTGCTGGGCCGGCTGATCAAGCTCGGATTATTCCTCCTCGCGCAGGGCGTCGCGGTGATGCTGGTGGCCTTCGTGGCCCTGCTGGTGAGCTTCGGGACGGGCTGGTCGGCAACGGCGGAGCAGGGCAGCCTGCTCCAACCTGGCGAGGCACGGTCGGGCAGCCTGCTCCTGAAGGACGACGGCGCCTATACTGAGGCGATCCGTCTCGGCACCGACATCGACATCACCGTATCGGGTCCGACGCTGCGCGCCCGCGTCACGCAACTGTTCCGCAATCCGACCAAGGACTGGGTCGCGGCCACCTATGTCTATCCGCTCGCAGCCAATGGTGCCGTCGACACACTGAAGATGGTGGTTGGCGACCACGTCATCGTCGGCGACATCAAGGAGCGGCAGCAAGCCCGCGTGATCTACGAGCAGGCGCGAAGCGCCGGGCAGAAGGCCGCGCTCACCGAGCAGGAGCGCCCCAACGTCTTTACCAACTCGGTCGCCAATATCGGTCCCGGCGAGACCGTGCTGGTGCAGATCGAGTATCAGGAGCCGGTGCATCAAACCGGCGACGAATATTCGCTCCGCGTGCCGCTGGTGGTCGCGCCGCGCTACAATCCGGCTCCGATCGTGCAGAGCGTCGACTTCCGCAAGGACGGCTCCGGCTGGGGCACAGCGACGTCTGATCCGGTTCCGGATCGCGACCGCATCTCGCCGCCTGTGCTGGATCCCGCCAGACATGCGCCGGTCAACCCGACCAGCATCACGGTGCGCCTGAAGGCCGGGTTTGCACTCGGCGAGGTCAGGAGCCACCACCATAACGTCAAGGTCGAGAGTCCGGACGACACGACGCGTATCGTCACGCTCGCCGATGGCGTCGCCCCCGCCGATCGCGATTTCGAGCTGACCTGGAAGCCGGCCGCCGGGCTGGCGCCGTCGATTGGTCTGTTCCGCGAGCATGTTGGCGATTCCGATTACCTGCTCGCCTTCGTCACTCCGCCCGGCGTCGAGCAGGCAACGCAGAAGCCGCTGCCCCGCGAGGTCGTGTTCGTGATCGACAATTCCGGATCGATGGGCGGCACCTCCATCGTGCAGGCCAAGGCGAGCCTGCTCTATGCCCTCGGCCGGCTGCAGCCAAATGACCGCTTCAACGTGGTCCGTTTCGACGACACCATGGACGTGCTGTTTCCGGCCTCGGTGCCAGCGGATGCCGCGCATGTCAGCGAAGCGACCTCGTTCGTCAGCGCCTTGCAGGCGCGCGGCGGCACCGAGATGATACCGGCGATGCGCGCTGCGCTCGCCGACAAGCTCGGCGACAGCAGCATGGTCCGCCAGGTCGTGTTCCTGACCGACGGCGCGATCGGCAACGAGCAGCAATTGTTCGAGGCGATCACGGCCATGCGCGGCCGTTCCCGCGTGTTCATGGTCGGCATCGGCTCGGCGCCCAACACCTACCTGATGAAGCGCGCCGCCGAGCTCGGCCGCGGCGCCTTCACGCATATCGGTTCGGTCGAGCAGGTCGAGGAGCGCATGCGCGGCCTGTTCGCCAAGCTGGAGAATCCGGTGGTGACCGGCCTCACCGCAAGATTCTCGGACGCCAAGGCCGACATCACCCCGGCGATCATTCCGGACGTCTATCGTGACGAGCCGCTGGTGCTGGCGGCCAGGCTCGACAAGCTTGCGGGCTCACTTGAAATCAAGGGACGCGTCGGCGATCGCCCGTGGTCGGTGACGCTGCCGCTGCAAAGCGCCGCTGAAGGCAAGGGCCTGTCAAAGCTCTGGGCCAAGCGCAAGATTGGCGACGCCGAAGTGGCGCGCGCCATGCGCGAGATGACGCCCGAAGAATCCGACAAGGCGATCCTGGCGCTGGCGCTCGATCATCAGATTGTCACGCGGCTCACCAGCCTCGTTGCGGTCGACAGGACGCCGAGCCGGCCCGAAGGCAAGCCGCTGAGGCTCAGCGACCTGCCGATCAATCTTCCGGCCGGCTGGGATTTCGAGAAGGTGTTCGGCGAACGCCCGCACCTGACGCCGACACAGCTGCGCGAACGCCATGCCGACGCGCGCAACCAGCCGTCAGCGAGGCAACCGAAGCCCGCGGCACCCGACGCGATCCGCCTGCCAAAGACTGCCACCTCGGCCGAACTGAGTATGATCGCAGGCCTGATCCTGATCGTGCTCGCCCTGATCCTGTTCGTGTTCAACCGGCGTCGGCGCTTGCTCACCGACGCCGCTTGAGAGAGGAGCCCCCCGAACTCCTCTGTCAGCGCGCGCGGCTGCCCGTCCCCTACAATCGGCCGCGCGCGCCTTTTTTGGGGATGTCATTCCGGGGCGATGCGAAGCATCGAGTCCGGAATCTCGAGATTCCGGGTTCGGCTCTACGAGCCGCCCCGGAATAACCAACAAAGAGATACAGATGCCCCGCCTCATCTCTCCTCTGGCTCTCACGCTTGTCGGCCTCTTCTTGTTCGGCGACGGCGCCTACATCCACGCCAAGGCATGGCTCGCGCAGGTGCTGCTGGAGCGGGCGTTCGACCGAAGCATTGCGACGGGACAGGCAGTGAAGCCATGGTCGTGGGCCGACACATGGCCGGTCGCGCGGATCGAGGTCAAGCGGATCGGCGCCAGCGCCATCGTGCTGGAAGGCGCGAGCGGACAGGCGCTCGCTTTTGGCCCCGGCCATATCCACCAAACGGCTGATGCGGGTGAACGCGGGATTACGGTCTATGCGGCCCATCGCGACACTCATTTCCGCTTCCTGCGGAATGTCGTCATTGGTGACATCATCGATGTCACACGTCGCGACGGTCGACATTTCCGCTATCGCGCGGATTCCTCGGCCGTGGTCCGTTTCGATGCATCGGGCATCGACGCCACGACACAGGGATTCGAGCTTGTTCTCGCGACCTGCTGGCCGTTCGACGCCGTCACCTCCGGCCCCGAGCGCTATATCCTGCATGCAACATTGATCGGAGCCGACAGGTAGATCGCGCACCGAGCCGACAGCACGCGTCAGCGCCGCTCATTCCACCGTACGGCATACCACCCCCAAGGTTGCCACTCCGAAGGACTCGCCATAGAACGGAGCGGCACTCGACCAAGAAGAACAACAGGTGAGGTCACGGCATGGAAGCCCAGGTGTCTGCTGCGTCCGCGTTCCATCCATGGTCTCCACCGTCCGATGCCAGCGACATCGTCAAGGGCATCCACGCCATGCTGCACCCGCGCAACATCGTGCTGGTGGGTGCAACCGACAAGCCAGGCAATTATGCCGAGCGCATCTGGAACAATCTGGTCAAATACGGTTTCGAGGGCGGCCTCTATCCGGTCAACGCCAAGCGCGACGCCATCTGGGGCGTTCCCTGCTACAAGGATTTTGCGAGCCTTCCCGAGAAGCCCGATCACGTCCTGGTGCTGGTGCCCGCGCGCTTCGCCGTACAAGTGATCCGCGACGCCGCCGCGGCCGGCGCGCGATCGGCCACCATCGTCACCTCGGGATTCAGCGAGTTGCAGGATGACGAAAGCCAGAAGCTTGCCGCCGAATTGCAGGCGGCCGTGCGCGAGACGGGCCTTGCCGTCACCGGCCCGAACTGCCTCGGCAACTTAAGCGCCGGCGAAAAGCTCTTCACCAACATCGACGATCGAATCGTCACCATGGAACAGGGCGCGGTGGCGATTGCCGGGCAATCGGGCGCGATCGTCATGGCGATCCGCCAGGCGCTGGAGGATCGCGGCGTCGGGGTCGGCTACATGGTGACGACAGGCAACGAGGCCGGGCTCGAGACGCCCGACCTGATGCGCTATTTCGCAGAGGACCCGAGCATCAAGGTGATCGTCGTCTACCTCGAAGGCGTGCGCAACACAAAGGCCTTCCGCGACGCCTGCAAGGCTGCGCGCGCCGCGAGCAAGCCCGTGATCGCGCTCAAGCTCGGCGCATCCGAGGGCGGCCGCGCCGCGGCCATGGCGCATACCGGCGCGCTCGCTGGCTCGATCGAGACGTTCGACGCCATCGCAACGCGTGAAGGCGTGATCCGGGTCGGCGGGCTCGACGAGCTGATCGAGACCACCGAATGCTTCGTACATGCTGCCGTCCCCAAAGGCGGCCGGCTTGCCGCCGTCACGCTCTCCGGTGGCAAGCGCGGCATGCTGATCGACGCCTTTGACGCCGCGGGCCTGAATTTCGCGCCCCTGAGCCCGCAAGTCAGCTCGGAGCTGGCGAAGATGCTGGGTCCCGGCTCGATCGTCGGCAATCCGCTCGATGCCGGCTTTGCCGCGGTCGTCGATCCCTCCGTCTATATGAAGTCGATCAAGCTGATGATCGACGACCCCGATATCGACATCGTCATCGTCGATGCCGAACTGCCGAAGGCGCCGCACGAGCTGCGCGAACGCAATCTGCGCATCGTCAACGAGATGGCAGGCCAGGCCGGCAAGCCGGTGATCTATATCAGCGCGATGTCGATCGGCTTCACCGAGTACACCAAGGACTTGCGCAAGTCGCTGCCGCATCTTGCGGTCATGCAGGGCATGGACCGCGCGGTGACCGCGATCAAGTCGCTGCTCGACTACGCGAAGCTGCGCAAGGAGGTGCCAGACATCGTCTCGAGCTCGAAGCCCGCCGCGCGCGCCGTGCTGGAGAAGACGTTGAAATCGGCGACCGGCGCCGCGCTCGACGAGGTCGCCTCGAAGAAGCTCATCAAGGCTTACGGCATCCCGATCTCGAAGGAGGCGATCGCACGGACGGCGGCCGAAGCGGTGAAAGTTGCGAAGCAGATCGGCTTTCCGGTCGTGGCAAAGGTCGTCAGCGCCGAGATCCTGCACAAGTCCGACATCGGCGGCGTGGTGCTGAACCTCAACAGCGCGGCCGAGGTGAAGAAGGCCTTCGCCGACATCACCGCGCGGGTCAGGAAGCTGAAGGGCAAGCCGAAGCTCGACGGCATCCTGATCGCGCAGCAGGTCAAGGCCGAGCTCGAACTCGTGGTCGGCGCCTCGCTCGATGCCGAGATGGGGCCTGTCGTGCTGTTCGGCACCGGCGGCATCGACATCGAGCTGCTGAAGGACGTCGCCCTCGCCGGCGCGCCGCTGGACGAGGCCGAGGCGCGGCTTCTGATCGGCCGCACCAAGGCCGGCATCAAGCTGCGCGGCTATCGCGGCAGGCCGGCCTTGCACGAGGCCTCGGCGGTGAAGGCGCTGGTCGGCCTCTCCAACCTGATCGCGGATGCCGGTGACCGGATCGCCTCGATCGACATCAACCCGTTCCTGATCAACACCAGGACGGGCGTGGCCGTCGATGCCCTGATCGTGCTGAACAATGCTGCGGCAAGACGCGCGGCTGGACATTGAAGCACCGCAGGGTAGATCAGCGCAGCGTGATCCACCAAATCGGCCCATCCGCACGCAAGGCGTCGGCGGGTTACGCTTCCGCCTCGCTCTTCGAGTGGCGGCCGACAAGTCGTTAACCCGCCCGCTCTAATTTGACGGCCAAAGCTCCATCCAGGCTCCTTCCAACTTCACCGCTTTGGCCGTAGAATCGTCCCTGCATGGCGCGCGCGAGCAATCTTGTGATCGGAACGGCAACGCTGGCGGCGATCGCCGTGGCGTTCGGCGGCCTGCTCGGCGTGCAGAAATGGCGCACAATCCAGAGCCGCAGCCAGTTGCGCGTGGTATTCGAGGGCGGCTCCGCCAGCGGCCTGCGCCGCGGCGGGCCGGTCAATTTCGACGGCGTGCCGGCCGGCCAGATCCTGTCGATCAAGCTGGATAGCCCCCGCAGGATCGTGGCGCTGGTGATGCTCGACAACACCGCACCAATCCGCAAGGACACCGTGGCAGGCATCGAGTTCCAGGGCCTCACCGGCGTTGCCGCGATCTCGCTGATCGGCGGCGCGCCCTCTGCGCCGCCGGTGCCGCTGGACACGGACGGCATTCCCGTGCTGACGGCCGACCTCAGCGACGCCGAATCCATCGTCGAAACGCTGCACAGCGTCGACCGCACCATCGTGAACAACGCACCGGCAATCAAGGATGGCCTGCGGACGTTCGAGGGCCACACCGCCGACCTCAGAGCCAAGGGCGCGGAAATCGATTCGGTCATGGCCAAGGTCGACAGCGCCTTTGCCGGATTCGACAAGGCGGTCGCCAAGATCGAGAGCGCGGTGCCGGGCTTCGTCGATGGCAAGGCCGACGAGTTCCTGGAGAAGATCAAGGGATTGCACGAGCTTGCCGACACCATGAAGAAGAAGTCGGCGACCTACCTCGAAGACATCCGCCGCTCGCTGCTCGACGTCAGCGAGACCGCCAACAAGATGAGCGGGACACCTTCGCCCCCGCGTCCACCGCGCAGGCCCACGGAGCAGAAGCGGTGATGCTCTTTCTTACCCTCCCCGGCAAGCGGAGGGCGATCGCATATGGATTTCAGGAGAATTGTCGGCGGGCTTGCTTCGCCTCTCCCGCTTGCGGGAGAGGCCGCCGCGCTCGCAGAGAGTGCGGCGGGTGAGGGCTCTTGCCACCGAGGGATAACCTCCGCATATCTCGACAATCCCGCCGCGGCGACACCCCCACCCCCAACCCTCCCCCGCAAGCGGGAGAGGGAGCCCAGTCCCGACGCAGAAGCATCGTTCACGCCATCTGCGATAGCCCTGGGACATCTTGTAATTGACCACCGCAACGCCGACCGTGTCGTTGCTGCTTGAGATATCGCCGTGAAGCTTGTTGACCGCTCCTGGGTCGCCGCCGATCAGGCGGTCGCGCAGGTTAGTGGCTGATCATCCAGGGCCGCGCCGTCGGAAAACCCTTGGCGCCGCTCCTGGTCTTGGTCATCAGCCGCGCCGGCTTCTTCCTCTCCGTCGCGCCCTTGTCCTTCACGGTCTTGCCGGAGGAGCAGCAGCCGCAGCCCGGGCCATGCGAGGCCTTGTATTGCGCCAGCGTCTGCGGCGCGTGCGTGCTGCGTTCGTTGACGGCGTGCGCCTTGCGCTTCTCCGCCGGCATGCAGAAGAAGTTCGGCGCGGTCAGGATGACGCGGGGCGCCAGCGTCTCGCAGTGCGGGCAGCTTTGCGGATCGTCGCACTCCGCCATCGGGCGCAGGTCCTTGAAGGGACCGCAATCGTCACAAAGATATTCGTAGACCGGCATCGCATCACCTACGCTCTCGTCTGTTCACACAACTCGCTGCCACCGCGCATGTGGAGACAGCCCCTCACCCCGACCCTCTCCCCGCAAGAACGGGGAGAGGGAGCGCGGCGTCATTTGTCCGGCGAGATCGGCATCTGGATATCGCCGGTGATGTGCTTGATGGGACCGGCCGCCGATGGCATCACGTCGAAGTCGAAGATCTCGGTCGGCAGCCACAGCGTGGCGCAGGCGTTGGGCACGTCGACCACGCCGGAGATGTGGCCCTGGCACGGTGCGGTGCCGAGGATCGAATAGGCCTGGGCGCCGGAATAGCCGAACTTCTTCAGATACTCGATCGCATTCAAGCAAGCCTGACGATAGGCGATGTGGACGTCGAGATAGTGCTGCTTGCCGGCCTCGTCGACCGAGATGCCTTCGAAGATCAGATAGTCCTTGTAGTTCGGCGTGATCGGCGACGGCTTGAAGATCGGGTTCTTGATGCCGTATTTCGACATGCCGTCCTTGATCACTTCGACCTTCAGATGCAGCCAGCCGGCCATCTCGATGGCGCCGCAGAAGGTGATCTCGCCGTCGCCCTGGCTGAAGTGCAGGTCGCCCATCGAGAGACCGGCGCCGGGGACATAGACCGGGAAGTAGATCTTCGAGCCGCGCGAGAGATCCTTGATGTCGCAATTGCCGCCATGCTCGCGCGGCGGCACGGTGCGCGCGCCCTCCGCCCCGATCTTGGCTTTCACATCGCCCTTGGCGCGGCCGCCATGGGCGGTCGGCGCGAAAGGCGGATTGGCAAGGCCGGGCACGCGGGTCGGGTTGGTCGAGATCAGCTCGGCCTCGCGCTTGTTCCACATGTCCAGCATCTTCGGATCGGGCAGGCAGCCGATCAGGCCGGGATGGATCAGGCCGGCGAAGTTGACGCCGGGCACGTGACGGGACGAGGTGTAGAGGCCCTTGATGTCCCAGATCGACTTCTGCGCCAGCGGGAAGTGATCGGTGAGGAAGCCGCCGCCATTCTGCTTGGAGAAGAAGCCGTTGAAGCCCCACAGGCTCTCCTTGAGCGGCCCCACGTCGAGCAGATCGACGACGAGGAGGTCGCCGGGCTCGGCGCCCTTGACGCCGATCGGACCGGAGAGGAAGTGCACGATCGACAGGTCGATGTCGCGCACGTCGTCGGCGGAATCGTTGTTCTTGATGAAGCCGCCGGTCCAATCATAGGTCTCGATGATGAAATCGTCGCCGGGATTGACCCAGGCCACGATCGGGATGTCGGGGTGCCAGCGGTTGTGCACCATGTCATTTTCATAGGCCGATTTGGTGAGATCGACCTTGATCAGTGTCTCTGGCATCGAGAGGCTCCCCTTTACTACGGTTGGTTAGACGGACAGATATTTCGAGACCTGCGCGGCATCGACGGCATCGCGCCGATCGTCACGGACGATCTCGCCGTTCTCGATCACCAGCACGCGGTCGGCGATGTCGAGCGCAAAGCTCAGGACTTGCTCGGATACGACGATCGAGAGGCCCTTCTCGTCGCGGATGCGCTTCAAGGTGCGCGCCATCTCCTTGATGATCGACGGCTGGATGCCTTCGGTCGGCTCGTCCAGCAGCAGCACTTTCGGCTTGGTCGCGAGTGCACGCGCGATCGCGAGCTGCTGCTGCTGACCGCCGGAGAGATTGCCGCCGCGGCGATCCTTCATCTCGAGCAGGACCGGAAACAATTCGTAGATGTCGCCGGGCACCTCGGAGCCGCCGGAGACGACGAGCCCGGTCTCGATGTTTTCCTTCACCGTCATGGTGGAAAAGATCATGCGGCCCTGCGGCACATAGGCGATCCCCTTGGCGACGCGCTCGTAGCTCTTGAGGCTGCCAAGTTCAGCGCCGTCCATGGTCACCGAGCCGCTTTTGGCCGGCAGGATCCCCATCAGCGACTTCATCAGCGTGGTCTTGCCCATGCCGTTGCGGCCCATGATCGCGACGATCTCGTTGGGCGCAACCTTGACGTTGAGGCCGTGCAGCACCTCGCTCTGCCCGTAGGCGACGTGGAGATCGGAAATTGCCAGCATCGGTGCGCTCCTAGACTCGGCGGTTGTTCACCTCTCCCCGGCGGGGAGAGGTCGCGCCGAAGGCGCGGGCGACGGGACGCAGGTTTCTCGAGGGAGCGAAACCCCTCACCCGAATTGCTGCGCAATTCGACCTCTCCCTATGGGAGAGGTGGACGGAGATCGCCGCGCGTGCTTGTCCCATACGCGCCATCGTCAATGCCCCAGATAGACTTCGATGACCTTGGGATCGTTCTTCACCTTCTCCATGGTGCCCTCCGAGAGGATCTGGCCCTGGTGCAGCACGGTGACCTTGTGCGCGATGTCCTCGACGAACTTCATGTCGTGCTCGATCACCAGCACCGAGCGGTTCTTGATGATGCGGTTGAGCAGCTCGGCGGTCTTGGCGCGCTCCGACACGCTCATGCCGGCCACGGGCTCGTCCAGCATCAGCAGGTCCGGGTCCTGGATCAGCAGCATGCCGATCTCGAGCCATTGCTTCTGGCCGTGGCTGAGCTCGTCGGCATAGGTGTTGAGCTTGTCCTTGAGGAAGATCATCTCCGCGACTTCCTCCACCCGGTCCTTCACCAGCTGATCGCGCTGAAAGGTCAGCGAACCGAACACGGTGCGACCGCGCGGAAACGAGATCTCGAGGTTCTCGAACACGGTGAGATCCTCGAACACCGACGGCGTCTGGAACTTGCGCCCGACACCGGTCTGAACGATCTCGTTCTCCTTCATCTTCGTGAGCTCCTTGCCACGAAACTGGATCGAGCCCGAGGTCGCCTTGGTCTTGCCGCAGATCAGGTCGAGCACCGTGGTCTTGCCCGCGCCGTTTGGACCGATGATGACGCGGATCTCGTTCTCCTCGACATAGAAGGAGAGGTCGTTGACTGCCTTGAACCCGTCGAACGAGACGGTCAGTCCGGAGACCGCGAGCAGGAATTCCTTCGGCTGATGACCGACGAGCATGATCTACCTCCTCACTACCAGCGCGGCATCGGCATCGTGATGACCGACGAGCATGATGGCCTCCTCACTCTGCCGGTGCGCCGTCGGCGACCGAATTGTCGTTCCAGCCCGCCTTCGTCTTGCGCGAGGCGAACAGCCGGTCGATGCGGGGCTGCACGTAGTCGGCCCAGAGCCCGGACAGGCCGTTCGGGAAGGCAAGCACGACCGCGATGAACAGCGCGCCGAGGCCGAACAGCCAGAGCTGCGGGAAGGATTCCGACAGACTGGTCTTGGCGAAGTTCACCAGGATGGCTCCCCAGATCGCGCCGAAGATCGACGTCCGCCCGCCGACGGCGGTGTAGATCACCATCTCGATCGACGGCACGATGCCGACGAAGGACGGCGACATGAAACCGACATTGAGCGCGAACATGGCGCCGCCGATCGCGGCGAAGACCGCGGCCATGCAGAATGCAAAGATCTTGAAGTTGGCGACGCTGTAGCCGGAGAAGCGGACGCGGTCCTCCTGCTCGCGCATCGCGACCAGGATGCGGCCGAGCTTGGTCAGGCGAATGTACTGTGCGACCCCGATGCAGGCGAACAGCAGCACCACCTCGACGAAGTACAGGATGATCTTGGCGTGGTCGGGCCGGATGTCCCAGCCCTTGAGCGTGCGCAAATCGGTCATGCCGTTGATGCCGCCGGTGTAGCCCTGCTGCCCGACGATCAGGATGGTCAGGATGGCGGCGACCGCCTGGGTGATGATCGCGAAGTAGGTGCCGCCGACGCGGCGCTTGAACATCGCAGTGCCGATGATCAGGGCGAACAGACCGGGGACCAGGATGATGGCCAGGATGGTGAAGGTCAGGCTGTGAAACGGTTGCCAGAACAACGGCAGCGACGTGATCTGATTCCAGTCCATGAAATCAGGAATGCCGGGCGTCGACTGGATCTTCGTGTTCTCGACGCTCGAGGCCTCGAGCTTGAGGAACATCGCCATGCAGTAGCCGCCGAGGCCGAAGAACACGCCCTGCCCCAGGCTGAGAATGCCGCCATAACCCCAGCACAGCACGAGGCCGAGCGCAACGAAGGCGTAGGTCAGGTACTTCGCGACGAGATTGAGGCGGAACACATCCAGCGACAGCGGCAGGATCACGAACAACACGGCGGCCAGGACGATGAAGCCCGTGAGTTCGGAGCGATTGAAGAAGCGTGAGTTGATGATCATGACTTGCCTGCTTCTCGTTATTTGCGGACTTTGAGGGCGAAGAGGCCCTGCGGCCGCAGCATCAGGATGCCGACGACAGCGAGCAGCGTGAGCACCTTGGCCATCGAACCCGACATGAAGAACTCGAGGGTCGATTGCGTCTGCGAGATCGAGAAGGCCGAGGCGATGGTGCCGAGCAGGCTGGCGGCGCCGCCGAACACGACCACCAGGAACGTGTCGACGATGTAGAGCTGACCGGAGGTCGGCCCGGTCGATCCGATCATTGTGAAGGCGCTTCCGGCGACGCCCGCGATGCCGCAGCCGAGTCCGAACGTATAACGATCGACCTTTTCGGTGTTGATGCCGACCGCGCCGGCCATGATGCGATTCTGCACCACGGCGCGTACCTGGCGGCCCCAGCGCGACAGGTAGAGAACGTAGGCGACGGAAACGGTGATCAGCAAGGTGAGACCCATCACGAAGACGCCGTTGATCGGCACTTCGATGCTGTCGGTCACGTGCAGCGAGCCCAGCATCCATTGCGGCAGCTCGACGCCGACCTCACGCGCGCCGAACACGGAGCGATAGGCCTGCTGAAGCATCAGGCTGAGGCCCCAAGTGGCAAGCAACGTGTCGAGCGGGCGCTTGTAGAGATGCCGTATCAGCACCCACTCCACCAGCATGCCCAGCGCGCCGGATGCGATGAAGGCCAGGATCATCGCGAGGAAGAAGTAGCCGCCGAACAGGCTCGGCATGTAGGCCTGAAAGACGTTCGAGGTCATCCAGGTGACGTAGGCCCCGAGGATCATGAACTCGCCATGGGCCATGTTGATGACGCCCATCTGGCCGAAGATGATGGCAAGCCCGAGGGCCATGAGGACATAGACGGAGAACAGGATCAGTCCGGCAAAACCCTGCATGACGAAGATCGAGCCAAGGTCGCCAATCGAATAATCGCCGAACATCTATGTCCTCCGTCGAGATGGGATCCCGCGTCGCGAGCAGGTTCGCGACGCGGGGGCTTGAGGCATGGACTTGCGATCCACGCCAGGGAGCGGCTTGGTATCGGGGAGAAAGCGCGACGGATGCCGCTTACTGGTAACCCTTCGGGAACGGATCGGGCTCGACGAGATCGGCGGTCTCGTAGATCAGCTCGAACTGGCCATCCAGCTTGGCGCGACCGACCCGGGTCTTCGACCAGAGATGATGGTTCTCGTGGATGCGGACGTAACCTTCCGGGGCCCCCTTGAACTCGACACCGGGCGAGGCCGCCGCGATCTTGTCGACGTCGAAGGAGCCGGCCTTCTCGACCGTCAACTTCCACAGCCACGGTCCGAGATAGGCAGCCTGGGTGACGTCTCCGATCACGGTCTTCTCGCCCCACATCTTCTTGAAGGCGGGCACGAAGGCCTTGTTGTTGGGATTGTCGAGCGACTGGAAGTACTTCATGCAGGCGTACGCACCCGCAATGTTCTCGCCACCGATGCCGTCGATTTCGTCCTCGGTGACCGAGATCGTCAGCAGCGGCTGCTTGGCGAGGTCGATGCCGGCTGCCTTGAGCTGCTTGTAGAAGGCGACGTTGGAGCCGCCGACGACGTCGGTGAAGATCACGTCGGGCTTGGTGAGCTTGATCTTGTTGATGACCGAGTTGAACTGAGTGCTGCCGAGCGCATAGTACTCCTCGCCGACGACCTTGCCCTTCAGGACGTTCTCGACGTGCTTGCGCGCGATCTTGTTCGAGGTGCGCGGCCAGATGTAGTCGGAGCCGATGAAGAAGAAGGTCTTCGCGCCCTTCTCCTTGGCGATCCAGTTCAGGCCGGCGAGAATCTGCTGGGTCGCTTCCTGGCCGGTGTAGATCACGTTCTTGGACTGCTCGAGGCCTTCGTAGAAGGTCGGGTAATAGAGCATGCCGTTATACTGCTCGACGACCGGCAGCACCGCCTTGCGCGAGGCCGAGGTCCAGCAGCCCATGATGGCCGCGACCTTGTCGTTGACCAGCAGCTTCTTGGCCTTTTCGGCGAAGGTCGGCCAATCGGAGGCGCCGTCCTCCTGGATGAACTTGATCTTGCGGCCGAGGACGCCGCCGGCCGCGTTGATCTGCTCGATCGCGAGCTTTTCGGCCTCGATCGAGCCGGTCTCGGAGATCGCCATGGTGCCGGTGGCCGAATGCAGGATGCCGACCGTGACCTCGGTGTCGGTGACCGCAAGACCCGTGGTGTTGACCGCCGAGGTCGCCGGAGCCTGCGCAAAGGACGCCCGCGGCAGCATCGTGATAGCCGGCACGGCCGCTATCCCCATCAACAATTTGCGCCGAAGCGGCGACAATAGGCCCTTGTTTGCTTCGTCTGACATGAGCACCCCACTTTTGTTCGAGAACGCGCTATTGGTGGCCGTGAGGATGGCTCGAATTTATGCAGCGCAAGCATACGCAAGATCGCGTATACTGCACCGCAAAATGCCGACGTAGGCTTCTGGTACGGAATTTGCGAGGGGTCCGTATCGGGAGTGGGGGTTCAGTGGCAGGGCGGCAGCGAATAGACCGCGTCAGGCGCCAGTACAACCAATGGGTCGCCAACCAGACTCTGGAAGACTACGCCCTGCGCTTCACCGCCAAGAGCGCACGTCGCTGGTCCGCCGCCCGCGTCGCCAACACGGCGCTGGGCGCGATCTCGTTCCTGGCAATGGAGGCGATCGGCGGCACCATCACGCTGAACTATGGCGTCACCAATGCGACTGCCGCCATCCTCGTGGTCTCGATCATCATCTTCTGCTGCGGGGTGCCCATTGCGTATTATGCGGCCAAGTGCGGCATCGACATCGACCTGCTGACGCGGGGAGCCGGCTTCGGTTACATCGGCTCGACGGTCACCTCGCTGATCTACGCGTCCTTCACCTTCATCTTCTTTGCGATCGAAGCCGTGATCCTCGCGTCCGCGCTCGAAATGTGCTTCGGGATTCCGCGGCCGGTCGGCTATCTCATCAGCGCCGTCGTCATCATCCCGCTGGTGGCCTACGGCATCACGCTGATCAGCCGCTTCCAATTGTGGACGCAACCGCTATGGGTGATCCTTCACATCATTCCGTTCGCGGCGATCGCCTGGCACAACCCGCACTCCTTTACGGAGTGGCGCAAGTTCTCGGGCGAGCACGGCGATCTCAACGGGCATTTCGATCTGTTGCTGTTCGGCGTTGCGGCCTCGGTGGTGTTTTCCCTGGTGGCGCAGATCGGCGAGCAGGTCGACTTCCTGCGCTTTCTCCCCCGCGACCGCCGCGCCTCGAGGGTTTCCTGGTGGATAGCGCTGATGAGCGCAGGACCGGGCTGGATCGTGCTCGGCGCGCTGAAGCTCCTGGCCGGCTCGTTTCTCGCCTTCTTTGCGCTCAGCCATGGCGTGCCGCCCGAGGAGGCCGCCGAGCCGGCACATATGTATCTCGAAGCGTTCCGCTATGTGCTCTCGCAGCCCGAGCTCGCACTGGCGTTGACCGGCACCTTCGTGATCCTGTCGCAGGTCAAGATCAACGTCACCAACGCCTATGCCGGCTCGATCGCCTGGTCGAACTTCTTCTCGCGTTTGACCCACAGCCATCCCGGGCGCGTGGTCTGGCTGGTCTTCAACGTCATCGTGGCACTGCTGTTGATGGAGATCGGCGTCTACAAGGCCCTGGAGCAGACGCTGGCGCTCTATTCGAACGTCGCGATCGCCTGGGTCGGCGCGCTGGTCTCAGATCTCGTCGTCAACAAGCCGTTTGGATTGCGACCGCAGCAGATCGAATTCAAGCGCGCGCATCTCTACGACGTCAATCCGGTCGGCGTCGGCGCGATGACGATCGCAACCATCGTCTCCATCAGCGCCTTTTACGGCCTGTTCGGACCTACCGCGAAGGCGCTGTCGGCCTTCATAGCACTCGCCGTGGCCTTCCTCGCCGCGCCGTTGATTGCCTGGGCCACGGGCGGCAAGTACTACATCGCACGCAAGCCGAAGCGGAGCTGGCAGAACCTCGAGGCGATCCAGTGCTGTATCTGCGAGCACGCGTTCGAGCCGGAGGACATGGCCTCCTGCCCCGCTTACGCCGGTCCGATCTGCTCGCTCTGCTGCTCACTGGACGCGCGCTGCCACGATCTCTGCAAGCCGCACGCTCGAATTCAGGCGCAGGTCTCGGAGACGCTGGGCAAGCTGATGCCGCAACCGATCTACGCCCGGATCAACTCGCAGCTCGGACACTATATCGGCGTGTTCGTGGTCTCCGCCGGTCTGGTCGCCCTGGTGCTGGGACTGATCTATCTGCAGACGTCGGCGAGCGTCCATGGCGAGAACGAGCTCGTCTCCGACGTGCTGTGGAAGGTGTTCTTCTCGCTCAGCATCATCATCGGCGTGGTTGCCTGGCTGTTCGTGCTGGCGCAGCAGAGCCGCCGCGCCGCCGAGGCCGAGACGCGGCGACAGACCACGCTGCTGATCCAGGAGATCGACGCGCACAAGCGCACCGACGCCGAGCTCCAACGTGCCAAGGAGGTCGCCGAATCCGCCAATTTGGCCAAGAGCCGCTACGTGGTCGGCCTGAGCCATGAGCTGCGCTCGCCGCTGAACGCGATCAGCGGCTATGCCCAGCTGCTCGAGCAGGATACGACACTGGGCCCGAAGCCGTGCGACCAGGTCCGCGTCGTCCGCCGCAGCGCCGACCACCTGTCCGGCCTGATCGACGGCATCCTGGACATCTCCAAGATCGAGGCGGGCCGGCTGTACCTGTCGCGCGACGAGGTGCACCTCGGCGAATTCCTCGATCAGCTCGTCGGCATGTTCCGCCTTCAGGCCGCAGCCAAGGGCATCGATTTCGTGTTCAGGCGACCGGCGTCGTTGCCGCGCGTGGTCTATGCCGACGAGAAGCGTCTGCGTCAGGTGCTGATCAACTTGCTCTCGAACGCCATCAAGTTCACCCAGTCAGGCAGCGTGCAGTTCGTCGTGCACTATCGCAGTCCCGTCGCCGAGTTCGAGGTGATCGACACCGGCCCGGGCATCCGGGCCGACGATCTCGAACGCATCTTCGCGCCGTTCGAGCGCGGTGCGCTTGGCGTCTCGCAGCCGCAGACCGGCACTGGCCTCGGCCTCACCATCAGCCGCCTGCTCGCCGGCGTGATGGGCGGCGATATCAAGGTCGTGAGCACGGTCGGCACCGGCTCAACGTTCAAGGTCAAGATCCTGCTCTCGGAGGTCACCAATCCGCAGCGCATCGCGCCGGTCGAGGCCCCGGTCTCCGGCTATCACGGCGCGCGCAAGACCATCCTCATCACCGACGACGACCCCGTGCACCGCGATCTCCTGCGCGAGGTGCTGACGCCGCTCGGTTTCATCCTGCTCAGCGCGCCGGACGGCGCCGGCTGCCTCGCGCTGGCACAGCATTGCCGGCCTGATCTGTTCCTGCTCGACATCTCGATGCCTGCCATGGACGGCTGGACCGTGGCCGAGGCCTTACGCGCGAGCGGCCATCACCAGGCGCGCATCCTCATGGTGTCGGCAAGCGCGTTGGAGGCCCACGGCGCTCCGCTGGCACAACCCTTCCACGACGGCTATCTGATGAAGCCGATCGACATCCCGCGGCTCCTGGAGACGATCCGCCAGCTGCTCAAGATCGAATGGCAATACGGTTCGGACGAGATCGCGGTGCCGTTCTGGCGTCCCGAGACCGGATCAAAGCCGCCGGTGCGGCACATCGAGGCGCTGATCGGGCTCGGCCAGATCGGCTACGTCAAGGGAATCCAATTGAAGCTGGACGAGATCGGCAGCGAACATCCCGAGCATGCCGACTTCGTCGCGCAGATGCGGTCGCTGGTCGATCGCTTCGATCTCGACCAGTACATGGCCACATTGAAGACGTTGCACGCGTATGAACATTGAGTCGAAGAAGCGCGACGTCGCGCTCGTTGTCGATGACTCTCCGGAGACGCTGCGGCTGCTCACCGACGCGCTCGACGGCGCCGGCATGACGGTCATGGTGGCGCTCGACGGCGCCGCGGCGATGCGCATCATCGAGCAGATCACGCCCGACATCATTCTGCTCGATGCCGTGATGCCCGGCATCGACGGCTTCGAGACCTGCCGCCGGCTCAAGCGCGATGCCGGCCTCGCCAACGTCCCCGTGATCTTCATGACGGGCCTTGCCGAGACCGAGCACATCGTGCGCGGACTTGAAGCTGGCGGCGTCGACTACGTGACCAAGCCGATCGTGATCGAGGAAATGCTGGCGCGCATCCGCGTCCATCTCGGCAATGCCCGGCTGACCCAGAGCGCCCGCACCGCGCTCGACGTCTCCGGCCGGTTCCTGTTCGCGGTCAACCGCCAGGGCAACGTGCTGTGGGCGACGCCGCAGGCGCAGAAGCTGCTGTCCGACCATCACGGCGCGCAGGCCGACGATTTCGTCCTGCCCCCGGCGCTGCTGCAATGGCTGGAGCAAGCCAAGGCCAAGGGCAGCTCGAAGTCGCAAGGAGCTTCCTTGCCCCACAATCCGCAACTTCGGCTCTTCTACATGGGTGAGACCGCGCCGAACGAATTCCTGCTGCGGCTCTCCAGAGAATCCGGCACCGCGCTGCCCCCCGAGTTCACCAGCGAACTCGGCCTCACCACCCGCGAGGGAGAGGTTCTGGCCTGGCTCAGCAAGGGCAAGACCAACCGCGATATCGCGCAGATTTTGGGCCTCAGCCCGCGCACGGTCGACAAGCATCTCGAGCAGATCTACGCCAAGCTCGGCGTGGAGAACCGGACGGCCGCGGCCGCGATTGCCGCGAATGCGACGAGGCGGAATTCGTGAGTGTGCTGCAAACGAGTTGAGATGCCGCTCACCCGAGCAACGGTGTCGTCCCGGACAAGCGCGCCCTTAGGCGCGCGTAGATCCGGGACCTATAACCACAGGGAGATGTTTGGCGAAGACTCGGAGTGGCCAGCTCGCGCGATAACCACTGCCTGGGAGTATGGGTCCCGGGCTCGCTTCGCGCCCCGGGACGACGGTGGAGTGTGTGGCGGGCGCCGCCGCCCCTCACACACGCCCCCTCACCAAAACGAGCTCGTCACCCGTACACGAACGCCTTGTCGTCCAGGTCCGTCTTCGGGATCTCGTCCTTCTCGGTCCAGTAATCCTGGCTGTGCTGCCATTCCGGCTTGTCGCCGCGCTTGGGCAAGAGGTCCATGTTGCGCATCATGTAGCCGGGATTGAAGTTCTCCGGATCGATCCAGGGCAGGATCGGCATGTTGTGGTCCTCGGGACGCAGCTTGATTTCGACCTTCTTGGCCCCTTTCGCCTTCATGTGTCCGAGCAGCCGGCAGACGAAATCAGCGACGAGGTCGACGCGCAGCGTCCAGCTGGCGCGGAAGTAGCCGAACACCCAGACCATGTTGGGCACGCCCGTGAACATCATGCCGCGATAGGTGATGGTGTCGCCAAAAGCGAGCGGCTTGCCGTCGATCTCGAATTCGATATCGCCGAGCGCGGCGAGGTTGAACCCGGTCGCGGTGACGATGATGTCGGCCTCGAGCACCTTGCCCGATTTGAGCTGGATACCGTTCTCGACGAAGCATTCGATCTCGTCGGTCACGACCGAGGCCTTGCCGCTGGCGATGCCCTTGAACAAATCGGCATCCGGCACGAAGGCGATGCGCTGCCGCCACGGCCGGTACTTCGGCGTGAAGTGGGTCTCGACGTCGTAGTCGGGACCAAGGATGGCGCTGATCTGGCCGATCAGCTCCTTCTTGACCTGCTCGGGCTTGGACACGCAGAGCTTCGTGAACGCATCCTGCTCGAACAGGATCTTGCGCCGCACGATCTCGTGGATCCAGGTCTCATCGACCTGAAGCCGGCGCAATTCTTCGGCGATCTCGATGGCGTTGCGGCCCAGGCGGAAGTAAGTGGGCGAGCGCTGCAGCATGGTGACATGCGCGCATTGGTCCGCGATGTTCGGCACCAGCGTTGCCGCCGTCGCGCCCGAGCCGATCACGACGACCTTCTTGTTGGTGAGGTCGATATCATCGGGCCAGGTCTGGGGATGGACGATGCGGCCCTTGAAGCGGTCCATGCCCCTCCATTGCGGCGTGTAGCCTTCGGAATGGCGATAATAGCCCTGGCACATCCAGAGGAAGTTGGCGGTGAAGATCTTCGGCTCGCCGGTGTCGGTCGTCACCGCCTCGATGGTCCAGAGATTCTGCTCGCTCGACCAGCTCGCCGAATTGATCTTGTGCTTGTAGCGGATGTGCCGCGCGATATCGTTGTCGTCGATCACCTCTTTCATATAGGAGAGGATTTCCTCGGCGGTCGCGATCGGCGGGCCGACCCACGGCTTGAAGCTGTAACCGAAGGTGTGGAGATCGCTGTCGGAGCGAATGCCGGGATAGCGATGTGTGCTCCAGGTGCCGCCGAAAGTCTCCTGCGTCTCCAGGATGACGTAGCTCGTGCCCGGAAGCTGCTTCTGGATGTGATAGGCGCTGCCGATGCCGGAGATGCCGGCGCCGACGATCAGCACGTCGAAATGTTCAGAAGCCTGTTTGGCCGTGGCGTGACTGCGAACAGCGACATTCATTGTTGTTTCTATGCCTTGCTTGTTTTTGTGGCCGCCCTTGACCGGACGGCGCGTTTCCTCCGCGCCGGGCATGATCACCCGCCGCGCTTCCGCTACAAAATGACATAGATCAAGTCGCGGTCAAATCACAGCGCCGCACCCCAGCTCCGCGCGGTCTGCAAAATCCAGTCGCGATAGAGCGTGAGCGGCGTGACGCCGGTCAATCCGCCGCAACCGGCGGCGCCGTTCGGCCCTGTCGACCAGCTGATGAGCCCGACGAGCACGGGACCATTTGGCCTGTCCTCGAACACGGGGCCGCCGGAATCGCCGGTGCAGGCGCCAATTCCGTCATGAACACCGTTGGTTACGGGATCAACCAGGCGAATCTGGAGCGTGCCGGGCTGCCCGGTCGCAACGAGGCCGGCCACGCGCGTCGTGCCGCCGCTCTTGCCGTCGCCGCGAACGGTGACGCCGATGCCGGCAATGACGAAGCGGCTGCCGACCCGTATCGGAATATTCGGCATGCCGACCGTCACCGTGGATTTTCCTTTGAGTGGAATTTCCAGCTGCAGCAGCGCCACGTCGGCGGTGGCACGGTGCGCCTGCATCGCCTGGATGTTGAAGTTCGGATGGATCGCGATGGTGCGGACGTTCAGCAATTGCGGCTGGCCGTCGGCGCCGCGATCGACGATCTTGTAGTCGGCGCCGGGCTGCACGCAATGGGCGACCGTCAACACCAGCCTCGGGGCAATCAGGCTGCCGGTGCAGAAATTGCCGCGCGAGCCGACGATGGTGACGACGGCGCGCGCGACACCATCGGCCTGCGGCGTGCCGCCGCCGACGATGGCGTGGGCAGGCGTGGCGAGCAGCAGCGCTGCTGCGATGAACGTGGCGAGCTTCTTCATGGGAACACGCTTTGGCGACAGCATCGGTGAAGGAGGAAGGCTTCGGACTGGCTCTTGCCGATACCGCATGCTAGCCCTCTTGGAAAGGAATTGACGAGGGCAGGACATTGACGATCGAGGCTGTGATCTTTGATTTTGGCGGCGTGCTGACGAGCTCACCATTCGAGGCGTTCACGCGGTTCGAGACCGAGCGCGGCCTGCCCATCGACATCATCCGGCGCACCAATGCCGCCAACCATCTGGAGAACGCCTGGGCCAGGTTCGAGCGGGCCGAAGTGGACATCGACACCTTCGACGAAATGTTCGCCGCCGAATCGCTCGCGCTTGGCGCGGAAGTGCGGGGCCGTGACGTGCTGCCGCTGCTGCAGGGCGATCTGCGCCCGGAGATGGTCGAGGCTCTGAAGCGCATCAAGGCGCAGTTCAAGACCGGCTGCATCACCAACAATTTGCCGGCGAACGCCATCGGCAGCCTGACGGGACGCTCCCTCTACATCGCCGAAGTGATGGTGCTGTTCGATCACGTCATCGAATCCGCCAAGATCGGACTGCGCAAGCCTGACCCACGCATCTACCGGATGATGGTCGAGACGCTGAAGGTCGATCCGAACAATTGCGTCTATCTCGACGATCTCGGCGTCAACCTGAAGCCCGCGCGTCAGATGGGGATGACCACGATCAAGGTGACGAGTGGGGCGCAGGCGATCGCGGAGCTCGAGAAGGCGACGGGGCTGGGGCTGGGGCTGGGGTAGACGCACGGCCAACTCCTCATCCTGAGAAGCGCGCCTTTAGGCGCGATGAGATCAGGATGAATCGTCATCGCACCTTAGGTTATTGTTCGAGCATGATCTTTTCGGAAAACCGCTCCACACTTTTCCGGATCATGCTCTAGAGCGCGTCTCGAAGGATGCAGGCCCGCCTGTGGCCCTCGCCCTTCGAGACGCCGCTTCGCGGCTCCTCAGGGTGAGGGAGAGAGACCGGCGTAAGCGGTCTCCGCAGACTCGTTATTGCGAGCTGGCTACTCCGCCGCAGCAGCGATCCGTTCCGGGAACGCCGCCGCCAGCGCCGCGCGATCCGGCTTGAGCACGCCGCGCTCGGTGATGAGGCCGGTAACAAGCCGCGCCGGCGTCACGTCGAACGCGTAGTTCGCGACCGGCGAGTTCTCCGGCACGATACGAACCGTCTCCAGCCTTCCGTCGGCGGTACGGCCGGTCATGTCGGTAACCTCCGTGCCGCTGCGCTGCTCGATCGGGATGTCGCGAATGCCGTCATGGACGGCGAAGTCGATCGTCGGCGACGGCAGCGCGACGTAGAACGGCACGCCATTGTCATGCGCGGCAAGCGCCTTCAGATAGGTGCCGATCTTGTTGCAGACGTCGCCGTTGGCGGCGACGCGGTCGGTGCCGACGATGGCGAGATCGACCATGCCGTGCTGCATCAGGTGTCCGCCGGTATTGTCCGGGATCACCGTGTGCGGCACGCCGTGATGGCCGAGCTCCCAGGCGGTGAGCGAGGCGCCCTGGTTGCGCGGACGGGTCTCGTCGACCCAGACATGAACCTTGAGGCCGCGCTCATGCGCGAGATAGATCGGCGCCGTCGCCGTGCCCCAATCGACGGTGGCGAGCCAGCCGGCGTTGCAATGAGTGAGGACATTGACCGTCTCGCCCGGCTTCTTCGCCGCGGTAGCCTCGATCAGCTTCAGGCCGTTCTCGGCAATGCCGCGGTTGATCTCGACGTCCTGCTCGGCGATCTCGTCGGCGCGCGCATAAGCCGCTTCAGCTCGTTCAACCGGATCAATCGGCGCGAGCGTCGCGCGCATCTCGTCCAGGGCCCATTTCAGATTGATCGCGGTCGGCCGCGCCACGACGAGCATGTCATAGGCGCGCTTCAGGCCCGTATCCGAGGCATCGTCGCGCATCGCGAGCGCCATTCCATAGGCGGCAGTCGCGCCGATCAGGGGCGCGCCGCGCACCAGCATGTCGCGGATCGCGATGGCCGCGTCCTCGCAGGAGGTGAGGCGTGCGATGGCGAACTCGTGCGGCAATCGGCGCTGGTCGATCGCGCCGACCGACCAGCCGTCACGCTCGCGCCAGATGCTGCGGAAATGCTTGCCGTCGACCTTCATGGCATTCTGCCTTTCACATCACGCCCGCAGGATGCGCCCGGCCACCGCATCGAGCTTCTTCAGAAGCTCCGGATCGCGCGCCTCGGGCGCCGTGATCAGCGCCGTGTCGAGCGCACGGTCCGAACCGATCGGGCATGGCTCGTGCTCGCGCGGAAAATCCTTGGCCAGCCGCGCCACCAAGGCCTTGGCCTTATCGGCGTTGGACGTCAGCACGCGGATGATGTCCTGGACTGTGACGGCGTCGTGATCGGGATGCCAACAGTCGAAATCAGTCACCATCGCGACCGTGGCGTAGCAGATCTCCGCCTCGCGCGCGAGCTTGGCCTCGGGCATGTTGGTCATGCCGATCACGGAATAGCCTGATGTCTTGTAGGTCATGCTTTCCGCATAAGTGGAGAATTGCGGGCCCTCCATGCAGACATAGGTGCCGCCCCGCGCGACCGCGATGCCCTCGGCTTCGGCCGCCGCCGCGAGATGGATGCGCAGCCGCGGCGAGACCGGATGCGCCATCGACACATGCGCGACGCAGCCGCGGCCGAAGAACGAGCTCTCCCGCTTGTAGGTACGGTCGACGAACTGGTCGACGAGAACGAAAGTCCCGGGCGGCAGTTCCTCCCTGAAGGAGCCGCAGGCCGAGAGCGAGATCAGGTCGGTGACGCCGGCCCGCTTCAGCACGTCGATATTGGCGCGATAATTGATGTCGGAGGGAGAGAGCCGGTGGCCCTTGTCATGCCGCGGCAGGAACACGATCGGCAGGCCGGCGATGGAGCCACGCCGCAAGAGCGCAGACGGCTCGCCCCAGGGGCTCTTGATCACCTCTTCGCGCGCACCCTCGAGGCCCGGGAGGTCATAGATGCCCGAGCCGCCGATGATACCCAATACCGCCTGCGTCATGCCTGCTCCAACCTGTCCGCCATGTGTGACATGGTTAAGCTATGCCAGCTTTGCGGCGGTTTTGAAACGGGGCTGGAGCGGCGATGCCGGTAGCGTGAGGGCGATGGCGCGCGCCTGATACTCGAGGTCGTCCCTGCGAACGCAGGGACCCATAACCACAGGCTGTGGCTTGGCGAAGACTGGTCGTTTGGTACTTCGACCGTCAGCGGTCGAGAAATTCCGCGGTATGGGTCCCTGCGTTCGCAGGGACGACAGTTGCGGTTTGGACTTAAGCCGCGGTCGCCGGCTGCAGCTGGGTCGCGATCATCCGCTCCAGCGTCTCGACGGACTGGAAATTCTCCGGCGTGATCTCGGATTGCGGGATGGTGAAATCGAACTCGGCTTCGACGCCGAGCATCAGATTGACCATGTCCATCGACGTCAGGCCGACATCAACGAGCTTGGCGGAAGAGGTGACGTCTGCGGTGAGTGAATTCTGTTCGAGGATGCCCTTCACCAGCTTGATGATGCGATTGCGCACGTCGGTATTGAAGGTCTGCATCGGCAAATTCCCATCTGTCTAACGAGGTCGGACCGGACTGCCGGCTACGATGGGCACGGCTTGCCGGTCCTGCAATGGGCGTCACCAATACTTCGCGATTCTTAGTAAACGACGACTCAGATTGTCCGGAATTCAGGCATTTTCCAGAGTCCTAACACGACGCTGGGAAATCCGGTGATGCAAACAACCTGCCCTTAACTGTTCGTCCGGAATTGGGCTTTGTTTACCCTCTATTTCATCGACGAATTTGAATTAAATCCGTAGCCTCGTCTCACAAGCAAAGATGGCCGGAGGATCACCGGCGGCATCGCGAATGATGCCGGCGATCTCGAACGGCAAAACGGAGGCGGACGAGCATGAACGTGCGTGAAGCGGTCCTTACTGTCGACGAGATGCAGACGAGCTTCCTCGAGCAAGGCCCCTCCCTGATCGAGCGCGCCGCCCGGACCGCCGCCGCTGCAGCGGCCGACGCAGACGGGGTCGACCGCGACGCCCGTTTCCCGCACAAGGCGTTCGAGGTCGCACGTGAGCAGAAGCTGCTCGGCGTGATGGTTCCGGTCGAGTTCGGCGGCTTCGGCGCTTCGATCCATGACGTCACCGACATCTGCTACACGCTCGGACGCGCCTGCGCGTCCACCGCGATGATCTACGCGATGCACCAGACCAAGGTCGCCTGCATCATCAGGCACGGCCATGGCATTCCCTGGATGGAGACCATGATGCGCCGGGTCGCCCGCGACCAGTGGCTGCTCGCCTCCTCCACCACCGAGGGCCAGAATGGCGGCAACATCCGCGCCAGCGCCGCCGCAGTCGACCATGCCGGCGACACCGTTTCGCTGGTGCGCGACGCCACCGTGATCTCCTACGGCGCCGAGGCCGACGGTCTCGTCACCATCGCCCGCCGCGCCACCGATGCGGCGGCCTCCGACCAGGTGCTGCTGGCGCTCGCCAGGGACGATTATTCGCTGAAGCGGACGCTGGGCTGGGAAACGCTCGGCATGCGCGGCACCTGCTCCACCGGGTTCGAGCTGAAGGTCGACTGCCCCGCTGACCGCGTCTTCCCCGAAGCCTACGACAAGATTCACGCCCAGACCATGACGCCGTTCGCGCATCTGTGCTGGTCGTCGGCCTGGGCCGGCATCGCCGCTGCGGCAGTCACCCGCGCGCAGGCCTTCATCCGCAAGGCGGCCCGCTCCTCGGGCGGACAATTGCCGCCGGCCGCGGCGCATTTCACCGCCGCCAAGATGTCGCTGGCCAAGCTGCGCGCGCTGATCGCCGCCAACATCGATGCTTTTGCCGTCGCGGAGCATGACGAGCGTGCACTGAGCTCGCTCGACTTCCAGTCCTCCATCACGCTGCTGAAGGTGCAGGCCTCCGAGCTCGCGGTCGAGACCGTGATGCATGCGATGCGCACCGCGGGTCTTGCCGGCTACCGCAACGACGGCGAGTTCACCATGGGCCGTCACCTGCGCGACGTGCTGTCGGCGCCGATCATGATCAACAACGACCGCATCCTGGTCAACGCTGCGACGTCGACGCTGATGAGCGGAGTGCCGACGAGCCTTCGCGACTGAAGTGCCTCGGCGACTGAATCAACAAGAACAATTTTGAGATAGCAGGACATCGAAACATGAATATTGCCGTCCTCCCCGACTCGCCCGCCACCGCCCCGCAGATGATCGATCCGCTCGATCATCTCGCCGACAAGCTGTTCCACCGCATGGGGGCCGACGGCGTCTACGCCCGTACCGCGCTCTATGAGGGCGTCGTCGAGAAGCTCGCCGCGCTGATCACCAGCCATCGCGAGACCGGCACCGAGGTGATGCGCTTCCCGCCGGTCATGAGCCGCGCCCAGCTGGAAAAATCCGGCTATCTCAAGAGCTTTCCGAACCTGCTCGGCTGCGTCTGCGGCCTGCACGGCACCGAACGCGAGATCAACGCCGCGGTGAGCCGCTTCGATGCCGGCGGCGACTGGACATCTTCGCTTTCGCCGGCTGATCTCGTGCTGTCACCGGCCGCCTGCTATCCGGTCTACCCGATCGCGGCGAGCCGCGGCCAGTTGCCGAAGGGCGGCCTGCGCTTCGACGTCGCGGCGGATTGCTTCCGCCGCGAGCCGTCGAAGCATCTCGACCGGCTGCAATCGTTCCGGATGCGCGAATATGTCTGCATCGGCAGTCCCGAGGACGTCGCCGATTTCCGCGAGCGCTGGATGGTGCGCGCGCAGGCGATCGCCCGCGATCTCGGCCTCACCTTCCGCGTCGATTACGCCAGCGATCCTTTCTTCGGCCGCGTCGGCCAGATGAAGGCGGTGAGCCAGAAGCAGCAGCAGCTCAAGTTCGAGCTCCTTATCCCGCTGCGCTCGGAAGAGCAGCCGACCGCCTGCATGAGCTTCAACTATCACCGCGAACATTTCGGCACGACCTGGGGAATCCAGGACGCCAACGGTGAGCCGGCCCATACCGGCTGCGTTGCCTTCGGCATGGACCGCCTGGCCGTCGCCATGTTCCACACCCACGGCACCGATCTTACCGCCTGGCCGGCGAAGGTGCGGGACGTCCTGGGCTTGCAGCCGCATGTCGCGGCCGAGGCTCATGGCGAAGGCTGGCGCTAAGGTAAGAGGTCGACCATTTCCACGGGCAAGACGAGCGTGATCCATACCAAGGTCCGATGCCGCGAGATCACCGAGTCCGACGTCGACAGGATCGCGGACTTGCTGACGCGCGGCTTCGTGGGACGTTCGCGCGAATACTGGGTTGAGGGCCTGCGCCGGCAGGCCTTCCGGCCCGTGCCGGAGGGCTATCCGCGCTTCGGCTACATGCTCGACGATGGCGGCACGCCGGTCGGCGTGCTGCTCTTGATCTACACGGCGCGCAAGGACGGTGAAGAGACCGCCATCCGATGCAACCTGTCGAGCTGGTATGTCGACCCGGCCTACCGCAACTACGCCCCGCTGCTGACCAAGATCGCCCAGCGGCACAAGGACGTCACGTATTTCAACATCAGCCCGGCGCCTTGGACCTGGCCGATCATCGAGACGCAGGGCTTTCGCGCCTATTGCCGCGGCATATTCTTTTCGATCCCTGCGCTGTCGCGCGCGCCGCGCTGGAGCGCGATCGAGGTCATCCCGCCACACGCCAAAGAGATCGAGGGGCTTTCCGACACCGAGACCGAGCTCCTGACGCGGCATGCGCGCTACAATTGCCTCAGCCTCGTCTGCCGCACGCCGAAGGGAACGTTCCCCTTCATCCTGCAACCGGTTCGCATCCGCCGCGGCTTTATCGCACCGCCCGCGATGAAGCTGATCTATTGCCGAAGTGCCGAGGAATATGCCGAATGCGCCGGCCGCATCGGCCGGTTGCTGCTGCGGCTCGGCAAGATCTCGGTGGCCGTCGACGCCAACGGTCCGGTTGCCGGCCTCGTCGGCATCTACACCGAACGGCGCGGCCGTAAATACTTCAAGGGCCCGCACCGGCCGCAGCTTGGCGACCTCACGGATACGGAGCTCGTGCTGTACGGGCCTTAAGTAGACCCGCAGCCAGCACCCCAGCACCGTCATCCTTCGAGGCCTCCGCTTCGCTCCGGCACCTCAGGGTGACGGCACGAGACAGCCTGCACTCCAGGTAGTGCGTTGTACCGGCACACTTCACCATCGCCGGTCACCCTCCGTAAACTAACGCGCTTAAGGGAATTTTCCGGCCTCTTCGCTAGCCTCGGCGGCTGAATTAGGTTGCATTAAGTCTATTGCCTGCAGAGATCCCGCCGAGCCCATGATGTCGACCCGCGACAACGAGCCTGGTGCGCGCCGCGAGCAGGGCCCGGACGCCCTGGTCGTCCTGAGCCAGCTTGCGCTCGACCACATGGAGCAGGGCGTCTGCGTCTACGACGCCGACAACCGGATCGTGCTGGTGAACCAGCGCTACCTCATGCTGTTCGACATGTCGGCCGAGATCGTGCGGGTCGGCACGAGCTACCGTGAGGTGCTCGCGCACAGCGCGAGGCGCGGCAACTTTCCGCAAGATGAGCTCGACGCGTTGTATTCGGCGCGGATCGCGCAGATCGCCGCCGGCAAGCCGTTCCGGACCGAGCAGCGGCTTGCAAGCGGCCTCGTCATGTCGCTCGAGCTGAAGCCGCTCCCCGGCGGCGGCTGGATGACGATCTGCGACGATGTCAGCCGCCTCGCCCGGCTCGAAGCGGAATTGCGCCTGCAGACCGAGCGGAGCCAGCACGCGCTCGCCAACATGTCGCACGGCCTCATCATGTACGACGTCGACAGCCGCGTCGTCCTCTGCAACGAACGGTTCCTGACGCTCTACGACCTCGATCCCGAGATCGTGAAGCCGGGCGTCCCGCATTGCGCGGTGATCGAGCACTGGATGTCGCGCGGCAACCTGCCGGGCATGTCGAACGACGAGTTTTATGAAAGCCGGCTGGAAGATGTGCGCCGCAGGAAGGCGAAAACCCTGCTGGTGATGCGTTACGACGGACGGATGGTCCAGGCGGTCTCCCGCTTCCTGCCCGACGGCGGCTGGGTGACGGTGCACGAGGACGTCACGGAGCGGCTGCAATACGAGGAAACGCTGAGGCAGCAGAACTTCATCCTCGATGCGGCGCTGGAGAACATGGCGCACGGGCTCGCCTTCTACGACAGCGACATGCGCCTTCGGGTCTGCAACACCACCTACCGCAAGTTCTACCGGCTGTCGCCGGAGGAGACCAGACCCGGCACGCATCTCGCCGAGCTGATCGAGCGTTCGATGGCGAAGGGCGCATTCTCCTCCGAATACAGTCCGCAACAGCTGCTCGAAGCCGCCTGCACGAGCATTGCGAAACGCGATTCCTCGCCAATGCGCCGGCGCATGGCGAACGACACCGTGGTATCGGTGCGCTACTGCGCACTCGCCGAGGGCGGCTTCGTCGCCACCTATGAGGACATCACCGAGCGCGAGCACGCGGTCGAGGAGCTGAGCGAGCAATATCGGCGCTTCGACGCTGCACTGAACAACATGAGCCAGGGCCTGTGCATGCTCGATTCGAGCCTGCGCGTGATCGTCTGCAACCGCCGTTATCTCGAGATGTACGGACTGTCGCCGGAGATCGTGAAGCCCGGCGTCTCGATGCGAGAGATCATGGAGTACGGCTGCGAGCTCGGCATCCATCCTAACATGACCGGCGCCAGGCTCTACGCAGACTATGTCGAGAGGTTGCGCGAGGGCGAGCACACGTTGCACCGGCACTTGAGCGACGGCCGCATCATCAAGCTCAATCACAAGCGGATGGAGCACGGCGGCTGGGTCGTCACCTACGAGGACGTCACCGAGCGTCACAAGGCCCAGGCCCGGGTGGCGCATATGGCGCAGCACGATTCGCTCACCGACCTGCCCAACCGCACGCTGTTCCGCGAGAAGATGGGCGAAGGACTGAACCAGGTCGCGATCGCCGGCGGCGCCATGGCCGTGCTGTGCTTCGACCTCGACAACTTCAAGACCGTAAATGATCGTCTCGGCCATGCCGCAGGCGACCGCCTGCTGCGCTGGGTCGCAGCGCGCCTGAAGGAGAACGTCGGCGAGCACGATACCGTCGCGCGCCTCGGCGGCGACGAGTTCGCCATCCTCCAGCGCGGACCGCAGCCGCAATCGGCCGAGGAGCTCGCCCGCCGCCTCGTCGACATCATCGGTCATCCGCCGCCGCTGGAGAGCCAGTCGATCCAGGTCGGCGTCTCCGTCGGTATCGCGATCGCACCCGACCATGGGCTTGATGCCGACGAGCTGATGAAATGCGCCGACCTCGCGCTGTACCAGGCCAAGGCCAGGGGGCGCGGAGCCTATCAGCTGTTCGAGCCCGAGATGGAGGAAGAGGCACGCAGCCGGCACGCGCTGGAACAGGATCTGGTTGGCGCGCTGGAAGGATGTGAATTCCACTTGGTGTTCCAGCCGCAGATGCGGCTCGATTCCTGCGAGCTCACCGGCTTCGAGGCACTGCTGCGCTGGAAACATCCCTCGCGCGGCTTCGTCTCTCCGGCCGAGTTCATTCCGATTGCGGAGGAGAACGGGCTGATCGTACCGATCGGCGAATGGGTGCTTCGCACGGCCTGCGCGGCCGCCGCGTCCTGGCCCGATGTCACCGTTGCGGTGAACCTGTCGCCGGTGCAGTTCCGCGCGCGCGGGCTGGTGGCGATGGTCACGAGCGCGCTTGCGGAAGCCGGCCTGCCGCCGCAGCGGCTCGAGCTTGAGGTCACGGAGACGGCGCTGCTCGATGACAGCGAGGCGACGATCGAGATCCTGCATCAGCTCCGCACGTTAGGAGTGCGCGTCAGCCTCGACGATTTCGGTGTCGGCTATTCCTCGCTGAGCTATTTGCGCAAGTTTCCCTTCGACCGCATCAAGATCGACCGCTCCTTCGTCGGCACGCTCGGCGAAAGCCCGGAGAGCGTCGCCATCGTCCGGACGATCGCAAGCCTCGGCTCCGTGCTCGGCGTCGAGACCACGGCGGAGGGGGTGGAGACCGAGGAGCAGCTCGATTTCGTTCGCGAATGCGGCTGCACGGCCGTGCAGGGCTATTATTTCGGCAAGCCCTGTCTCGCATCGGAGGTCGGCCGCACCATCGAGAGGCTGAACATGGTCCGGCGCGTGGCCTGACGGCTTCTCCCCTCAAAATTCCGCCTCTCGGCACGTAGCCGAACGACGAATTGTCGCATGTGCCGGTTCTGCCGGCATGGCCCAACCGATCGCCGCGCGCGGTCCGCGCAATGCGCTTTTCTTCTCCCTCGATTTCAGGAACAATCGTCTCACAAGAACAAGAGGCGGCGGCCAAAAGGGGCCGCTGCGAGGGAGGCGTTTCGATGTCAGGATATGGGCTGAAGACGATCGCATTTGCCGCGGCGCACGCTGTCATGGGCGCATTGCTCTCCACGGCCGCCATTGCGCAGGACTATCCCACCAAGCCGATCACGCTGATCGTGCCATGGCCCGCCGGCGGATCGACCGACATCTCGATGCGCGCGATCGCCGACAGCGCCTCCAAGATCCTGGGTCAGCCGATCGTGATCGACAACAAGGCCGGCGGCGGCGGCACCGTGGGACCGGCGACCATGGCGGCGGCCGCGAAGCCTGACGGCTATACCATCTCGCAGATTCCGATCACGGTGTTCCGCCTGCCGCTGATGCAGGAGGTGTCGTGGGATCCGGCGAAGGACTTCAGCTACATCGTCCATCTCACCGGCTACACTTTCGGCGTCACGACCAGCGCGGAGTCGCAGTTCAAGAGCTGGAAGGACGTGGTGGAGTTCGCCAAGGCGAACCCGGGCAAGGTAACCTACGCCACGCCGGGCGCCGGCACTTCGCTGCATATCGGGATGGAGCAGATCGCGGGAATGGCCGGCATCAAGCTGACGCAGGTGCCGTTCAAGGGAGGTGCAGAGACCAATGCCGCCGTGCTCGGTCAGCACACCATGCTTCAGGCTGATTCCACGGGATGGCGGCCGCTGGTCGATGCCGGCAAGCTCCGGCTCCTGATGGTATGGACCGGCGCCCGCTCGCCGAATTACCCTGATGTGCCGACACTGAAGGAACTCGGCTACCCCATGGTCTATGATTCTCCGTTCGGCATCGCCGGCCCGAAGGGGATGGATCCCAAGATCGTCGCCAAGTTGCACGATGCCTTCAAGAAGGCGCTCGAGGACCCCGCGGTGATCGCGACGCTCGCCAAATACGACATGGTGCCGAACTACAAGAACACTGAGGACTACAAGAAGTTCGTCGTCGAGGTCACGGAATCCGAACGCAAGGTGATCGGTACGCTCGGGCTCACGAAGAAGTAGATACGGGGTGCCAAACATGCTGGCGTCATCCTGAGGCGCGAGCCGCACTTGCGGCTCGCCTCGAAGGATGGATCGGGGCACCGTCGCCCTTCGAGGGCCGCTGGAGAAGCGGCCACCTCAGGGGGACGGTGATCGAGAGGTGCTTCAAATGAACGACCAAACCAACGTCAAGCTCCGCCTCAGCAATTCCGAGCTCTGGGGCGGGCTGATCGGGCTTGCCCTCGGCGGCTTCGTGATCTGGTCCGGCTTGAAGCTCAGGCTCGGCACCATCAACGATCCCGGCTCCGGCTATGTGCTGTTCTACACCGGCATCCTGATGTGCGTGTTCGCGATCGCCATTATCGTCTCGGCGATCACCGAGGGCGGGCCGACGCTGGCCTCGCGCTGGGAGAATGTGCGCTGGAGCAAACCGCTTCTCCTCATCGCCTGCCTCATCGCATTCTCGTTCGCGCTGGAGCCACTGGGATTCCTGCTGTCGTCGATTCCGCTGATGCTGCTGCTGTTGCGCCTGATCGATCCGGTACGTTGGACGCTGGCGGTCCCGATCGCCGTGCTGGTGCCGATCGGAATGTGGTGGGTGCTCAAGCGGCTGCTGTTGATCCAGTTGCCCTCAGGCCTGTTCGGGATCGGTTGATCGCATGGATACGCTCGTCAATGTGGCCCATGGATTCGGCGTCGCGCTGCTGCCGATCAACCTGCTCTACTGCTTCGTCGGCGTCTTCATCGGCACGCTGGTCGGCGTGTTGCCGGGCATCGGGCCGATCTCGGCCATGTCGCTGCTGCTGCCTGTGACGCTGTCGGGGACGCCGGAATCCGGCATCATCATGATGGCCGGCATCTATTACGGCTCGATGTATGGCGGCTCGACCACCTCGATCCTGGTCAACATCCCCGGCGAGGCAGCCTCCGTCGTCACCTGCATCGACGGCCACCAGATGGCGAAGCAAGGCCGTGCGGGCCCCGCCCTCGGCATCTCCGCTTTCGGCTCCTTCGCCGCGGGCACGTTTGCGCTGATCGCCCTGATGCTGGTGGCGCCGAAGCTTGCCAGCATTGCCATCGCCTTCGGTCCGGCCGAGTATTTCAGCCTGATGGTGCTCGGCCTCGTCGTGCTCACCTTCCTCACCCAGGGATCGATGCCGAAGGCACTGCTGATGGCGTGCACCGGGGTCGTGCTCGGGCTGGTCGGGCTCGACAGCATCACCGCGCAGCCGCGGCTGACCTTCGGCCGCATGGAGCTGATCGACGGCATCGGCCTCGTACCCGTCGTGATGGGCCTGTTCGGCGTCGCCGAAGTGCTGCTCAACACCGAGCAGGCCATCAAGCGCGACATCATCAACACAAGGATCACCCATCTCCTGCCCAGCAAAGAGGACTGGAAGGCGAGCGCAGGTCCGGTCGGCCGCGGCACGATCCTCGGCTTCTTCCTCGGCATCCTGCCGGGCGGCGGCGCGGTGGTGGCGTCCTTCGCCTCCTATGCGCTGGAGAAGCGGTTGTCGAAGACGCCCGAGCGTTTCGGGCATGGCGCGATCGAAGGCGTCGCGGGACCGGAATCGGCGAACAATGCCGCGGCGGGCGGGGCCTTCATTCCGCTGATGACGCTCGGCATCCCGCCGAATGTCGTGATGGCTCTGCTGCTCGGGGCCTTCGTCATTCACGGCCTGCAGCCGGGGCCACTGCTGATCACGCAGAATCCAGGCCTGTTCTGGGGCATCGTCGCCAGCATGTATATCGGCAACGTCATGCTGCTGATCCTGAACCTGCCGATGATCGGCATGTGGGTGCAGCTGCTCAAGCTGCCCTACAACATCCTGTTTCCCCTGATCATCCTGTTCACGATCCTCGGCGTCTATTGCTCGAGCAACAACGTGTTCGACGTCCATGTGATGATCGCGTTCGGGATCATCGGCTATTTCATGCGCAAGCTCGGCTATGAGCCGGCGCCGCTGGTGCTCGCCTTCGTGCTGGGGCCGATGATGGAGAACAATCTGCGCAAATCGCTGATCCTGTCGCAAGGCGATCTTTGGACCTTCGTGCAGCGGCCGATCTCGGGGGTGTGTCTTGTGCTTGCACTGGTGCTGCTGATCGCGCCGCTGCTGCCATCGCTGCGCAAGAAGCGCGAGCTGGTGGCGCTGGATGAGGGGGCGTGAGGAGATCTCGTAGGGTGGATTGGCCGAAGGCGTAATCCACGTCTTTGGTTTTCGAGGAGACAGACGTGGTGGGTTACGCTAGAGCAAAATCTGACCGACTTGGATCGGGAGGGATTCCCATGGGAGTCAAAATCTGATTCACCCTGTGTGCTGGACGAGGAGGCCGGCACACATGGCCAAACCTTTGTCGGAGGATTTGCGGAT
>Ga0268296_1049_pt1 | contig 89616 bp, 79 predicted proteins | sample MetYM1_FD_191345 | JGI IMG/M metagenome (GOLD analysis project Ga0268296, IMG submission 191345) | Soil microbial communities from Anza Borrego Desert, Southern California, United States - Methylocaldum Y-M1 | ecosystem: Environmental > Terrestrial > Soil > Desert | place: USA: California... | reverse complement strand
CGGTCTTGACCTGATCTGCGCGCGCCATCCGGAAGTCCACACGGTCGGGACGAAGAGCTGGCCTGCAGTCGAACAAAGAGCTGACCATCCCACTTGACACACCAAATCCCCATGTGAGCAATCCAGAATCCTTCCGTGGAGAGATTCTGGATTGCTTCGCTCCGCTCGCAATGACGGAGTGTGGAGAGACGACGTCGCTCTAACGACTCGCATTTCATCCGGGACACACCTTCGCGGCCTCGCGGCGTCTTTCGCCCGAGTCTTGCTGTCCTATTTCGCCCTCCTCGAAAGCGAGGGCGCAGGGAAGGCTGGGCGCCGGCCGGCACCCGAAGTCCCGCGTGTGCGATGAGAACGCGCACGGGGGTGGACGACAGGTCGCCGGACATCCCGGCCTTCCCTGCGCGGATGGTTTTAACGGTGTCCTTCGTGATCTCCTCGGGGAGCGATGCACTATTGCCCCCGTCGCCATGCAGATGGCTGATGTGCGTGCCCGGTTGGGCCGTGAGCATCACCACATGACTTGACGCACAGACCCCGGGCGTCAGGACCACACGACTTCTCCGTCCGCGCACATCTTCGCTGGGTTCTCACCGGCTGGCGTGCGCTCACCGTCGAGACCATGCGAAGACGCTGTCAGCGCCGTGTCGTATCGCGCCGATCGCCGCTCACGGTTTCCCGCCCTGCAGCCAATCTTGCGCGCCGACGCCGTCGCGGCCACCGCATCCCGGCCCGCGTCCCGTGACGATCGCGAAACGCCCCTTGTGGCGGGCGGGATGTTTCGGGTTTTACGTCATATCCGAATTTCGGTCAATACGAATATCTTGCGGACCGCGATTGACCCAGCTTTAGCGTGTTTCGTCTGTCGGGCCACACAAGGGATCGTGGCCCGGGTGGAGCCAGCTCCCTATTTCCGTCAACTTTGACGGTCATTTGAGCCCTGATATTCTTCCACACGGCGTGGCTCGAATGAGCATGCGACCTATCATTGAACAAAGCTATTTGAGGATGCGGATGAGACGCACGACGTTCTTGGGCCTCGGCCTTGTGTGTGTCGGCCTCTGGGCACAGGATAGCGCGAGGGGGCAGGCTCCGGTGGCACCGCCGGTTTCGCTTGCTCCGATTGCATCGCCCCCACCTTCGAAGGCCAAGAATTCGCGGCCGAAGCGCGATCCAGCCTTGGCGACGCCCGGCACGGATACTTCGACGCCTGTGATCGGCGCACTACCGCTCTCGCCGAATCCCGCTGCCGATTACGATGGCTTCACCGTCGGCAGCGAAGACCGCGACGCCTCTAGTCTGGTCGCGCCGCTCGCGAGGTCACGCGCAGCGAAGAACAGTTCCGCAGGGCAGGAATCGCTCGACGATGAGGCGCTGAGGCGAAAGCTGACGATTTGCAAGAACTGCAAATAGGAGACTGGTCAGCCCGAGTGAGGCAGCGAACGCATCAATTCGGACAGGGTTGCCCGGCCGCTCCCCACATCGCCATGTCCTTGACGTGATCCTCGAAGGTGCCCGGCGGCGTCGAGCGGCCCGCTCCGGGCGCCCAGCCCCGCGGGATGAAGCCGTTCAAGGATGCATCGTGCCGCAGGTGCTCGACGAGACCGGCAGCGTCGCGGCCGCCATTGCGCTTCGGGTCCTTCATCTGCGCGCATATCTCGGCACCACTTTTGCCGAACCAGATGAACGCCACCGGCGCGAGTTGCCAGTCGATTCCGGCGCGTGGCGGCGACGGTGCCGGCTCGTTCGCCTGGGTCGAGGTCATGTGACAGGTCGAGCACGGGATCGCCTCCGCGCCGATGCGGCTCTCGCCGCCATGGATGTTCATGCCATGCGGGCGCGGCTTGGTTTCGCCGGCCGGCGTCCAGATGGGTATGGCCCTGGCATCGACATGGCAGTTGGCACACCGGGGATGGGTCACGACGGCCTCGATCCGCTTCCAGGCTTCCAGTCCCTGGACGCGGCTGACGCTGCCGGGCGGCAGCACGTCCTTTGCGGCCTCGTCCTTGGCCGCAACGATCCCGGTGAGCGCCGCGACGGCAGAAGCCGCGAAGACGACCGCAATTAGAGATCTCCTCATGGCTCGCCTCACACGAAATCAATGAACTTGTTGAAGGGCATTTCGCGGATGCGCTTTCCGGTGGCCGCGAAGATCGCATTGGCGAGCGCAGGCGCGGCCGGCGGAACCGGCGGCTCTCCGATGCCCCTCACCTTCGGATCGTTCTCCAGCCCGCGAACTTCGATGACCGGACATTGATAGATCCGCATGGCTTCATGATGGTTGTAATTGGTCTGCTGCACCGCGCCCTTGGCGTAGGTGAGCTCGCAGTTGATGGCGTGGCCGAGGCCCCAGACGACGCCGCCCTGCATTTGGCTCTCGAAGTTGACGGGGTCGATCACCTTTCCGACGTCGGCCACGGCCCAGACCTTGTCGATCCTGATGCCCCGGTCCGTGGCCGTCACCTCGACGACCTCAGCGGTCGGCGTGCCAAACGATTCCACGAAGGCAACGCCCCGTCCTCGACCGTTGCCGAGCGGTCCCTTCCAGTCCGACATCTCCGCCAGCGTCTCCAGCAGCTTGCGATAGTGCGGCACGCTGCACATCGCGATCCGCGCCTTCATCGGATCGAGTCCGGCGGCGTGGATCAACTCGTCGATGAAGCTCTCGGTGAAGAAGCCGGCCGTCGAGGCACCCACGGACCGCCAGGTGGTGCTCGGCGACAGCCCCTGCGCCTCGTAAGTCGTGGCCCGGAAATTGGGGATGTCGTAGTAGACGTTCCAGAGGCCGGCCGCCAATTGAGCGTCGGGATCCTTCGAGGGGACGCCCGAACGTTCGAGCAGCCCCTTGAGCGGCGCCGTCGACGCCAGCTGCAGATCGGCCGCGACGATCTTGCCCTTGTCGATGCTGCCGCGGTGCCGGGCGACCGCGATCTGCCGCGGGATGTCCTGGAGGAAATCCTCCTCGCGCGAGAACACCAGCTTGATCGGCGTGCCCTTCATCTGGTTGGCGATCTCGGCGAGAACGCGGACGTTCTCGTATTCGAGACGGTGGCCAAAACTTCCACCAGTCCACTGATTATGGAAGGTGACCTGTTCCGGCTTCAAGCCGATCGCGGTCGCCGCGACATGCTGCACGAATTGAGGGCTCTGGTGGCCGACCCAGATCTCCATCCCCTTGTCGGTGACGAGGCCGATCCCATTGAGCGGTTCGAGCGGCTGATGGGCGAGATAGGGCGCGCGATACTCCGCCTCGATGCGCGTGCCCGTCTTCAGGCCGGCTTCAACATCGCCGATCTTGCGCCATTCCTTGCCCAGGAACTCCGGCTTGAACGAAGATTGCAGCACCTTCCAATGGTCGGCCTGGTCGGCGGGGTACACTGAAGGCGCCCACTCACACCTGACGGCATCGGCGGCCCTCATCGCGTACCAGCTGTTCGTGGCGATCACCGCAATGCCATTTTTGATTTCGAGGATCTTCCTGACCCCCGGCATCGATTGCGCCTTGCTCGCGTCATAGGATTTCAGCGGCTGCCCTTTGTTGGGGTTCAGCTTGACGGAAGCGTACAGCATGCCTTCCATCTTCATGTCGATGCCGAACTTCAACTCGCCCAGAACCTTGGCGCGAACGTCAAGGCGCATCATCGGCTTGCCGATCAAGCGCCAGGTGGAGGGATCGCGCGTCTGCGCATCGAGCACCGGAGGAATCCCGGCGGCGTCCGCCGCGAGCTCGACATAGGGAATCTTCTTGCCGTCGGGGAGGATCACGTGCCCGGATCGGGTACGGATGTCGGCCACCGCGACGCCCGAACGCTTGGCAGCGGCGGCCTTCAACGTTTCACGCGCTACGGCGCCGGCCTTGCGCAGCTTCTCATAGGTGTCGGGGATCGTGCTCGAGCCGCCCGTCATCTGCATGCCGGACTTTCGAAGATCTTCGAGCGCCGCGGCGCGACCCGCTTCGGCCGCGGGGCTCCGATCCGAGGCGAGGAACGGCGCCAGTTCCTCCTTGAACCCGGTGTTGAAATAGGCGGGACTGGGACCAGCGAAGCGAACTTCGAACTGGCCGGGATCGAGGTCCATCTCCTCGGCGATCATGATCGGCTGCACCGAGCCGACGCCCTGCCCGATGTCGGCATGCTGTGCGATCAGCGTGATCTTGTCCGGGCTGATCTCGACCCAGGGATTGAACGTCACGGAATTCGGCCCGAGGCCGGCGGTCAAGGGATTGTCGCCGGCGGCCGGTGCGGCCACTTCAGCACCGCTATAGGAGCCGAAGGCAATGCCGCCGGCCATCGCGGCGGAGCCGAAGACAAACGCGCGCCGCGAGAGGTCCTGCATATGGCCCATATCACTTCTCCGCCATTTTCTTGGCCGCGGCCGCATGGATCGCCGCGCGGATGCGCGGATAGGTGCCGCAGCGGCAGAGGTTTCCCGACATCACCTGATTGATCTGCTCGTCCGTCGGTTTGGGTATCTTCGTGAGCAGCGAGATCGCCTGCATGATCTGGCCGGTCTGGCAGTAGCCGCATTGCGGCACCTGATGCTCGATCCAGGCCTGCAAGACCGGGTGGTGATCCTTGTTGTCGAGGCCTTCGAGCGTGACGACCGATTTGCCGGCGACCTCGCCGATATGCGACTGGCAGGACCGCACCGCCTTGCCGTCGATGTGAACGGTGCAGGCGCCGCATTGCGCGACCCCGCAGCCATATTTGGCACTGGTGATGCCGAGCTCGTCGCGCAGCACCCACAGCAAGGGCATCTCGGAAACGACGTCGACCTGGCGCTTGATCCCGTTCACCGTGAGTTCGATCATGTCGGTCTATCCCCTCGCGTATCTGGTCGTCGTAACAGCACTGCACGATGCAAACCGAGCCGTATTCCCGAATCCTGCGGGATCATGCGCAATCCCTGCGGAATGCCGTATCGTTGCGATCGGCATTGATGTCCGCCTGGCCGCAGCACAGTTCGCGATACTGCCCCGGCGTGAGATTTGCGGCCTTACGGAATACGCGCGTGAAATTGGCCTGCGAGCCGAAGCCGAAGTCCAGGGCAATCTCGACCAGGGACAGGCGGTCGCGTGCGAGCTCGTGCCGCGCAGCCTGGACGCGGCGATCGGTGACGTAGCGGTGCGGTGACAGTCCGGTTGCCTCACGAAACAATCGTGAGAAATGATAGGGGCTGAGGCAGGCCTGCGCCGCCAGATCCTCGAGCCTGATGTCGCCGCCAAGAGAGGCCTCGATATAGTCCAGTACGCGCTGAAGACGCCGCGGCTCGAGCGACGGCGACCTTTCGGGCGCGCGCCAGCGCTCGATCGTATAATTTCCCAGAAGATGTGCCGCGAGCGCGACCTGGATCCCCTCGACGAACAGCGCGTCGGTCGGTTGGCGGGGACGATGGAGCAGGTCGCGAAGCGGCGAACAGATGTGGAAGAGCACCTGATCCGCCAGGCCGTGAGCGTAGGCGATCTCGATCTTTGCCGGGTCGATGTCGAAATCCGCAAGGGCGCTGTGGTCGAGCAGCGCCGGCGGCAGATAAAGATGCAGACATTCCATCCGGTCCGAAAGCTCGAGATGGCTCTCCTGCGTTCCCACGGGCACGAGGTAGCTCATGCCCGGCCGCGCCAGGCTCTTCTGGACCTCACCGTTGCCAGCGCGGCACACCATCCCGCCGCCTGACAGCAGCATGACGAGCTCGGTGCAGATGGGAACGGGCGTTGCCTGACATCCCGCCTCGAACTTGCGATGCTCGATGCTCAGTCCCGGCCAATCGCTGGCCGCCGCGAGCTTCTCGCTGTTCTGATATTTCTGATCTCCATGCGTCACGAGCGCCATTACGACCTCCGCTGGTTGCGGCGAATCCCGGCCCCGTATCGCGAACGAGCGATCATTCCATCCGGTGGTGAGTTGCAGCCCCGGCCACTGCCACGCCGATGAGAACTTCTCACAAGCCGCTGGAGCGAAGTCCAGAGCCGGCGCGGTTAAAAGAGGTAAAAGACAGCCAAAGCAAAGGCTTGGACGATGCGCTCGATTGGCTCGAGCGGCTGACCCAGTCCCGATCAGCAAGATGCGTCGGTCATCGCGCAGGAATCGGAAATACCGCAATGGCCGGATGAGCCATTGATGCTCCATCGGACGGCAGTCCTGCCGGATCGATGTGACGAAGACCAAACGTGCGATCGCCGAGGTCGACGTTGCCACAGTCGCCGACGATGGTCCCAGCCGTTACCAGCGAAGGATATGCACCATGGCTCTCAAGGATATTCTGCCGGGAAGACTGGGCTTCGGCGCGGCGCCGCTCGGCAACATGTTTCGTGACATCCCTGAGCAGGAAGCCCTCGCGACGGTGAATGCCGCCTGGGACGACGGCATCCGCTATTTCGATACGGCGCCCTTCTATGGCGCGGGTCTCGCCGAGATCCGCATGGGTGCAGCGCTCGCCGGCCGACCGCGTGAGGAGTACGTGATCAGCACCAAGGTCGGGCGCCTGATCCTGGACGAGGTCGAGGATGTCAGTGCCCGCGACCTCGGCGAGAAAGGCGGCGTCTTCAAACATGGTCGCCCGAACAGGATCGTGAACGACTACTCCCGGGACGCGACGTTGCGCTCGATCGAGGACAGCCTGAAGCGGCTAGGCACCGACCATGTCGATATCGCCTTCGTGCATGACGTCGCGCAGGATTTTTACGGAGACGAGTGGCTTTCGATCTTCGAAAGCGCACGCAAGGGCGCGTTCAGGACGCTCGACCGGCTGCGCGACGAGGGCGTGATCAAGGCATGGGGGCTGGGTGTCAACCGGGTGGAGCCGATCGAGCTGCTGCTCGCGCTCGAAGAGCCGCGCCCCGACGGCTTCCTGCTCGCGGGCCGCTACACGCTGCTGGACCATGCGAGGGCGCTTCAGCGGGTGATGCCGATGGTTGCGGAGCATGAGCTCGCGATCGTCGTCGGCGGACCCTACAGTTCGGGCGCGCTCGTCGGCGGTCCGAACTTCGAGTATGCGCCAGCCCCTCCGGAAATCCTCGACAAGGTGGCGCGGATCAAGGCGATCGCCGATCGCTATGGCATCAGCATGAAGGCCGCAGGCCTGCAATTCGCGCTGGCAAACCCGGTGGTCGCCGCCGTGATCCCCGGGGCGAGCCGGCCCGGCCGCATCGCCGAGGACCGCGCGGCCCTTGACCAATCAATACCCGGCGATTTCTGGCGCGAACTTCGATCGGCCGGTCTCGTCAATCCAGCTGCTCCGCTTCCGGACGCCGGCTGACCGGCACATGACATCGCTCACAGACCGAGGAGACGAGAATGACCGACGAAACGTGCAAAATTGCCGAAATCGAACGCCGCAGCCTGCTTCGCACGGCAGGCGCCGCGATGATCACCGGTCTTGCGGCCGGCAGCATGCCGTCAGCCGCGTCCGCGGCGCCGGAGGGCATGTCGACGGCCGAGCGCAACGAGGCGCCGCTCGGCGCGCGGCTGCAGGCGTCCAGCATTTCGGGCTTACGGTCCAGAACATGGAGCGGGCTTACGAATTCTATACGGAGGTGCTCGGCGGCACCGAGGTCTTCCGTCATGGCGACTTCCAGGGCGACGGGGTGCAGAACACGCTGCTGGCCGACCAGGAGATCGAGGCGAACGCACGCGGGGTCAATCCGCGAACGATCGGCGTTCCCGACCTGCGAAGCGGAGCGCAGCGGCTCGACGTCCGCTTCATCCAGTTCGACAACATGGTGCTCGAACTGCTGCAATATCGCGAGGCCGATCAGCCCATGGGCAGCGCGAAGAGCTTTGCCGAGCCGCTGGAGCATATGAGCCCGGCTTTTCCGCGCATGATGCACATCTGCTTCTACGTTCGCGACGACGTCGACTTCAACAAGTTCATCGCCGACCTCGAAGCCGAGTCCGCGCGCCGCGGCATGACACAGGTGAGAGCGAACCGCACCATCCGCGTCATGACGGAAGCAGACCGCAAGGCGGCTCCCTGCAGCGCCAACACGAACCGCGTGACGGCGGAGCCTTCGAACGGTTGGGAGCTGATCTATTGCAAGGGTCCCGAGGGCGAGCAACTCGAATTCGTCAAGGCGCTCGACCCGGTCAAGAAGCGCTTCAGCGAGGCCCTGGCAAAGCGGCAGCAAAAAGTCGTGCGCTGACGACTCAAACGTGGCGCGCGACCGGGTCAGTGCCGCTTGCCTGGCCGCCTCGCACTCACGACTACATGTGAAGGAGCTCATCATGCAAAGTCTCGTCCGCAATTCGCTTTGCGTCCTGCTGTCCGCCGCCTCGATGGCCATGACGGCGCCGTCCGCGGTCGCCGGGGAAGCGCCGCGCGTGCGCTATCAGGAGATTCCGGATGGCGCATATTCGGTCGTGGCGCAGGTGCGAGCCAAGCCCGGGAAAGAAGACGCGCTGCGCGCCGCCACCTTGCCGCTGATCGACCTGGTTCGCGGCGATCCCAAGAACCTGGTCTATTTCCTTCAGGAAGACCGCGCCAAACCCGGTCATTTCATCTTTTACGAGGTGTTCGCCAGCCAGGCCGATTTCGACGCGCACAACGCGATGCCTTATGTGAAGGACTGGTTCGCCAAGCTGCCGGAACTTGCCGACGGCGGCGTCGAAGTCATGCGCATGGCGGTTCTTGGCAAGCGCCAAAAATAGCGAGTGAGCGATTTTGTCGCAGCAATCCCGCGGTAGATGCCCGCGGCAATCGTGCGAATTCAGAACGTCTCTCTTCAACCAGTTTGCAGTGCATGATAATGGCATGCGATCTGTTCGATCGATTGGCATGGATCAATGAGGGCTGCCACGGAGACACGGCAACGGGCCACACTCCGACAGGAACTCACATACTGCTTCGGCCCATTTCGACTGGTTCCCCGCCGCCAGTTGCTCCTTCTCGACGGACGTCCGGTCAAACTGGGCGGGCGCGCATTCGAACTCTTGCAAGTGCTGGTGCAGCGCTGCGGCGAACTCGTCAGCAAGAATGAGCTGATGGCCGCGGCCTGGCCGGGCACCTTCCTCCACGACAGCAATCTCAAGGTCAACATGTGGAGCTTGCGGCGTTCGCTGGGAGATACCCAGATCGACCCCGTCTACATCGCGACCGTGGCGCGCCGCGGGTACAAGTTCATCGCCGAGGTGCAAATCAGCATCGGCGAGATCGAGGATGATCTGGCGCTCGCCGAACCGCTCCCGTTGTCCAATCCGCCAATGCCGCGCGGCATCATTGGTCGTGAAGCAGAGGTCGTCGAGATCGCCGGCCTGCTGGCCGACAACAGGCACGTGACCCTGGCTGGCGCCGGAGGAATCGGAAAGACGACGGTTGGCGTGGCGGTCGCCCAGGCGCTTGCGCCACGGTGTCGCGACGGCGTCTGCTTCGTCGATCTCGCCACGATCTCCGATCCGACGCTGTTCGGCGCGGCACTGGTGACGGCGCTGGGCATCAGAGGCAACCCGGACAACAGCCTGGCTGCGGCTCTCGACTATTTGAGACCGCGGCAGATGCTGCTCATTCTCGACAATTGCGAGCATGTGCTGCCCGCCGCGACGATCTTCGCCGGCCGGTTCATGGCGGACACATCGTCTTCCAGGTTGCTTGCCACGAGCCGGGAGCCGCTCGGCAACGCCACCGAGCATGTCGTCCGGCTGGGTTCGTTGGCCTCACCGAAATTTGGCTATGCCCTGACCGTCGATCAGGCCGTCAGGTTTCCCGCGGTGCAGTTGTTCGTTCGCCGCGCCGCCGAATGGTCGGACTACCAGTTCGTCGATCGTGATTGCGAGGCCATCGCTTCGATCTGCCACTCACTCGGCGGCATTCCGCTTGCCATCGAGTTGGCCGCAGCCCAGATCGGCCGGTTCAATCCTCGCGAGTTGGTGGCAATCCTCGACCACAATCTGGGTTTTCGCGCCCCCGCCGCCGATGGCGCGCCGCTGCGCCAGGAAACCCTGATGGCGACAATCGACTGGAGCTTCAGGCTGCTGTCGCAGAGGGAAGCCAGACTGTTCGGCCTGCTGTCGGTGTTCAGCGACGCCTTCGAGGTCGAGGACGCGGTCTTCGTCGCCGAGGCGGCAGGGCTCACGCCGGTCGACGTCGTTACCGGACTCGGCAGTCTCGTCGCCAAATCGCTTCTGAGCGCACAGGCCCAGGGCGCAAGCCTGCGCTACCGATTGCTCGACAGCACGCGGCGCTATGCCGCCGAGCGGCGCCGGGCCGATCCTGCCTGCGGCCAGGCACTGCCCCGCCATGCGCAACGTGTCCTCGCGCTGTTCGAACAATCCGAGGAGGAATGGAACTGGCGCGAGCCGGCCGATTGGACACAGCGCTACCTTGGTCGCATCGCCGATTTGCGCGCCGCTCTTTCATGGGCATTCGGCGAGGAAGGCGATCCTGTCCTCGGAATCAAGCTCACGGTTGCAGCGATCACCTTGTGGTCGGAAACCTCCATCCTGTCGGAAGCGCAGGCGCGGCTGGAGGACGCGCTCGCCCTGGCCGAGACCGTCGCGTGCGACGATCTGTTGAAGGCAAATCTCGCCTGCGCCCTCGGATGGAGCCTGTTCTACGCCCGCAAGATGTCGAATGAGAACGAGGTCGCCTGGCTCGATGCCATCGCTTTTGCAAGGAGCGCCGGCAACATCGAGTATCAGCAGCGCGCGCTGGTCGGTTTTGCCTTCTACCTGCTGCAGATTGGCCAGGTCCCGCGCGCCATAACCTATCTCGAGGAGGCCACGGAGCTAGCCGACCGCGACCGCGATTTGACGGCAACGTCCGAAGCCGACCGCGCGCTGGCCTGGGCCTGCGCGTTTGCCGGTGAATTGAGCAAGAGCCGCGCAGTTCTGGATCGTCTCGCGGCGACCTATTCGCTGGCCAAGGGCCGTTCGCGCAAGGATGCGAACGAAGTCTACCGGTTCATCACCGTCCGCTTCAACCTGCCATTCGTGGCGTGGATGCAGGGGCAAGCCGACTACGCTGCGAGGCTGGCCCGCGACGCCGTCGAGGCCGCGGATCGCAGCGGCCATTGGGTGTCGCAGTCGAATGCGCTCGGGCTCGCCGCGCTTCCTGTCGCGCTCGAAACCGGTAATCTGGATGCGCTCGCGCGCTTCACCGAGCGTCTGCGTCGCAACCTGGAACGTGAGCGCATCTCGCGCTGGGTTCCGGTCGAGCGCTATTTCTCCGCCTGCCTTCGCGACCTGCATGGCGATCGGCGCGCGGTGGAGGATATTCGGGCCGCGATCGAAGAGTTGATCGAATGTCGCTTCCTGATGCGGATCGGCAGCTATCTCGCGGTCCTCGCCCGCGCCTATTTGCGGCAAGGGCGGATCGCGGAGGCGCGCGAGGCCATCACGCGGGCGATCGGCCATCAGGAACGTCAAGGCGAGCGCTGGTGCCGGTCGGAGCTTCAAAGGGTCGACGCAGCGGTCCTTCTCCACGCCGGCGAGCCGCTGCGCGCTGAAAAACGGCTAGAACAGGCACTCGCCGAAGCACGCGCCATAGGAGCGGCGACATTCGAATTGCGCATCGCCACCGATCTCGCCGCGCACTGGATCGGGACCGGCCGCAGGGTCAAGGCTGTCCGACTGCTCGCCCCGATCTATGAAGGCTTCGCCGAGGGCTTCGAGACGCCGGATCTGGTTGCCGCCTCGCGCCTGCTGCAGTGCGTGCGTCCGACAGCGATCGGCTGCGGCCACCATCGCCAATCGAAGCCAGTGCACGCCCGCGGCGCATAGCTGGCCTACCGCCACGCTCGCCGCGCGCGCTTTACGCCTCGCGTAATTCCTGATCCTCTCTCCCCAACCAGCCGGACCAACCGGCCATGCCCCAGGGAGAGAGACGCCATGAAGCTCGGGACCGCGATCGCGGAAATCATGAGGCGCGAGGGGATCGAGATCCTCTGCGGCTATCCGGTCAACCATCTGATCGAGCACGCGGCGAAAGCCGAGATCCGCCCCGTGATGGTACGGCAGGAGCGCGTCGGCATCCACATGGCGGATGCGATCTCGCGGGTCACGTCGGGGCGCAGCATCGGCGCGTTCTGCATGCAGCACGGGCCGGGTGCGGAGAATGCGATGGGCGGCGTCGCCCAGTGCTTCGGCGAGTCCGTGCCGGTGCTGGTGCTGCCGATGGGCTATCAGCGCAGGCTTTCGCATGTCGAACCGAACTTCAATTCCAGCGAGGCGATGAAGCCGTTCGCGAAATCGTCCGAGCCGATCATCCTCGCGACCGAAGTCGCCAACATCTTCCGCCGCGCCTTCACCAAGCTGAAGAACGGCCGCGGCGGGCCGGTGATCGTCGAGATCCCCTCGGACATGTGGAACGAGGAAGTGCCGGAGCCGCTCGACTACACGCCGGTGCTGCGCACCCGTTACGGCGCCGACCCCGTGCATGTGAAGGAAGCGGCCGGTGTTCTGGTCAACGCGAAGCGGCCGGTCATCTATGCCGGTCAGGGCGTGCATTACGCACAGGCCTGGCCGCAACTGAAACGGCTCGCCGAGCGGCTGGCGATCCCCGTCACCACCAGCCTCGGAGGCAAATCGTCGTTTCCGGAAACGCATCCGCTCTCGCTCGGCTCCGGCGGCCTTGCGGTGCCGCGCGCGGTTCCGAAGTTCCTGAGCGAGGCCGACGTCATCTTCGGCATCGGCTGCTCCTTCACCGAGACCAATTTCGGCATCGCGATGCCAAAGGGCAAAGCCATCATTCACTCCACGCTCGATCCCAATCATCTCAACAAGGACGTGGAAGCGAAGATCGGCCTCGTCGGCGACGCCGCCCTCGTGCTCGACGCGCTGCTGGAGGAAATCGGCAGGACCGTCACCACGGATCGCGATGCCTCGGCGGTCGCGGCCGAGATCGCGGCCTCTCACAAGGAATGGCTGGCGAAATGGATGCCGAAGCTGACCAGCAATGACGCACCGTTGAGCCCGTACCGCGTGCTGTGGGACCTCCAGCACACCGTCGACATCGAGAACACCATCATCACCCACGACGCCGGCAGTCCGCGCGACCAGCTCTCGCCGTTCTGGAGAGCGGTCGAGCCCCTCACCTATCTCGGCTGGGGCAAGACGACGCAGCTTGGCTACGGCCTTGGGCTGGCGATGGGCGCCAAGCTCGCAAGGCCCGACAAGCTCTGCATCAATGTCTGGGGCGATGCGGCCATCGGCTTCACGGGCATGGATTTCGAGACGGCGGTGCGCGAGCGCATCCCGATCATGTCGATCCTGCTCAACAATTTCTCGATGGCGATCGAATTGAAGGTGATGCCGGTCTCGACCGAAAAGTATCGCTCGACCGACATTTCCGGCGACTACGCCGCGATGGCGCGCGCCTTCGGCGGCTATGGCGAGCGGGTGACCAGGCCGGAGGACATCGTGCCCGCGATCAAGCGGGGCATCCAGAAGACGCAGGAAGGCGTCCCGGTGCTGCTGGAGTTCATCACCAGCAAGGAGACCGAGGTGTCGCGGCCAGGCACGTGAGCGGGCGCGCTTGAGCATGGGTGGCATCAAGCCCGGCTGGTTGCGCCGCATCCACCTCACCCCGACGAGAGAGGTGATCCCGCCTGCCAGCTTCGTCGCTTCAATCCAGTCTCGTCTCAGTTCGGTGCCGCGGTCGTCGAGGCTGGCACCTGCCGCGCGGGATGTGATAATCCGGCCCGGTGCTGCGCCTGTCGCGGCATCAAGCCGGATTGCGAATGACCAACCTTCCGAAGGATATCGCCGCTGAACTTGCAGCCGAGAACGCGTGGCTGCGCGGCGAGCTTGCGATTGCGCGGGATCGCCAGAGCGCGAGTGCCGAGATCCTGCGCACCATCGCGGCCTCGCCCTCCGACGCGCGGCCGGTTTTCGCGGCGATCGCATCCAGCTCGAAGCACCTGCTCGGCGGCTTCTCCGCCACGGTGCTTCAGTTCATCGGCGACGAGCTGCACCTCGTGGCGTTCACGCCGACCAGCCCGGAGGCGGACGAAGCGCTGAGGGCGTCGTTCCCGCGCAAGATCGCGGACTTCCCGACCTTTGCCCTGGTGCGCGACGGCGAGACCATCCAGTTTCCCGACAGCGAGGCCGCCGACGTTCCGGAGCTGAACCGGGAGCTGGCGCGGCTGCGCGGCTTCCGCAGCGTGCTGTTCATGCCGCTGATGAACCGGGGCACGCCGGTCGGCATGATCAGCGTCACGCGCGCTGTAACAGGCGCATTCGCGCCCGACCTCGTGCAGCTGCTCCAGACCTTTGCCGACCAGGCGGTGATCGCGATCGAGAATGCGCGACTGTTCAATGAGACGAAGGAGACACTCGAACGCCAGACCGCCACCGCGGACATCCTGAAGGTGATGGCGGCCTCGCCGTCCGACGTGCAGCCGGTATTCGAGGCGATCGCCGTCAATGCCAACCGGCTGATCGGAGGCTTCTCCACCGCGGTGCTGCGTTATATCGACGGCGCCGCCCACCTTGCGGCATTCACGCCGACCGATCCGGCCGGCGATCGCGTGCTCCAGGCCTCGTTCCCGGTGCCGTTCGCACAATTCCCGCCCTATCAGCTGGTTGCCAATGGTACCGCCGCGCAACTGCCCGACACCGAGCTCGAGCCGGCCGCACGCGACATCGCGCGTGCGCGGGGCTATCGCAGCATGCTGTTCACCCCGCTGATGAGCGAGGGCGAAGCCATCGGCATCATCATCGCCACGCGCCGTGCGACAGGCAGCTTCGCCGAGCATCATGTGCGGCTGCTCCAGACCTTCGCCGACCAGGCGGTGATCGCGATCAAGAATGTCAGCCTGTTCAACGCCACCAGGGAAGCGCTGGAACGTCAAACCGCGACCGCCGATATCCTCAAGGTGATCGCGGCCTCACCATCAGACGTCACGCCGGTGTTCCAGGCCATCTCCGACAGCGCAAAGTCGCTGATCGGCGGGCACTCCTCGACCGTCACCCGCGTCATCGACGGCATGCTGCATCTGGCGGCCTTCACCACCGACAATGAAGCCGGCAACGCCGATCTGCTCAGCTCCTTCCCGGCGCCGCTGTCGGGCTCGGGCATTCACAGCCGGGTGGCCCGAAGCGGACAATATGCCTTCCGCAGCGACATGCAGGGCGAACCCGACCTCACCGAAGCCATGAAGGAACTGGCGCGAACGCGAGGTTATCGCAGCATCCTGGTGGTGCCGATGCTGCGCGACGGCATCGCGATCGGCACCATCGCCGTCACGCGGCCGGAGCCCGGCCATTTTCCTGACAAGGCGATCAACCTGCTCAAGACCTTTGCCGACCAGGCGGTGATCGCGGTCGAGAACACGCGCCTGTTCAACGAGGTGCAGGACCGCACAAGCGAGCTCGCCAGATCGCTGGACGATCTGCGCGCCGCGCAGGACCGACTGATCCAGACCGAGAAGCTCGCGTCCCTCGGCCAGCTCACCGCGGGCATCGCGCACGAGATCAAGAACCCGCTCAACTTCGTCAACAATTTCGCCTCGCTGTCCGCCGAACTGACCGAGGAGCTGAACGACGTGCTTGCGCCGGTATCGCTCGCCGAGGACGTGCGCGCGGACGTCGAGGAGCTGACGGGCCTCCTCAAGGACAATCTGGCAAAGATCGTGCAGCACGGCCGCCGCGCCGATTCCATCGTCAAGAACATGCTGCTGCATTCGCGCGAAGGCGGCGGCGAGCATGGGCTGAGCGACATCAACGCGCTGGTCGAGGAAAGCCTCAACCTCGCCTATCACGGCGCGCGCGCCGAGCATCCCGGATTCGACGTGACGCTAACTCGCGAGCTTGATCCTGCGGCAGGGCAAGCCGAACTATTTCCGCAGGAGATCACCCGGGTGTTGCTGAACCTGATCTCGAACGGATTCCACGCGATCACGCGGCGCAAGGCCGACGGCGGTGGCGGCGATTACCAGCCGGTCGTGACCGCCACGACCCGCGACCGCGGCGATCACGTCGAGATCCGCATCCGCGACAACGGCACCGGCATTCCGGACGAGGTGAAGGAGAAGATGTTCAATCCGTTCTTCACCACCAAGCCGGCCGGCGAAGGCACCGGCCTCGGGCTGTCGATGAGCCACGACATCGTGGTGAAGCAGCACGGCGGCAGAATCGAGGTCGCGACGGTGCCGGGAGAGTTCGCCGAATTCACGATTCTGCTGCCGCGGAAGAGCGGATCCATGAGGAGCGACAAGGGATAGCAACACCTCGGAGGATTCATTGAAGAGTCTCGCGTGGTTCATTCGGCGCCAATTGCTCTCACTCTCCGGCGTCGGCGTCATGCTTGGCGCGCTGCTCTTCGCGGCCGCGCTGACGCCGACGCTGATTCCGCGCAGCTATCTGACGCAAGGTGCCCTCGCCGGCGGCTGCTTTGCGATCGGCTATTTCACCGGCGTGCTGTGGCGGCGGCTGTGGCACTATCTGGAATTGCCCGAACCGTCGGCGCGGGCGAGATCGATTGCGAACGCGCTGGCCTCCGTCATCTGCCTGCTGGTCGTCATCGTATGCCTATGGCGCAGCGCCGAATGGCAGAACTCGATCCGCGCCGTGATGAAGATGGCACCGGTCGAGACCGCACATCCATTCAAGGTCTGCGCCATCGCCCTGGTCACGTTCGTGGTGCTACTGGTGCTGGGACGGCTGTTCACGCTGGTCGCCGGCTTTCTCGCCGCCCGCGCGCGGCACGTCATCCCGCCGAAAGTGGCGAACGTCATCGGCGTGCTGATCGCGGGCTTGCTGTTCTGGTCGATCGCCAGCAATGTCCTGATCCGCACCGCATTCAACGCGCTCGACTCCTCCTTTCGCGAGCTCGACATCCTGCTCGAGCCGGAGCGGCCGCAGCCGACCGCGTCGGACCGGACGGGCAGCCCGGACTCCCTCGTGAAGTGGCAGGAACTCGGGCGCATGGGGCGCCGGTTCATAGCCTCGGCCCCGACCGCAGCCGAGATCAGCGCCTTCACGGGACGGCCCGCCCGGGATCCCGTGCGCGTCTATGTGGGGCTCGCCGGCCGCGACACGCCGCGGGCGCGCGCCAAGCTCGCGCTCGACGAGCTGAAGCGTCAGCATGGTTTTGAGCGCAAGGTCCTTGTCGTGATCACGCCGACAGGCACCGGCTGGATCGATCCGGCCGCGATGGACACGGTGGAATGTCTCCACCATGGCGATGTCGCGAGCGTGGCGATACAATACTCTTATCTCAACAGCCCGCTGTCGCTGCTCTTCCAGCCGGAGTACGGAGCGGAGGCCTCGCGTGCGCTGTTCGCTGAAATCTATGGCTACTGGACGACGCTGCCGAAGGACGGCCGGCCGCAGCTGTATCTGCACGGGCTCAGCCTCGGCGCCATGAACTCGGAAAAATCTGCGGAGTTGTTCGAGACGATCGGCGATCCGATTGCAGGCGCGCTCTGGAGCGGGCCGCCGTTCGAGAGCCGCATCTGGCGCTCGATCACCGCGAACCGCAACCCGGGCACGCCGGCGTGGCTGCCGGAATTCCGCGACGGCCGCTTCGTCCGCTTCATGAACCAGAATGGAGCGACAGTGCCGGCAGATGCGCCCTGGGGTCCGATGCGCGTCGTCTATCTGCAATATGCCAGTGACGCGATCACGTTCTTTTCCTACCGCGACGCCTACCAGGCGCCGGCCTGGATGACGGTGCCGCGCGGGCCGGACGTCTCACCCGAGCTGCGGTGGTATCCCATCGTCACCATGCTGCAGCTCGCCCTCGACATGGCGGTCGCGACCCATACGCCGATGGGCTTTGGCCATGTCTACGCACCCGAGCATTACGTCGACGCCTGGGTCGCGGTGACCGATGTCAGTGACTGGTCGGCCGAGGCGCTCGCCCGGCTGAAGGGGCAGCTTGCGGCGAAAGCGCGGCAGACGACGAGTGCAGGGAATGACGATCCCGATCGCGGCGGCTAAAGCCGCTCACTCCGCCATCTCGACGTGCTTGGTCACGGTGGGGCCGGCCAGCGGCCGCTCCTCCAGCGCGATCAGGCACAGCGCAGCACCCGTCATCAGCGCGGTGGCGGCGCCGAAGACATAACGGAACGCATGCCGCATGTCCTCGGCGGGAATGGCATTGACGACGCCTGCGGCATGATGCTCGCCGGCGAGCGGGATGTCGGCACCCAGCGCGATCAGCAGGATGGCTGCGAAAGCTGCGACCGTGAACGAGGACATCAGCGAGCGGAAGAAGTTCAAGGCGCCGGTGATGGTGCCGACCTGCGGCCGCGCGACCGAATTCTGCACCGAGACCACGCAGACCGGAAAGGTGGTACCGAGGCCGAGCGCGAACGCAGCCATCAGCGTCAAAAGGCCCCAGAGCGGCAGCGTCGTCAGCGTCAGGCCAAGGCCGCACAGCGCGGCCCAGGACGTGCCGATGATGGCGACGCGCTTGTAGTGCTTGGCCCGCGCCATGGTACGGCCGGCGACGGCCGCACCGATGGTCGAGACCGCCGCGAGCGGGATCAGCGCAAGCCCCGCCTCGCTGGCGGTGAGATGATAGACGGATTCGTAATAGAGCGGCAGCTGGACCGTGAGGCCCGTGATCGCGCCGAGCGCGCAACCGCCTGCCATCAGGCCGAACGGCACGACCCGTCCGCCGAGCAGCGGCAGCGGCAGGAACGGCTCGTCCGCCCGCCGCGCATGCCAGACGAAGCTGACGACGAGCGCGACCGCGCCACCGACCATCGCGAGCACGGTCGGCGACAGCCAGGGATAGCGCGTGCCGCCCCAGGTCAGCACCAGCATGAAGACCACGGCAGAGGCCATCAGCAGCACGCCGCCGAGCCAGTCGACCTTGCGCTTGCGGTGGAACACGGGGATCTTCTTCATCTTCGGCAGCAGAAGCGCGATCGCGGCGGCCGAAAGCGGCAGGTTGATCCAGAAGATCATCGACCAGTGCAGATGCTCGGCGAAGACGCCGCCGATGACGGGGCCTAGAATGCCGCCGACCATCCAGACGCTGGAAAAATAGGCCTGGTATTGCCCGCGCTCGCGCGGGCTCACCACGTCGGAGATCACGGTCTGCACCACCGGCATGATGCCGCCGCCGCCGAGGCCCTGGAGGCCGCGCGCCAGGATCAGCATCGGCATGTTCGGGGCGATCGCGCACAGCACCGAGCCCGCGACGAACAGGCTGAGCGAGATGATGATCATGACGCGACGACCGTAGATGTCGCTGAGCGTGCCGAACACCGGCGCAACCGCGGTCGAGGCGAGCAGATAGGCGGTGATCACCCAGGAGAGATTCGAGACGTCCTGGAACTGCCGCCCGATGGTCGGCAGCGCGGTCGCCACGATGGTCTGGTCGAGCGCTGCCAGGAACATCGTCAGCATCAGGCTGATGACGATGGTGCGGACCTCGTCGGAGGTCAGCGGCACCGGCGGCGCGATGGACGGCGCGTCATCGACGCTCAACACCTCGCTGGGAAGGCGGGACAGCTCGTCGGCAATGTCGTCAGGCAATGTCTGGACGTCGGCAGCACTCTGCCGTTCGATTTTGTTCATCTCGTCGGACGTCATGTGGCGGCGCAACGCCGCGAAGGATTCGTTCTATGCAATCCAATGTAGACAGCAAAGTTCTTCCCGGGCAGGCACCACGGCGCATGGGTGCATCCCGCCCCGGGGTCATCCCGAACACGTGATCGCAAGGGGCGACGGATCAGTCCCTTGTCAGTCCCTTGTCAGTCCCTTGGGCGTCGCTTCAGACGAGCCCGTTTCGGCAGCACGGCCGGCCATTGCACGATGTGGTTCTCGAGCTCCTCGTCCGGGATCTCCTCCTCGCTTCCCTCGACGCGGCCGCGCACGGAGACGCCGGCTTCATGCACGGTGTTGGGATCGCCCGAGACCAGCGGATGCCACCAATAGAGGTCGCGCCCCTCGGCGACGAGCTTGTAGCCGCAGCTCGGCGGCAGCCAGTTCAGGCTGCGGACATTGGCCGGGGTCAGGCGAACGCAATCCGGAACCTTGTCGGAACGATTCGGATAGTCCTTGCAGGCGCAGCTCGCCCCGTCGAGCAGCTTGCAGCCGACATGGGTGAAGTAGATCCGGCCGGTATCCTCGTCTTCGAGCTTGTTCAGGCAGCAGCGGCCGCAGCCGTCGCACAGGCTTTCCCATTCGGACCCCGACATCTCTTCCAACGTCTTGGTTTTCCAGAAGAATTCTTCCTGGCCTGAGGGTCGTTTGGGAGCTGCGGTCATGCGCCTCAACAAAAATTCGAAAGAGCTACGGCGACGCCATCTAGGGGGCACGGCCGCAAGGGTGCAAGCGAGGCCTCTCCGAAGCCCGTAATGACCCGGGGTCAGTTAGGCCTGTTGTTCAAAATCGCGAGCGTGACCATTGGTTTATGGGCCCCGCTCGGCTAGAAGGAACAGCAAGTCCCTCGGATGCTGGCCGGGCGCCTTGGGTTTGCCGCAACATTCCCCCAAGACGTCTCGATGCCGCCCCGGCCGGGTGCTTGATCGCTTCGAAGCAGGGCTCAAGGGTTCTAGGTGCGACAGATCATACCACCGCATTGGAAGCAGAGGGTCCGGAATTTCTTCCTCGACCTCGATGCGCGTATCGATTCCTCGCTGTTCTCCTCGGCCAAGGGCATCCGCGAGCTCTACGAGCGCTACTCCACCTTCATGGACCGCTTCTATGTCGGGCGGTGGAAGCGCTGGGTCTTCATCGAGCCGTTCTCGGAGGCCGCGACGCTGGGCCTCGGCGGCCTCATCGTGATGCTCACCCTCGCCATCCCCGCCTTCCGCGAGACCGCGGACGAGGACTGGCTGAAGAAGTCCGATCTCGCGGTGAGCTTCCTCGACCGCTACGGCAATCCGATCGGCAGCCGCGGCATCAAGCACAACGATTCGATCCCGCTGGAAGATTTTCCCGATGTCCTGATCAAGGCGACGCTGGCGACCGAGGACCGCCGCTTCTACGAGCATTTCGGCATCGACATCGCCGGCACCGCGCGCGCGCTCGTCACCAACGCCCAGGCCGGCGGCGTGCGCCAAGGCGGCTCCTCGATCACCCAGCAGCTCGCCAAGAACCTGTTCCTCAGCAACGAGCGCACCATCGAGCGCAAGGTCAACGAGGCCTTCCTCGCGATCTGGCTGGAATGGCGCCTGACCAAGAACGAGATCCTCAAGCTGTATCTCGACCGCGCCTATATGGGCGGCGGCACGTTCGGCGTCGATGGCGCGGCGCATTTCTACTTCAACAAGTCGGCGCGCGACGTGACGCTGGCGGAAGCTGCGATGCTCGCCGGCTTGTTCAAGGCACCGACGAAATACGCCCCCCACATCAACCTGCCCGCCGCCCGCGCCCGCGCCAACGTCGTGCTCGACAACCTCGTCGATGCCGGCTTCATGACCGAGGGCCAGGTGTTCGGCGCCCGCCGCAATCCGGCCTTCGCCGTCGACCGCCGCGACGAGGCTTCGCCGAACTATTATCTCGACTACGCCTTCGACGAGATGCGCAAGCTGGTGGACACGTTCCCGAAGTCCTACACCGAGCGCGTCTTCGTGGTCCGCACCGCGATGGACACCAACGTGCAGAAGGCGGCGGAAGACGCGGTCGAGAACCAGCTGCGCCAGTTCGGCCGCGACTATCACGCAACGCAAGCGGCGACCGTCGTCGCCGATCTCGACGGCGGCGTCCGCGCCATGGTCGGCGGGCGCGACTACGGCGCCAGCCAGTTCAACCGCGCCACCGACGCCTATCGCCAGCCCGGCTCCTCGTTCAAGCCCTACGTCTACACAACGGCGCTGCTGAACGGTTACACACCGAACTCGATCGTGGTCGACGGCCCGGTCTGCATCGGCAATTGGTGTCCGCAGAATTATGGCCATTCCTATTCCGGCTCGGTGACGCTGACGCAGGCGATCACGCGCTCGATCAACGTCGTGCCGGTGAAGCTGTCGATCGAGATCGGCCGGCGGGATCAGCCGAAGGCGCCGAACCCGGCCAAGATCGGCCGCGCCAAGATCGTCGAGGTCGCGCGCCGCTTCGGTCTCAAGGCACCGCTGCCCGACACGCCGTCGCTGCCGATCGGTTCGGATGAAGTCACCGTGCTCGAACATGCCGTCGCCTACGCGACCTTCCCCAACCGCGGCAAGGCGGTGACGCCGCATGCGGTGCTTGAAGTGCGCACCGGCGCCGGCGACCTCGTCTGGCGCTGGGACCGCGACGGTCCGAAGCCGCGGCAGGCGATCCCCGCTTCCGTTGCCGCCGACATGGCCGGCATGATGAGCCACGTCGTCAGCGAAGGCACTGCACGCCGCGCTGCGCTCGACGGCATTCCGACCGCGGGCAAGACCGGCACGACCAATGCGTATCGCGACGCCTGGTTCGTCGGCTACACCGGCAACTTCACCTGCGCGGTCTGGTACGGCAACGACGACTACTCGCCGACCAACCGGATGACCGGCGGCTCGCTGCCGGCGCAGACCTGGCACGACATCATGCTCGCGGCCCATCAGGGCGTCGAGGTCCGGGAGATTCCCGGCGTCGGCATGGGCCAGAAGCTGCCGCCGCAGCATGTCTCCAACGCGCAGGCCAATGCGGCGGCGAAGGTGCTGGCGACCAAGCCGGGTCCGCCGCCGGTGCTGACCAAGCGCGGTGCCGACGTCCTGGTGCGCGTCGAGAAGCTGCTCGATGATGCGGCCAGGACCGCGAATAAATCCGCGGCCGACGACGGCAAGCCGGCCAAGCCGTCCTCGGCGACGAGCGCGCTCGCCTTCCCGCAAAACTATGCGGAAGAGAACGCCAACGCCTCTGCTCCGCGCAAGAACTGATCGAAACCCGTGCGGCTGATCCTGATCACATTGACGGCGCTTCTTCTCGCAACGGTGGTCGGCGTCGGCGCGACCTGGATGACGACGACGCGCGGCACCGAGATCGGCACGCTGACCATCGGCGCCTGGACCGCGCGGCCGCGCACCGGCACCGCCGACGCCGACCCCTATTCGCGCGCCACCATCGTGCGCAACGGCGAGCTGCCGATCGGCACCGGCGACGGCGTCGCCTTCACCGCCACCACCGACGACAAGAGGAAGGCGCTCGACGGCCGCTGCGATGTCGTCGTCTCCGGCGTGACGCCGCCGGCGCGGTTCTGGACGCTGACGCTGTACGACCGCAAGGGCCACCTCGTCGCCAATTCGCTTGCCCGCTACGGCTTCACCAGCCAGGAGATCGTGCGGCAATCCGACGGCTCGTTCGAGATCCGCATCGCCTCGCGCTCCCGTGCCGGCAACTGGCTGCCGACCGGCGGCATCGAGCGCTATGCCTTGATGCTGCGCCTCTACGACACCCCGGTCGGGGTCGCAACGCGCACCCAGCGCGATGCGCCGATGCCGAGCATCACCACGGTGGGCTGCTCATGATCCGGCTCGCGTTCACCATCATTGCCGGCGTGGTGCTGGGCCTCGTGGTCCATCTCGTCAGCGTGCTGGCGCTGCCGCGGATCGCGACGCAGGATGCCTATTCACGGCTGACGCCAATGACGAAGGTGAACGCCGTCACCCAGCTTCCCCTCGCCGACCCCAACACCTCGCCGATGCCGTTCATGGACCCGGCCTTCGCGCTGGCGATCTGCCGCTACGATCTGTCGGGCGGACCGATCAAGCTGACGGTGCCGGTGAGCCAGGCCTACACCTCTGTTTCGTTCTACACCCGCAACGAGATCGCCTATTACGCCATCAACGACCGCTCCGCGGGCCGCAAGGTGATCGAACTCGACCTGATGACCGAAGCGCAGCACAGCGAGCTGCCCGAGGACGAAGAGGTCACCGCGGCCGACCGGCTGATCATCGATTCCCCTGCGACCACCGGTCTGATCCTGATGAAGGCGCTCGCCCCCGAGCCCGGCCTGATGCCGCAGGCGCAAAGCTCGCTGGCAGCGGCGACCTGCGCGCCGCAGACCGAGCCGCCGGCCAAGGCCGAGGCACCGCGCGGAAGGCGCTGAGCGCGGCCGTTTTAGCGCTGCAGAACATAAAAGCGCGAAAACAACCCCATGCACAGTAGCGGGGGAATTGAAATCATTGCGTTCTTTGAGCGGCGACGACGAGGCGACTGGACGGGCGCGTATGCACCTTTGACTCGTCGGGCAAAACACCGGCATACTGGCATCATCGAAGTTCGTCATACCCGCGCGGAGCAATCCGGCGCGGGTTTTTTCATGCTGGAGCGCCGGCAGACCCGATGGCCGAAACTGCGCTCTCGCGCGCGTCGATCCAGCAAGCATGCGAACCCGACCCGTGTCCCGTCGCTTTCCCGGGACCACACCGCCATCGTGAGGCGCCGATGCGGATGCGCCCCCAGACGTCCAAACAAGCACCCCCCTGAATCCCGTCGGCTTTCCCACCGCGCGCGTCCAAGCCCGCTGTGATTGGCCCGCAATTTGCTCATGCAAGTATGACGATCGACTCAAGTCGTCATACTAATGTATGACCACTTACACGAAACATCACACCGCCTGCCGGAGACCGTCGCGCGGCCGTCGATGTGAAAGCGGGGGATAAGTTGCGTAAGATTTCTTGGCGCCTGGTTCTGGCCGGCATCGCGTTGTCAGGGGCTTCGGCCGAAGAGCGAGTTCACGCCCAGACGGCACCGGCGGCATCTGCGGCCGGTCCCTTGCCGCCGGTCATGGTCGCGGCGCCCGAGGCGCCACCCAGGCGCATGCGGCGCGCAGAGCCTTCGGCAAGGACAAACGCCGCGCGTCGGGCGCAGCGATCGCCTGTCACGCAGACTTCATCGCAGCAGCAATCGAGCGCGGCCCTCTCCGCTGGTGCGACGCCGGGACGGGGTGACGTATCAAGCGCGGTGACCGCGCTGCCGGCGGCGGTTACGGTGATGGACGCACCGGCCATCAGCCGGCTGGCGGTAGCAACCTATGGCGACCTGTTTCGCTCGCTCCCGGGCTTCAATGTGTCCAACTACGGCCAGGGCGGCATCGGCTACGGGCTTTCGCTGCGAGGCTATACCGAATCCGAGCACGGCCGCGACATCGCCTATTACATCGACGGAGTTCCGCTCAACGAGGTCTCCTCGCTGCACACGCCGAACTATGCCGACCTCAACGTGCTGTTTCCGGAAACGATCAAGAGCATCGAGATCGTGCGCGGGCCGTTTTCCGTCGAGTACGGCGACTCCAACATGGGCGGCTCGGTCAACATCACGACCAAGCAGGCCGAACCCTTTGCCAGCGTCGGCGTCTCCGGAGGCATGCAAGGCACGGCGCGGGGCGTCGCGACCTACAGCACGACCCAGGGCGCGTGGCTGCCCTACCTGGCATTCGAAGGGTATCACACCGACGGCTATCGCGATAACAGCTTCATCAATCGCTACAACTCGTTCAACAAGGTCACGACGACGCTTCCCGACGGCGCCACCGTGTCGTTCCGTGCACAGGCCTACGGCACCGAATACGGCTCGCCCGGCTATTCCAGTCGCGACGCCATCGCCGCCGGAACGATCTCCGAACGCTCGGCGACCAATCCGACCGACGGCGGCAACAAGCAACTGGAAAACCTCGTCACGAACTACAGCTCCGGCGCACTGGACCAGGAGCTGAAAGGCACCCTGTTCGTCAGCCACCAGTTCTCGAACCGGTTCTCGGATTTCGGCGGCGGCCAGCGCGTGCAGCACGACGACCGCACGATGGTTGGCGGCCGCGTCAGCAAGGTCTGGAGCGGGGCCATCGGCGACGACATTCCCGTGCAGGTCCTGCTCGGCAGCAACTGGCGCACCGACTTCATCGAGGCGTTCCAGGCGCCGACCATCGCCCGCGCGGTGTCCGGCCCGGCCGCAGTCAATGTCGGATTGACCGAGACGAACATCGCCGGCTTCGGTCAGGTCCAGGTCAAGCCGCTGCCATGGCTCAAGTTCACGGCCGGCGGCCGTTACGACCAGTTCTACTACGACATCAACGACCGCATCACGCCCGGCGGCACGCCGAACATTTCGAACGGCATCGCAAGCCCAAAGGCCGGCGTCGCCATCACGCCATTCAAATGGCTGGAGCTGTTCGCCAATTACGGCGAGGGTTTCCGCAGCATCGACGTGCCCGCGGAGCTGATCGGCAATCCCGGCATTCAGCCATTCAGGATCGTCAGCCGCGAGGGTGGCGTCCAGTTCACATTCGATCGCTTCAGGCTGCTCGCGAGCTATTGGACGACGGACTCTGCCAACGAAGCGTTTCAGGCGGCGCCCGGTCTGCCCGTGACGTTCCTGGGGAAGGCCCAGCGCAACGGATACGACGTCGATGCCCGCTGGTTCGTGATCAAGGATCCCGTCAACAATGTCTCGCTCTTCGCCAACTATGGCGGCGTCTCGGCCCGCCTCATCGACGCGGCGCCCTCCTACTTCGTCCCGAACGTGCCGAGCTACGTGGCCAATGTCGGCGTCGACTTCAACGTCGCGACGGTCAACGCGCAAGTCCTGTCCGGTTCGGCTTATGTGACCTTCGTCGGCAGGAAGAACCTGACGCAGGACGGCCTCATCACGACCTCACCCTACTCCCGCGTAACCGGCAAGCTCGCCTATTCCTGGCCCGAGGGGTGGACCGCGTTCACGCAGGCGACCTGGTATCCCGGTGATCGCCTCAGCGAAATCGCCATCAATTTCGGCGATCCCGTCGGCGCAAAAACCTCCGACATCTTCGTCAGCGCGCAGCCGACAATCGCCGTGCTTGCGGGCGTTTCTTATCGTTTCCCGACCGTGATGGCCGAGACAACTCCAAAGCTGGTGACCAAATGAACCGTACCTTCCCTCGTCTCGCCCACACGCTGCTCGCGACCGGATTCGTTCTCGGGTCGATAGCCTCCGCTTCGGCGCATGATGTCTGGCTCACGTTCTCGGGGCCGGCCACCGCACGCCGCGCCATCGTCAACTACGGTCATCCGGACGACCGGCCACCGGCTTTCGCGGACAAGGTCGTGGACCTCTTCATGGTGACACCGAAAGGCCGCAGCTCGCTGCTCGACGGACTTGCGGGCGCATCGGACAATGGCGTCCAGGTCGCACGAACAAGACCGTTCGACGATGCCGGGCATACGCTGCTGGCGGCGCGTTACGACAACGGCTTCTGGGTCAAGACGACAGAGGGCCTCTATCGCAACGCCACCAGGCGCCTGGTGCCAGACGCCGCCGAGAGCTTCTGGTCCGGAAAGTTTGCAAAGGCGATTACGGGGGCTGACGCGCCGTGGCAGGAGGTGCTCGGACACGATCTCGAGCTTGTGCCGCTCACCGACCCGGCCAAGGCGAGGCCAGGTGAGACGCTCAAGGTCAAGGTGCTGTTCCGCGGCAAGCCTCTCGCTGAAGCGGAGGTCGAACGTGGCGACGGCAAGACGGTCGTTGCGGAGAAGGACATCCCAAAATTTAGGACGGACGCCGAAGGCGTGGCGACTGTTCCCATCGCCAAGCCGGGTCCCCATCTGCTGGTGATTGATCATCGCGCGGCGCCGTCAGTCACGCCGGATCAGGCGACGGCCGACCTCTACAATGCCACGCTGTGGTTCAACGTGGCAGCCAAGCCGCGTTAGCCCGCTCCCTTTTTCGCTCTCGCGCGAAACCGGCCGCGCACATTCTCCGGAACCGATCTCGCATCAGCGCACGATGTCAGCAGCTGTCAGGCGACAGTAGGACGCAACTCCAAATCGCTTACGCTATTGAAGCCGCTCATTTCGATGGCTATCGATTCAAGAAATCGTCTCGATCGGAGGAACGCATGAGCACCATCACCGGCGGCTGTCACTGCGGCGCAATCCGTTATGAGGTCGAGGGTGACGCGATCGTGCACGCGCTGTGCCACTGCCGCGACTGCCGACTTCACGCCGGCGCCCCGGTCGTCGGCTGGACGATGTATCCGGACAATGCCGTCAAGGTGACCAAGGGCGAGCCGAAAGTGTACCGCTCCTCGGAACATGGCCGGCGGCACTTTTGCGGCGACTGCGGCACCGGCCTGTTCTATGTCAATGCCGGCATGCTGCCCGGGGTCATCGATATCCAGAGCGCGACCTATGACGATCCCGAGGCCGTGCCGGCGACGATGCAGATCCAGGTCGCCGAACGTCTTCGCTGGATGGAGCGTGCGCACGAACTGCCGGCGTTCGACCGCTATCCTCCACAGCCGTAGCGGCAGAGGATGAGACCGGCACTTTTGGCGTCATCCAGGGATTGGCAACGCTCGGCTCGTGCGCCAGCTCATCTGGCCAGGACTGCCGCCGCTGCCGCAGCCATCAGCCCTGCGGAGCGCCGCAGCATCAACGGGGGCTCGCCTGGCCTTCGTACATGAACGTCATTGGCTTCAGCCCGTTCATATAGCCGGTGCGCATCTCGTCGATGTGAAAGCCGTTCCGGGTCAAGACGTCGGCGATGTCCCGGTTGAGATGGCAACCGCCCGAGATGCGCATCCATGCGGGGGTCAGGCGATCCTGCCACCAGCGCACGTTCGGTTCGGGCGCGCGGCCATGCTCGACGAAGACCAGCTTCCCTCCCGGTTTCAGCACGCGCCGCGCCTCCGTCATCGCGCGATCGACGTCCGGAATGCTGCACATGGTCCAGGTCGTCAGGACCGTGTCGATGCTGCGGTCCTCGATCGGCATAGCCTCGGCCGACGCTTCAATGAGATCGACTGGAGTTTTCGGATGTGGCGCGTGCCGCGCCATTTCGAGAAGCCTTGGAGCGGGCTCGAGACCCACAAGCTGCGTCACCGCAGCTCCGTAGAACGGCAGGTTGCGGCCGGACCCGACGCCGATCTCGAGGACCCGGCCCTGAGCCGCGCGGGTTACGCGTTGCCGGTAAGGCGCAAGTTCCTTGTTGCCCATCGCAAGGTCGCAAAGCCGTGGCAGAATGACGTCGTTGTAGAAGCCCATGCGCGCATCTCCTGGCATCGCCGCACCCAATATTAGAGCGATGGCGACCAGCGCGGTGATCAATTCCATCGCCCCCAAACGTTGCCGCCACGATGTCGTGCATCATGGTTCAGGTTCCAGCAGCCGAATTCTCGGACTGATCGGCTTTGACGTTTCGGTCGGTTGTCCCCTGACTCACGTCGTCCGATCCGCACGAAGCAGCAGCAGCGCGACGAAGGCGGACACCGAGGCCAGCGCGCTGATCCAGAGTGCGCTGCTACCGAAATGCTCCACCATCAGTCCCAGCGCAAGCGGCGCGAAGGCGCCTGTTGCCCTCGACGGCAGCGAGATCATGCCGACACGCCTGCCGAATCCCGCCGGCCCGAACAACGCCAATGGCAGCGTACCACGGGCAATGGTGATGATGCCGTTGCCCGCGCCATACAGCACCGTGAAGGCCGGCGCGAGCCAGGGGCCGCCCGCGACCAGTGCAAGCACGCCGACCGGATTCATGAGCATGGCAAGCCTTGCCGACAGCAGCGGATGAAACCGACTGAGCCATCCTGCCTCCAGAAGGCGGGCCCCGACTTGCGCAGGTCCGACCAATGCTCCTGCGAACAACGCCTGTGCCGGCGTGGCGCCGAACGCAACCAGCATGGTCGGCAGGATGGCCGAGACTCCCGAGCTGACGAAGCTTGCCGCCGCAAAGATGTACGCCAGCAGCATCATCGCGAAGCTTTCGCTCTGGCCGCCGGAGTGTTGGCTCGCACCCGTGCCCGGTCGGGAGTCCTGGTGCAATGGAGCGGCACGGGGCAGCGAAAGATTGAGCGGCAACGCAACGCAGATATGGATCACCGCCCATACCTGGCAGGCCGTGCGCCAGCCGTACTCCGAAGCGAGCCACGTCGTGAGAGGCCAGCCGAGGGTGGAGGCGAAACCGGCAATCAGGGTGATGCCGGTGATCGTTGCTCGCGCATTGGTGCCGTAGATGCGCGCAAGCGTCGCGAACGCTGCTTCATAGAGGCCCATGCCCATACCGATCCCGAGCAGGATCCAGGCCGTGATCAGCAGCGCTACACCATGGGACACGGAGAGCAGGAGCAAGCCTGACGCGAAAACGAGATTCGAGATCGCAAGCAGGCCGCGCCCTCCGAACGTGTCGATGGCATGCCCGACTCTCGGGCCGAGCAGGCCGGAGATGACGAGCGCTCCCGACAGCGCGCCGAACAGGTAGGTCGGCGCGAGACCGAGATCGTGCGCAATCGGCGCAGCCAGGATCGCAGGGAGATAGTAGCTCGACGCCCAGGCAATGGTCTGGGCGCTGCCGAGCGCGACGACGACAGCGAGCGGTCTCGCAGTGCCTCGGCTCATGAGCAGCCGCATCCTGCTCTGCCTGCCTTCATGGCGGATTCGTCGGCCACACAGCAGGCTGAGGGTTCGGCCTTGGCCGGACCGCCGCAGCATCCCGCTGCGCCGGCGGACTCGACGCCGCCACGTGTGCAGACACCGGTCTCGGGCAGCACGAGCTCGACCCGTGCCGCAGCCTCCTTGTCGCCCGCGATCTCGGCGACGATCGAACGGACCTGCTCGTATCCGGTGGTCATCAGGAAGGTCGGCGCCCGGCCGTAGGATTTCATGCCGGCCAGATAGAAGCCGGGCTCGTCATGCGCCAGTTCGCGAGCGCCGTGAGGCCGCACCGTTCCGCAGCTGTGCTCGTTGGGATCGATCAGCGGCGCAAGTGCGACGGGCGCCTCGATCGCCGGGTCGAGCCGAAGCCGCAGCTCGGACAGGAACGAGAGATCGGGACGGAAGCCGGTCGACACCACCAGCTCATCCGCAACCACGCTGCGCGCACCGCAGCAGGCACCTGCCGAAATCCTGAGACGTCCTTCGACCTCCGAGAGATGGGTGACACCGAACTCGGTCTCGACCTTGATCTTTCCGTCAGCCACGAGCGCGGCGAAAGTGGATCCCAGCTCGCCGCGCGCGGCAAGCTTGTCGTTGCTGCCGCCGCCGAAGGCCTTTGCAGGATCGCCGCCGCGCAACAGCCAGACGGGCTGCGTGCCGGGCACCTCCTCGGCGAGCCGCGCGAGATCGATCAGCGTGCCCAGCGCGGAATGGCCGGCACCGAGCACGGCCACGGTCTTGCCGGCATATTTGTCGCGCGCAGCACCTCGCACATCCGGCATGCCATAGGCGATGCGATCGCTGCGCTCGCGTTCGCCGATCGCAGGCAGACCGTTGCTGCCGGCCGGATTGGGCGAGAACCACGTGCCTGACACGTCGATGACGGCGTCGGCGCGAAGCACCTCGGGGCCCTTGCCGTTCTGATAACGGAGTTCGAAGGGCGCCTGCTCGCGGCCCCTGGTCTTCGCCTTGTCGAAGCCGACGCGGCTGATCGCCGTGACGCAGCTCGACGTCCGGATCGTCTCGCGCAGCTTCGTTCGCGTTGCGAGCGGCGCGAGGTAGCGCTCGATCAGCTCGCCGCCGGTCGGATAGGATTGAGGATCGGGCGAATTCCAGCCCGTCGGCGCGAGCAGGCGCGCCGCCGCCTTGTCGACATTGAATTCCCACGGCGAGAAGAGCTGGACGTGCTGCCACTGCCGCACCGCATGCGCTGCCTCGGGTCCGGCTTCGAGCACGACGGGCGACATGTCGCGTTCGAGCACATGCGCGGCGGCGGCGAGACCGACCGGCCCCGCCCCGATGATGGCGACAGTCTTGTTCATTCCGACTTCTCCTGTAGTTCTAGAATTATGGAATAAACTGCCAAATGAATCAGGCTGCCGTCTGAGCGTCCTTGCATCCGGCTTCGTCCGCACAGCACTCCGCGACCAGATAGTCGACCAGGCCCCGCATGGCGTCGAAGTTGGCGTGGCAGATCAGGGTCGTCGATTCCCTGACCTGACTGACCAGTCCGACCGCGACCAGGGTCTTGATGTGGTGCGACAGCGTTGACGCCGGGATCTTCAGCTTGTCCTGCAAGCGGCCAACCGGCATGCCCGCGTGCCCGGCCCGGACCAATGCGCGGTAGATCTGAAGCCGGGTCCGATTGCCCAGGGCCTCCAAACGCGCGGCTGCGTCATCGATCTTCATGAGGCCAGGATGCACCCGTGCCACATCATCTGTCAAACGCTATTTCTAGAATATTCGAAATATTGCTCACGAGGTCGCGGATTTCAGGTTGACGCCGCCCGAACAATTCCATAAATCTGGATATATGGAAACAGAAGAAGCCGTCCTGGCGCTCGCCGCGCTGTCTCAACCGACCCGTCTGGAGGCGTTCCGGGCGCTGGTTAGACACGAGCCCGGCGGTCTTGCGGCCGGCGATCTCGCACGTCTGCTGGAAGTCCCCCAGAACACGCTCTCGGCGCATCTGTCGATTCTGAGCCGCGCGCGCCTCGTGATGTCCGAGCGACACAGCCGTTCGATCGTCTACCGCGCCAACCTCGGTGAATTTCGCGACGTCGCCGTCTTCCTGCTGCGCGATTGCTGCGGCGGACGACCGGAGGTTTGCGAGCCTGTCGTCGAGACTCTGCAATCGTGCTGCGCTCCCAAGCGAAGGAAGAAGGTCCATGCCTGACCGCGTCTACAATGTGCTGTTCCTCTGTACGGGCAATTCGGCCCGTTCCGTGCTCGCGGAATCGATCCTTCGCAAGGACGGTGCCGGGCGTTTCCGGTCCTTCTCCGCGGGGAGCACGCCGAAAGGCGCCGTGCATCCGCTGGCGCTGCGCACGCTGCAGAGCATGGACTACCCGACCGACGGGATGCGCTCGAAGAGCTGGCTGGAGTTCGCCGCGCCCGATGCGCCGGTAATGGATTTCGTCTTCACCGTCTGCGACAATGCCGCCGGTGAATCCTGTCCGGTCTGGCCGGGTCAACCGACGACTGCGCATTGGGGCATCGAAGATCCTGCGGCCGTCGAAGGCACCGAGATTGAAAGACTTGCGGCCTTCTCGACGGCCTTCCGCTACCTGAAGAACCGCATCGGCGCGTTCGTGAACCTGCCCCTCAGCGGCATCGACCGGCTTTCGCTGGGGACCAAGCTGCGGGAAATCGGCCGCTCCGAGGGGGCAACCTCCGGCAAGAGCGACGTGGCGTGACCATGAGCATCTTCGAACGATACCTCACCTTGTGGGTCGCGCTGTGCATCGTGGTCGGCGTCGCATTGGGGCACGTCATGCCCGGCTTCTTCGGCGCGGTTGCAGCCGCCGAGGTCGCCAAGGTCAACCTGCCGGTCGCGATACTGATCTGGCTCATGATCGTGCCGATGTTGTTGAAGATCGACTTCGGCTCACTGGGCCAGGTCCGCGAGCATTGGCGCGGCGTCGGCGTCACTCTCTTCATTAATTGGGCCGTGAAGCCGTTCTCGATGGCGCTGCTGGGCTCCTTTTTCATCGGTCACGTCTTCGCACCGTGGCTGCCGTCCGACCAGATCCCGTCCTACATCGCCGGCTTGATCCTGCTTGCGGCTGCCCCCTGCACTGCGATGGTGTTCGTGTGGTCCAATTTGTGCGAAGGGGAGCCCCACTACACTCTGAGCCAGGTCGCACTCAACGACGTGATCATGGTTTTCCTGTTCGCGCCGCTCGTGGGGTTGCTGCTCGGAGTGGCCTCGATCAGCGTCCCCTGGGACACGCTGCTTCTGTCCGTCCTGCTTTACATCGTTGTTCCCGTGATCGTCGCTCAGCTGTGGCGCAAGATGCTGCTGCGAGGCGGCGACGCCAGCTTCAACCGCGTCATGCGGATGCTGCAGCCTCTCTCGCTTGTCGCGCTCCTCGCGACATTGGTGCTGCTCTTCGGCTTCCAGGGAGAGCAGATCGTCAGGCAGCCCGGCGTCATCGCGATCCTTGCCGTCCCGATCCTGGTGCAAGTCTATTTCAATGCGGGCCTGGCCTATTGGCTGAGCCGGCGGTTCGGCGTGGCCTGGTGCGTCGCGGCTCCGGCTGCCCTCATCGGCGCGAGCAACTTCTTCGAGCTGGCGGTCGCCGCCGCGATCAGCCTGTTCGGCCTGGACTCCGGCGCGGCGCTGGCGACCGTGGTCGGCGTCCTCGTCGAGGTCCCGGTGATGCTGTCCGTCGTCCGCATCGTCAAGGCCACGCGGGGCTGGTACGAAGCGGGGACCGGCAAAGTCCCGACGGCTGCCGAGGCCCGCCAATGAGCTCATCATTTGCCGGCGGCGGTGCGGCAGCGATGGATGCCGGTCTGCCAGTCACGGAGACACGTCGATGAGCGTCACGATCTATCACAACCCGGCTTGCGGCACCTCGCGAAACACCTTGGCGATGATCCGGCAGAGCGGTGTCGAGCCTGTCGTCATCGAATATCTGAAGACGCCGCCGTCGCGCGAGAGGCTGGTCGAGCTCATCAAGGCCATGGGGATCTCCGCTCACGCGCTGCTGCGGGAGAAAGGTACGCCCTTTCGCGACCTCGGCCTCGATGACCCCAAATGGTCCGACGACGAGCTGATCGACCATATGCTCGCCCATCCCATCCTGATCAACCGTCCGATCGTGGTGACGCCAAAGGGCGCGCGATTGTGCCGGCCGTCGGAAGCCGTGATCGATCTCCTGGACAATCCCGTCGGCCGCTTCGTGAAAGAAGACGGCGAGGTGGTCGAAGCGCGATAGGCTTGCGGCGCCTCCTCGCGCCGGCTGATTGCCCGGCGCGCAGAGGCTCGCGCGACCTCTCGCGAAGATCAGCTTTTCGTGCTGACGCGGTCAGCCCTTCGAGACGACCGCCCGGCCGTAGGGCGGCTGTGCCGCGACCGGGGGATTGGCGGTCTGCGCGGCGAGCTCGCCGATCAGGCGGTCGGCATCGGCGGCCATGCCGTCGGGAGCCTGGATCACCAGGCGTTCCAGAGCCCAGCGGTAGGACGAGATGCGCTGCTCCAGGCACTGCTGCACCCACTGGATGATCAGCGAGTTCTCCTGCATGCGCGCGACCGCATCGTCCCTCTCCCTTGGCGAGAGCGCGGAGACACGCGCCATGCTGGCATCGCGCTTCCTGTCGAGATCGATGACACGGATCGCGCTGCCGAAGAACGGCTCGAACCGCGTGATGTCGTTGCGAACGTCCTCGATCAGCTGCGCATAGCGCGAGGAATGCGAGCGGTGCGGCTCGTCGATCAGCGTGCGTCCGTACATGGTGCGGTCGAACACGACCTTCTGCCGCCAGGGCGAGGGCAGCGCCTTGTAGTCGCCGAACACGCTCTTCCAGGCCGGCCGCGACAGCGGCGGCTCGATCATGGGATAGGCGAGATCGCGAAGCTGGCGCTCCTCGTCGGTGAGCTGGAATTGCGAGGGCTGCAGGCCGACGCTGGAGGTGACCTCCGCGCCCAGCCAGCGGTGCATGTCGTCGCTGCGCATGTCGGCGCGGGTGCGGCCGAAATCGCCGCCGCTGCAGGCGCACAGCCCCGCGCCAAGCACGACGAGCAGGACGGCCGAGAGGACGGGCCGGATCTGGCGAATGGATTCCGGCATTGCGTGAAGCCGGATGTCAGCGGCGGCGACGACGGCGCCCCGGCGCTGCGCCCTGCTCCGGCCCGCGATCGCCGCTGGTTTCGTCCGCCTCACGCTCGATCCGGATCACGGGAAGGATCACGACCGTTCCCATGTCCGCGCGTGGAGCGACATCCCCCGACGAGCCCACCCGGCGACCGGCCGGAAATTCGATGATGGTCCCCATGTCAGCTCTCTCAATTGCCGTGCGACAGAACGCGCCTCTGCAACGTGGCGATCATTAAGATCAGTTCATGGTTAACGGGATGTAAACGCGCGCCCTTGGACCGTAACCGCACGGGCGCGCCGCGCCGTCCCGTTGCGGTACGACAATGCCCTGAATTGCAGGGCCGGCTTCACGCCTCATTTTCCTTAACGAGGCTTTAAAAGAACCTGCGCTAGGTTCGCTCGCAAGTATCTTTTCCGAGTTGCGTACGCCTCCATGACCAAGTCGCTGTTTCCCGGATTCGACGGGCTGATGAACCTGTCCCGTCGCGAAGGTGTCGACGTCCGTCCGACGCTGCTGCGCGTGCTGACCGACCTGTATGTCCAGACCGGCACCCACAGCGAGGACGAGCAGCGGCAGTTCGTCGAGCTCGCCACGCGGCTGATCGACCAGGTCGACGATGCGACGCGCGCGGCCGTCAAGGCGCGGCTCGCGGTCTATCCGCACACGCCCGTCCCGGTCCTGCAGAAGCTCGGGCTGGTCGCGGCACAGGAAGGCCGCAGGGTTCCATTACCTCCCTCTCCGGCGCGCGCGCCCGCCGAGCCCGAGCAGCGCATGGCCGCCGACATGGCGATGCAGCCGAAGGAGGCGGCCGAGATCCACGACATGTTCTTCCGCGCCGGTGCCTCCGAGCGCGCGATGATCCTGCACAATCTGGCACAGACCCCGCTTAAGGCCGCCCCCCGCATCCCGACCGTGCGCGCCAAGCGCGCGATCCAGATCCTGGAAATGGCGGCGATCGCGGGCGACGTCGAGAACTTCGCCTTCGAGCTCGGCGACAGCCTGATCCTGCCCTCGCGCGTCGCAGCCCAGATCGTCGACGATACCAGCGGCGAGGCGCTCGCGGTCGCCGCGCGCGCACTCGACATGCCGAGCCCCGTCTTCCAGCGCATCCTGCTGTTCTTCAAGCCGGAGATCGGGACGTCGGTGAACGCCGTATACCGGCTGTCGCGGCTCTACGACCGCCTCGCCGACCGCTCGGCGCTGGTGATGCTGGCGGCCTGGCGCGGCTCGACGCTCGCCGTCACGCGCGCAAAGTACCAGGCAGCACTGCATGACGGCGAACGCCAGCGCGCGCGTAGCGGCGCGGGCCAGACGCGGCCGGGCGCGCAGCCCGGCTCCAGCCCGACGGTGCGGAAGGGCACCGGTTCGTCGGATCGCTGACAGCTCGCGCTCAGGCGCTGACCGTATGTGTGAGGCGCATGACGTCTCCCAAGCTCGTCATTGCCAATGCAGCAAGCGACACGTTTCCCCTTGTGCCCCGGACGCAGCGCAGCACCTCTTCGGCGGTGCGCTGCAGAGCCGGGGCCCATTTTGCCACTTCGATTCATGCTGCTTTCTAGGTCCCGGCTCTGCACGGCAACGCTGACGCGTTGCCGCTTGTCCGGGACACGGCCGCAGTTACATCTTCGCCAATTCCAGAAAATGCCGTCCGGCCCGGTCTTCGGTCTCGACGATCCAGGCGTCGGAATCGAAGCGGATCTCCTTGGTCAGCCGCTCCTCGATCGTGTGCTCCGGCAGAGGCTGCGGTGAGACGGGCACGAAGAAGCGATCGATGGGCCGGCCGTCGTCGTAAGAAGTCTGCGGCGCCGGCGCGTACAGCATCGCATTGCCGTCGAGCAGCGACACCTTGACGAACACCGCGCCAGCCTCCTCGGCGCCGCGGCGTCGTACGGCGCCGAACACGCCCTCGGCCTGGCAGCGGCGCAAGTAAGCCGCCACCCAAATGTTGGATTTCAAACGCATGAACTCGACGATAGGCCAGCGCGAGGTCTCACGCCAGCCTCACTTCGTCCATCTCACGCCTTGCGCGTGCTCTCCTGGCCGCCGCGAATCTGGGTCGCGACGAAATATGACAGCGGCATCGCCAGCGCGAATCCCACGGCCACGGCGTAGGGAATGTTCTTGATGGCATCCGCCGCAAGGCTCGGCACCATCAGCACCACGATCAGACTGATTCCAGCCAACGTGGTTCCCAACATGATCCAGATCAGAATCGAAACCTTGAACATGACGACCTCTCTCTTCCCTGATGAGGATGAGCGATCATGTTCCCCGAATCCGCCGGCTGTCATTGATCCCCAGCAAATCCCGCGCCCGCGGACGCCGAGCTGATGTGCGGACGCGCGCTATGCGGAATTGATCGGCGTCAATGACAGGCGGTACGGCTACTCGACGGGATGGCCGATCGCGGCGCCGAGCTCGCGCAGCAGCCGATCGGACACCTGCCCGGTGACGGGCATCTTGTGCTCGCGCTCGAACTTCTGGATCGCGGACTGGGTCTCGCCGCCCATCGTGCCCGTGATCTTCAGATTGCCGTAGCCATATTCGGACAGCGCGCGCTGCACGCCGGCGATACGCCGCGCGGCCGGGCTTTGCGCCGGAATCGGCGCCGGCGGACGCAGGGCCGCGGGCGGCGCCGAGGTCGTCGCCTTGACCAGGTTCGTCATCGGATCGTTCGCGCGCGTCGAGGCCGTCGCCTCGACGGGCTTTTCGGGCGCCTTCTCGACGGCACGCTCGGCCGGTTTGGGCTCGACGCGGAACTCCGTCGCACGCGGCTCGAGCGGCGAGCTATCGGCGCCGACGGGGCGCGGACGCGGCAACGGGTTCGCCAGCGGCACGGACGACGGCGCGGGAAGATTGATCACTGTGCCGAACATCGGCGCGGGATGCCGGCCGGTCTGGAGGAACAGCGCGTTGGCAACGATCGCACTGATCGCGGCGGCGGCGACGAGGCCGGCCAGCGTATCCTTGGGGCTGTGCAGCAGCACGCGCAGCACGAGGTTGCGTTCGGTCTCGACATCGACGACCGCGGCTTTGGCGCCACGACGGCGCGGCGCGGTGTCGTCCTTTGCAGACTTCTTAGGCACTTTTCTTCACCAGAGCGGGTTGGTCGTGAGTTTGGTCGTGAAGGTCCTGACCTTGAAGGTCCTGGCGCAGCCCCGGCGTCAAGGTCGCGATCTTGCTCTCGCTCGCCTTCTCATTGGCCGGCTTGACCTGTGGCGGCGTGTAGACGAGCGGCAGCTTGACGGTGACGGCGGTGCCCTCTCCCAACCTGCTTTGTACCGTCAATTCGCCGAGATGCAACGCCACGAGACTCTTGACGATCGAAAGTCCAAGACCGGTGCCCTCGTGACGGCGCTGATAGGTCCTGCCGGCCTGGAAGAACGGCGCGCCGATGCGCTTGAGGTCGTCGGGCGCGATGCCGACGCCGGTGTCGCTGACTCGCAGCGTCAGCTGCGAACCCGATACCGCGGCTGATACGCAGACCTGGCCGCCGCGCTCGGTGAACTTGATCGCATTGGCGACGAGGTTGAGCACGATCTGCTTGAAGGCCCTGGGATCGCCCGTCATGACGGGCAGGTCCTGCGGCGCGTCGGTGATCAGGTCGATATCGTTCTCACGCGCCTTCAGCGCCAGCAGATTGCAGCAATGGAGCAGCGAGGCGCGCGGTGCGAACGGCTCGGACGCAATCTCGAAATTGCCCGATTCCATCTTCGACATGTCCAGGATGCCGTTGACGACCGACAGCAGATGCTGGCCGGAATCGTTGATGAGCTGGGCGTATTCCTTGCGCTGCGCCGCCCCCAGCATCAGGCTCTGCTCCTGCGCGATCATCTCGGAGAAGCCGATGATGGCATTGAGCGGCGTGCGCAGCTCATGGCTCATGGTGGCGAGGAAGCGGGTCTTGGCGGCATCGGCCGTCTCGGCGGCGCTGCGCGCCTGATCCAGCGCCTGCTCGAAAAGCTTGCGGTCGGTGACGTCGCGCATAACCGCGACGACTTCGGCTTCGCGGGTTGTGTCACGATCGGTATCCTGGCGGCCGAGATCCAGGTCGAGTGGGCGGCAGCGCATCTCGACCCAGATGAAATCGACCTCACCGCGCTCGGAACCAACCGGCTCCCGCCGCAGCCGGAACTCGACGCTTGCGACGTCGCCGCGCGCCGCATCCGACAGAGCGGTGAGATAGGCCGGCCGATCGGCGACATGGACGCGGTCGAACAGGCCGTGGCCGAGCAGTTGCGCCACCTGCACGCCGAGCATGGCCTCCACGGCCGGCGAGATGAACTGCACGGCCCCGTTGCGCTGATGCCGCGAAATCACGTCGCTCATGTTGCGCGCGAGCAGGCGGTAACGCTCCTCCTCGCGCGACAAGAGCGCGACACTGGTGCGCGCGAGCGATTCCGCGCCGAAGGCGAGCCCCGCGGCATAGAGAGTCGCAGACGCAATGCCGAAGGCCATCAGCACGCCGCGCTCGGCCGCGCTCGGCTCCTCCACCGGCAGCCAGCCGAGCTGACTGATCAGGATCAGCATTCCGGCGCAGGACAGCGCGAGCAGCGAGGCAAAGGCCGCGACGCGGCGCGAGGCCGACAGCGCAGCTTCGAGTGGAACCACGATCAGCCAGACCGCGGCGAATGATTGGATGCCGCCCGTCGTGAGCGCGACCGCCATGATCAGGCCGGCGAGCGCCAGCGACGACAGCACATGCGCGCCTTCGTAGCGTCCGGTGCGCGACAGGAACCAGGCCAGCATGATGGGCGCGATCAGCCAGGCAAAGGCCGCGACCTCGACCGCGCTCGGCGCACCGCGCATGGCGAGATAAACCGGGAATGCGGCAAAGGCGGCCAGGCTGCCGAGCAGCCGCGGCGCCATGAAGGCACGATGGCGCGCTCGCATCAGCGCATCGTAGCGCGCGGAGGGATGCAGCAGCGCATCGAGACAATCGCGGATGATACTCAAAACTGTCACGGGTCTCGCGCTTCGGCTCAATCGTCTCTTGGAAGACGCGCCGGAACGCCTCCTTGTCGTTGAGCCACCGTGTCAGAGCGACCTTAAACGAGTGCTAAGGCGACGCCGCGTGCGGCCGGACACCGCGCGATCGCGAAGCTTTTTAGACGATTTGGCGACGTCTTCGGTTCGGATGGTGAACACAGGGTTTCACCTTCCTCCGCATGGTTTCGAATTGGTGGATGCGGGCGGCCGACGGAATCACGATCGCGGGCGTCAATCGAAAATTTACGACACCTTCGGCTTCGAAGAATCCTGCGCAAATTTTCCGCGAATTAAGCTCAAGGCAATCACTTGCGATTTATCGAGAGTTGCTAGGTCCGGCTTCCGCGGAGATCGCCGCGGGCGGAATCTAACGGACAGGTCGCAAGATGCGCTTTCTGCTTCGCATCACATTCTGGCTCGGGCTGGTGCTGGTGCTCCTGCCGCGGGACAAGACGCCCGAATCGGAGAAGCTGCCGCAGATCGGCGCCGCCGACGCGGTGCAGGCTGCGACTGCGGCCGTCTCCGACATGACCCATTTCTGCAAACGCCAGCCGGCCGCCTGCGAGGTCGGCGGACAGGCCGCGACCATCATCGGCCAGCGGGCCCAGGACGGCGCCAAGAAACTCTACCAGATCATCAACGACAAGAAAGAGCAGATCACCAACGACAAGAACGAGAAGACCGACAAGACCGACAAGAAGGCGCCCGACCATACCGGCTCGATCGCCATGGCCGGCGAAGGCGACAGTGTCGCAAGCGAGGCGCCGGGCGATACCCTGACCCAGGACGACCTTGCGCTCGAATGGCGCGGACCAGGGCCAGCGAATTAGCGGCCAAACCCTATCGATTTCACGGCTTCGCGACCCTATATTGGCCTGAACGCGAACACGGGCCAGCATGACGACGATCGACGAAATCAGGGACAATTTCGAGCTTCTGGACGAGTGGGACGACCGCTACCGGTATGTCATCGAGCTCGGCCGCACCCTGGAACCGATGCCGGAGGCGGAACACTCCGCCGCCAACAAGGTACAGGGCTGCGTCAGCCAGGTCTGGCTCCAGAAGCTGGTCGACCGCAGCAATGGCGAGCCGATCCTGAGATATCGCGGCGACAGCGACGCGCATATCGTGCGCGGGCTGGTCGCAATCGTGCTTGCGCTCTATTCGGGCCGCACGCCGCAGCAGATCCTCGCTACCGATGCGATCGCCGTGTTCAACGAGTTCGGCTTTCGCGATCATCTGACGCCGCAGCGCTCCAACGGCCTGCGCTCGATGGTCGAGCGCATCAAGACCGACGCGAAAGAGGCGCTCGCGGAAGCGTCGTAGGAAATCACTTCCGCTTTCGCTGCTGCTGTCCGAGGCCCATCTGCTTGGCCAGCTGCGAGCGCGCCACCGCATAGTTCGGGGCGACCATGGGATAGTCGGCCGGCAAGCCCCACTTCTCGCGGTATTGTTCGGGCGTCATATTATACTGCGTGCGCAAATGGCGCTTCAGCGACTTGAAGCGCTTGCCGTCTTCCAGACAGACTAGATAATCGGGCGCGATCGACTTCTTCAGCGACACGGCCGGCTTGGCGGGCTCGAGCGGCGCCGCCTCGGTGCGGCCCGACGACACCCGCACCAGGGCGCCATGCACCTGGCTGATCAGGTTCGGAATCTCAGCCGCCGGCGTCGGATTGTTGCTGAGATAGGCCGACACGATGCTTGCCGTCAGCTCGATGAAATTCCTGGCCCCCGCGTCCGACATCGGCCGCCCTCCCTCCACCTTGCGTCTCACGGGATTGACGACGCCAGAGTATTCCATGTCAACAATACGTTCGGCTCAAATAAGACAACGGACGATGATGTGCTGATTACTGGTGAACGGCGCTGCTTCACTATGCGCGGCAGCCTCAACCGCGCTGGTCGAGATGGGCGCGGAGCTCGTCGATCGAGGCAAAGCGCATCATGCCTTCCGGCATCTGCGCCTCGATCGAGCCGTCGGAATAGAGCGAATAGGCCATGCCGTCGACGACGCCGGATTTGAGCACGGTCACGGGTGCCGGCTCGACGGGCGGCGGCGGTTCGGGTGCAGGCGGTGGGGCGGCCTCCGCAAAGGTCGAGGGGGAACGCGGCGGCGCACGGCGCGGGGGAGGAGCCGGCGGCTCCTGCGGGCGCATACGATCCGGCCTCGGCCAGGCCGCATCAAAGCTCGCGGGCGGATGGTCCGGCGCCTCACCGGGCTCCTCCGCAGGTGGCTGCGACGCCGCGCCTTCGGTGGCCTTCTCCGCGCGCTCGCGCTCCTTGCGCGAGGTCGAGGTGAACAACAGGTTGCGCCGACGCGGCGCTTCCGCGGCGGGTGGCGGCGCAGGAGCTTCGGCCTCCTGCAGCCCCTCGACCCGCGGACGCTCGCGCGCGGCAGCTTCGCTCTGCCACGGCCGCGGGCCTGTGGACGGTGGCGGCGGCGCCGCCGGCTCGGGCGTGACCGTGCCTGACACGGCGAGGCCCGGCAGCACGGGCCTGACCCGAACATCGGACGGCGCGATCGCGGCGGCCAGCCGGCGAGCGATGCCCTTGAGCTCGAGCAGCACGAGATACAGGCCGACCAGTAACATTCCGGAGCAGACGCCGATGACGCCGGAGATTATGAGAGTTCCGCCGAGGCTGAATTCTCTGATCGTCAAGCCGAAAATGACCGCAAGGAGACCCGCCAGGACGGCGCAAATCCCCACGATCAACAATGCCAAGCTCATCGAACTCACCCCCGGCCGCGCATCCACACGCGACAACCGCTACGCCACGATACCGTCATACGATGTTCCACGCCAACGGCCAATTGTAGGCGGTGTTCCTAAAGGAAAGGAAATCAGGGACTTATTCACATTCCCTTCAGCTCCGGCTCGGTACTGCTCGGGGTCATCCGAAGAACGGGAATTGCTGCGTCGCATCAGGATATTAGCTATAATGCCCAATTACTTGGTAATGGAACTGCGCTATAGGGAGTCCGGGGAGCAGGCCCGTGCGCACCGGCAGGGCCAAGAGGGGATCCCGGGGCACCGACCGCTATGACATCCATCACGACTTCGGTGATCGACACGCCCCTCCGGCGCTCGGTCGAGCGGACTTGCGACGATCTCGCCATGCTGGTGCTGGCTGCGGTCGCCGTCATCGCAGGCTTGACCTTCCGCGACTACGGGCTCGGCTGGGACGACTACACCCACGCCGAATACGCCGACCTGCTGCTGCGCATGTTCGGTTCCGGCTTCAAGGACACCGCGGCGCTCTCCTTCGCCAATCTCTACATGTATGGCGGCGGCTTCGACATGGTCGCGGCCCTCCTGCACAAGGTCATCCCGCTCGAATTGTTCGAGACGCGCCGCCTGGTCGGCGCCATCGTCGGCGTGATCGGCCTTGCGGTGACGTGGCGGCTCGGCCGCCGCATCGGCGGGCCTCTTGCGGGTCTTGCCTCGCTCCTGCTGCTCGCGCTCTGCCCGATCTTCTACGGCCACATGTTCATGAACCCGAAGGATGCGCCCTTCGCGGTAGCCATGATCATCCTGATGCTCGGCCTCGTCCGTCTCGCCGAGGAATATCCGCGGCCGTCGCCGCGCACGGTCCTCATCGTCGGCCTGGGTGCCGGTCTTTCGCTCGGCTGCCGCATTCTCGGCGGGCTCGCACTCGTCTACGCCGTGTTCGGCTTCATACCGCTGCTGCTGGAGGAACTGCGCACCGAGGGTTTGCGCGAGTCGGTCCGCCGCTTTGCCCATGTCGTCTATGTGCTGCTGCCCGGCCTCGTGCTCGGCTATCTCGTGATGGGCCTGATCTGGCCGTGGTCGATCATGGAGCCAGGCAATCCCTTCGAGGCTCTGACCTACTTCTCGCATTTCTTCGAGAAGCCCTGGAAGGAGATGTTCGACGGCGCGATCGTGTCGGTGCCCGACATGCCCTGGTCCTATCTGCCGACGCTGTTCGCGCTGCAGCTGCCGGAGGTGATGCTGGTGCTGACGGCCGGCGCCGTGTTCAGCACCTTCGCCATGCTGCCGCGACGCGGGGTGCCGGCGCGCCGCAAGACCATCCTCTTGATGCTGACGCTGGCTGCGACCCTGCCGCTCGCGATCGCGATGGTGAAGCGCCCGGCGTTGTACAACGGCATCCGTCATTTCGTCTTCGTGATCCCGCCGATGGCGGTGCTCGGCGGCGTCGCGTTCGCCTGGGCCATGGAGCGCCTGCGCGCCAATCACCGCACCTGGCAGCCGGTCGTGCTCGCCACCTTCTGCTTCGGCCTCGCGCTGTCGCTCGCCGAGATGATCCGGCTTCACCCCTACCAATACACGCATTTCAACCACATCGCCGGGACCGTTCGCGGCGCCGACGACCGCTTCATGCTGGACTATTGGGGCCTCGCCCTGAAGCAGGCCTCCGACGAATTGCGCGAGCAGCTCGTCGAGCGCCAGGAAGTGCCGCCCAGCAACCGCAAATGGAAGGTCGCGGTGTGCGGTCCGCAACGCCCGGCCCAGGTCGCGCTCGGCCCCGACTTCACGATCGGCTGGGATTCCAACGCGGCCGATTTCGCCATGACGCTCGGCGAGTTCTACTGCAAGGGTCTCACCGCGCCCGTCATGGTCGAGATCAAGCGCGACGACGTGGTGTTCGCCCGCGTCTACGACATCCGCGGCCGCGGCATCTCCAGCCTGCTGTCGATCCCGGCGCCGTAAATTCCTTCCCCGGTCTCCGGGCTGCACAAGAAAAACGCAGTCGCGGCCTGGATGAGCGCCACATATCCGGGACCTTCGGGGCAGCCGCGCCTATCCCTTGCGCTCATGCGAGCTACGCTGAACTGCCGCGCTTTTGGCCGTCTTGCTGCCAGCCCGCAGCAAGACTAGGTTTTCGCCCCGCACAACGATGTTTCGGAGAGACCAGCCATGTCGCCAGCGGAAGCGCGCCTCAGGGAAGTGCCGTCGAACATGACGGAGGCAGAGTGGCAGCAACGGGTCAATCTCGCCGCCTGCTATCGCCTCGTCGCGCTGTACGGCTGGGACGATCTGGTCGACACCCATATCTCGGCGCGCGTACCCGGTCCCGACCATCACTTCCTCATCAACCCCTACGGACTGATGTTCGAGGAAATCACGGCCTCGAGCCTCGTCAAGGTCGACCTGCACGGCAACCAGCTCTCCGAGAGCGAATACAGCATCAACCCGGCCGGCTTCACCATCCATTCGGCGATCCACGAGGTGCGCGAGGACGCGATCTGCGTGCTGCATCTCCACACGCTCGACGGCACTGCGGTGTCGAGCAGCGCCGAAGGCCTGTTGCCGCTGAACCAGACTGCCCAGCTCGTCACCCACGACCTCGCCTATCACGACTATGAAGGCATCGCGCTCGACCACGACGAGCGGCCGCGGCTGCAGAAGGATCTCGGCGACCACAACCACATGCTCCTGCGCAACCACGGCACGCTCACGGTCGGCCGCTCGGTCGCCTCCGCCTTCGAGCGCATGTATCATCTCGAGCGCGCCTGCTCGATGCAGGTGCGCACGCGCGCGCTGGGCACGCCGATCTATCCGGTCGACGATATCGCGATCGACAAGAACACCGAGCTGCTGTCGAATCGCGACCGCGCCGAGTTGCGCGCCACCAACCTGGTGTGGCCGCCCTTGCTGCGCAAGCTCGACCGCGTCAATCCCGGCTACAGGTCTTGAGATATTTTGGATCTGGTGTAGAGTAGCGCCCAACGAACCTCTACGCCTTTTGGAATGAAACGCCGCCCAATCCCGGGCGGCGTTTTTGTTTCAGGGCTTCGTTGGGTGGATTGGCGAAGCGTAATCCACCATGTTTCAGCGAACGCGGAACGAAGTTGGTGGATTACGCCTTCGGCTATCCACCCTACCGCACCCAGCCTATTTCACCTCCGCCAGCGCGGCGAGGATCCTTGCCCAGGAGCGGATGCCTTTCTGGAAGCTCCGCAGGTCGTATTTCTCGTTCGGCGAGTGGATGTTGTCGTCGTCGAGGCCAAAGCCCACCAGCAGCGAGTCGAGGCCCAACGTGCGCTTGAAGTCGGCGACGATTGGAATCGAGGCGCCCGAGCCCATCAGCACGGTCTCCTTGCCCCACTCCTCGGCCAGCGCCTTGCTGGCGGCGGCGAGCGGCTTCATGGTCCAGTCGAGCGCGACCGCAGGCGCGGCGGAATGGTCGCCGAACTCGACCTTGCAGTCGCCGGGAATGCGCGCCGATACGTAATCGCGGAAGGCCTTGCGGATTCTCGCGGGATCCTGGCCCTGCACGAGGCGGAACGACACCTTGGCCGAAGCATGTGACGGGATCACGGTCTTGGAGCCTTCGCCGATATAGCCGCCCCAGATGCCGTTGACGTCGCAGGTCGGACGCGTCGAGGCCTGCTCGACCAGGAGCCTGCCCTTCTCGCCAGCCGGGAGCGACAGTCCGACCGGCTTGAGGAAGGTCTCTGGCGTGAAATCGAGCTTCTTCCACTGCTCCAGGATGTCTGGCGGCGTCTCCTTCACACCATCATAGAAGCCGGGGATGGTGATGCGGTTGTCGTCGTCGAACAGGCCGCCCAGTATTTTCGTGAGCAGGCGGATCGGGTTCATCGCGGTGCCGCCGAACACGCCGGAATGCAAATCGCGGTTGGCGGCGGTGATCTTCAGCTCTTCATACAGCAGCCCGCGCAGCGAGGTCGTGATCGCGGGCGTGTTGGGGTCCCACATGCCGGTGTCGCAGACCAGCACGTAGTCCGCCTTGAACTCGTGCTTGTTGGCCTCGATGAAGGGCACGAAATTCTTCGAGCCGACCTCCTCCTCGCCTTCGATCAGGAAGGTGACGTCGACCGGCAGCGAGCCCGTCACCTTCTTCCAGGCGCGGCAGGCCTCGACGAAGGTCATTACCTGCCCCTTGTCGTCCTCGGCACCGCGCGCGACGATGATCTTGCGGCCGTCGGCATGATCCGCGACAACGGGCTCGAACGGCGGACGATGCCAGAGATCGAGCGGATCGACCGGCTGCACGTCGTAATGGCCGTAGAACAGCACGTGCGGCCGCCCGCCCGCTCCGGTCCTGCCGACGACGGCGGGATGGCCCGCGGTCGGCCTCACCTCGGTCGCGACACCGAAGCTGGCGATGTCCTTGGCGAGATGCTCGGCCGCAGCCCTGCAATCATCCGCGAAGACCGGATCGGCCGAGATCGACTTGATCCGCAACAACGAGAACAGGCGCTCCAGGCTGTTGTCGAAATCCTTGTCGATATGGTCGAGCACGGATTGAAGCTGCGTGTTGGACATTGTGGTGTTCCTGATTGCGGGGGCTCAAGGTGCCTCCGCTTTTAACGCCGGCGCGGCCTCGGGGCCAGCCGCAACCGGCGGATGCCGGATGTGCCAGGCGAGGCACCCTGCGAGGACGGCCGTCGCAGCCAGGTTGTTGCCACAGGCCTGGATGACCTTGGGAAACCACGGCAGCGACAGCAGCATGAGGATGCCGGCGGCACCCATGGCGAGCCAGGTTCCCAGGCGCACATGCGCCCGCGCGTCGAAGGCGGCGCGATGCATCAGCACCGTCATCGGGAAGAACAGCCACATGAAGTAGTATTGCCGCGCCAGCGGCGAGGCCACCGTCATCAGGCAAAACAGGATGCCGAGCTCCTCGGCGTCCGAGCGCTCCGTCCGCTGCGCCTCCCGCGGCATGATCGCGACGAAGCCGAGCCCGAGCAGCGCCGACAGCGCCAGTACGATCCAGTTCGCTGTCCTGTAGTCGACCTCGACCACATTCATCGTACGCGGCGGTTTGCTGGGATCGTCCTGATTGTAGTTGATCGGCCGCACCAGGCGATGCGTGACGGCAATGAGGGACTGGTTGACCCACGACCAGTTCTGCTCATCACGCTGGCCAAAGCCCTTTTCCGAACTCGTCCCGACCATGCCCTGATACCAGACCGCAAGCTCGGCCGCATTGCGCTCGAAACCGCGGATCGGCGCCGGCACGACATAGAGCAGGATGCCGGTGAAGGCGATCGTGCTGCCGAGGGCGGCCCACTTCCGCCGCCAGAGCAGATACGGCAGCACAGCGATCGGAAACACCTTGATTGCGGCGGCGAGCGCGAACAGGAAGCCGGCGAGCCACGACCGCTGATGCCGCAGGCTCCAGAAGCCATAGAGCATCATCGCGAGCAGGACGAGATTCGGCTGGCCGAGATCGAACATGTCGAACACGAAGGCCACGGTGACCAGCACCGGCAGCGCTTCCAGCCAGCGGCCAGGCTTGCGGTGCGAGCCGGCCATGACTTGGGAGAGCGTCCCGGTGTACCACCACGCCAGAGCATTCAAGATCGACAGGACGACATAGAGCGGGATTTTGCCGAACCAGCTCGGAATCGCCAGCAGGATCGCGGGGAGTGGTGGATAGATGAAGTCGAAATAGTCGCGGGCCGTGGCAGGATAGAGCGGCCCATCCTGCAAGACCTGCTGTCCGGCCCAGTACCAGAGCACGTAATCCTTGGTCTTGCCGTGGCCGAATATCTCGGGGACGAGCACGTCAGCCGTCAGGAGGACGCAGCAGAACAGAAAAAGCAGATCCAGCGGCGCACGCGGCGACAGACGTCTCGGCGCATCAGGCTTGGCTAAGGGGGCGGGCGGGGTCACGAGGCGGGGATCCGGTGCGGCGACGAAACAGGACGTAGCAGACCCGCGGGGGCTTGGAGAGCCCCCTCACCTGAATGTGTGCGACGTTCGGCCCCTGGATCGAGGGACAGGTCGATGAGCTCGGCGGACGAATTGCCTTCCTGTCGGGCGGCCTGCCTAAAGCGCGATGCGATTAGGATGAATCGTCATCGCGCTTTAGGTTATTGTTTGAGCATGATCTTTTCGGAAAACCGCTGCACACTTTTCCGGATCATGCTCTACCGCCGCAGCAATCCACCGAGCGCGCCGCGGACCAGCGTGCGGCCGATCGAGCCGCCGAGCTGGCCGCCGACCGACTTGCCGATATTGGCGGCCATCCCGCCGATCACCTGATTGGTGACCGATCGTGTCACGTCGCGCGCAATGACCTGGCCGGTCGACAGACGGCCTCGCTTGACGTTGGTGCCGAAGATGGTGCCGACGATCGAGCCGATCTGGCCCAGGATGCCGCCGCCGCTTCCGCCCGCTGGACTGTCCGCCGTGGCCGCGGTGTCGGCGATGCGCTTCTGGAGCATCTCGTAGGCGGATTCGGAATCGACGGCGGTATCGTATTTGCCCTTCACCGGGCTTGCAGCCATGATCGCCTTGCGCTCGTCCGGCGTGATCGGTCCAATGCGCGCCGACGGCGGCCGGATCATCACCCGCTCCACCATCGACGGCGTGCCGTTGCCCTCGAGGAAGGACACCAGCGCCTCGCCCTTGCCGAGTTCCGTGATCACCTTGGCCGTATCGAGCTTCGGATTGGGCCGGAAGGTCTGGGCTGCAGCAGCGACGGCCTTCTGGTCGCGCGGTGTGAAGGCGCGCAGCGCATGCTGCACGCGACCGCCCAACTGGGCCAACACTTTGTCCGGTACCTCGATCGGATTCTGCGTGACGAAATAGACGCCGACGCCCTTGGAACGGATCAGACGAACCACCTGCTCGATCTTGTCCATCAACGCCTTCGGCGCATCGTTGAACAGCAGATGCGCTTCGTCGAAAAAAAACACAAGTTTTGGCTTCGGCAAATCGCCGGCCTCCGGCAATTCCTCAAACAACTCCGACAGCAACCACAACAGGAAGGTAGCGTAGAGCCTGGGGCTCTCCATCAGCTTGTCGGCAACCAGAATGTTGACCATGCCGCGACCGTCGCTATCGGTCTTCATGAAGTCCTTCAGCTCCAGTGCCGGCTCACCGAAGAATTTCGCTCCGCCCTGGTTTTCCAGCACCAGCAGCTGGCGTTGAATGGTTCCAACCGTCGCCTTGCTGACATTGCCGAAGCTCTGCGCGGCCTTGCGGACCTCGGCTAACGGATCTTCCTCGGCATCCGGTCCCTTCTTGCGACTGGCGGGAACGATCGCATCCAACAGCGATCGCAGATCCTTCATATCCAACAATGGCAGGCCATTCTCGTCCGCGACGCGGAAGGCGACGTTGAGAACCCCTTCCTGCACCTCGTTCAGATCGAGCATCCGCGCCAGCAGTAGCGGCCCCATTTCGGTGACGGTGGCGCGGACCGGATGTCCCTGCTCGCCGAACACGTCCCAGAACACGGTCGAGAACTGGTCCGGCTGAAACTTGAGACCCATGTCGCCGGCGCGCTTGAGAATGAAGTCTTTGGCCTCGCCGACTTCCGAGATTCCGGAGAGGTCACCTTTGATGTCGGCCGCGAATACGGGAACACCGGCGCGCGCAAATCCTTCCGCCAGCACCTGCAGCGACACGGTCTTGCCGGTTCCGGTTGCACCCGTGACGAGGCCGTGGCGATTGGCGAGCGCCAACGTCAGCCATGCCTGCTCGTTTCCCTTGCCGACGAAAATCTTGTCGTCGGTATCGCCGAGCTTGCTGTCCTGTGCGGTCATTATTCTCTCTGATCTCTCTGCCGAGTTTCGCGTATTGAAACTCAAATGCACCAGTTCCGTAGTTTAACGCATGTCGCGCACCGATTAAAACCATTCAACGCACGCCCCGAGCACGTGACATTGTCGGACACGAAGGGACAACATCAGCCGAAAGTAGGAACGAGGTATTCGCAGCGCGGCAATTTCTTGCCGATTCGATCTCGGCTCGTGCACGAGTGCAACACTTTTCGCGCGTTCGAGGATGAATCGCGACCGCGCATGCGTTCATCGCTTGAATTTCACATCACACCGGCTCAAGATCAATTTTCGGAAGCAATACTCCGGCGTGCAAACCGGCTGAGGGGCCTTATGGACGAGCTGATCGGACGGCTGGCGGCAAACGCCAGCATAGATGGTGCTGTCGCTGAAAAGACCGTCGGCATCATCCTGGGATTCCTCCGCAGCGAGGGTCCTTCCGAGAGCGTGCAGGCCCTGATCGACCAGATCCCAGGAGCGGAAGCTGCAATCGAGGCGTCCAGGAGCGGCGGCGGCCTGTCGCGGCTGATGGGCGGCGGCTTGATGGCGGTCGGCACGCGCCTAATGGGCCTCGGCCTCGGCATGTCCGACATACAAAACGTCGCCCGTGAACTTTTCCGCTACGGGCGAGACAAAATCGGAGCGGATCAGATGGGCAAGATCATCGCGGGGACGCCGGGCCTCAGCCAGTTCGCCTGAGCGACGCTTTTCACATCGAGTATCATGACATATCCGATCTCCGAGATTGAGGGCCTGCCGGCCTTTGCCGCCAACAAGCTGAAGGCGCAGGGAATCCGCACGACCGACGCGCTGCTCGAGGCCGCCTCCACCGTGAAGGGCCGCAAGGCGCTTTCCGCCAAGACCGGCATCAGCGAGCAGCAATTGCTGGAATGGGCCAACGTCTCCGACTACATGCGCATCCCCGGCATGGGCCGAGCCAAGGTCGGCCTGGTCCGCGCCGCCGGCGTCACGACCGTGCGGGAGCTCGCCTATCGAAATCCGGCAAGGTTGGCGCAGAGCATGCGCGAGGCCAACGAGAAGAAGAAGCTGGTCCGCGTCCTGCCTTCCGAGAAGTCGGTCGGCGACATCATCGCCAAGGCCAAGAAGCTGCCGCCGAAGATCACGTATTAGCCCACTTCCCTCTCCGTCATCCTGAGGTGCTCGCCTCTTCGGCGAGCCTCGAAGGATCCACGGCCACCGCCGCATCCGCACGGAGAGCGCCGGGCCGTCGCCCTTCGAGGGCCGCTAAGAAGCGGCCACCTCCAGCGACAACGGCTTCGCCGTTGCGCCGGGGTGACGGTGCTAGAGCGGCGCTCGCCCACCCCATCCCCGCTTGACTCCCCCTGCCCGACCGCGCAAAGCGGGCCGCATGAACGCCTCGCCCTCCCCTTCCGTCCCGCCGGCCGGCTCGGCCGGGCCTGATGCGCTGCGGACGCTGCTGGAGCGACCGCTTCCCGCGGTGATGGGCGTGCTCAATATCACCCCGGATTCCTTCTCCGATGGCGGCGCGTTCATCGCGCCCGCGCGGGCGCTGGAACGGGCGCGGGCGATGATCGCCGATGGCGTCGACATCATCGATATCGGCGCGGAGTCCACCCGGCCCTACAAGGGCGCCCGGCCGGTCACGGCGGCGGAAGAGCTGGCACGGCTGAAGCCGGTGCTGGCCGACGTGGTGGCGCTCGGCGCGCCCGTCTCGATCGACAGCATGAAGGCCGAGGTGGTGGCCTTCGCGCTCGACCAGGGCGCGGCGATCGCCAACGACGTCTGGGGCCTGCAACGCGATCCCGACATAGCGCCGCTGATCGCCGCAAGAGGCGTTCCCGTCGTCGTCATGCACAACCGCGACAGCGTCGATCCCGCGATCGATATCATCGCGGACATGAAGACGTTCTTTCGGCACTCGCTCGATATCGCCGCACAGGCCGGCATCGCGCGCGACAAGATCGTGCTCGACCCCGGCATCGGCTTCGGCAAGACGGCCGAGCAGAGCATGACCGCGCTGGCGCGCCTGCGCGAACTCGACATGTTCGGCTTGCCGATCCTGGTCGGCGCCTCGCGCAAACGCTTCATCGGCTCGGTGTCGCCGTCGGAACCATCGGAGCGGCTCGCCGGCTCGATCGCGGCCCACCTGATCGCCGCGCAGCGCGGCGCGAAGATCATCCGGACCCATGATGTCGGCGAAACCCTGCAGGCCCTGCGGGTAGCGCATGCAATCGAGAGCAAGCAATGACCGATACGATCTTCGTCACCGGCCTGTCGATCCATGCCCGCCATGGCGTGATGGATCACGAAACCGAAGTCGGCCAGCGTTTCGTCATCGATCTCGAACTCTATACCGACCTGTCCGAGCCGTCGCGCAGCGACCGGCTCGCAGACACGGTGTCCTATGCCGACGTCGTGGCGACGACGACGGCGGCGTTCAAGAACACCAATTACAAGCTGCTGGAGCGCGCAGCCGGCGCCGTGGCCGACGCCATCCTGTCGAACTTCCCGCGCGTCCGCGCCGTGAAGATCACGGTGCACAAGCCGCATGCGCCGATCGCCGCGATCTTCGACGATGTCGGCATCATGCTGACACGCTCGCGGCATCCCTGACATGGCGAGCGTGCTGATCGCACTTGGCGGCAATGTCGGCGATGTCCGCGCGACGTTCAAAAAGGCGATCGCGCATATCTGCGGCATGGCACAGGCGGCGCTGATCGCGCGCTCGTCCGACTATGCCACCCCGCCCTGGGGCGACGAGGACCAGGATCCCTTCATCAATGCCTGCATCGAGATCGAGACCGGCCTCGATCCGCACGCGCTCTTGTTCGCGCTGCAGAAAGTCGAGCAGAAGTTCGGCCGCACGCGAACCAAGGAGCGGCGCTGGGGCCCGCGCACGCTCGATCTCGACATGATCGCCTATGACGACGTCAGCTTGCAGAAGCCCGACCTGACGCTGCCGCATCCGCGCCTGTTCGAGCGCGCTTTCGTGCTGGTGCCGCTGGCCGAAATCGCGCCCGAGCGCGTGATCTCGGGTATTCGTGTGCGTGACGGCCTCGCCAGCGTCTCCACGCAAGGCATTGAGCGGCTTCCGGATACCGGTTAACCAAAAACAACCGTTTGCAGGGACGGTCTGCCGTGGCAATTTCGCCTGAGAACAACGAGACGTTTGGGAGCCCCTCGCCGCATGACCTCCGTGACTAACGACCTGCCGCTGGCGGCGGATTTTCCCAAGTCCACGCCTGAGGACTGGCGCAAGCTGGTCGACGGCGTGCTGAAGGGCGCGCCGTTCGAGAAGCTGGTCGGCAAGACCTATGACGGCATCAAGATCGATCCGCTCTATCCGCGCGCCAAAGGCGTTGCGCCCGTGGTGGGACGCCCGCCGGCTGCGCCATGGCAGATCGTACAGCGGATCGACCATCCCGACGCGGCGCTCGCAAATGCACAGGCCCTCACCGACCTCGAGAACGGCGCGACGGGGCTCGCGCTGGTGTTCGCCGGCGGCAGTGGCGCCCATGGTTTCGGCCTGGAACCTTCGGCGGATGCGGTCGCTAAGGTTCTGAAAGAGATTCATCTCGACGCCGGCATCGGCCTCGAGCTTCAGATCGGCCCGCAATCGCGGATGGCCGCGATCCATGTCGCGGAATATGTCAAGAGCAAGGGATTCGATCCGGCAGCCTGCAACATCCGCTTCGGGCTCGATCCGCTCGCGGCCGCCGCAGCGTGGGGCCACAGCCCCTACACCTGGGACGAGATCGTTCCTGCGCTCGCCGGCGCCATCAAGGGCCTTGCCGCGCTCGGCTTCAAGGGACCGTTTGCCTCCGCCGACGGGCGCGTGATCCATGATGCCGGTGGCTCGGAAGTGCAGGAGCTTGCCTTCGTGCTCGCCTGCGGCGTCGCTTATCTGCGCGCGATCGAAGGCGCCGGCATTCCCCTCGAGCAGGCGCAGGGCATGGTCTATGCGCGGCTCGCCGCGGATGCCGACCAGTTCCTGACCATGGCCAAATTCCGCGCGCTGCGGCTGTTGTGGGCACGCATCGAGCAGGCCTGCGGGCTGACGCCGAAACCGCTGTTCATTGCCGCCGACACGGCCTGGCGCATGCTGACGCAGCGCGACCCTTACGTGAACATGCTGCGCGCGACCATGGCAACGTTCGCAGCAGGACTGGCCGGCGCCAATGCGATCACGGTGCTGCCGCATACGCTGGCGCTCGGCCTGCCCGATCCATTCGCGCGGCGCGTGGCGCGCAACACCCAGCTTCTCTTGCTGGAAGAAAGCAACCTCGCCAGGGTCAGCGATCCCGCGGCAGGCGCAGGCGGCATCGAGACGCTGACGGCACAGCTTTGCGAGGCCGCATGGGCGCTGTTCCAGGAAAGCGAGAAAGCCGGTGGTGCCTTCGCGGCGCTTCAGCAGGGCGTGTTCCAGAGCAAAGTGGCGGCCGCGCGAAAGGCGCGTGAGGCCAACATCGCAAAGCGCCGCGACGTGCTGACCGGCGCCAGCGAGTTTCCGAACCTGCATGAGCGCGAAGCCACCGTGCTGACGACAACGCCGATCGCGCTTCCGCCTTACGGGGAGCAGACATACAAATTCGATGCGCTGCCGCCAATCCGGCTGGCGGAACCGTTCGAGTCGCTGCGCGACAAATCCGACGCAGCGTCGAAGGCACGTGGCGCGCGGCCAAAGGTGTTCCTGGCCAATCTCGGCACGCCTGCCGATTTCACCGCGCGCGCCACCTTCGCGAAGAGCTTCTTCGAAGCCGGCGGCATCGAAGCCCTGGACAGCGAGGGCTTTGCCGATCCATCCAAATTGGCAGCCGCGTTCAAGGCTTCAGGTGCGGAGCTTGCATGCCTCTGTTCAAGCGACAAGGTCTATACCGGTCAGGCGGAACCCGCCGCCCGGGCCCTACAAGCGGCCGGCGGGCGACATATCTATCTGGCGGGCCGCCCGACTGATGCCGAGGCGGCGCTGCGGGCCGCCGGTGTCACGGGTTTCATCTTCGCCGGAGGCGATGCGCTTGCGACACTGCAAGACGCCTATCGACGGATGGAGCAGCCATGACGGACGCCAGCAAACCCGTTCTCACCGGCGGCTGCCAATGCGGCGCGGTGCGCTTTGCGGTCATGACGGCGCCGACCAGGGTCTCGATCTGCCACTGCCGCATGTGCCAGAAGGCAGCAGGTGCGCCATTCGCCTCCTTTGCCGACATCAACAAGACGGACTTCGCCTGGACCAGGGGACAGCCCTCGTTCTTCCGCTCCTCCACCATCGCCGAGCGCGGCTTTTGCGCCGCCTGCGGCACGCCGCTGAGCTTCGGCCGCATCGACGGCGACCGGATCGAGATCATGACCGGCACCTTCGACCACCCCGACTGGGTGATCCCGACGCGCCAGTTCGGCACAGAATCCCGCCTCGGCTGGGTGGTCGGCATCGCCAACCTGCCGAGCCAGACCACGCAACAGAATTACGGACCGGAGAAGATGGCGACCATCGTCAGCCATCAGCATCCGGATCATGATTGATCGCTTATGATATGGTTGAAACCATGAGCCGCATTCCCAATTTTGCCGATATCGGTTTCGAGCGAGCCGCCACAGCCGCGCCATCAGGCAGCGCTGAACCGTGGCTGACGCCCGAGGGCATTCTGGTGAAGCCCGCCTATGGCGAGGCTGATATCGCGGGGCTCGACTTCCTCGAGACCTATCCGGGCATCGCGCCTTACCTGCGCGGCCCCTATCCGACGATGTATGTCAACCAGCCCTGGACGGTCAGGCAATATGCCGGCTTCTCCACGGCGGAGGATTCCAACGCGTTCTACCGCCGCAACCTGGCTGCGGGGCAGAAGGGCCTCTCGGTCGCGTTCGATCTCGCCACCCATCGCGGCTATGACTCGGATCATCCGCGCGTCGGCGGCGACGTCGGCATGGCCGGCGTCGCCATCGATTCCATCTACGACATGCGCACGCTGTTCGCAGGCATTCCGCTCGACCAGATGAGCGTGTCCATGACCATGAACGGCGCGGTGCTGCCGATCCTCGCGCTCTATGTCGCCGCCGCCGAGGAACAGGGCGTGCCGCCGGAGAAACTCTCAGGCACCATTCAGAACGACATTCTGAAAGAGTTCATGGTGCGCAACACCTACATCTATCCGCCAGCGCCCTCGATGCGGATCATCTCGGACATCTTTGCCTACACCTCGCAGAAGATGCCGAAGTATAATTCGATCTCGATCTCCGGCTATCACATGCAGGAGGCCGGCGCGACGCAGGATCTCGAGCTCGCCTATACGCTCGCCGACGGCGTCGAATACTTACGTGCCGGCCTTGCCGCGGGCCTCGACGTCGACCGCTTCGCGCCGCGCCTGTCGTTCTTCTGGGCGATCGGCATGAACTTCTTCATGGAAGTCGCCAAGATGCGCGCCGCGCGCCTGCTCTGGGCGAAGCTGCTGAAGCCGTTCAACCCGAAAGACCCGCGCTCGCTCTCGCTGCGCACGCACAGCCAAACCTCGGGCTGGTCGCTGACCGCGCAGGACGTCTTCAACAACGTGATGCGCACCACGGTGGAGGCCATGGCCGCAACGCAGGGCCACACCCAGTCGCTGCATACCAACGCGCTCGACGAGGCCCTGGCGCTGCCGACCGACTTCTCGGCGCGCATCGCCCGCAACACCCAGCTGTTCCTGCAGCAGGAGAGCGGCACCACCCGCATCATCGATCCCTGGGGCGGCTCGTACTACGTCGAGCGGCTCACGCGCGACCTCGCGGCGAAGGCGTGGAGCCACATCCAGGAGGTCGAGGAACTCGGCGGCATGGCCAAGGCGATCGAGGCCGGCTTGCCGAAGCTGCGCATCGAGGAGGCTTCCGCCAAGACGCAGGCGCGGATCGACGCCGGCAGGCAGGCGGTGATCGGCGTCAACAAGTACAAGCCGACCGACGAGGACAGAATCGAGATCCTGAAGGTCGACAACACCAATGTCCGCCGGCTCCAGATCGACAAGCTCAAGCGGCTCAAGTCCGAGCGTAACCAGAAGGACGTCGACGCCGCGCTCGCGGCGATCACGCGCTCGGCCGGCGAAGGCAACGGCAATCTGCTCGCGCTCGCGATCGATGCGGCGCGGGCCAAGGCGACCGTCGGCGAAATTTCGGACGCGATGGAGAAGGTGTTCGGCCGGCACCGCGCCGAGATCAAATCCATCACCGGCGTCTACAAGCGGGAGGCGTCCAGCATGGGCAACCAGGTCGAGAAGGTTCAGGCGCTGATCGACGCGTTCGAGGAGGCGGAAGGCCGCCGCCCGCGCATCCTGGTCGCCAAGATCGGCCAGGACGGCCACGATCGCGGCCAGAAGGTGATTGCGTCTGCCTTTGCCGACATCGGCTTCGACGTCGACATCGGGCCGCTGTTTGCCACTGCCGACGAAGCCGCGCGGCAGGCGGTCGAGAACGACGTCCACATTCTCGGCGTCTCCTCGCTCGCCGCCGCCCACCTCACCGCCGTGCCGGAATTGAAGGCCGCGCTGAAGAAGCAGGGCCGCGACGATATCATGATCATCGTCGGCGGCGTGGTGCCGCCGCAGGATTACGACGCGCTCTACGCCGCCGGAGCGGAGGCGATCTTTCCGCCGGGGACCGTGATCGCGGACGCCGCCGAGGAGCTGATCCGCAAGCTGAACGCGCGGCTGGGGCATAGCGAGGCGGCGGAGTAGCCGTCGCTCGAACTTCCGGCAAGAAGGATTTGCGTGATGTTTCTCGCGCCAACGTTCATGCGCGCGCTGGCTGCGGCCGCAGTTTGCAGCGCACTGTTCGGCATCGCCCACGCCGCCGACCCCAAGCCCGACGCCGTCGTCAGGACCAGGAGCATCGAGGCGCGCGTCTTCCTCGACGACAGGATCAAGGCGGATGCGGCGCTGGCGGCGGATTGCCTGGCCGAAGGCAAGAAGTGGCTCGACAAGAATGCCGCGGAAGCTGCCGCCGCCCGCAAAGCGGACCCACAGTTCTTCACGGACGGCGGCTGGGACTTCGAGCGCAAATATGAGATCCGCTCGGTCGTCGCCGATCGCTATGTCAGCATCCTCCGCAACGACTACATGAACACTCGCGGCGCGCATCCCAACTCGGACGTGAACACGATCCTGTGGGACAAGGCGGCGAACAAGCGCATCTCGATCCGCCCGTTCTTCACCGAGACCGCCGACAAGGGTCCGGCCATGAAGGCGATGGTGACGGCCATCATCACCTCTCTCAAGGCCGAGAAGAAGAAGCGCGGTGCCGGCGAGACCGCAACCGACGAATGGTTCAAGAGCGTGGAACCGAGCCTGCTCAAGATCGGCGCGGTGACCCTTGCGCCGTCAACTGAAGCAGGCAAAAGCTCCGGCCTCACCTTTCACTATCCGCCCTACGCCGTCGGTCCCTACGCCGAGGGCAAGTATGTTGCATTCGTGCCTTGGGAGGCGCTGAAGCCGTATCTCAGCGCAGAAGGCACGCGAATCTTCGGCGGCGCGCGGCCGAAGGGCGACGCGGACGAGCCGTGAACGATCGCTAACTGGATCGCGGACGGGCGTTGCGCGCTGAGGTTGGTGATTGGCGCGGGCAGAACCCACCCGATTTCCGACTGCCCACTCGATGGGCTTCCAGCTTTCGCACAACATGGAGGTTTCCTTGGTAGCGCTACCTTGCAGCGCCGCCGCAAAGCCGACTAGAATGCCCTCATTGACAAGAGCGCCCGGCGTCACGGGCGCCGCTGGGAGGCATTCAATGTCCAAGATTTCGCGCCGCACCTTTGCGGCTTCGTCTGCCGCCGTCGCGGCATCCGCCGCTTTCGGCTTCAAGCCCGCGTTCGCCGATGACGCCTATCCCACCCGGCCAATCCAGCTGATCTGCCCTTGGGGTGCCGGCGGGGGAACCGATGCCACCGCGCGCATCGTCGGCGTGCTCCTCGAAAAGGAATTCGGCCAGCCGGTGAACGTCGTCAACCGCACGGGCGGCTCCGGCGTGGTGGGCCATTCCGCGATCTCGACCGCCACACCGGACGGCTACACGCTCGGCATCATCACCGTGGAAATCGCGATGATGCACTGGGCCGGTCTGACCCAGCTCACGCCTAAAGATTTCACACCGTTGGCTCTGATGAACGAGGATCCTCCGGGGATCCAGGTCAAGGCGGATTCGGCGTACAAGACCGTGAAGGACCTTGCGGACGCGATCAAGGCCTCCCCGCCCGGCAAGTTCAAGGCCTCCGGCACCGGTCAGGGCGGCATTTGGCATCTTGCTCTGGTGGGCTGGCTGAAGGCCATGGGCCTGCCGCCGAACCAAGTGGCATGGGTGCCCTCCAATGGTGCGGCTCCGGCGATGCAGGATCTTGCCGCGGGCGGCATCGATTTCACCACCTGCTCCATCCCGGAGGCCCGCGCGATGATCGACGCTGGCAAGGCACGCAGCCTCGCCATCATGGCCCCGAAGCGCGCAGCGACGTTCCCTGATGTGCCGACCCTCAAGGAGGCGATGGGCGTCGACTATACGACCGGGGCCTGGCGCGGCTTCGCCGGGCCGAAGGGGCTTCCGCAACCGATCGCGACCAAACTGACGGCTTCGCTGAAGAAGATCTTCGAGTCCAAGGAATACAACGAGTTCATGTCGTCGCGCGGCTTCGGCGTCGTATGGAATGACGCCTCCGGCTACGCCGCTTTCATGGACAAGTCGGACGCGCAGATGGGCGAAGCCATGAAGGCTGCCGGTATCGCAAAGACCTGAAGCCCGGCCGAAAGACCGTAACCGCCCAGACTTCGAGACCGCGCCGTCCGCGGCGCGTCTCGCTTCGATCCCAGGGAGCCGCCATTGCGCGCCAACGATGCCATCGCCGGCGTGGTGCTCATCATTCTCTCCATTGTGATGATCGCCCTGACCGCCAGCTTCCCCGACTTTCCCGGACAAAAGTACGGCCCATCGCTGTTTCCGCGCATCCTGGGTGCCGGATTGATCGTCTGCGGCGGGATCCTGATATGGAATGGATTGACCGCGCGGCGCATGGGCGCACCGTGGGTCGAGCTCGCGCCATGGGTCAAGGAACCACGCCGCCTTGCCACGTTTTTTCTCGTGCTCGTTCTATTGCTGCTCTACATCTTCGCGGCCGAAACCGTCGGCTTCATTCCGCTCGCGCTGTTGTTTCTCGTTACACTGTTTCTCTGGCTCGGCGTGCGGCCGTGGATCGCCGCAGTCACTGCGCTGGTCGGCACCTTCACGATCTATTGGTTCTTCGCCACGCTGCTCCGTGTGCCGCTGCCGCGTGGCTGGCTGAATTTGATTCTCTGAGGTCGCCATGAACGCCCTGCTCGAAGCGAGCCGCCTGATCTTCGATCCCTACGTTCTCTGGGTCATCGCGGCATCGGCGGGGTTTGGTATGTTCGTCGGCGCAATGCCGGGTCTCACCGCCACGATGGCGACGGCGCTGCTCGTACCGATAACGTTCTTCATGGACCCAGTGCCGGCACTCGGCGCGATCGTCACCGCAACCGCCATGGCCATCTTCGCCGGCGACATTCCGGCGGCACTGCTCCGCATTCCAGGTACGCCGGCGTCAGCCGCCTACACGGACGAGAGCTATGCGATGTCCAGGAACGGGCAGCTCGACCTCAATCTCGGCGTCAATCTGGTGTTCTCCGTGCTGGGTGGCTTCGTCGGCGTCGCCATCCTGATCGTGTGCGCGCCAGCGCTGGCCGAGGTAGCGATCAATTTCTCGTCGTTCGAATATTTCTGGCTGGCCCTGCTCGGCCTGACCTGTGCCGTCTTCATGACCAGTGACGCACCACTGAAGGGAATTACCTCCCTGCTGTTCGGACTCGCCGTCAATTGCATCGGCATTGATCCCGCAGCAGGCTATCCGCGCTTCACCTTCGGCAGCGTCGAACTTCTGCAAGGCATCAGCTTCATTCCTGCGATGATCGGCATGTTCGCGCTGTCCGAACTGCTCCGCGGCATGGTCCACGCCGATGCAACGGGAGCCGTCATCGCGCAAAAGATCGGCAACATATTCAGCGGCGTCTTCGGCGTCTTCAAGCGCTACTGGTTCAACTTCCTGCGCGGGTCGACCATCGGCGTCCTGATCGGTGCACTCCCCGGAGCCGGCGCTGACATCGCGGCCTGGATCTCGTTCGCGATCTCGAAGCGCTTTTCGAAAGAGCCGGAAAAGTTCGGTACCGGCCATATCGAAGGTATCGTCGACGCGACTTCGGCCAACAATTCCGCACTCGGGGGCGCCTGGATCCCGGCGCTGGTTTTCGGCATTCCCGGCGATTCCATCACCGCGATCGTGATCGGCGTTCTCTACATGAAAGGGATGAATCCCGGACCGACCGTGTTCCTGCAGAACCCGCAGTTCATCTACGCCGTGTTCATCATATTCATTCTCGCCAACATTCTGATGCTGCCGCTGGGGTGGATTGCGATCAAGGGCGGCAAGCAGCTGTTGCGGGTGCCGCGGAACGTGCTCCTGCCGGTGATCCTGATGTTCTGCGTGGTCGGATCCTATGCCATGACCAACTCGGTCTATGGCGTTATCATGATGGTGGTCTTGGGCTTGATCGGCTGGCTGATGGAAGAGCACGGCTTCCCGATCGCACCGGCCATCCTGGGACTCGTCCTGGGCGAGATGCTGGAACAAAACTTCATGACCTCAATGATCAAGGCAGACGGGGCGTTCATCATGTTCTTCGAGCGGCCGATCGCCGCGACCCTGGGAATCGTGACACTGCTGATCTGGGGTACCATGCTGTGGCGCGGGATCAAGGGAAGGCCTGCAACTCTGAGCGAAGTAGCCCAGGCACCCTGATGGGGCAATCGGAGCGCGGGCGCGAACCTCTCGCCTGCGTCGGCCGACCGTTGTACATCAGGGCATGATTCAGAAGACCAATCTCGACATCAAGACCCTCGCTAAGGAGCTCCGCGCCGGCAGCCGCGCGGCGCTTGCCCGCGCCATCACGCTGGTCGAGAGCCGGCGCGGCGATCATCAGGCGCTGGCGCGCGAGCTGATGCAGATGCTCCTGCCCGACACCGGCAAGGCGTTTCGCGTCGGCATCACCGGCTCGCCCGGCGTCGGCAAATCTACCACCATCGATGCGCTCGGGACGTATCTGATCGAGCAGGGCCACAAGGTCGCGGTGCTCGCGGTCGATCCGTCCTCGGCACGCAGCGGTGGCTCGATTCTCGGCGACAAGACGCGGATGGCGCGGCTGTCGGCATCGAGCGATGCCTTCATCCGCCCCTCGCCGTCCTCGGGCACGCTCGGCGGCGTCGCGGCGAAGACGCGCGAGGCGATGCTGCTCTGCGAAGCCGCCGGCTTCGACGTCGTGCTGGTCGAGACCGTCGGCATCGGCCAGTCCGAGACCGCAGTGTGCGACATGACGGATTTCTTCCTGGCGCTGATGCTGCCGGGCGGCGGCGACGAGCTGCAAGGCATCAAGAAGGGCCTGGTCGAACTCGCCGACATGATCGCCATCAACAAGGCCGACGGCGACAATCTCAAGCGCGCCAACATCACCGCCGCGGATTATCGCGGCGCGCTGCACATCCTGGCGCCGAGATCCGAGCATTGGCACCCGCCCGTTGTCACCTATTCGGCGCTGGCCGGCACCGGCATCACCGAGCTCTGGCAGAAGGTTTTGGACCACCGCAAGGCGATGAATGCGTCCGGCGACTTCGCCGCGCGGCGGCGCGACCAGCAGGTGAAATGGATGTGGTCGATGCTGGAGCAGCGCATGCTGGCGAGGTTGCGGAGCGAAGCGTCGGTGCGGACCAAGGTCCGGAAGATCGAGGCCGAGGTCGCCGAGGGCCATCTCACGCCGGCGCTCGCCGCCGAGCGCATTCTGGAGTTGCTGCAATGACCGGGCCCCGCATTCTCCTCACCGGCTTCGGGCCATTTCCGGGCGCGCCCTACAATCCGACCCAGGCGCTGGTGGCCCGGCTGATGCAGTTGCGCCGGCCTGCGCTCGACGATGTCGAGCTGTCGAGCCACATCTTCCCGGTCACCTATGCTGCCGTCGACCGGCAATTGCCTGACGTGCTCGCCGCCCAAAAGCCCGACGCGCTCCTGATGTTCGGCCTCGCGGCGCGCACGCCCTATCTGCGGATCGAGACCCGCGCCCGCAACGCCGTCACGATGCTCTGGCCGGATGCCGCCAACACGCGCTCGAGCAAGCGCGGCATCGCCGGCCATGCAGATGCGATGACGTTCGGCCCGCACACCGCAAGGCTGCTGCGCGCCGCGCGCCTCACCGGCATCGACGCGCGCCCCTCGCGCGATGCCGGCGCCTATCTCTGCAATTACCTGAGCTGGCGCGCGATCGAGAACGTCAGGTCGGGCGGGCCGAAGCTTGCGGCCTTCATCCACATTCCGCTGCTGGCGCGCGGCGGCGCCGTGCGGCGCAAGGGCTCAGCCCGAATCACGCTGGAGGAACTGGTGGATGCGGGGGAAGCGATGTTGATGGAGATGGTGCAGTTGGCGCGGAAGCGGCGGAACACGCCGGTCTCGTAGGATGGATTAGCGAAGCGTTATCCACCTCTTCTGTCTCTGCGGATAGAGAACGTGGTGGGTTACGCCTGACGGACTGCGCTTCGCGCAGCCGCAAGGCTAACCCACCCTACAGCACCGTCTTTGCGTAAACATTTAACCCTACCGCGAACAATCCTCACGGCCCTCGCCGCGCTGGGCTACGAAACCGCTGCGGACCTCCCGCGTCCGCCGGAGGACGCATTATGGACCTCAATCGCCGTCATCTCATCGGAGCCTCGACCGCGGGCATCGCCGGCGCGCTCGCCATGCCGGCCGACGCTGCGCGCGCGGCGCCGCTGACGTCCCTGCTCGGGCGCGACGCCACGCAATATGGCGTTCGCCCTGGCAGCAGCGAGGATCAGACACGCGCGCTGCAGCGCGCGATCGACGAGGCCGCGCGGGCGCAAATGCCGCTGGCGCTGCCGCCGGGCGTCTATCGCAGCGGATTGCTGCGACTGCCGAACGGGTCGCAACTGATCGGCGTGCGCGGTGCGACCAGGCTGGTCTTCACGGGCGGAGCCTCGATGATCCAGAGCGATGGCTCCGATGCGATCGGCCTCACCGGCATCACCTTCGACGGCGGCAACATTCCGCTGCCGACCCGGCGGGGCCTGATCCATGTTCTCGGCGGACGAGATGTGCGCATGTCGGATTGCCAGATCACGCAATCGGGCGGCAGCGGCATCTGGCTCGAGCAGGTCGCAGGCGACGTCTCCGGCAACATCTTCACCAACATCGCGTTGACTGCGGTGGTCTCGTTCGACGCCAGGGGGCTCAGCGTCTCGCGCAACACCATCATCGGCACCAACGACAATGGCATCGAGATCCTGCGCACCGCGATCGGCGACGACGGCACGTTGGTCGCCGACAACCGCATCGAGGACATCAAGGCAGGTCCCGGCGGCTCCGGCCAGTACGGCAACGCCATCAACGCGTTTCGCGCCGGCAACGTGATCGTGCGCGGCAACCGCATCAGGAATTGCGACTATTCGGCGGTGCGCGGCAACTCGGCCTCGAACATCCACATCACCGGCAACAGCGTCAGTGACGTGCGCGAGGTCGCGCTCTATTCGGAGTTTGCGTTCGAAGCCGCGGTGATCGCCAACAACACGGTGGATGGCGCCGCCGTCGGCGTCTCCGTGTGCAATTTCAACGAGGGCGGCCGCATCGCGGTGGTCCAGGGCAACATCATCCGCAATCTGATCCCGAAGCGGCCAATCGGCACCGCACCGGACGACGATGCCGGCGTCGGCATCTACATCGAGGCTGACACATCGGTCACCGGCAATTTGATCGAGAATGCGCCCTCCTACGGCATCGTCGCCGGCTGGGGCAAATATCTGCGCGACGTCGCGATCACAGGCAACGTGATCCGCAAGGCGCTGGCCGGCATCGGGGTCTCGGTCGTGCCGGGCGCGGGCACCGCGCTCGTGAACAACAACATGATCTCGGAAACGCCACGCGGCGCCGTGGTCGGGCTCGACCACGCGCAGGCGGTGACGTCGGATCTGTCGGCCGAAGGGGCGCAACGCTTCGCGCAGCTTGTGGTCGGCGGCAATGCGGTGCGACGTTAGGCGCGTAACCGGCGGACGGACCGTACCTCCTTCGAGACTCCCTATGGGACGCGCTACGTCCCATGCCTCACACCTCAGGACGACGGGGCGAGAGAGGCAGCCGACTCTGCTCGGGCCTCACCCACCGCCTTAGAACGCGTTTCTGAGCAGCGGGTATTTGGCTTCGAGGCCGTCGAGGCTGAAGGTGAATTCGACGACGCGCTCGGCGGCTGCGACGATTTCCTCGGCCGGCGGGGCGAACTGCGGGAGGAGCGTTGCCATCGCCGCAGGCGCCGACTTCGGCAACGTCGCGGCAGGCACCGCGAGCGGCGGCCTCACTTCGGGCGCGGTGAACGGCGTCATGGCGGCAGGCGCAAGGGGTGATCTCACGGCAGGTGCGCTGAGCGGCGCCCTCGCGGCGGGAGCCTTGAGCGGCGGCATCTCGGCGGGGGCGGTAAACGAAGCCACCGCGACCGGTGCAGTGGGCGGCGCCATCACGACGGATGGCAACACCGCCGCGATCGGCGCCTCGGTGATCTCCGCGAGCACGCCCGGCTTCCGATCGAGCCTGACCGCCACCGCGGTCTCAGGCGCGATGTGAATGGCCTTGGGCTGGACGGTCTGCGCCTGCTGCTCGCGCGGTGCCATGCGGGGCATGGTCGCCGGCGACCAACCGAATGCGGGCGTCACACTTGCAGCCGCCTCGGCGACGTCCCCGCCAGTTGCGAGCGCGCGCCAGGTCTGGACCGCACGCTTGGCTTCCTGGATGTTTTCAAGGAATTCGATCTCGGAATGATACCGGCGCCAGCGGCCCGTCTCGAACATCTCGGAGAGATGTTGCAGGCGCTGTTCGGCGAGAGCGCACCAGCGCGCCGCGATGGCGCGGCCGGCGGCTGCGTCGCGAACGAACTCTTGGCGATGTGTCATGAACCAGCCCGTCAGGAAAAAATACGGACGCGGGGGACGCAACGCACACGAATCAATTTAGACGCGACATGAATATTTTGTGGAAAAGATTTGACTTGTCCAGCGGCGACACGGCATTCGTCATCAAATACCGTAGTCCTCCGGAAATTTGCTGCGTTTTCGAGTCAAGCTTCGCACAAGCATAACGGAGTTGCGGTGGGTTGCGCGCGCGACGGCAACGGACGGCTGTGGCGACCCTCAACCGCAAGCTGAACGAATGCGGAGCTTCGAAAGATCGGATGCCCAAAGCCTTGGTTCCGATTGAGTCAGAACCGACGCTCTGAATTCTTGGTTTGATGCGTTTCGTCCCGCGAACCGGCGTCCACTTCGCTCAAGAACGCGCTGAAAAGAAAAGACCCGTCCGGGGGGACAACCGGACGGGTCAAGCCATATGGGCGCTTGGGGTGGATGGGCGCTCGCGCCTGATATGACTGATGGGGAGGGATGACCGCTCCCACATCAGTTGGTCGTGGCAGCTGGCTGAACGTTCAATGCGAGGGTTCGCTTTTTTGAGCTTCGGCCCGTGCGCATCCTTGTCGCAGCCGCTATCTCGCCGCCGGTCTATCTGCCTGAGAAACCGCGGACTTTTCGTCCGAACCCGACAACGACGGTTGCTCGATTGCACGGCTGCCGGGCTCGCCGCGACGCTTCTCGGCATCTTCACGTTTTGTTGTACCGGACGCAGCCGCAACGGGCGTCGCGCTGTCGGCGGGCACCGCCATCACCGCGGCAAAGGCGTCGGCCTGACCGTCGCCGAAAAGGTCGTCACGTCCGGGGGAGCCGAGGTCGCGCGCGGTCTTCGCCAGCGTCATGCGCAGCGCCTCCGGCTTCAAGGCATGGTTGCGCTCGAGGAGCAGCGCCGCAACGCCTGAGACATGGGCGGCCGAAAACGAGGTTCCCGACGTCATCTGGTATTTGCCGGCGGGTGCCGGCAGGAAGATGTCGACGCCGGGGGCTGCAACCGCGATGTAGTTGCCGCGGTTGGAGGCGGAGAACAGCCTGTCCTGCTGATCCGTCGCGCTGACCGCAATCACATTGGGATTGGCAGCCGGATAGAGCGGTGGCGATTTCGCGCCGGCATTGCCGGCGGCCGCGATCAGCACGAGGCCGCGTGCGGCCGTCGCCGCGATCGCGCGCTCGATGATCGCGTCCTTCGGGCCGGCAAAGCTCATATTGATGATCTGCGCGCCGTGCTCGGCGGCGTAGTTCAGCGACCGCAGGATGATGTAGGACGAGCTCTCGGCGCCGCCGTTGGCGCCGCCGAAGGCCCGGATGGCGATGATGCGCGCCTCGGGCGCGCTGCCCATCAGGCGGGCATGCGCCACGATGGCACCGGCGATGCCGGTGCCATGGACGTGCGGCCCCTCGGCACTGCCGAGCGCGTCGAAATGATCGGCGACGGAATTGGCGAGTTCGGGATGCTTGGCGTCGATGCCGGAGTCGATCACGGCAATTGTAACGTTGGCTCCATGCGCCAGCGCATGCGCCTGCGGCAGGCGGAGTTTTGCCAGCGCATATTGCGCGGGATCGCCCTCGACCGGTACGGACGATTTCTGGTCCTGGAGCACGTAGCGGAAGTTCGGCTGGACCGAGCGCACGCTGCCGTCGGCCGCGAGCTCGCGCCGTACCGTCTCGGCGGGCCGGCCGTCGGTGATGCGGAACAGGCCGAACGTCGCCCCGATCAGCGGAAAATTCTCGGATGCGACGCGCGCGAGGCCGTGGCGACGCGCAAGCTGGTCGGCCTCGGTCGCCGACAGACTGCCGTCGATCTCGGCGACGAATTCGCCTGCGAAGCTGCGCTGGTGCACCGCGACCGGCGTGTTGTTGCCGCGCCCCTTGCGGACGCTCTTCTTGTTGCCCGATTTTCCACTGCCCTCGCCGCCCGCGTTCGCCTGTGCCAGGCATTCGCCGTCGGCAGACCGATAGGGCGCGGCGCAGGCCGGATAGAGGTTGGGGGAGTAGCGCGCATAGGGCAACACCGGCGTCAATCCGATCCGCGCCGAAGGAATCCGGGCGGTCGTAATCGGACGCGGGCCGCGGTCGACCGACACCGCCCTGGCGGATAGGGTCGGGTTGACCCGCGGGGCAATGCTCGGGGAGATCGTCGGAGTGCGCGAGGGAACGCTGATCGTAGGCGTACGCATGATCGCCTGCGCCTGCGCAACCTCGACGCCGAGACAAGAGGCGACCAGAAGGGCGGCTCCGATGGACGAAGCGTACGCCCCGGCACGCACCCTGCTGTCGGAATTGCCCGTCATCGGCCCAGCGGCGCGCCTAGGGCGCCGCGACGGCGAGGTTGACGAACTTCTCGCGCTGCATCCTGCCGAGCAGCGAGGCGAGCTCGTCCTGGCTCATCGCCTTGTCGAACTGGAGGCGGAACATGCCGCCCTTGGCGTCGCCGATGATCGAAGCCTGATAGCTGTCGAGCAGCGCGGTAATGTCGGCGACGCGTGCCTCCGGCGTGAATCGCACCAGTGCGCGCGCCGGCGCGGCCGTGCTGCCAAATTCGCGTGTGATCGGGGCGCTGGTCGAGAGCGAAGCCGTCTGGAAGGTCGCCGGCTGGTTTCTCATCAGCACGGCGCCGATGATTCCGGCCTGCAGCACGAGCGCGACAGCGCCGAGGCCCGCCGACCACACCAGCGTGCGCGGCGACAGGCTCGCGAAGAAGGTCGAGATGCGCGCCGACAGCGGCAACGAGGCGCTCGCCCGTGCCGGCTCAGCGTCGATCGCGGCGAACAGCTTCTGCATCGCCCGCGCCGACGGAGCCCCCAGGCTCTCGTTCAGATGGATGGTCTCTTCGTACTCGCCGCGGATCACGGCATATTGCCTGGCAAGCTCGGGATCGCGCGCCAGCGCTTCCTCGACGCGGCGCGCATCGCGCGCGCTCAGCGTACCGGCGGCGTGCCACGGCAGCAGCAGTTCAATCTCACTGGGCTCTTGCTCCAGCATCTTCTTGCTCAACGCCATCATGGCCAGCCTCGCTCAACGCCGGCTGCCTTCAGCAGTTCGGCCAGTTTCTTGCGCGCATAGAACAAGCGCGTCTTCACAGTGTTCTCGGGAATTCCGACGATCCCGGCCACCTCCTCCACGGACTTCTCGTGGTAGTAGACGAGATCGACGATTTCCCGGTGTTCCGGCGAGAGGCCCGTCAGACACTCCCGCAACGCCTCACTGGTGTCCTTCTTCTGCACCACCGTTTCCGGATCGTCGGACGTGTCCTCGATCGCGTTCGCGGCTTCTTCGTCCAGTTCGAAATCCTTCCTGCGCCGGAGCGCAGACAGGGCCTTGAATCGGGTGATTGCCAGCAGCCAGGTGGAAACCGCCGATCGGCCCTCGAACTTGCCGGCTTGACGCCAGACGTCGAGAAACACCTCGCTGATGAGGTCTTCCGCCGCCTGCTCGTCCCGCACGAGCCGCAGTCCGAACCTGTAAACCCTGACATGGTGCCGCCCGTACAGCACCTGCATGGCGAGCCGGTCACCTTGGGCGATCCTGGCGATCAGGACCTCGTCGGAAGCCGCTTGTGTCACACTCAATGGCCGTCTCGCAAAGTTGGTCGGGTCGATGCGGCGGGCGGTTCGACGGGGAAGGCAAAATTGTTCAAACTACCGCAATCATCCGGGGGCCAGTGTGAGCTACCCCACACAGGCGCACTTTTATCGTCCCGTCCGCGGCGGTCAGCGGCCTCAATCCAAATCGGTAACATAGTACTGAGATACTTTCCCTGCGGACGGCGTTTCCGGCACAGGCGCCAGCCTAGTCCGGTTCCATAGCAGCCTTCCATAGCAGCCCTGCACCAGGTTTGTCGCGCCAAGCCCGGCTTTGGCTCGACCGCATCGCACACGATGGATCGCCGGTAAGATCGCGCAATGGCTGATCATCTTGTTCCGTGCTGCAGGGTTCGGATTCGGTTCCAAAGGATACCAAACCTAAAGGCTTGCCACGTAGATTTTTGCGCTGACATCGACCATTGGCGGGACCATGAGCACGGCCGCGACGTCCTTTCCCGAGAGGAATGCCGCAGAGGCCGCGGACCTCGTCCTCGCGCCCGAGACGACTGCCCCCGAAGTCAGGGCGCGCCGGGCCCGGCAGCGCCGCCAGATGTATATGGGCCAGGTCGCGAGCTACTCGCTTGGCGCCTCGGTCCTGCTGCTCTACGCCTATGACGGCACGATCTCGATGGGCGTTCCGTCGCTGTTCTGGATCGGCGGCCTCATCATCATCGGTACGTTCACGGTGCTGTCCGAAGCCGGCTTCGGCGACCGGTTCAAGGATCATTACCTCACCGTCTATCAGATCTCGGCGCATATGGCGGTGCAACTGGTGTTCCTGCTCGCGGTGCCGACCGTCGGGGTCGCGTTCCTGGCCGTGTTGTTTCTGATCTTCGCGTTCGGCACGCTGCGTATGACGTCGCGGCAGGCGATGCTCACCTGGGGCCTTGCCACCTGCGGGCTCGCCGCGGTTTTCCTGGGATCGGACCTGCCGATCGGACTGCCGGTCACGACCCGGCTGCAGCGAGCCGCCTCGATGCTCTGCTTCGTGCTGGTGATCGGCCAGTGCGCCTTCCTCGGCCTGTTCGGCGCGACTCTGCGCAAGATCCTGTACCGGCGCAGCATCGAACTGAAGGCGGCCTATCAGCGCATCGAGGAACTCGCCGAGCTCGACGAACTCACCGGCGCCTACAACCGCCGCTGCATCACGCGGCTTCTCGACGCCGAGATCGAAAAGTCGCGGCAGGCATCCACGCCGTGCGCGATCGCGCTGATCGATCTCGACTGGTTCAAGCGCATCAACGATGCCTACGGCCATCCCGTCGGCGACGAGGTGCTGCGCACCTTCGCGATCACCATTTTCGCCAACATCCGCCCGGCCGACAGTTTCGGCCGATACGGCGGCGAGGAATTCCTGCTGCTGCTGCCGGGCATGCCGGGCGACGCCGCGCAGCGCATGCTGGAGCGGTTGCGCGGCATCGTCGCCGATCTCGACTGGAGCGCGTTCTCTCCGGGCATGCGGGTGACCATTTCCGCGGGCGTCGCGACGCTGCGCGACATCGATACTGCCGACACGTTTCTCGCGCGCGCCGACCGCGCGCTCTATTCCGCCAAGGCGCAAGGGCGCAACTCCATTGTGACGAGCTGACCAATCCATTTTCTCCCGGCGCGGCAGAAGCCGTTGCCGGGCCGAACGCTCCAGGACAGGGCAATGAGATCCAGATCCGCAAGACCATCCGAAAACCTGCTCGAGGAATTACAGGCTGCCCTCACGCACGGCACCGTTGCGCGCCGGGTCGAGACGCTGCGCCGCGTCACCGATCTCTTCGTGGGCAACGCAGTGGACTATTCCGACGACCACATCCGCGTGTTCGACGACGTGTTCCAATGCCTGATCGGGCAGATCGAGACGTCGGCCAGAGCGCTGCTTGCCGAACGCCTCGCACCGATCGCGGCTGCGCCGCCGAAAATCATCCGTACGCTCGCGCTCGACGAGGTCATCGAGGTCTCCGGCCCGGTGCTGTCGAAATCGGAACGGCTGGACGAGGCGACCCTGCTCGAGATCGCGCGCACCAGGGGCCAGGCGCATCTCAAGGCGATCTCGCTGCGGCGGATGCTGTCGGAAGCACTGACCGACGTGCTGGTGACGCGCGGCAACGAGGACGTGGTGCAGTCGACCGTCAGGAATCCGGGCGCGCGGCTTTCCGAGGGAAGTCTCACCGAGCTCGTCATCCGCGCCGAGCGCGACGACGACCTCGCCGGCTGCATCGGCCTGCGGCCCGACCTGCCCCGCCATCACTATTTGAGGCTGGTCGCCAAGGCATCCTCGAGCGTGCGCAGGAAGCTTGCGGCCGCGCATCCCGAGCTTGCGGATGAAGTCGCGAGCGTAGTCCAGCAAGCGGCCCAACGGGTTCGCGCTGCCGCCATGACGAAGCAGACCGAATTGGCCCGCGCGCTGGTGAAATCGCTGCACGACGACGGCCGGCTCAACGAGTTCCAGGTCACGACCTTCGCCGAGCAGGGCAAGTTCGACGAGACCAATGCGGGGCTGGCTGCACTCGCGGGCGTTGCGGTCGAGACGGCCGAGACCATGATGATCGAGAGCCGTACCGAAGGCGTGATGATCCTCGCCAAGGTCGCTGGCATGCAATGGTCGAGCGTGCGCGCCATCATCGCCATGCGCGAGAAGCTGTCCGGCGGGTCGCAGACCGACATTCTGACGCTGCGCGACAGCTATGAGGCGCTGCGCCCATCGACCGCGCAGCAGGTGCTGCGCTTCCACCGCATGCAGCTGGGCGCGACGCCGGCGGAGTGAAACCGCGGGATCTAGACTAGAATCTTAGGACCTTCGATCCCACCAGCGCGCCGATCGCCGTTACCAGCGCGGTCGCGAGCGTGTACCAGGTCGCGACGAACAGGGGCGAGTCGTCGGTGCAGTGCGAGGCATAGAGGGTCGCGGCGAGGCCGGCCGACACCAGCCCGGCAAGCGCTCCGGCGAGCGCGGGGCTTGACGGCGCGCCGTGGCGCAGGCCGAACAGCGCTCCCGCAAGCAGCGGCAGCGACATCGCAGGGATCGCGACCATGCATATCCTGGAGTTCTTGCCCATCAAGCGCATCGTCATCGGCATGGCCGGGGCCATCATCGCCTCGCTGCCGATCGCAACCGCCAGCAGCCCGACCGGCAGCAGCAGCAGCCAGGCCCATCCGCGCAGCAGGGCTTCGGGACGCGACAAATGCAGGCTGATGATGATCGCGGGGATTGCGAGCGACAGCGTCACCGCGAACTTCATGTCGAAGAACGGGTTCTGCATGGCGCTCATCACGTCGGCGCGCACGCCGAGGAATGTCGCAAAAAACAGGATCGAAAACGGCGCGGCCACCAGCAGCGCCATGGTCAGCACCGCGCCGACGCGTGGAGCGCGGTGCGCGTTGTCGGCTGCGAGCGAGCGAATGAGTTGATCGGTGTCCATGACTAATGGTCCCGCAGTTTGGCCGTCAGCGCCGCAAGTCCGCGATGCAGCGCGACCCGTACCGCACCCTCGCTCATCGAAAACTTCGCCGCCGTATCCTTGATCGAGGCCGCCTCGACGGCGATCGATTGCAGCACGTCGCGCTGACGCTGCGGCAGCGTGCCCAGTTGGGCGGCGACCTCGCCGGCCGACGCGGTCTCCTGCGGCACCTCGCCCGGCAGCGTCTCGGCGAAATCGTCGATGTTGACGAACACGCGCTTGCCGCGCCGGCGGAGCGCGTCGATCAGCTTGTTGCGGCCGATCGCAAACAGCCAGGGCGCGAAGGGAGCCTCGCTGTCCCAAGTGTGCCGTTTCAAATGCACCGCCAACAGAATCTCCTGCACGATATCTTCGGCCTGGTCGGGAGGCTGACCTGCCCGCGCCAACCCGCGCCTCGCGGCAGCGCGCAGCACCGGCGTGATTGCCTTCAACAAGCGATGATACGCTGCGTCATCGCCAGCCATGGCCGACCGCATCAGGCCGGTCCATTCGTCCTCACGTCCGCGCACGCGCGCCCTCACCAAGCAATTCGGCCGCTCTTTCAATTTGTTACGCGGTGCCGGAAAGATCACGAATTCGTGATCAAGCCGGAACCTCGCGACCGATGCGGCCGTAAACATCTCTGGGGCGGCTCATAACACCGATCGGCGCGTTCCGCATCGGGCGGCCGGCCGCGAGGAGCCGTTTGCCCCGTTTTTGCCGGCTCTAGCCCGAAGATTCCCATTTTCTGCCCCGCTGTCGTCACGTCGCGGGGTCTCTGTTCGCTGCCGGGACGGGCGGAATTGGGGAGATCGTCAACATGATGAAAGCCAGCGCACGCGCGGCCCTGATTGTCTTGGCCGGGCTTTTCTTGCTGTTCGGAGGCATTGCGCAAGCGGCGCCGAATTCGGCCGCAAGCAATAAAGCGGACAGCGCGGACCAGCAGGCCGACACGGCCAAGCACCGGCGGCAAGACTCGCGCCGTACCAGCAGCAGCAAGACGACGCAGAAATCCGACGACAAGGCCGACAAGAAGGGCGCCGCGGCACGGGCTGACGAGGCCAGGAACGGCAACAAGAACGACAACAAGGCAGGCGGTGAGGTGCCGGTGTCGAGCCAGATGCCGCCGGAGGTCGCCAATGCCAACGCGCAGCTCGCCACGGATACGCCGACTGCGGCTGCCGCCTCCGCGATGACGAACCGCGCCAACGACAATGTCCAGGCTGCAGCCGATAATACCAACGTCGCGCCGGCCGAAAGCCAGGTCGTCGCACCCGATCAGCTCAACGACATCGATCGCGCCCTGCAACAGGAGACGCCCGACCAGAAGGCGGTGATTGCCGCAACCGAGGCTCAGCCGCGGCCTGCGCCGGTGATGGCAAGCAGCCACCAGAGCTCGGCCTGGGATCAGAGCTCCCTGATCGGCAAGATCTTCATCGGCGTCGGCACGCTGCTGACGCTGGCGTCCGCCGCGCGGATGCTCATGGCGTGATTGCCGGCCGCTTCCCGGCCCGAGTCGGCCTGACGGACCTCTTCCGGAACGCGCCCGTCGTCGCGTTCCGGCGGCCTACAGCCCCTTGAAGCCCATCGCGCCAGCGGGCACATTGCCCACCCAATCAAAAGCGTGGGTGGAGCATGAGCACGTTCGAACACATCATCGTCGAAAGCAAAGGCGCGGTCGGCATCGTCAAGCTGAACCGGCCGAAGATGCTCAACGCACTCTCTTTCGGCGTCTTTCGCGAGATCGCCGCGGCGGTCGACGATCTCGAGGCCGATGATGCCATCGGCTGCATCGTCGTGACCGGCAACGATAAGGCCTTTGCCGCCGGCGCCGACATCAAGGAGATGCAGCCCAAGGGCTTCATCGACATGTTCTCGGAGGATTTCGCCGCGATCGGCGGCGACCGCATCGCGCGTTGCCGCAAGCCGACGATCGCGGCGGTTGCCGGCTATGCGCTGGGCGGCGGCTGCGAGCTCGCCATGATGTGCGATTTCATCATCGCTGCCGACACCGCAAAGTTCGGCCAGCCCGAGATCACGCTCGGCACCATTCCCGGCATCGGCGGTACCCAGCGCCTGACACGCGCGATCGGCAAGTCCAAGGCAATGGACCTCTGCCTCACCGGCCGGATGATGGATGCGGCGGAAGCCGAACGCTCGGGCCTCGTCAGCCGCATCGTACCCGCTGACAAGCTCATGGACGAAGTGATGGCGGCAGCCGAGAAGATCGCCGCGATGTCGCGCCCTGCGGCCGCGATGGCCAAGGAAGCGGTGAACCGCGCCTTCGAGACCACGCTCGCCGAGGGCATGAGCGTCGAGCGCAACCTGTTCCACTCGACTTTCGCGCTCGAGGACCGCTCCGAGGGCATGGCTGCGTTCATCGAGAAGCGCAAGCCGGTGAACAAGAACCGGTAAGGCAAACCGGTCAGGCGGCGTAAGCTCCTGCGAGTTCCCGCAGAATGCTGTGACGGAGCTGCAACAAGCACGGATTTCATGGGGGTTTCCCCCGCGGCAGTTTGCCTGCGGGACCTCGGCTGGTTTAACAGTTAAGAGGACCGCCGTCGGCGGGGGCGGACAGCCGGGAATTTCGCGGGAACATATGATTGGGCGTATCGCCAGAGCTGGTCGCGGGGTGACGCGGCATCGATCGGGCGTGGGTCCCGCGTTTGCGACATGGGCCACGCTGGCGCTCTCTTGCGCCCTCCCCTCTAACGCCTGGGCCGAGGCCCTGCCGGAGGCGCTGGCCAAGGCCTACCAGACCAACCCGCAGCTCAATGCCGAGCGAGCGCGCCAGCGCGCGACCGACGAGAACGTGCCGCAGGCGCTTGCCGGCTACCGGCCGCAGATCCTGGCCAGCCTCAGCGCCGGCCTTCAATCGGTGCGCAATCTGTTGCCCGACAACACCATCCAGACCGCCAACCTGAAACCCTGGATCATCGGCGTCACAGTGACGCAGACCCTGTTCAACGGTTTCCGCACCGCCAACAGCGTGCGGGCCGCCGAACTCCAAGTGCAGTCCGGCCGCGAGGCGCTGCGCAATGTCGGCCAGGGCGTCCTGCTCGATGCGGTCACCGCCTACACCAACGTGCTCGCCAACCAGTCGCTGGTCGAGGCGCAGCGCTCCAACGTCGCCTTCCTGCGCGAAACACTCTCGGTCACCCAGCGCCGCCTCAACGCAGGCGATGTCACGCCGACCGACACCGCGCAGGCCGAGGCCCGTCTCAACCGCGGCCTTGCCGACCTCAACGCGGCCGAGGTCGCTCTCGCCGTCAGCCAGGCGACCTATGCGCAGGTGATCGGCAACGCGCCATCGCAGCTTCGGCCCGCCGAGGCCGTCGACCGCTATCTGCCGAAGAGCCGCGAAGACGCCGTGACGATGGCGATCCGCCAGCATCCGGCGGTGATGGCCGCAAGCTTCGACGTCGATGTCGCCTCCACCAACATCCGCATCGCCGAAGGCACGCTGCTGCCGAGCGCCAGCATCCAGGGCAGCGCAAGCAAGAGCCGCAACAACGACCCGACGCTAGGCACCTTTGCCGAAGACCAGGCCTCGATCGTCGCCAACGTCACCGCTCCGATCTACGACGGCGGTCAGGCTGCGGCACAGACCCGGCAGGCCAAGGAGATCACGGCACAGAGCCGGCTCGTGCTCGACCAGGTGCGCAACCAGGCGCGCACGGCGGTGGTCAGCGCATGGGTTGCCAATGAAGGTGCCAAGGTCACGGTCTCGGCCTCGGAGTCCGAGGTGAAGGCGGCGACCGTCGCGCTCCAGGGCGTGCAGCGTGAGGCGTCCGGCGGACAGCGCACGACCGTGGACGTCTTGAACTCGCAAGCCGATCTGATCCAGGCCAAGGCCCGCCTCATCGGCGCGCAACGCGACCGCGTGATCGCCTCCTACACGCTGCTCAGCGCCATCGGCCATCTCGACGTCAAGACGCTGAACCTGAACACGCCGGACTACCTGCCCGAGGTGCATTACCATCAGGTACGCGACGCCTGGCACGGCCTGCGCACGCCATCGGGGCAGTAGAGATCGCGTCGGCGCATATCCGCATCCCAGGCCTCGCAGAGCCGCCCGCGTTCGTGCAATCGAGGTCTCAAGCTCCCTGCATGCTGACGATAAGCAGCGTCAGGAGCGGTACTCACGAAGCACGCCTGCGGCCTCTGCCGGAGGGAGGCTCGTGATCTCACGGTACAGAGCTATTGCGACGTCGCAGTAGCGCGTGTAGTCCGCGGCACCAATCGATTTTCCGTTCAACAATTCGAGGTCTTTGGCCGTATATCCCCTCAGATCGAGGCCTGCCAGTATCTTCTTCCAGGACTGATCGTTACCGACGCGATCAGGGCGCTTTCGCGCCGACATGATAATTCGCGCGTTCAATTCCAACTCGCGCTCTGCCAGGTGCGCCGGAATCAGTTTGACGAGATTTTGATCCGGCAGTCCCGCTGCATATCTGTAACAGGCGGCGCCGTCCTGCGCTCCAACTGCGGTGTACTGGTCGATGACGAGCTTTCCAAAATCGATCAGAACGGAATCATCCGCCAAGGGCAGCAGTTTGCCTATGATCTCGGCCACCTTGGCACGAACTTGCTCGGTCAGTTCGGCTTGTGCAATTCCTGTCGACGTACCGCGCGTGACGATCTCCAGCATCTCGTCGTACGCTTGCGGCTGGGCCTGCTTCAGCGCCCTGTACATTGACGCAGAATTCTGAAGCGCCTTGTCCAAATCGTGTCGCGTGAACCTTCCTCCTCCGCCGCGCGCATATTCATCACCGCTTGACACTCTGGTCACAACGCCGGCCGCCAACAATTCAGCGTCTGACGGGATCCACATGTCCTCGTGCCGCGTGAGCGACGCGCGCTCTATGAAAGGACCGCTTATTCCGGCTGCCCTGTAGATCGAACGCTCGGCACCATCGTCGACGCTGTCACTGCCAGCGAACGCCGCGCGATGGAAACCCAGTCGAGCGCCCCTTTTCAAGACCTTTTGACGGCCGGCAACAAACGCCAGCGTGCAGGCGGACATGCAGTTGGCCTCGACATAAGTGTCCAGACCCCTGCTCCGGATGATGGCGCTCAGCTTCTCACCTTCGCCGACTCGGCCGCCGTTGCTGTCCAGGTGAACGGTCCGCACGCCGGGTGATGCGTTTAATTGTTTCTCGAAATCGGTCGAGAGACCAAACTTGATACCGCCGGAAATTTCGATTTCCGAGCCGTTGTTCAGAAGCCTGATCGAATAAGACGGTATCCGCGGATCATCCATGAACGCGATACTCGTTGCCTCGGCGATCTGCGGGATTGCGATTTTGACGACGGCAACGAGGCTCTGCACCGTCCCGAGGCACACCATGATTTGAGCAGCCCAGGCCCACACCGCGCGCTTCCCCATCGCCGCACGCTCGGCCTTGCGACGTCGAGCGGACCGCCAAACGCCAACGAATTGCCAGATGCAAAGGGAGGCGATGAACGACCAAAGCAAGACATAGAACAGGAAGATGCCGGTTGGATTGTATGTCCCCCGACTGAAGGCACCTGCCAGACCGATGATGACGGCGACAACGAGATTGCTGCCGATACCGACGATCCAGTACGAAAAGCCAAGCGAAAATTCGCCTCTCCAGTGTTTCGCTAGGATGTTTTGCCGCAACTGTGTCTGTACGGCTTGGTCGACGCTTTCCCGTTCGACCGGGCCGGGCCAGCCGGCGCCGGTTGCGGCCATCGCCTCTTCAATCGTCTTCCAACCACCGAAGCCGTCCCGCCAAACCCTGACGAGGTTTGGATTAGATTGACGCTGAATGCGAATGCCCAGCTCGTCCCAGTCCATTGGACCGTACTGGCTTCCATCACCATCCCAAAGATACCAATCGCCCATTTCGCCCCCGAAGAGCAACTATACTTGAGACGGCTCCGAAACTGCAACTTTCCCGTGTAGAATCTTTCGATATTGTGGGGTTGCTGCCCTTGCATACGTGTTACTCGGAATGACTTCACGATTGATATGTCGTTGTCTCAGAACCATTTCGAAACAACGAAACGGGAGAGAAGCCATGCTCGACCGACGCAGCGTCCTGCTTGCCTCCCTTGCCGCCGGAGTAGCCATGACCAGCAAAGCCCGCGCCCGTGCGGCGCAACCCGCAACGCCGATCAATTTCGACATCCCGGCGCATGCCTGCGACTGCCACACCCACATTCATGGCGACCCCCAGAGATTTCCGTTCTTCGCCGGGCGCGTCTATACGCCGGAGCCTGCGAGCCCCGAAGAAATGGCGGCGCTGCACAAGGCGCTGCATATCGAGCGCGTGGTGATCGTGACGCCGAGCGTCTACGGCACCGACAATTCCTCCACCCTGTTCGGCATGAAGGCGCGTGGCGCGACCGCGCGCGGGGTCGCCGTGATCGACGACAAGACCACGGAAGCGGAGCTCGATACCATGCAGGCGGAAGGCTTCCGCGGCATCCGCATCAATCTGGCGACCGGGAGCATCAACGACCCCAATGTCGGCCGCGCCCGCTTCACCAGAGCCGTCGAGCGCGTGAAAGCGCGCGGCTGGCATGTGCAGCTCTACACGACGCCGGCGATGATCTCGGCGATCAAGGATCTCGTGCTGGCATCGCCCGTGCCCGCCGTGTTCGACCATTTCGGCGGGCTCGAGGCCTCATTTGGGCTGGAGCAGCCGGGATTCGCCGACCTGATCACACTCCTCGAGTCCGGCAAGGCCTATGTGAAGATCTCGGGCGCCTATCGCTCGTCGAAGCTCGCACCCGACTATCAGGACATGGTGCCCTATGCCCGCGCGCTGATCGCGGCCAATGCGGACCGCATCGTCTGGGGCACCGACTGGCCGCATCCGGATTCCAGCCGCGTCGAGGGACGCAAGCCCACCGACATCGCTCCTTTCTATCAGATCGACGACGGCCGCCTGCTCAATCAGCTTCCGGTGTGGGCGCCCGATGCGGACGTGCGCAAGAAGATCCTGGTCGACAATCCGGCGCGACTCTACGGGTTCTGACGGTCAGCGCGCGCGGCGGGAAAAGAACGAGATCAGGACCGGCAAGGTCACGAGGATCACGAGTGGCGCCAGCATCATGCCGGTGACGACGACGACCGCGAGCGGCTTCTGCACCTGCGAGCCGATGCCTTCCGACAGCGCCGCCGGCAACAGGCCGACGCCCGCGACGACGCACGTCATCAGCACGGGACGGAGCTGAAGCTCGCCGGTGCGGACCACTGCGCTCATGCGGTCCATGCCCCCTTCGATGAGCTGGTTGAACTGCGAGAGGATGATGATGCCGTCCATCACGGCGATGCCGAACAGCGCGATGAAACCGATTGCCGCGGAAACGCTGAACGCCGTGCCGGTGATCAAGAGCCCCAGCACGCCGCCGAAGATCGCCATCGGAATCACGCTCATCGCGAGCAGCGTGTCGGTCATCGAGCCGAAATTGAACCAGAGCAGCACGCCGATCAGCGCCAGCGAGATCGGTACCACGATCGAGAGCCGCCGGATCGCGGCCTGGAGATTGCCGAACTCGCCGACCCACTCCATGTGCGAGCCCGGCGGCAGCTGCACCTGCTCGGCGATCTTGTCCTGTGCCTCGCGGATGGCTCTGCCGAGATCGCGCTCGCGCACCGAGAACTTGATCGGCAGATAGCGCTCCTGCTGCTCGCGATAGATATAGGCCGCGCCGGAGACGAGGCTGATGGTGGCGACCTCACTCAGGGGAATCTGCGTGACGGTACCGTTCGGCCCGGGCGCGCCGATCCGCAAATTCTGGATCGCCTCGGCACTCCGGCGGTATTCCGGCGCGAGGCGAACGATGATCGGGAAGTGGCGGTCGCTTCCGGGCTCGTAGAGGTCGCCGGCGGTGTCGCCGCCGATTGCGACCTTGATGGTGGCGTTGATGTCGCCCGGCGCAAGGCCGTAGCGCGCGGCCTTGGCGCGGTCGATGTCGATCTGGATGGTCGGCTGCCCGAGCGAGGTGAACACGGCAAGGTCGGTGACGCCCTGTACGGTGGCCAGCACCGACTTGATCTTGTTGGCGGTGTCGGTCAGCGCCTGGAGGTCGCTGCCGAACAGCTTGATCGAGTTCTCGCCCTTCACGCCGGAGACGGCTTCGGAGACGTTGTCCTGGAGATACTGCGAGAAGTTGAACTCGACGCCGGGAAAGCGGTCGTCGAGCTGCTTGAGCAGCTGTGCGGTCAGCTCTTCCTTGTCGTGCGTTCCGGGCCACTGGCTCACGGGCTTGAGCGGCGCGAAGAACTCGGCATTGAAGAAGCCGGCAGCGTCGGTGCCGTCATCGGGACGGCCGTGCTGCGACACGACGGACTCGACCTCCGGCCGGGCGCGGATCACCTTGCGCATCTCGTTGACGTAGCTGTTGCCTTCCTGGAGCGAGATGGTCGGCGGCAGCGTGGCACGGATCCAGAGATTGCCCTCCTCCAGCTTCGGCAGGAATTCGAGGCCGAGCAGCCGGCTGAGCGCCACCGTCGTCAGCACGAGGCCGACCGCACCACCGAGGACGATGTTGCGATTGGCGACCGCCCAATGCAGCAGCGGCGAGTACAACCGGTGCAGGATCAGCATCACCTTGGTCTCGGTTTCCTCGACATGCGCGGGCAGGATGATCGCGGACAGCGCCGGCGTGACGGTGAAGGTCGCAAGGAGCCCACCGGCGAGCGCATAGGCATAAGTGCGGGCCATCGGCCCGAAGATGTTGCCCTCGACCCCGGACAACGTGAACAGCGGCAGGAAGGCCGCAATGATGATCGCCGCTGCGAAGAAGATCGAGCGCGAGACGTCGGCGGCCGCGCTGAGGATGGCATGGCTCTTCATGCCGAACAGCATCTCGGGCGACGTGTGCTCGGATTCCGAGATCGGCGTCGCCTGCGTCAGGCGGCGGAAGATCGCTTCCACCATGATGACGGTGGCGTCGACGATCAGGCCGAAATCGATGGCGCCGACCGACAACAGGTTTGCCGATTCCCCGCGCAGCACCAGGATGATCACGGCGAAGAACAGCGCGAACGGAATGGTGGCGCCGACGATCAGCGCGCTGCGGAGATTGCCGAGGAATATCCACTGCAACAGCACGATCAGCAGGATGCCGACCACCATGTTGTGCAGCACGGTGTGGGTGGTGAGATCGATCAGGTCCTTGCGGTCGTAGATGCGCTCGATGCGCACGCCCGGCGGCAGGATGCTGGAGTTGTTGATGGTTTGCACGAGCTGGTGGACGCGCTTGATGGTTGGCGCGCTCTGCTCGCCGCGGCGCATCAGGACGATGCCTTGCACGATGTCGTCGTCGTCGTCGAGGCCGGCGATACCGAGACGCGGCTTCTGGCCGACGGTGACGGTTGCGACGTCCTTGACCAGCACCGGATTGCCGCCGGTCTGCGCCACCATGGTGTTGGCGAGGTCGTCGATCGAGCGGATCAGGCCGACGCCGCGCACCACGGCCGATTGCTGTCCGATATCGACGGTGTTGCCGCCGACATTGACATTGGAATTGCCGACCGCCTGGAGCAGTTGCGGCAGCGTCAGGCCGTTGGCGACCAGCTTGTTGAAGTCGACCTGGAGCTCGTAGGTCTTGCTCTTGCCGCCCCAGCCGGTGACGTCGATGACGCCGGGCACGGCGCGGAAACGGCGCTGGAGAATCCAGTCTTGGATGGTCTTGAGGTCGAGCACGCTGTAATTGGGCGGGCCGACCAGACGGTAACGGAAGATCTCTCCGATCGGGCTGAGCGGCGAGATTTGCGGCTGCACGTTGCCCGGCAGCGGCGCGAGCTGCGCCAGGCGGTTCAGCACCTGCTGCAACGCCTCCTCATAGGTGTAGGCGAAGGAGAACTGGAGTTTGACGTCGGAGAGGCCGTAGAGCGAGATGGTGCGGATGGTCTTCAGATTCTTCAGACCTGCGACCTGGGTCTCGATGGGAATGGTGATGTAGCGCTCGATCTCCTCCGCCGACAGGCCCGGACTTTGCGTCACGATGTCGACCATCGGCGGGGTCGGATCGGGATAGGCCTCGATGTTGAGCTGGTTGAACGCGATGAGGCCGCCGATCAGCACGGCGGCGAACATGCCGACCATCAGGAAGCGCCGGTCGACGGCAAAGGCAACGAGACGATCCATTCAGGTCAACGGCCTTCCCCCTCTCCCCGCTTGCGGGGAGAGGGTTGGGGTGAGGGGGAGTCTCCGCAGGGACGGCGAGAGTTGGACTCGCGGAGAGTCCCCCTCACCCGGATTGCATCTTCGATGCAATCCGACCTCTCCCCGCAAGCGGGGCGAGGTGACGCGAGCCCGTGCGTGACCTGATTCACGTCAACATTCATTCTGGATCAGCTGCCGGAGGCCGCACGGTCGATGAACAGGCTGCCTTTGGTGACGATCTGCTCGCCGGGCTTGAGATTGCCGGTGACCTCGACGAGGTCGCCGTTGATGAGGCCGATCCTGATCTTGCGCAGCTCGACCGACTTGTCCTCGCGCGCGACCCAGATGCGGACGTTGTCGGCTTCGTAGATCAACGCCTGCTTCGGCACCGCCGGCGCGGCGCGGTCGCCGGCCGAATAGATCGTGACGTTGGCGAACATCTCCGGCTTCAACAGGCCGTCCTTGTTGTCGATGGTGGCGCGAACCAGAAGGCGGCGGGTGGCGGGGTCGATCGCGGCGGCGACGTAGTTGATCCTGGCGGTGAACGGGCGGCCCGGCAGCGCCATCACGTTGACGGTGATGTCCTGCCCGATGCACACCGCGGCCGCGTCGCTCTCGCGCACGAAGGCGGTGAGCCAGACCGTGGAGAGATCGCCGATGACGAAGACCGGGTCGCTGGCGCCGGAATTAACGTACTGCCCGGGGCCGATCTTTCGCTGCACGACCGTGCCGGAGATCGGCGAATAGATCGTGACCTCCCGATTGATCGTGCCCTTGTCCTGGAACGCCTTGATGGTCTCGTCGGTGAAGCCGAGGATGCGCAGCTTGTTGCGCGCGGCTTCCAGCGCCGTCGCCGAGGAGCGCATGTCGTTCTGCGCCTGCACCTGGGTTGTTTCCGCCTGCTGATAGTCCTTCAGCGGAATGGCGTGGCCCTCATAGAGGTCCTTGGCGCGCTTGAACTGGATGTCGGAAAGCTCGAGCGCCGACTTCGCCTTGTTCTGAGAGGTCATCGCCGCGATGAAATCGTTCTGGGCCTGCACGCTGTCGGCGGCCTCGATCGTAAACAGCGGTTGACCTTGCTTCAGCATCTCGCCCGGCTTGGCCAGCAGCTTGGTGACCCGGCCCGCATAGGGCGAGAACACCGGCGTCGAGCGGTCCTCGTCGACCGCGACCTTACCCTCGGTGACATACTCGGCTCGGAAGCTCTTGGCCTTGACCGGCTCGATCGTCAGCGTCGCCCATTCGGACGGCGTCGGCGTGAAGGTCTGCGCATTCCTGCGCGACTGGCTGGAGATCTCGGAGTGCTTTTTTTGCTTTGGCCCGGAAGAAAGGAAGCTGTAGGCACCGGCACCGGCAAGAGCGAGTAGAACTACGGATGCGATCACCCGTTGTTTTGTAAGCACCTGCGATCGTTTGGTCTTTTCAACTACCATGGGCCCGGTCGTGTCTGCGACGATCTCGGCAAACGATTGCCTCATCGGTCGCGCTAATAGTGCCGAATTAGGATTTCAAACAACCTAAAAAACGCTGAGCCTCTTGCGGTTTGCCGTTAAAGTTTTGCGACGTGTCAGCTTCATGTCAGCTTCGCGCAGGCCATTGTGCAGGATGACTGCCGAGTGGCATCGCGGGACGGGTCCATTGTACCGGCGTCTTCGACAGCACTGCCGAATGACGCACCGCCTTCAACCTGCCGAAGCCAGATGGCATGTCTTCGATGAACGCAGCATGTACGGCCTCGCCCGTAAGATCCGGGGTATTCAGTCCGCTGTCGAGCCGACCGAGATTCCACAACCATCGCCCGGTCTGCGCCAGCGAGACGCGCACGTGCCAGCTGCCGCCTTCGCGGGCCTGGCGCGCCCTGGCCATCATCGCTCCGAACGCCATCAGATAGCCGGTGGCGTGGTCGAGGATTTGCGCCGGCAATTCCCTGGGAGCATCGATGCCGGCGGCCTGGCCTTCGGCATGATTGAAGCCGGTCGCCGTCTGCACCAGCGAGTCGAAGCCGCGCCGCTCGGCCCAGGGGCCGGTGTAGCCATAGGCCGACAGCGTGACATAGACGATGCCGGGATTGATTTGCGCCGCGTCCTCCGGCGCGAAGCCGAGGGCAGCGAGCGCACGGGGGCGATAGCCTTGCGAGAAGATGTCGGCGTCCTTCAGCAGCTCGCACAGCTGCGCCCGTCCGAACTCGCTCTTCAACTCGATGAAGGTGGTGAGCTTGCCGCGGCCGGTATCGATGGTGAGCCAGGGAATGGCGGGCAGCTCCGGCCCTGACACCAGCAGCACGTCCGCGCCGTGCGCTGCGAGCGTGCGGCCGGCGACGGGGCCCGCGATGACGCGGGAGAGATCGAGCACACGAAGACCCGAGAGCGGGCGATCGCCTTTTGGCCACGGCTTCGGCGGGGCCTCGCCGATCCTCTCGATCGAGACCAGCGGCAATTGCGCGAGCGCACGCGCCTGCGGCAAGGCGGACCATTCGTCGTACGATCGCATCAGGGCGACGACACCGCCTGCGGCGTAAGCCGCAGTTTCGAAATCCTCCCCCTTCCAATGCATCAACGCCGCCTGCACCTTCTCGCGCTCCGCCGCGCAGCCCAGCACCTCGCAGACGGCGTCGCGGTGATGCGGGAAATTGGTGTGGCAGCGAACGAAGCGGCCATCGCCGGTCCTGTAGACGCCGGCGATGACGTCCCAGGCCGGCGGCGGCGGCTTGTCGTCGACGCGCAAATAGCGCTCGGAACGACATTCGGCGACGGCGTGGCGCATGTCGACGGAGACGTCCTGCACCTCACCGCTGCGCAGTCGCCAGATTTCGGCGGCGGCGAGCCCGGCGGCAGCTATCGTCGTCTGGCCGGCGACGGCGACACGAAACGAGGATGGGATTTGTGCCTGGGTGCCGGTCAGCCGCACGCGATCGAGCGGATCCGCATCGCCGCCGGCGGAAGTCCAGATACCCTTCAGAATGTCGGCGGGGCTTTGCATGGCCGGTGCCTTTCCTTGAAGCTCGAGCATGATCTCCGCGCAAACGCGGTCCGCGTTTGTCGCGATGGAAAACGGCTGCACACCTTTCCGGATCATGCTCTAATTTTCGTGACCATTCATCAGCACGAGAAGGAATGCAATGGCCGCCATCGATCCCCTCACCGCAGGCGCCGTGTTCATCGCGACGGCGGCCACCGACGCGGTCTATGTCATGTTCACCTCGGCGGTGATCGCGCGCAAGCGCGTGCCGGCGGCGAACTGGAGCGCGGTCTGGTACCTGCTCTCCTCCTACGCGGTGATCAGCTACACCGATAACGCGCTCTATGTCGCGTTCGCGGCGATCGGCTCCTGGGCCGGCGCCTATGCGTCGCTGACCTTCCTGCATCGCCCGCCCGGCGGTCCACCGGTGGGGGCGGCGCCGGAGTAAGGATGGAATTGTGGTGATGCTTTCGCTGCCATTCCCGTCATCCTGAGGTGCGAGGCTTGCGATGCCACGCATCGCAAGTCGAGCCTCGAAGGATGAACGGCCGAGATGGCAGCCGGGCCGTCGCCCTTCGAGGCCTCCGCTACGCTCCGGCACCTCAGGTGACGGTCGGACGATGGATTTGCGGCGGCCCCACACACGAGACTACACTGCGCTCGACCAACAAAAAGGAGCCCAACAATGGATCTCGGTCTCAAAGGCAAGAACGCCATCGTGCTCGGCGGCACGCGCGGCATCGGGCGGGCGATTGCGGCGACGCTGGCTGGTGAAGGCGCCAATGTCGCAGTGTGCGCGCGCAACGCCGATCAGGTTGCGGCCACTGTCGCAGAGCTGAAGGCGAGCGGCATCAAGGCCACCGGCAGCCCGGTCGACGTCACCGACGGCGCGGCGCTGCAATCCTGGATCGAGACTGCAGCGAAGGAGCTCGGCGGCGTCGACTTGCTGTTCTCCAATGCCGGCGCGATGGCGCAAGGCAGCGATCCCGCGTCATGGGAGCAGAATTTCCGGCTCGACGTGCTCGGCGCCGTGCACGCCTTCGATGCCGCACGACCGTTCCTCGAAGCCAGCGGCGCGAGAAGCGGCGATGCGGCCTTCGTGATCATCTCGTCGATCGCGGCGGCGCAGGCGGACACGGCCAGTTCCTACGGCCCGGTCAAGGCCGCGCTGATCCACATGGCCAAGGGGCTGGCCCGGCAATATGCGAAGAAGAATATCCGGGTCAACGTGGTCTCGCCCGGCACGGTCTATTTCAAGGGCGGCGTCTGGGAGATGATCGAGCAGAACATGCCCGAGCGCTACAAGGATGCGATGAGCCGCAACCCGACGGGACGCATGGCAACGCCCCAGGAGATCGCGAACGCCGCGGTGTTTCTGGCGAGCCCCGTGTCGGGATTCACGACGGGATCCAATCTCGTCGTGGATGGCGCGATCTCGAACCGGGTGAATTTCTGAGGGCACACTGTCATCGCCCGGCCTTGACCGGGCGATCCAGTATTCCAGAGACGGTTGTGATTGAGCCGAGAGGCCGCGGCGTACTGGATTCTCCGCCTTCGCGGGGAATGACGACTGAAAATGTGGTGCGCGATCTCTCGACAAACTCGGCATTTGCGGGCCAACGGATTGCGCGTTGCGCGGCTCGATGACGGGCTGAGAGAAGAAACCCAGAATCTTTCCGGGGAACAGTCTGGATGCTTCGCCGCTTCTCTCCTCGCAGAGGTACAGACGCTTATGGGGCGGATACGCGCGAACGTCGCCTGCGAATGAGCCACATTGCAAATTGTATGAGCCAATCCGGTGCGTTCAAATAGCGCAATGTATCAATCTGGCCCTGGCGTTCGCGGCTCCGAAAGCTGGCGTCGGTAAGGTAGGTCTCGTCGCTTTCACACCACTCCAATGTACGAACGATTTCCTCCTGCATGAGCCCGCTGTCGGGCAGCTTCTTGAGAAAGCTGAGCTCGCGCCGAAGACAGGCCGCCTCGATTCGATAGCGGCTCGATTCTACATAGATGATCCCCCATCCGTCTAACCGTGCATGGGTCGCTTCATGGACGATGGTAGAGGCGATCCGCTCAGGCGTCATTGTCTCGTTGAGAACGTAACGTTCATCGAGGGCGCAGGCGTTTAGTGACCGATCATAGTGCGCCTGGGCGCTGGGGAGCAGATGTACCCATATTCGATCGAGATTGCGGGAGATACGTGAATAGTTGAGTGTGTCGTGACGCTTGATGAGTTGGAGCGCCTCTTCCACGCGGCGCAACGCCGGGTAAGGCTTGCTTTCGGTTGTCCCGATCCAAAGCCCGTCAATCATGCTGCTCTTGGAGAACCAGAGGCCCAGCCTGTCGATGCGGGAGGGCCTTCGCTCCGGCTTTACGGCGACGGCGAGGCCGCGCGATCGTTGCGGCGCTTCCAGCTGCAAATATTGACTCCCGCCGTGTCAAAATGGGCACTACGAATGATAGGCACCCCTCGCTTTCAGGTTGCTTAGAGACTCGATTCAAATCGTATTGATCATTGGGCAGGATTGGCCGATTCCTGCGGTTGTTCATAATCCCTCAAGATCGTGTCCCCTGGCGTGGTGTAGCTGGCGGCGGGTTACCGCGTTCTCCGGCGAGAGCCGGGCTGGTCAGCTGGCGATAGCCTGAAGGCTGACGGTGGGATCATCGCTCAAGGGCGCGATGGTTT
>Ga0268296_1048_pt1 | contig 90900 bp, 71 predicted proteins | sample MetYM1_FD_191345 | JGI IMG/M metagenome (GOLD analysis project Ga0268296, IMG submission 191345) | Soil microbial communities from Anza Borrego Desert, Southern California, United States - Methylocaldum Y-M1 | ecosystem: Environmental > Terrestrial > Soil > Desert | place: USA: California... | reverse complement strand
GGCACAACTCGACCTTTTCGCAGCACTCGAGATCACCCCACCCAAACACCCCCTGTAGTGGCATTTTTTGAAGGTCGACACCTTCAAAGTCATAGCCTTACGCGCGCAACTGTCGAACTTAGGAGTTCGCGCTTGAACTCAGGCGCAAACCGCCGCCGGCCCAAGGTATCCATCGCCACCACGCCCGTTGTGAAGTCAGCATCGTGAGTCATCAGTGCGTCCACCTCAAGAGTGCGCGGACACCCCATGCGTCCGCTCGCACCAGTGTCGCCTGAGTCTTTCAACCCGTCGAGACGGTCCCCGGCGGACGCTTACAATCGTTCGTCGTAGAGTATGGCGAACTGGTTCATCGCCATCTTCCAGTCTTGTGCGGCACGCCCCCAGTCCGCGGTAATGTTGCGAAGCGCCAGCCAGATCAGGTTACTAGCCGCGCGGGCGGCGGCGGTACGGCGTCGCCCGCGCAGTTTAGGCCTGCCGTTCTCCTTGTGGACCCTGCAACGGCTGGTCGATTACTTGGCCGAGCAAACCGGGATTCGCATCGCTCTGGAAACCCTGCGCCAAGTTTTGAAGGGCGAGGGGATCGTACTCAGTCGTCCGCAGCACAAGATCAGCAGTCCGGATCCCGAGTATCAGGTTAAAAAAAAAGCGGTCGAAGACACCCGCGACCACCTGAAACCGGGTGACGTGTGCTACTACGCCTACGAGTTCAATCTCAGTTGGCTGCCCACCTTGAAAGCGCTGTGGAGCCCGGTAGGCCAACAGGTCATGATTCCGACCCCGGGTCAGCCCCGGAAACACTATGGTCTGGGGGCCGTGAATTACCCTACGGGGGAAACGGTGGTTTTGTTCAAGCGCCACAAGCGCCGTCGGGAGGTGGCCGAACTGCTGCACGCCTGGGTGGACAAGCACCCCACGGGGACGATCTACGTCGCGTGGGACAATGCCGATACCCATCAGGACGACGAGATCGAGGCGATCGTACGCGGAGCCGCCGGGCGACTGGTCCTGCTGTACTTGCCGACCTAGAGCCCTTGGCTCAACCCGATCGAGATGCTCTGGCGCCACGTTTGCCGGGAAGTGACTCATTGCGAACTCTTCGAGACGGTAGCCGCCTTGCTCCAAGCCGCCCGCGACTTCTTCGACCGTCACAACCGCTCTCCACAGCAGGTGCTCTCGATTATCGGCTCCTATGCCGCAAAACTTTCATGAATGTACTTAGAGCCTATCCCAGTAGGCTCCAAAACCCTTCGACAAGCTCAGGGCGAACGGCCTACTGAGATAGGCTCTTAGTCTGCCACGGGCATACATCGCGATGATCTTGTCATCGAAGCTGGTAAAGCGTCGCTCCTGCTGCGGGATGAGTAATGGTTCGAAGCTGCCGTCGCGGTCTCGCGGCACTTCGATGCGCAGCGGACCATCATCAATCAAAATCGTCTTGCTTGTGGCGCCGTTATGGTGACTACCTGCGTTTCTCGGGCTTGGCCCCAGTGCACGTTCGATCAGCGTCTTCTTGAAGGCCAAGGACGCGGCATTAACCGCTTCGGCACCCATAGGACCGGTTACGAACTGATCAATCAGTTCCTTCGGGATAGACGGCAACGCCGTCTCCCACACCGCAGTCTTCCTCGTCTTGCTTGGCATACATGCTCCCGGTTGTTAATAAAACGATATGCCGCACACACAAAAATTCTGACAGGCTCGCGCATCGAGCAAATCCCGAAGCAAACCGGTCCACTTGTTGTATAAATCGGTGGACAATCAACACCTGCTTAGAGGCCATTCTTAAAGAACTCCAAGGTGCGTTTGCGTGCGTCATCAAGATCCTTTCCCTGAAAGCCGTGTCCTGCTCCTTTGTAACGATGTACTACGAAATCGGTGCCTTCGGTTTTGCCCGTCCCTTTAAGCCGATTAATCAGGGCGTCTGTCTCGCCGGGATGCACAATTACGTCGGTTTCATCGCCATGATGAATTTGTAGCGGCGGAAGCTGCGCTACATCCCCGGAGAGTGGAATTGATACGGTTGGGCCAAAAAACTCCACAATCCTCTTGATCTTCACGACGCGTCGGGGCTTCATCGCTAAAGTCAACGCCCTATTACCACCCAGTGAGAAACCAAGTAACCCGATCCGGTCGGAATCCACGCTTGGGAGTCCTGACACGAGTGTAATGCCATCCTCGATCGCCATATTCCATTCATCTCCGTGGTCCTTCACCAGTCTCGTGATCGCAGCAGTTGTTTCCATGCCTGGTTGTGTTCCTGTGCGATCAAAATAATTTGGAATAAACGCAACAATCCCTGCACTCTGGAGTCCTTTGGCGAAGGTCCGAATATCGTCGCCCCATGGGGACAACATGCCAAACGTTCCTGGCAGAATGACGATGGCGGGCTGTCCGGCTATTGTATTCGGCTCAAACAGCTCGAACCGGATATCCTTGCCACCGCTCTCATAGGTTTTCATTCTTAATCTCCTTGCTGCTGATTCATGCCCAAGTTGTGCGTCGATGACGTCCCGGCCGGTTAAACCGCGACGCGGATGGCACCGCCGGGACGGCCAGATCTTCGCGGTTGGGAAAGCATGCGCGCGCGCCCTAGGATTTCAGCGTTTGAAGAAACTCGGCTGTAAATTCGATAGGTGCCGCGACCACGGAAGTACCGCTACATTCGCTGGACGCAAAAGTTAACGTGTCGGACATACCCGCCGGGCCTATGGTCTCCAGCTTGAATTTTGCGATCCCATTGTTTCCGGCAAACGTCGAAGGTTCGATTCTCACTGTCAGAATTTTGCCGTGCAGATTAGTCCAGGCCGCTTCCCTGGCCTGGCCTAGATTCCCAACGTCTATGAAAGGAGTGGCAAGCGTAATGACTCCGAGGGGCCCTTGATTAGTAGCAGTAGTAAATCCATGTACCGGGGACGCGGGATCTGGAATCACAGTTGGAATAACCCACAAGTGGCACACCCCTAACCCGAGCGGGAGGGCGATTCCCGGAATAGGAATTGAGACACCTTCTCCGGCGAAGTTAATTGCTATGAACATTGTTTTCTCCTTTCGGCTCGTGATTGAACATAAGAATTCTTATAGCTGGCCCGACCGGATCGCTTTCGATAGTCCGGATTTTCCCCCTGTTTTTACATCACTTTTCTGACTTACGGACGGCGACTTGATCAAAGGCAAGGCCACTCGCCCCCTCGCCTCTGCCATTCTGCTTCTTGCGGCCAACCCAAGTGAAAGTGCCACCATCATGCCAGCGCACCTGCTGAAAAGTCCTTCGGACCAAGCTGCCACCGCGCAGCAGTTCTTCCTCATGGATTACGTTTGGATGGTTGACCGGATCCCTGGCCAAAATCGTGCCGCAGGGGAGGACCACTTTATGGGCAAGTTTCTGTAGGTCTGTGGCGTTGTCTGGCGGTTCGAGCGGCGGCACGCGCGGCATGGCTCCTTGCAGAAACGCCGTCGAAGCGCTTTGGCCCTGCAGCCGCACCGATACTAAAGGAATCCAGTTCTCCGGAACGCTACCCATGAGCTGATAGCGCAAGAGCACATCTTCCCAATCAGCGCCTTTCGGCTCTTCCGGATAGGCTTGAACGATGGCCTCGCGCAAGAGTTTGCCCGCCTCTTGCGCATCGCGTCCAACCCCTAGAGGATCGGGAATGATGGCCTCGACGGCCCACACGAGGTTGGCCATCTCATCCCGAAGGAATACGACCTCCTCGATGGGTTTCGACTCGAGTGAACGCGCCACCGCGGGCGCCAGAAACAACCGTGTGTCCACTGCCCGAGGGGCATCACGCTTGGTTAGGGTCCACATCCCCCATTGTCCGGTAAGCCCAGCATCGGCATGGCGCTTTGCCGTCGGTTCAATCAGGGTATTGATGCCGAAGTTATCGGTCACGACAATACCCTTGGTGTCGGTCAGCGTCCCAACATCCGCCCGAAATGGCAGGATGAACCAGTCGTTGGAAAAAATCAGCCCGAATTCCGCAAGCAAGAGCTTGACTAAATCGGTCTTCGCAGCGGTAGTCAGCCCAAAGCCCACTCGGTTATCCTCAAACTCCCACCAGCGAACGTTGGGCATGCCCGGGAAACGCAAAGGCGTCGGCACGAATGACTTCGTCCGTTTCGTCGGCCCCGGCGCATTGGCGATGGTGCTTTTTTCGCGGCCGGCAACGTCAAAGGAATACCAGTCAAGATGTCCACCGGGGTATTGGTCGGCAACGAGTTGGGTCCCGTCTCCGTTCGATACCCCCAGTGAAAAGTTGTGCTCGAGATGCTCCGGTACCCACGCATTCTCATCGCCAGAGGGAGGAAGGAAGAGTTTGTCGTACCATTCTTTTTTGAAATCGCTCGCCAGGGTATCCACTTTTTTTGCCAGTGAGGCCGGTACGGCCACACCCTGGGCGACGAACTGGGCTGAAGGTAACGTTCTATCGCTTAACGCCGTTGAGATGTCGGCAAGGAGTTTTCCCCCATCAATACCCCGCCCAGCCGCTGCAAGCCGGGTTTCAAGCTCACGGCGATGAGTCAGTAGTGTCAAGAACTCGAGGTCTTTCTGTTGGGTCTTGGACGGCGGTTCCTCTGTTTGACTCGAAGGAGCGATCCAGACCGTGGACGTATCGGCATCTTCGGAGGGATGCACAGGCGCGCGGATACCGTAAGCTTCGGACGTCTTGAAACTCGCGATTAAGGCACCGGCCGCCGCACCTGCTTTCTGCTCCAGCTTCCGGAGCCAAGCCTGCCCGATGAATAAGCTCATCATCAAATCCGGCTCGAACCTTTGACGCTCGACGACGAACTCCATTGGTTTCTTCGCATCGTAGGGTTCGGGTGGCTTGCCTCCCAAGGCCAAGCTTGCCAATGAGGTCGCTTCTGCGAACAGCTTCGCCCGTATCGGCGTTCCGGCATCTTCGCCCTTGAACTCCCCTAGTTGCCATTGCCGAGCCAGCATCCAGAGAGGGTCCCGGACCTCGGCCCGGAGGGCACGGCCGAGATCTTCGGAACGCGGGCGCCCCTCTAAGCGGTTCCACAAGGTCGCGGTCGGGATGCGAAATAGCACCGACAAACCCTTGTTGATGCGGTCGCTGATATTGGCGCGTTCCTGAAAGCGCGAAACGTCGAAGTTAATCATGAGCTTACCTATGTCTTCTTCCAGGCCTCCGCGTAGGCCGCGGCCATTCGCACAGAGGCATTGGCGAGAAAGCTGGTCGCGATCGTGGCGGGCGTTGCCGCCTCAGCCGCGACGGTGGCCGGCAGGACCGTATCCAGGGGCGTTTGGCGGAGTTCGTCGGGTCCGACGGCACGCAGCTTCGCCAAGGCAAACGACTGGTCGATACACCGCACGAGTTCGTCCCATGACCATTGGCCATGTTGGTCCCGTCGGCGTTCCGATACGGCTAGCAGCAGAGCCTGCGGGGGTTCGGCATTGGGGGCGTCGTAGTGGAAGCTGATGCCTGTGGTCTCGTTCTCGTTCGGAATCAGCTCGTGCCATTCGTCGATCACTAGGCCTGACATCGGTTTGCCCGCATCGAAGGCTTTCGCTGGCTGCATCACGATGGAAATGAAATCGTGAACGGGCATCCCTTTGGCGGGCAGCGGGTCGGCGACCCAGCTTGGGTACGCCGCCGGCCACTGGAATACCTGCAGCGGTGGGAGGCCGCCCGCGGTGGTCTCTGCGAGGACGCGGGCATGTTGAAGTTGCATGGCGTTTTCGCGCACGTTCGACGCCAGGAAAAGCCAATCGTCGACGTGCTCCGGCTTAGGCGGGGAGGGAGACAGGCGAGCACCGGAGAAGCCCGCAGGCGGAGCGATTCGCGGCATGACGGGGAACGCTGTCCCGAGCAGCGTGCCGGCGATCTCCCGGCACAACGTTAGGATTTCGCCCTTCGGGACCGGCGTCGGCTTCACGTCTTTCTCTTCCGGGGCCAACCGGGCTTTCAGCTTTTCGTGCGCTTCGTCAAGACGCGATTGCATGATGCCTTTGACCCGGACCGCTTGCGCCTTGAGCGCTTCGAGAAGCTGCGCAGGCTCGGCAGCGATGTCGGGCGCGGCTTCCGGAATACCGAATTGCGCTGCCGTAAGCAACTGCTCCCGGATCCCGTCCGCATTCAAACCGCCGATGGAATCCAAGGCCTTCATTGCCGCCTCGAAGCCACCCCACAGACTGTCCGTTGCACGCGTGCCCGGCGTTGCGGCCGTGACACCGAGCACTCGCCGGACGAGCTCATTCCGGTCGATCGCATCCATCTTTTCCTGGTCCAGCCCATGCAAATCCTTGGGAGGAAGCAGATCTCGCTGGGTTACCGGGCGCCCGTTGGTCAGCAGCTTGCGCAGTTGTGCGAGCAGCGGCAGGAATTCGCCTACGGGGCGCGTGCGGGCTTTTCCGGTGGCAAAAAACTGGACTTCGATACCCTCGACCTGTGTGTTCGGTTGTTGCGCATCAAAGCTGGATCGCGTGGCCGCGTTCAGACGCGCCGCCAACTCGCTGATAAGTGCCCGGTCGAAAACGTAGATGAGGTCGAGGGGTTCGAGCCCGAGTTGATCGAGGGTGACGGCGTAACTCGCCCGGCCCACGGCATTGTCCTTCCGGAAGATATAGGTCAAACCGCACACGATCTTGTCCAGCGGGCCCAGAATGGCACCCAGCCAGGCATTGATCTGGGGTTGAAGGCGTGCGCGTGCCGTCTTTGCCGGAGTAGCGGAGGATTCTTCATTAAAGGCGAGCAGCACGCGATGGGTGATGGAGGTACCGCTGCGCGGTGTATCGATGACCTCAAACTCGGCGGGAACATGGGTGAATTCCCCGCTGGCGGTGACCGCACCGCCAGCGCGCTCATAATTGCCTTGAGCGGCCTGGTGGGCGCTTTCCGCAAGCATGAGGTCGGCGCAGGCATCCAATGCGTCGATCAGACCGTCGGCGAGTTCCTCGATGATGAGCCGGTCATTCCGATCCTGCATGAAACTGGTGATGAAATCGTCCAGTTGTTTGCCTGGCGTTTTGTCCCGGCGGGCTTGAATGATCCGAAGCCCATTGACTACATCTTTGGCGGGAATGGATTCGGCCCCAGCGGTATCCGTTTCTTCCCTATGGGGCATCGGGAATGCCTGCCGAAGGTGGGGAAGATATTGCTGGAGGGCCGGTTTCCGTTCCCGCAAACCACGCTCGAACTTGTAGCCCAGCAACGCGGCGGGGGCCTGCCCATTGCGCACCCCGTCGATAATCCAGAGTGCCTCACGGACGCGGGCGGAAGACAGATCGATATTGAACGCCGTTTTGTCCGGTTGACTTACACTGGCGCTCCGCAACAGAGCCGCAGTCACGGCCTGATTGAGCGAAGGCGCATGAATCAAGCCGACGTTGGCCGGATCGCGAGTGACCGGGCCACCGTTCTTTGGCAGAAGTTCCGTCGGTAAATCGTCGGCCGGCGTGGGTGTTGGATCCGCTTCGATATGCTCGACCCAGCCAAAGGCACCGATATAAATGCCTTCCGAGTATTTCTCGATCGGCCGGTGATTCAAATCGTACCGTAGGATCTGCGCCGCCGCGGTGCGGGGGAAGACATGGAGCGTCTGCTCGGTATCTCCGGGATAAAGAGGATGAATGCGGTCTCCACGGGCATCTTCGCTCCACGCGCGAAAGGCCATCAGACGCTGATAGACCCAGCCCGTCAGCCAAGCATCGAGCCGATAGCCGGCGAGATCGACATGTTCGGCGAAGAGCCGCTCCAACCGTGCCGTGGGAAGGTCCTGAAGATGGACGAGGGCACGGTGCAACTCGTCAACGTCCCCGAAAATCAGGCTCCAGTTGTTGCCAAGCTCACGCCGATATTTCTCCCGGCCTGCGAGGACTTGCAGTGCGGTGGGATTGGGCAAAGCGACAGCCGCCACCTGAGGCAGGTTAACCTCGGTTTCGAGTAAATCCCAATAGGTGCGGTCAAAAATAAAATACAGGTTATAAAGCTCTTTCTCACGAAACTCGTTCCAGGGCGTCCCGTTCAGATGGTGATGCAATCGCATCGCCCCAAACGCATACTCGTACAGGTAACTGTGGCGAAGAAGCATGTAAAGCAGCGCGGAGACGGGCTCGATTTTGCCGTTCTCTCCGGCGCGCTGAATACCCTTGCGAATCTCCGCCAAAGGGAGCTCCGCCAGCAATTTGATGTAATTCGGATATCCACTGTCGATCACGCGTGATTCGGACAACGGCAGATTGTCTATCACGTCGCCGGACAGCGGCGGCACCAACGTCCGACTCAATCCGTTTGCACCGGCCTCCGCACCCGCCAGGATTTGTGTCCAAACGGCTCCGTAAAATGTAAGGTCGAAGATCCTGGACTGTGCTTCGAACAGGGATGGGAACTTGTCCCTGAAGCGGGCAAACCGGGCTTGCCGCAGTCCTTCCAACGCGCCCAGCGCCGCTTCCCTCTTGCGTTCATTCCGGAAGTCCAGGTAATTCCGGAGGTATTCCGGACCCGCAAGGCGTTCGCTGCGATACTCCCCCGACGCCGGTTGTAGTCCCAAGATGCTGATCAGACGGGCATCCGCGTCATCGCCGGGGTCCTTGCTTGCGCCGGCGACCGGGAGCTTCGGAACAAGCTCCATCCATGCTTTCGATAGAAGGATAAGCTTCTGCTGAAGGACCCCGGTAAATTCGTCGATAAATGATTCATTCCATTCCGGCACTCGATCCTCGGCCGCCTGCAGCATATCGCCGGACACGGGGAGAACGCCGTAGGGCTGATCGCCCACCCGGATTGCCGGTAATGGCCCCCTTCCGAACACGAAGTGTGTGAAGAAGAAACGGGTCGCCAGCAGCAGGCGTTCCCCTCGATTCCGATCACGCCGCGCCTCTTCCGGGCTCTCGAAAAGCGGCGCGAGCATTTGCTGGAGATAGTAGCCAAAGGTTCCGGCCCACAGCGCCCGCTTCATCGAAATGGATTCCCGGCCGTCTTCGCAGCCGGCATGGCGGACATAACGCAGGGCTTCGGGTGCGATCCCGAGTGCGTGGGCTAGGCGGAGGCCATCCGCTTCATCCTCGTACTTTATATCGTTCGGGTCTTCGCCCCGAAATTCCCCGCCCTCTTGCCACCAGTCAAGGACATCGTCAGGGGCCGGCTCGGAGCGAATATCGTTGTCCTCGGTGATATTCGTAGGTGTCCCTTGGGGCACCACGGAGAATCCATCGGAATAGAGGTGGTCCTCGATCAGTTTTTCCAGCAACTCCTTAGAAGCTTTCTCATCCGACGAAAGGCGAACGCCCAATACCACGAGCCGCTCGATCTTCCGCACGCCTCCAAGTTCGCTCAGGGGTATCGATATCCCCATGCCCACCTTTTCCGCCTCGGAAAAATCCGCCTGCCAGAGGAGTTCGGGCGGATATTCGAAGTCCTCATGCTTCTCATTGACAAATCCCATGTTCGACCGGGTGGGATCAAACCCCATTTCTAGGCCATCCGGGATGGGACCGCCGAGAATCTCCGGCATGAGAAGACGATCCCCCGGACCGTACAACCGAAACACCAGGCGCTCGGGAAGAGTCCACACTGCGGGAATCCGCAGGGGCGCGTTGATCAATTCCGGACCCTTTTGTGCTGTTGGGTCAGTTGCCTGCCTGATCCAGGCGGCACGCCTCATCCCGAATTGCTCAACCATACCCCGCCAGATTTCGACTTGAGTGAGTGTTTCGGAATCGATTTTGTTTTTCGGGCTAGACCAAAACAGATCCCCGACCGCTTTTTCATTCTCCGTGAGCCTGGCTTCGTGGGACTGCACCGAGATATCGTCGGGGTAAACCCGAATTTGCAGACTTCCACCCCGCGGCGCGTCCGAGAATCGTGTTTGCACGCGCAAAGGGAAAAGCAGTATGGGAATCTCTCCTTTCAAATCACCCATGAAGACGCGGGGGTCGAAATCCTTATCAATGGCAGCTTTTTCCTCTCCACGAGCCGCTTCGATTTTCTCCCGTAACGGCTTGATGGCTCGTTCGGAATCGTCATTGGCGATGGCAAACGGCTGGAAGTTCTGTTCGAGTTCTTGCCGTAGCGCCAAACGCTGATCGCGGAGTTTGGCAAGCCGGGTTCGAAAGAGGTCCAGAGAGGCTACAGACACGGGCTTAGTCCTCTACGGTCGCGGGAAACAGAGGTCAGGCAGCTCATATATCGTCCTCATCGATCGCTTGATGTCTATTCCCGGTTTCATAGGCTAGGGGCCCTCTTCAATGCCCTGAAGCATTTTGCTGGCGTGAAAATAAACGCAGGCCGGGCTTTGCAAGAGAATCATCGCCATGTCCGCAGCATCTTTATTCCAGGCGGCAGATGTCGGAGGACTATCGATGTCCAAGGTATCTGCGGCCTTGTTGTGATCCAAATTAGGCTTGTTGCGGTCCAGATCAATGGCAGCCAGATCCGCATACTCTTTTAAAGTCTTCACCAGAGAAGCCCAACTCAGATCGCGGGCTTTTCTGCTTGGGTGCTCCTTGTCGTCGACGAGTTTCGCGAGATCGGCATCTTGTTTCGGGGGCGATTTAGGCTCATCCAAACCAAACCGCGGTTCCGCGAAGCGTTCCCGCAACACGAAATACCATCCCAGGTTCACTCGCTCACCTTCTCCAGCATCTACTCCGATAACTTCGCCCTTCTCAAGGTTGAATCCATAACCGAATATGTCGGCGGCCAATTGAACTGGCCCAAAAACAGGGTTCTGCCGCTGAGAGTTTGTTGGTTCTTCAAGGTCATTGCCCGGCCTGCGGTTTAGGTGTTCAAAACCATCATCCTTCGGACGCGGTTTCGGATTCGGAACAGCCTTCACCGCGAAGACTTCGGTATTCGGATAACGCCGCAACAGGTCGCCTCGAATCACCAGGACGAGGTTGCTGGTGACTCTTTTGCCGATGGGGCGGTTACCGCCCAGCTCGGATAACTTCCCTTCGGATTTCCAACCATGGATGGGATGTATGTCGCGGAACATTTCGACGATGCGTCCCTGGCTGTCATGGGCACGGGAAATACCCGCCACATCCCAGAACTGGCGGAAATAGCTCCCTCGCCGATCGGTGGGATAGCCGCGCCAGAGGAGTTCACGCCCCATTTCGTGATTGAGGCCTACCAGGAAGCTTTCGATGAAGCGCCAGTTGGTCTCGAGCAGGGTCACGGTGTTGTTTTCGATCTTCGAAAGGTTCGGAACCAGGTGCTCCTCGGAAAGCTTTCTGAGAAACGCATAGGTGGCATCGTCAAAACTTGGATACGCCATAATGGCTTCAAGAGGATCGTAGGATGGCAGTTTCACCCATGGCGGCAGCATGAAGAACAGACGGACCCGCTCAGGTACGGTGATATATGGAATGAGTGATTTTCGGAGGGTGGCGGCCGTACCCGCCACATCGAGCATTGGGCGGGGTTTCGGTTCGGGTATGGGCAGCGTGAGCCATTCCGTGGCATTCAAAGCGGCCTGACGGAAATTCCAGGCCGCCGAGGAGAAAACCGGGTTTTCAGGCGCAGGGGCGCGGTCTTCGGTCCGAACCAGCGGCGTCTCGCCCGGATTAGCCAGCGGCACCCATCCACCCGCCGCCTGCGCTTCTTCGACTGCCTGGGGCGTTAAGCCTTCCGCCGACAGCGCGGGCTTGCTGTGGCATACGGCAAGGCTGTCCAGTAAAAAGCGGGCGATGATGCCTATAGCGGGAAGCTTCTCGACCAGGATCAACAACTGTTCCAGGAAGTTTCTGATGAACGGGGGCAGCCTTTTCCAGAGGCTGCACAACCAACCGATTTCTCCGGGAACCCGATGCCTGTCCCCCCAGGTCGCAAGAGTCAGACGATCCTCCGGCTGGTTCAACGGCGGGGCAAGGCTGGCGCGCCCGGCCGCCAGCGCCTCAAGGACCGGCTTGAGGCCGCCTTTCGCCCCTCCGAACCGCTTGGTGATCGGACCGTTGGCTCGCAAAATGCGGCGCATGGTCGTTTGCACCGCGGCCTGCGGGAGGATGCTGGCATCGATGACGCCGAAGACGGTGCGGCGTTCCCCCGTCTTGGCCAGCACCTTGGGGTGAACGAAAGCGGTGGTCGCCAACAGGTTGGCTTCCGAAAGGGCAGTGAAATGCTTCAACTCGACAGAGGTCAGCAACTCGCGAAAGAATTGCGCGCGAAAGCGGAAGCGGTTGGCCTCGAAAAGTTCGCCGTACTGCCTCCAGGCACGGGCCATGAAGTCCTCCTGGTTTTTCTGGACCACCTGCGTGCCGAAAGCCGCCGCCACGCGGTTGCTCGGGTCCAGGTTGATCTGTTCTGGCCAGCGGTCTTCGGCCCGGGCGGGTTCTAGTACTTCGATATTCGCTTGCCAGCGGCCATAGCTTGGCGGCAAAACGATGGGAAGCTTGATGCCGCTGGGAAGCTCCGGAGCGCCGCTCAGCCGATTTTGGGTATTGATGGTCCACACTTCGCCCAGATTGATGAAGTCCGCCAGCCAGCTCTGAAAGTCGGCCTTGCTTTGCGCCTCCCAAAAGTCCGCGCTCGGCTTGGCGCCGGGGATCTGCAACGCACCTTCCAGGTCGAGGACGGGTCTGGAAGGTTCAGGTACTCCGGGCTTTTGTGGCGGGATGTTTTGAATTTCAGGCACCGATCCCTTCGGCATGCCCGGTAGCGGCCGGGAGAGATCCATCGGGCGCCGGCCTACGGTCTTGTCGGGGGACTTTGCCTTCAGGCGTGCCGCCAACGCCTCGAAATCGCCTTCCGTGCCGGTCCGAAACTGCCAGTGAAAATAGACCGGCAGTGTCGTAGGACTTGCCCGGTCCCACGCAAAGGGCCGGTTGGGCTGAATCGCCTGGGGTACCAGGCCGGCACGACGCCCCGGTTCGAAAGTCGGCACCAGGAAGGCCCGATAGGCCCTATTCGGTTGCAGCCTGCGCGGCGCCATCAGCCGAGAGCATCCCAGCGCCGGATTTCCCGTCAGCGCAGCGGCAGTCGCACGGGGATCCGCAGAGGAGGCGGAAATGGAATTCAAATGGGTGTGAGCCCAGGCCCAGAGCTGGTCGGGCGGCGGCAATTTGGCGGCATGCTCCTTTTGAATGGAGATGAATGGCGGTAGCTCCGGGCCCTGATCCTTAGGCCCTTCAAATTCGCCCTCTTCCAGAACGATCAACGCGATCCATGGCAGCAGCTTGTCCCCCGCGGGCGCTTGCGGCGAATACCGCCAGGGAAAGTCCTCGTCAAAGAACTCGATGGCCGCCAGGTAATTGGGTTCGAAATCGTTGGTGAGAGGACGAGGCTCCACCCGGATGATCGCCCGTGGATCGATGCCGCGAAGGTCGCCCGGCCCTATAAGCCTGATGGTTCGGGAGAAAGACTCCTCATTGGAACCGATCTTTGCCTGAATGCTTACTTCCAGTTCGCCTCGACCATCGGTCCCGCGATCGACGGCGGACGCCAATCCGGTGCGGTAGAAGGGCAGGAACGTGTAATGGGCTAAAGACTCTGCCATGGCCTACACCAATTCATTCTCGGGGATAACCAGGAGCTTGCCGGCAAGGCTGGGATTGAATGCCACGGCATCCGCGTGAGCGCGTTTTGCCGTGATGTGGTTATCCAGAACCCCTATGCCCGCAATCGGCGTCAAGGTTGCCTTGTCGACCACACAGTAACCTGGGGTTACCCTCTTCACCTCGGCACCCGTCGGTAGGCTGGCAACGCGGTCCTTGTAAATGCCGGATCGTGCGATTGCGGCACCTCGGAGGAGATTGGCCGCTTCCGAAGCCCGGACGTTGAACAGCAGGAATTTTGCGAGCAGCCGCGGAGCGTCTTCAGCAATGGGGTCGATGACGTGGGCTTCGTATCCGAGATTGCGCTGCACGGCTTTTGTGAACCCGACCAATGCGGCCCCATCCGCCCGCACCCCACTCTTGAAGCTTCGGAACGCGGGTGCCGACATCTTCTCGTCGTTGCTCAGCTCGAAGAATTGCGCCGGGGCGAACTCGCTTTTCAGGGGCGGGGCCTCCAACGCGAGGAGACTGCCTTGCTTCGTCTTCATGCCGATGATGTCGAAGAACCGTGCGCCGGCCGGCATGGCCGCGCCGAAACGCTGCAAGGTTTCGTTCAAGGGCAGTGTATGTTGATTGAATTCGAGGGTCGCCGAGGGATGGGCCAGGGTTTCGTTTTCGGCGATCGAAAGCCTGGGCACCAATTGGACAAAAAGCTGGCCTTGGCCCGGCCAGGTTGCGCTCCAGTTTTTCGGGTTACTTCCCTGCTCGCGGAATCGTTCCTCGACCAGCACGTCCGGCACGGCGGGCGCTTCGCCGCCACCGAAGGTTTCATGAACCGGAACGTTGTGCTTTATGAGCAGATACCTGAATTTCGCTTCACCATCCACCTGCCAACGGACCGGCCCCTGCAGCCGCACGTCGAGACCGACGCTCATGATGTCCTCGCCGAATGCCATGACCGCGACCGCCCCGCCAAAAGAGGCGTCAAAGTAAAGCGGTGAAAGCTGTACGAGCACGTCATAGCCCAGGAAGCCCCTGATCCCGAAGCCCGCTGCGGCGGCATATATTTCGATGCGGGCGCCGTGCTGCAAGGTATTGCTGGTGACGGCATAGTAAGACTCGATCCGAAGCCGAGGATTGTCCGAAGTGGGCAAGAGATTGATCGAGACCCGCCGTGTCCCCGCGATGTCCAGATCGGAAGCCGGTACGTACTTCGGGCTGAATCCTCCTACGGTCACCGCGAAATTGGCGTTGGCTCCCCAGCGCAGGCGCGCCGCCATGTCGCCGTCGAGCGCGAACGTAAGCAGGCGGGAGTCAAAGAGACTTGAGTCGAAACGGAAGAATCGCGCAGCAAAATCGATGCTGCCCGCAAAGTTGACCTGGATGCGGAGTGGGGCTGCCTCGATGCCCGGCGGGACAAGCACTTTCAGGATCCCGAGAATGGCAAACTTCGGGTCGGGCACCTGGATGATGAGGCCGAGCGACAATGTCATCATGCCGGTGGGTTTTCCCCAGCCCATTTCGATCATCGGCCCCACGACGAACTGGTTTTCGATCACCGGAAAGAAACGGGAAAGATCGCTGAAGATTCGGGGGGCATCAGCCACGGGGTTCGGCGGGAACATAATGCTTGCGATGGCATTGGTACGCACGCCGTCCTTTAATGCGGCCAAATCGGCGCTCCGATTCAGGCCCAACAGTCCGCCGACCGCGTTAATGGTAAAGCCAAACCCAATATCCAAACCTACGGGCCTGAAGTCCGCGCTAAGAATTGCCAAAAGAGAAAAGCTGGGCCGGGTATTGATAATAACGTTGGCCGTTACGCCTATACCCAAAAGCTCAACCGAGATAGTTCCGAAGTAAAGCCCTTTGTCATGGTCGATCGATAGAAACCCGCCGCCATTTAAGATCCCTGCGACATCGAGATTAAGGCCAGCTCCGGTCGGCGGTTTGAACGCTATGGTGGTTCCAAAAGGTATTGCGCCTAAGGGATCAGCCCCCGAAACGGCGAAATTCGCCATTATGCCGATGCGCTGCACCGACGTGTCGATCACATGAAGAAACGAGCCCGTGACATCGGCGGATAACTCGATGGTGAGTTTTGAGTCAGCTTGCAGCCGTGGCAAAGCAATGACATGCAAGGCATTGAACTTCGCGAACGGAAGCTGGGCACGAATGGGGAGGGTCACCTGTAGCGCTCCGCCACCAGCAAAGGACACGCCTTTTTCGCTATCCCAACGAGCCGTCAAATCAAAAGGCTGACTATCCTGAGGACCGGGCACTAGTGCTTCAAGGAAGGAATCGCCGTTGGATCCCAGTCGAACGAAGCACTTCTTGAAGCCAACCTCTGCGGAGAGCCATTGTCCGACCTCGAGCTCCAGATCAAGCGCAACATCCGTGCGATAAAGCCCTATCCCACCGGGAATAGTGAGCAGAGGTACGGGTTGTGCGGAACCGTCGCCCAGATTGAATTTCAACTTCTCGTTCGCCATTACGGGAGAACCTTAAAGCTTGGTGGATCAGTCTCAGGGATGTTTCCCGGAGTAAAAGCGAAAAGTTCTGATGGCGGAAGCTTTGGCAATTCGAGTGAACCAAACTTGCCAGTCAAATTAACTGGATTGGGAACTTGTAAACCGAGCCCATGCTTGTGCAAGCCGACGAAAGAAAGCGCCGTCGTTCCGCCGGCAACACTCGGCACATTCGATATAGAATGCCGAGCGCTTGGTTTCAGTCCTTCAGCGGTCAGGTTGCGTTTGACAAATGGACTTTCTTCAGAAAGAGGAAAGGTATCGTCGTCGGGACCGATCGAAATACCCGGAAAGGCCGCCCGAAGGGTTCCGAGCAGAAGCACCATACCGTCGACGAGTGGCCGCGCATTGAAATCATCCTTTCCCCATTTAAGCACCCGTAGAAACGCCTCACGGGGATGTGTTAGAGCGTGGATGAGTTGTGGTAGATCGAATACGCGGATCTCCGCGTTATCAATCAATGCAGGATTGCCGGCAGCGCTCTTGACCTCTCGGCGCAGCACGCCGAGTAAAAGGAATACACCGCCTACTTTCTCGTGCGACTTGGTAATAAAGTCGTAAACAATGTAATGAAGAAGGCGCTCGGGGAATACTGCCCGGAGCGCGGCGCCGCTCGCTCCGAGACCGGATAAGGCGGTTTCAGGCGCTTTGAGAATCCCTTCAAATGCTTCCTTGATATCTTCCGACTTCTTGCCGATACCAGCGATTACTGCCGCAGGATCGGTAAAATCAAGGCTAATTGCAGAAAGCGAATCAGCGATGCTTTTCCAATTGGCTGCGACACTTTCTAATGCGCTCGATACCGAACCTCCCGGGTCATCAATACCGAGTTCTGCAAGCAGCTTACGGACTTCGGCTAGTACGTTGGCCGGCGGAGGAGTGAAACGCTTGCCAAAGCTAACTCCTGCATCGCGGATATTTTCCAGAATTGTCTGGAGCGTGCTTTTCCCGGTATCGGCCACATTCTGTCTCCCTTTCTTTGACGTTATTATTGAGCACTGACTTTTACCTAATTCGGCCTACACCGACCGGTACAGAAAGGCTTCAATCCTTCCCCGGACTGACGTTAAGCTAAGCGACTGACGCAAGCTGAATACGGTCGGGCACCTGCCCTGAACGCCATCTTTGGCAACATACGGATCCAATGCGCTGAGCCACGCTTTCCCCTGTGAAGGCGGAGGTCGATTTACCTCATGCTAAGATAAGCTCGCGACTGGAAGCCGAAATGCGGGCGATGGTGATTGTTCAACGCGGCGTTCACGTCGTCGTCATTCAAACGGATGATGACAACCCGATAGAAAGATGCTCTAGCCGATTTGCCCAGCCCAGATGGACCGGACCGGGGTCCTTGCCGTTAAGACGGATTACAATCGGCGGAGCGGCGATTTGTCCAAAAAAAGCACTGCTTAGATGCCCGCCGGCACCGATAAAACATACGACTTTGACAGGGAATAGCGTATGAAATCGAGGGGGGGCGAAGACTTCGATCGGATAGGGGGATCGTTATGGTCGTTTCAGAAGCGGATTATCTTGACGTCCTTGACCTCATCCAGGAAGCGGCGCTGGAGCCCGCCGCTTGGGAAAAGGTCCTGCGGCGGCTGGCCAGGTTAACGAATTGCATTGCCGGCGGGCTTACCGTCGAGGATTGCCGCACTCGCGAAGGAAGGCCTCTTGTCTATTTCGGCTTTGACGACAATCATGTGGAAAAAACCTTCGCACATTACTTGCCGATGAATCCCCTGTTCGAAATTGCGCCGCGAATGAAGCCAGGATTCGTTGTCACGAACGGGGATGTCGTACCTGTCAAGGAGTTCCGCCGCACCGAGTTCTATGATGGCTGGGCACGTCCTCAGGGATTGTGCTGCCCAGTCACCGTGGTGCTGCATCGCCAGGATGACGTTTACTGTCCTTTGACCTTGGTTCGTGCGGATGGTGCTGGCGATGCCACCGATTACGAGCGGGCTCTGTTGGATAGGTTGGCGCCGCATCTGGTGCGCGCCATGTGGGTCGGTATGCAGATTGATTCGTTGCGACATCAGAGGTCCGCGATGGAAGCGATCTTAACGCACACGGCGATTGCCGTTCTTTTGCTGGACAGAAATCAGCGTGTCGTTTTCGCCAACGCGGCCGCCGAAAAACTGCTGGCTTCTGGTACCTCCCTGACCACGATCAAGGGCACCGTTATGAGCCGAGAATCGCGCTCGAACCGTGAACTGAAAAAGGCGATACTCGAGGTGGTGGCACGGAAACCCGATTCGGGGGCTGAGATCAAGATCGACCGCAAACAAGGGCGGCCGTTGCTTGCCACCGTCCTTCCTCTCCCCGCCGGAAACCAGTTCGTTCCGGGCCTGGAATCCGGCGCTTGCTGCGCGGTTCTCGTCTGCGACCCCGAGTCCGTTCAAGAATCGCGATCCAATGTCATCGCGCGCATTTATGGTTTGACGCCCGCTGAAACCCGCGTTTTGGATTCAATCTTATCCGGAACGGGGCTTACCCACGCGGCCAGACAAATCGGCGTGAGTCTGACAACTGCACGTACCCATCTGCAACGGATATTTGACAAAACCGGAACGGGCCGACAGGCCGAACTGGTCAATCTGGTGATGACTTCCACTCCGCCTTTGAATCTGCACGACCAGCCGCTTCTCTAAAAAACCGCTCAGGTAAATCATGTACCGGTTTCGGCATGCCGAGTATCCGCTCGAAACCGAGCCAAAGCTAGCCAAAGGATTCCAACAGAGAATTGCGCGATTCGTTGCGCAATACTTTCAATACAAGAAAGCACGGGTTTCGTTAACAGCAAAGTAATGATATGCGCAAGCGTCGCCAGACTTCCTAGTGCAACATAAAAGATAATGGTGTCGTTGATATCGATCACGTTTCTCAGAAACGGATTGACGAAGGCAAGATAAAACCCATTTATGATTAGCAAACCCAGGGAATTCCTTCCCATGAAACCGAGTATTGGGGACAGCTTGGTATTTACAAGCAATTTGGCAAACCCGATCACGGCCAGACTGCCAATAGTGGCCGTCAGGAAAAACAACGGCAAATCCCCATACAGTCCAAAGATCATCAGTACGGCAAAATGGCCCGGCAATTCGGGGTTTTCACAAGAGGATTGCCATCCAAAGGTGCATCCCCCGTTGTAATGGGCAAGCCACAGCGAGATCGCAAGAAGAACAGGAGACAGCGCCGCGTAGATACCGATCGGACGTAACGCGAGATAGCGACCGATCATGTAAAAAACGACGCCGGGGGCCACAGCCCTTATGTGGAATGCGTTAGGGCAATCATAGGAAAACACAAAACTAACGATCAAAATAGCAACGATGAACCACCGAACAATTCCCGTGTATCTGAGTATTGAGTATGAGGCCAAGCGGACAACTGCAAATGCGACGAGAAACCATACGGTAATCGTGCTGAATGACTCCGCCAATGCTATGTGATTAATCAGATAGTCCTCGACCTTAGACTTGGAAATTGCCGACGCGCCTTGGTGGATGACGGTGAAAGAAGTGCCAATCACATCCACAATATAGGCTATCAGAATCAAATAAATGGATCGGTGTGCCACCTGTTTCCAGGATTTTCCGGAAAACTGATTCGCTATCATTCCTGAAATCATGAAAAACAATGGCATATGGAAACTGTATATCGCCTGCCACTGCGCAAAGGCGATCTGCGAGAAACCGCCATCCATTCGTCTATGGAATAAAATTTGCAAAACGTGACCATAGATTACGAGAAACATACCCAGCCCACGCGCAATATCGATGCTTTCATTCCTTCCCGGACTTTTTACAAAGCCATACCTCATCGAGCGATACTCCTCGCAAGCTGGTTTATACCAAGACGATACTTTGACAGTTTACTGATTTTTAGCCCAGTCACCCACACATTGTTCCCAAGGCGTTGAACGTCTCCTTCCTCCATCTAATTGCCACTGACGACATTCCGATCAATGGTGGCTTCATACACGCAAAGGACGATTGACAGTTTCCAATAACGCCCGATGGCAAAACTGCTGCCGCTACCTCAATGATGGGACCGTATGCGCCGGGTTGGATTGCCGATCTGAACTCGGCGTTTTGACGCCGTTATTCGACGCCGTAATACGTCGTCAGATAATCCAGAATCACCGAAATGTCGTCCTGAGAGGTGGCTCCGCTTGTTTGAACAGGATTTCAGCCTGGATAAGTGGATGTCCTGCTGGGGTTACGCGGCCTTGGGAAGGGCCGATAGAGGGTTGAAGTAAACCTCATTCGGGGTTCTGCCGTCCAGACTCGAATGGGGTCGTCGGGTGTTGTAGAAGTCCAGGGATCGCCCGATAGATTCGCGGGCGTGGCGGACCGAATCATACGCCTTGAGGTAAACCTCCTCGTATTTCACGGTGCGCCAGAGGCGCTCGACGAAGACGTTGTCGCGCCAGGCGCCCTTACCATCCATGCTGATCCGAATGCCCCGGCTCGTCAGCGCTTCGATGAACGCCGCGCTGGTGAACTGGGCACCTTGATCAGTATTGACGATGTCCGGACAGCCATAACGGCGCAAGGCTTCCTCCAGGGCTTCAACGCAGAAGCCGGCATCCATGGCGATCGACAGCCGATAGGCCAGGACCTTGCGGCTGGCCCAGTCGAGCACGACGCACAAGTAGACGAAGCCCTTAGCCATTGGCACGTACGTGATATCCAGAGCCCACACGAAATTCGCTCGGTCGATGGTCAGTCCGCGCAGCAGATACGGGTAGACCCGCTGGGCGGGATGCTTCCGGCTCGTCCTCGGACGCCGGTAGAGGGGCTCGATGCCCATGCGTTCCATCAGCGTGGAGACATGCTGGCGTCCGACCTGAAAGCCCTCCCGGTTCAGCATATCCCGGAGCAATCGGGCGCCCGTGAAGGGATGTTCCAGATGCAATTCGTCGATCCGGCGCATGAGCTTCAGATCAGAGTCCGCCGGAAGCCGGGGCACGTAGTAAAGGCTTCCCCGACTGATGCCCAGCAGTTCGGTCTGACGAGTCACTGGTAGGTCATGGGTCTGATCGATCATCTTTTGCGCTCAGCTTTCCGGCTTTTGAGCTAAGCCGGCTAAAAAATCAATCTCTAACGCCTGCTGGCCGATCTTGGCGTGCAGGGCCTTGAGGTCCATAGTCGGTTCGGTCTTGGCGTCGCCGCCAAACACGCTGGCGGCCCGCTCCAAAAGCTGGTTTCTCCAGTCACTGATCTGATTGGGATGGACGTCGAACTCCTGGGCTAACTCGGCCAGGGTCTTCTCTCCCTTCAACGCGGCTAATGCTACCTTGGCCTTGAAGGTCGGTGAGTGGTTTCGGCGAGGTCGTTTGCTCATAAATCGCTCCAAGTCATCGGCGTTGCCCACGCCGTTAGGGAGCAGTTTATCCACTTAACCGACTGTTCAAATTTCTGAGGCCACCTCTATTCACATCCGCCAAGCCCAATTGTTTTTCGCCCCTGGACCGTGGACAGAGTTATCCGCCCCACCACCCGGTAGCGGGACTCGCTGCCGTATTCGTACACCCAGTCCCGCACCTGGCTGATCGGGATCGGCGTGCCTCTCCAGGCATCATCGAGCTCCAGAACGCAGTGTTCCAGCCATGGATTATCCCCCGACTGATCAAATCGCTTTCGAACCCATTCGCGGAGGGCGCCGTTCCGCGGGAGTTCGCGTTTATGCGTGTGCAAATGAAAACGCCCCGCCTTTTGAGCGGGGCGTTTCTTGAAAGGACCATCGCAGACTTTTCACACAGTCTGAAAGCCGGCTTTTAAACGGGGAGCGATCAATTCATGGTTCATTGAACCGTACAAATCGCATGAATCATCAAAATGTCCCCCGGAACGACAGCGCTGTAGAACACCGTCCAACCGTCCCCTTCCGGAGTGGGCATACTGGCAACGGCACTGACCGTGCCGCCTTCGTAGTAGCCGCCGCCTGTAACGACCGGGTGAGAGGCAGGGCATTTCAGGACCTCATTGAGGTATACGCCGGGCAGGACGTTAAAGGTCTCTTTCACGAACTTGAAACCGTTGCCGCCGTCGCGAGCGCAGATTGTGGTTCCGTCCGACAGAATCTCCTGGATGGCATAGCCTTCTTCGCAAGCGCCGTTGATACGGTCCTGCTTGGTCTGTTCCAGAGTGGCCAACTGGTTTTGTAACAGGTTAAGTTGAGTATTCAGCGTGCTCAGCTCGGTTTCGTGTTCACTGGCTGTTTGGCTCAGCATGACTATCTTGGCACTTGCCTCGTCGATTTGCGCTTGCAGGGAGGCTTTCACCTGGTCCAGCTGGCTCTGCAAATCGTTTACCTGCCCCTGCAAAGCTTGAAACGGTTTGCCATTGGCGCCGGGATAGGCGTTATTGGTCTCGGCATTCACTGCGGTAGCCAGACATGCGGCTGCAACGAGGCTGGAAAGGGAAAAAGCGGTTTTCTTGATCATGGAACTGTGTCCTTTTTGTTTTGTTTATTGAATTCGTTTTATCTGGATCTGCCGGTTTGCATATCCATGACCGATGTAATGAATAAACCGTGCCAAACATGAATAACCATGAAAAATCAGATGCTTATCAGGGTTGCTGAACCGAAGAGCTTCGGATTTCACTGTTGGGGCAGCCCAACGGCTTTACGCTTTAAGTTATTCATGTCGATGATTTATATGGGATCTTGTACTGTTAGCTAAAACCAACAGCGCTCGAACTCTACCGGTTCCTCGTATTTCGTCCGGATATCGGAATAAAAGAAAGTACATTGACTTTGTCGAAAATCGCTCTTCGTGCCGAAGCAATGAACCGATAAGAAAAGGGATATCAGGCATTCGTTGCCGGGCGTGCGGCGCCCGCATTGCAACGCCAGTGGGCCCTTGCCTGCCCCACGTGACTGAATCTAACCGCCCGTCCCGGTGAAGAGGCGAAGCGCCACCAGTCGATCGACGATCAAGCCGCCGATGCCGATGCAGGCAGCGGTGAGCAGGAGGGCGGCGAGAACGATGTGGGTCTCGGTTCGGGCCAGAAACCTTGAGAAACGGGGGAGGCTCATCGGGCGTTCGCCGGCGTGGTTGTCGGATGTTTTCATCTTCTGGGTAGAGGGACTATTCGCCCGGATTGCGCCGGCTTGTCAAGCGCCGGTACTCGGCGTCCAGGGCGTTTTGCGCATGTTTGACGATCGACTCTCCCGCAGTTCCGGCAGTGAAGAGGAGAAAGCCTTGAAGCTGATTCCGGTACATCAAATAGCCGAGCTCGACACTGCCGCCGCGGCGGACATAGTCGACCAGCCGGGTCACAATCGACTGACAGGCTGCGTGGAGATCGCCGAGAGGCATCTGGGTTTGATGGATAGACATCGGTGCTTTCCCTGTGGCTCGGCTAGAAATACGTTTCCTGTTCGAGGCAGCGCAGGGTGAGCTTGACCATGTTGATCAGCCTATGCTTGCCGATGACGATGCTGTCCACCTGACCCCGATCGACCCACCCCTCCACCACACCCGGCGATACCCCCACCAGTTCCGCGAACTTCTCCCGGTGCATCACCTGCACGTGCGGCAGCAACAGAACTTGACGGATGGCCTGTTCGTCCATAATGTCCCCTCGTTGCGTTACATTGGGAAATAACATGCTATTTGAACATGTATTTTATACATTACGGTAAATAGTACAAGTATGAAGTCTATGCTTGACGAATTTGCCGCGAACGACCGAATTAAGCAGCTACGGAAGACATTAGGCCTGACGAGGGACGAATTCGCCCAAAAGACAGGGATAGGAACGAACCAGCTCAGCAATTTGGAACACAAGAAGCAGAAGGTTTACGCCTGGCATATCGAGGCGATTTCCAACGAATGGCCACAGTACGGTTATTGGCTTTGTACGGGAAAAGTCCTGCCCGATGCCGGACAAGTCAGCCCCGAAATCAAGGAATCGCAGAGATATTTGAAAGTGGCCGAGCCGTCGCCGGAGAAGCGCTGACGAGAGGGAGGACAATAGCCGATCGGCGATATTTTGGGCGTATGTTCTTGATGCTTAAGAAAGTTAAGCCACAAGTGCCCCCTTTCCTTCTGGGACAATGCCGTTAATTAAGCCCTGCACGTCGTTCCGGCATGGATTGCCGGAATCCAGGTGCCACGGACGGTATCGGCCTGGATCACATCCCTGTGTCCTGGATGCCGGCATCCCAATCGCAAACGGTCGCTTTAGTCGCGACCCTTCCCTGCCGGCATGACGGCTAAACTTAACCGTATTGCCCTTTGGGAGAGGGGGGGCGAGGGCGATTCGAATAGGGCTTTACTTTCTTTACGCACGGTAACTTCACCCAAATCGCCGTACAGTTCAGTGTCGATAATAAAATTCGTCGGAGTGCATCGATTTCCGTTAGCTATGAATTACATAAGAATCAAGGGACGCTTACGGAGCTTCTCATAACACTTCGGTAACAGTCGCTGTTTCCGACGTTGTCCTACGAACCAATTGTTGGATGCCGGCTAGCCATTGCCGATGCTCGAGTTCTCTTCACTGCGCAGGAGGAGAACGCGACCGGCTCGGCGGATCAGCGTATCTTTGGAGTGCCCGCGATACTGCATGACGGAGCCAGCGACAGTGAGGGCGAAGTGAACGGACGCAATGGCGGATTTCCGATTCGACGAGACCTCGACTTCGTCAATGTGATGCTCGTAGCCGAGCGTGGCTATACCGCCTAGGCGCGCTCCGATGTCAGCTATCCCCTGGTACATCTGTTTGTAGGCCGCGCAGGTTTCCTCTTTGTTCTGCGTGACCTCCACTCGTTGGCCGTAAACGACTGATATGCCGCGACTCTCAAAGTCGTTATCCAATAAATTGCAGAGCGCTTCTGGATTGCGGCTCAACGTCGCGTGAGTCTGCATTTGGTAAAAAGCCCTGACTTGATCGTCCGAGACCTTGCGCCCGCCGATGAAGTAATACCAGCTGACGCCGGCCAGGATTGCGATCAATAGCAACATGCGCATCTAAATCTCCGAAAAGTTGTTGATGATCCGCCTGCGGCGGTGCCAAATTAGGTTGGAAGAATGAATAAGATTGACCCAATTCACGCCGATCAATCTAGGAACCTGGCCAAGAGCCGACTAAAGAAACTCACATGGCGCTCACCTTTAGGGCTCAGGCGACCGGCGGACAAGTAGTTGCTAATGGCGAAAAAACCGCAGATCAAGGCAAACGCGATGCCCAACCATTGAAGCCAATGGACCCGCCGAGTGAAGATCGCCTCAACCGCAGGGAAAAACATACTGCTGCGACGGCTTTCAATGAGATGATTCATCCACGCCGGCAGCAACCAATAGAACATCACAAACAGTACAAGGCCAAAGAGCACTGCACCTTTCCATGACAAACGGTTTGCAATGTGAGCCGTGTCACTCAACACTCCCCCTGACCGTGAGCGTTTCCGACGATATCGGCGACGGTAACCCATATTTAAACGTCGTTTTGAATAATCCCGGCAGATAAGTCTAGTGACTTCGCGGCTCAAAAAAGCCAGGTTTGAGTCGGAAAAGGCTGAAAATCGTGTAAGCCAGAACTTACGAATAGATAGAAAAAGGATTGGAGGCGGCATTACGGCCTTTCGGAAAGCTTCACTCTGCTCGGTAAAGTCTTCCAGCGGCAACTAGAGAATTTTCCGATTCGGTGTCAGGGAGTCCAATATGTAGGTCGGCAATCCCTTGCCGACCTACGTGCTTCCCGCCCGACATGAATCCGTACACCGGGATGAAAAACGCTCTAATCGTACGGCAGCCAAGCCGCGGAACCGGTAGGTCACGGCGCGCGAAAACACCACAGGAACCTGACAGGTTCGATGCGATGCGCGCCTAACCCACCCTACTGCGAGATCGTTTTCAAGTAGACGGGGATGTAATTGGCAGCCAGTCTTAAGGCCTGTCGTTTCGGCATTCGCCGCCAGCATGACGCTTGACTGACCGGCATAGGGTTTTGACCGGAGTTTTTTCTTTGGGTAGAGTCGGTACGGGCCTAAAGGGATTTTGGAGGCATTATGCGTGTCGTGTTTTTAGCTTTGTTGGGGCTGATCGGTGGGTGTGCGTCGGATCCGGCGGTGCGGCAGCAGTTAGCCGGGGCGGTTCAGGCCCATTGTTTGGCCGAATCCAAGAAGTATATCGAGGCAGGCATGGAAAAGGACTACTTTACGCGATGCGTCGATAGTCGGTTGTCGGCTCTGGGCGAAGAACCGATCTATGATCCCGGTTTTGAGGAGCGATGGCCGGAGTTCGAGAGTCCCACGACCGAGCGGACTCTCCAGGAGAAATAGGCCGATTCTCGACCGCCGCCACTTGAGCCGATTGCACTGATAGCACGTGTCGGGCGTTCGTTGTTTGACTGTTGCTCCCGGGTTGGAGCGTTCTTTTCCGACCGTGCTCCATGCTTCCAAAGTGGGTTCGTCGGCAAAGGATTGCCGACCTACGAGTTGGTACGGGGCTGTTTCCCAATCTGCGCCGCTATAGTGCGATGAGAAACGTTCTGGGCGGGCATCCACGGAACCGGTGGGTTACGGCGCGCGGAGAGTCCGACGGCGACGCAGGGTTCGTGGCAGTGCGCGCCTAACCCTAGACACAAGACTCGGAATCTTACTCTTGTCCGTCAGCAAGGCTCCGCCTGGGACAGGGATTCGTCGCCTAGAGCCGATAGCGCGGTTCTGGCCAATTCGTTCCATTGGTCCCTCTGCCAATACTCGAGATAGCGCCTGAACTGGCGCTGGGTCGAAAGAATCGGGAAGGCATCGGGACCTAGCAGGCAGAGCATTTCGCCGCAGAACTCCCTGATTTCCTGTTCCGCCTGGCTGGCGCTGAATTTTGGCGCGCCATAGGCAACACCCAGCAGGGCGAGTTCGGCGAGTGTGGCCAGCACATAGGCGCGCTCTTCGCCCGCGGTTTTGTAAAGCTGCCAATGGGCGAGCTGCCGGGCGGCGGCCCACCAGAGGCCGTAATCCTTCGCGAGCGACTTCCAAACCTCGGCACTGCCCGCCAGGACCGGCATCGCCAGCATGGAAAGATACTGCGTAATGGCCCACGGGTTGGAAGGCTCGATCTCCAATGCTTCGCGATAGAGATCACGAGAGGATGCATAGGCTTTCTTGCCTTTTTCCAGCTTCGCGCGGGTGACCTCGGCATCGCCGGTTTCGCTTGCCGCGATCAGAAAATAGGCGATTCCGATGCGCTTCTCGCTGGCGGCATTCATGCCGAGACGCTTGGCCTTTTGCGCAGGCGATTTCTCCGTGACGGGCTCGGCGCACCAGGCCTTGAGTTCGGCGCGGATCGACTCGCACAGAACTTCCAGTTCAGCATCCCGATCGGCGGGGTTGCGCGCCTCGGCGGCTCTCCGGCCGTCCGCGTTGGCGCCGACCAGTTCGTCTATCCGGTCGAACTTCACCTCGAGCCGGCTGCGGATGCGTTCGTCGCGGAAGGCGTCCACCTGCCGCTCGAAGTTCCAGGGCACGGTCGCGTAGCAGACGATGCTCGCCCAGTCATGGGTGCCGGGCGAATCGGTACGAAGCCGTTGGCGCAGGTCGTAGAGCACCCAGCGGGGATCGGTGCCGCTCAAAAGGCCGCTGTAGAGCACCTCGGCCGCGATCGAGGAGGCCCGCATCCAGAGGGGGAATTGCGAGGCGATGACCCAGGGAATGCCCGCCGCGTGGAGCTCGTGAGCGATGCTGCCGCCGGGTATCAGCACCGACTCGATATTGCCGGAATCGCAGGTCGCGAGCGTGACCACGTTGGGGCGATATTTGGTTGTCCCGGAGGAGTCCCGCGCCGTGAGTACGATCGCCAGGCGTTCGCCGTCGACCACGTCGCCTTGCGCGGAATTGGAATCGCTGCACAGCATGACGCCGTAGTGGCGGTCGCCGGAGTTATTGATCGGCGCGCCGTGGGCCAGGATGTGCACGTAAGTGTACTGGGTAGTCGAGCAGGCTTCCCGAATCTGCTCCAGGCTGGCATTGGGCAGTACCGTCAGGATCTGCTTGACCTCCCGGATGCGTTCCTCGGGCGTGTCCTTGATCTTGATCCAGGGATCGATCGCTCGCCGGATCGCGTGCAAATGGTCTTGCGCCGGCACCGGCGGGAGGCCGCCGGGCGATGCGAACGCGAACAGGATGCGCGGAGGGCGGTTCCATTCGACCGGCAGCGGCCGTCCGCGCCGAACTTCCCGGGTCATCACGATAGGGGTGCGCGACTGCAGGAACAGGGGAGATCCGGAACCCGGGAAACCGTCCGGCGCGATAGCCGTCTCGAAAGGCACCATGCCCAGCTCGAAAGAGGACAGCGAAAGCCTGAGATGCACGAGTTTCCCGCCGTCGGCCCGCGGGTCGGACAGTTCCGAGAGCAGCGCCGGAACCTGTCCGAGCACCCGTCCGATCGCCTCGCCCATTTCCCGCATCTCGCTTTCGCGCTGCGAGGCGGCGACGGGGCTTCCGTCTATGTCGTACCGCAGGCGTTCGAGCCGGTTGAGCAGTTGCCGTTGCTCGAACGGCATGTGTACGGTCACCGGACCGTCGGCGCCGCACAGCGCGAGATACGGCGTCAGCGGCGACAACAATTGATTGTGCGCGGGGCCCGGCCTGAGCAGTTCGAGTTTGACGTTGCGAATTTCGCTCATCTCAGGGCCTCGCGAATTGTTCGATAACCCGCGGCTTGCCCGTGCCGTCGCCCTCGATATGGGTCAGACGGCCGACGACTTTTCCGTCTTCCAGCGAGATCGAGACCGCGCTGGCTTGATCCATCACGAACGATTCGCCGCCGAATTTCGCCTTGTCGATGGTCTCCATCCCGCCGTCGGTCAGCGCCTCGTACACCGGCTTGAACGAGGCCGCGTCCTTGAGCATGGCATCGCTGAACCGCATCAGGCGGATCCAGGTGCCGCTGTTGAAATAGTAGCGGGAGCCGCCCATGTCGATGGCACGTTCGAGATGGGTATGGCCGGTGACGATGAAGTCGGTGGAAGCACCCACCGAAGCCGTCACCTGCTTATAAGTGTCGTCCTGGTCGGTGATGTCGAAGGTCTTGTCGTCCGCGAGCCAGTCCTTGAGCGCGCGCCGCAGCGCTTCGTCCTTGCCGACCCCGGTGATCCAGCCGGTGAGGCGATCCCAGATCAGGCCGCCGGTACCCAGAGTTTCGTTCGCGGGTGTCGCGCGAGCGCCGGGTTGCTTGAAGCCCTTCTCGGCGGCCAGCAACATGTCGTCGGCGGTTTGTGCGCCGGCCGGGCCTCCGCCCTGGATGCCGGCCGAAACGTTCGGCCCCAGCAGCTGATCGACCGTGATGGCGGGCGCGCCGGTCGCCTGGCGGGGCTGGAATCCTTCCGCCGACAGGCGCTGGTCCACCTGTCCGCTGCCCCGTTGGCGCTCGCCCAGGATCGACAGCAGGCTGTTGATCTTGGCCGCCTGGGAAGGATCGAGCACCACCAGGGTTCCGACGGCGGCGGAGGTCTCGGGCTTGAGCAGATCGATCCACGCGTACCGGCGCTTTACCTCGTTCATGACTTCCTTGACCATGCGGGTACCGGCGTTCGGGTACCATTCGCTCGGTTCGAGCGAACGGCCGGCATTCAGGCGCCGCGCGACTTTCGCCAGATCTTCGTAGCGGTTGTAGTTCCAGGCGTCGACTTCGTTGCCGTGGGTGCAGAAGACGCGGGCGTTGCCGACCAGGCAGGTGTGGCCCGCGCCGGTGGTGGAGAACTCGATTCGCGCCCTGGCGAGGAGGTCTTCGCCCGCGAGCCGCGACAAAATCAGACGCTGGACCGAGGGAAAGGACACTTCGATGTCGTGATTGCCGATGACGATCACCAGCGTGCGTCCTTTCTTCTTCACGAAATCCGCGAGAGCCTCCCAAATTCCGGAGAACGACTTGTCGTCCATGATCCGCGTCAGCGTGGCCGTCGCCTCGTCGACGGCGACGTAGCCCCGGATGTCCTCGGCCAGCGTGTCGAACACGTCGCCGTTCAGAACCAGCGCGACGCGCCCCTCGGGGCGCTGCGCCGCCACCCACCGGATATAGTTGGCGAGACGCTGGGTCTCCCTAAGGATCTGGAAGCCGGGCTTGCCGCCCATGTGGATATCGGAGATGACATGCACCTCGTCGTAAGCCGGGAACTCGCTCATGTTCCTACCCCCCCATGATAAGTCCAAAGTGTTCGTATGACGTCCGCTGCAAGCGCGGATGATAATTCCGTTTCGACGGTTTTATAAAGGATAGGCTTTAAGCTCGCTGAGCGCCGGGGCGGGTCATCCGGATGCTCCGATCGCAAACGATCAGTTCGGGAGCGCCGGCCAGCCCCTTCCCCGAATGACCGTTTGCGATCGGAAAGCCGGGGTCCAGAGGGCATGGATGGCAGCGCACCGATCGCGAACGATGCGCTTCACCTTCGTTCAGCACATCCTACGAGCTCTGGTTTGCACGGGAAGCGCCCGCAGGGCGGCGGGCAGGACAGCCCGGCATTCCTTTTGCCGGGGTGACGATTTGTGTAAAGATTCATGCACAGAGGCAGCTTTTACAATGTCCTTCCCCACGGTGAGACAGAGCACAGCTCGCCAACAAGCCAAGCGAATCGGAGTCCGCTGCGGGAGAAATCGGAGAACTGCGGGCTAGACGGAACCGCTGTTCATCCCGGTTCCGCCTTCGGCGGCGCAGGCGCGGATCAGTTCGGCCAGCTTGCGGGTGGCGGGGCCGGCAAGCTTGGGCTGGGCGAAGATGAGATACAGCGGCACCTTTCGGCGCTGTCCATCGCGCAGGGGCAGCGGCTTGAGCCGGCCGGAGGCGAGCGGCTCCTCGATCAGATGGCACGGAATCCAGCCGAAGCCCAGCCCCGCGCACAGCAAGGCTATCCGCTTCTCGGGACTGGTCACGCTCCAGCGCCGCGTCGCGCCGAGCCAGCCGGAATCGCGCGGCGCCAGTGTGCCCGAATCGCTCACGACGACGTGCAGCTCCCGGCTCAAGTCATCGGCATCCAGGGTTCGTCCGAGCCGGTGTAGCGGGTGGTCGGGATGAGCCACGGCAACGAGTTCCACGTCCAGCACGTGATCTCCCAAAAATCCCGGCGGGACTTGTCCGCCGATCGCGAGATCGGCGCGGCCCATGATTAGCGCCTCGTCGGTGCCGGACAGCACCTCTTCACTGAGCAGCACGCGCGTGTGCGGGCTGAGGGGCGCAAATTCCCTCAGCATGCGCAGCAGAAGGGGAGTGGGGAACAACGCGTCGACCACCAGCCGGATTTCCGCTTCCCACCCCCGCACCAGACTGTGGGCCAGTTTCTCCAGTTTAAGCGCTTCGCCGAGCAGTTCTTCGGCGTGGCGCAGAAGCGTCTCTCCCGATTCGGTGAGCTTTGCCTTGCGGCCGTGAATCTCCAGCAGTTTCAGGCCGAGCTGCTCCTGCAGCCGGCCGACCGTATAGCTGACGGACGACTGGCTGCGATGCAGCGCTTCGGCGGCCTGGGCGAATCCGCCGTATTCCACGATCGCCTGCAATACCCGCCATTGCTCGAGAGTGGTCCGGGGAATCTTCATATGATCGAATTCTTCGATAAGAATGCCCAGAATTTTGCGCTTTTTAATCGAGTCATACAAACCTATCCTGGTGCCGTCTATCGATTCTTACCAGGAGATCGCCATGGCCAACGTGCTGCAAATCAAGACCAGTTTGTCCGACACCGGCAACGCCAACCGCTTCGCCGACGCTTTCATCGCGCAGTGGCGCGCGCGGCATCCGGAGGACAGGATCGTCACCCGCAACCTCGGCCGCGAGCCGATTCCGCACTTGGACGAGACCGCAATCACAGGCTTCTTCGCGCCGGCCGAACGGCGCACTCCCGAGCAGCGGGCGGCAGTGGAACTTTCGGACGAACTGATTGCGGAGCTTCAGGCGGCGGATGTCCTCGTGCTCGGCGTTCCCATGTACAACTTCGGCATCCCGTCGACTCTCAAAGCCTGGATCGACCACGTCGCCCGCGCCGGAATCACGTTCAAGTACACGGAAAACGGCCCGGTCGGTTTGGTCCAAGACAAACAGGTGTTCGTGCTCGCCGCCCGCGGCGGGGTTCATAGTGGCACGCCGCAGGACACCCAAACCGCTTACCTGCGTAATGTGCTGGGTTTCCTCGGGATGACGGATGTCAGTTTCGTCTATGCCGAAGGGCTGGCTTTGGGGGAGACCGCCAAGGAGCAAGCGGAAACTGCCGCGCTCGGGCAGATCGCCCGGCTTGTCGGTTCCCGAGCGGTAACGACTGCGGCGAAACCGATCGATGTTTGACAAATTGTTTGAGGAGAACACCCATGACCACCTCCCCGAATTTTGTTACCCGCGAGGTCGAGCGACTGGTCACCGGCAATGCCGTTTCGGACGGTGCGGGCGTAAAACTGCTGCGCGTGCTGACCCCGGACTTGCAGCGGCGGCTCGATCCTTTTCTGATGCTCGACGAGTTCCGCTCCGACAATCCGGACGACTATCTCGCCGGCTTTCCCGACCATCCCCACCGGGGCTTCGAGACAGTGACCTATATGCTCGCGGGACGCATGCGGCATCGGGACAACGCCGGCCACGAAGGCTTGCTGGCTGCCGGCGGCGTGCAATGGATGACGGCGGGTCGAGGCATCATCCATTCCGAGCTTCCCGAGCAGGAGCAGGGGCTGATGCACGGTTTCCAGCTTTGGATCAATCTGCCCGCGCGCGAGAAGATGACCGAGCCCGGCTACCGGGACATTTCGGCGGAAGCGATCCCGAGCACCACCACGGCCGAAGGCGTGACCATCCGGATCATCGCCGGATCGTTTGCGGGCATCGGCGGCGCGGTCAGGCGCGAGGCGACCGAGCCGCTCTATCTCGATCTCGAAATGCCGGCCGGAAGCGCTTACGAGGCGCCGATCCCTGGCGGACATAACGCGTTTCTGTACGTTTACGAAGGCGAAGTCGGGGTCGGCACACGCGGCGAGCCGGTGCGCGCCCGCCAGCTCGCGGTCCTGACCAACCGCGCGGATGCCGATGGCGTGCGGCTGACGGCCTCGGGCGGGGCTCGATCGTTGCTCGTCGCCGGCCGTCCCCTCAACGAGCCGATTGTGCAGTGGGGACCTTTCGTGATGAACACGCGCGACGAGGTCGAGCAGGCCATGCACGATTTCCGCTCGGGCAAGTTTTAGGTCGTGGGGAAGGTAGGCTCTTTGCCGGATAGGCTCCGTTCCAATGACGGCCGATCCCAGTGTCCCAGATCGGCGGCCGCGTCATAGGTGCTTTGGAGAAACTCCAGCAGCAGCCGGTCGGGTGAATCCGCCTGCCGCACCTCGGAATAAGGCAGGACGAATTCCTTGAGCTCGGGGCTGTAAAACGCGCTTTCGGGACGTGCCCGTGCGTCCGGAAAACCTTTCGGTTCAGGGTAGGCATAGGCGTAAAAAGCCGGAAACGGTACGGCATCGTTACCCGGCCAGAAGCCGCAACTGCTTACCTCATGGGAATAGGCCTCGCGGACCACCCAATCGGGAAGATTGGGCACGCCGCCGGGGTGTTCGGGCGCGCGCCGGCCGGAGAAGCGTGTGACCGCCAGGTCGAAGCTACCCCAGAAAAAATGCACCGGACTGCATTTGCCGATATAGCGCGCGCGGAATGCCTTGAATACGCTATCCGCCTGGGCCAGCACCCTCCAGCACCGGTGGGCGTGCTCGGCATCGTAGGCGGCGTGTTCCCGATCCTGGTCGAAGGGAATCGCGCGGGCGACCTCGTTGGGTTTTTTCCGTATGGCGACCTCGATATCCAGCGCCCGAAGCGCGGCAAAAATTTCCCGGTAGAAATCGGCCACCGTGCAGGGTCGAAGCGGGAATTGTGGCGCCGCGCCGTCGCTGGTCCGGATCACGAGTCGATGCTCGATAAAATCGAAATCGATCTGGAACGTTCGGTCACGATAGGGAATCGGCGAGGTCGTCAGCCCGGATGTCGTCAGATAAAGCACGACATGCCAGGAGTGGTTGATCCAGGGCGTCAAGGCCAGCCGGATTTTGCCGACGATCTGTGTCCACATATGCAAGGTCGCATAGGTGTCTTGCCACGCCTGCAACGGCAAGTCCGGCCAGGCCGAATCGTTGTTGATGGTGCTCGAAGTGTTCTGGCTCGTCATGGTGACCTCCATCAAGCGGGGAATTCCAACGTCTACTTCCGCTTGTTCCCAGGCTCCGGCTCTCGTCGTTATACACAAGACCCAGCGGGTGGTCGTCACCGTCATTCCGTCCATGGACGACGGAATCCAGGGCCATGGATGGTAACCGGCCGGTCGCACGCTGGCTTATCCGAAGCACAGCTCCGGCCCGCCGCTTCACCTCCGTGTGGCTGGATTCCGGCTTCCCTGCCGGAATGACGGGTCCGGGCACGTTTCGGGTCGCTCGTAAGTTGTGTATAACGATGAGAGTTCCTGCTTGGGAATACGGCCTTGGAAGCTCCAGCCTCGCAAAGGGCAGGAAGCCGGAGCCTCCAAGACTTGGGTTCCCAACCTCGAGGTTGGGAACCAGCATCTGGTTTGATTCCTCGCGAGGTCCGGCCGTTCCGGAGTTCCGCATGCCGCCATGATTTACCTTTGTCAGGGCTTCCGGTTTCAGACGGAGCGAAGGCACTCCCGCATGCCCTGTCGGTCGAATCGATCAAGGTCTCACTCCGTGCGTTCGGTGCTTGTCCTGCGTCCCATCCGACTGGAGATACAGCCGTGAGCCAGCTTCCCATCGCCGACTACGCCTTTCTGTCCGATTGCCACGGGGCCGGCCTGGTCAGCCGCGCCGGCTCGGTCGACTGGCTTAACTTTGCCCGTTTCGACGCGCCCGCGATCTGCTCGCGGCTTCTGGATACGGACGGCGGCCATTGGGCCATCCGCCCGGTTGGCCAAGCATCGACGCGCCGCCGGTATCTCGACGGCACCCTGGTGCTTGAAACGACCTTCGAGACGCCGACCGGCACCGTGGTTCTGACCGACGCGCTGGCGATGGGACCCAACGAACGCGGCCACCAGCTCGGCGCCGACGCGCCGCATACCCTGATCCGCAGCGTCCGATGCCTGGCCGGGCACGCAGACCTCGAGATCGAGTACGCGCCCCGGCCGGAGTATGGGCTGGTCTTTCCCTTGTTGGTTCCGGTCGGTGGCGGCGTATCCGCGCGGGGCGGCGCCTCGGTGCTCCATCTCAGTTCGCCCGTGCCGTTTCAAATCACCCGTTCGACGGCACGGGCGGGCGTGAGAATCGAGGCCGGCCAACGCCTGGACTTCGCCTTGCAGCATCGTTCGAGTTCCGAAGCCGCGCCTCGAGTCTGGACCCAATCGGATATCGCCGAACGGTTGGACGACACCATCACCGCCTGGCGCAGCTGGTCCGATCTCCACCAGAACTACGAAGGACCGTGGCGGGAGCTCGTCCGCCACAGCGGGCGCGTGCTTCAGGGGCTGACCTATTTTCCGACCGGCGCCATCGTCGCCGCACCGACGACTTCGCTGCCGGAAGCCGTCGGCGGCAGCCGCAATTGGGACTACCGCTACACTTGGGTGCGCGATGCGAGTTTCACCCTGGAAGCGCTGTGGGTGGCGGCCTGTCCGGACGAAGCCTATAAATTCTTCGACTTCTTGGCAGGCTCGGCCTTGACCCAGATCGAGCGCGGCGTGGATATGCAGATCATGTTCGGCATCGGCGGCGAGCACGATCTGACCGAACGCGAGCTGCCGCATCTGTCCGGCTGGCGGGCCAGCCGTCCGGTCCGGGTCGGCAATGGCGCATGGAATCAGCGGCAGCTCGATGTCTACGGCGAGTTGCTGAATGCGGCGTACCGGCTGCAAGGACAGCTCACCACTCTCGATCCCATCACCCGTAATTTCCTCGCGGATGTCGCCGACGCTGCCGGTCGTCATTACCGCGATCCGGATCAGGGCATTTGGGAAATCCGCGGTCCGCCGCGAGACTTCCTGTACTCGAAACTGATGTGCTGGGTCGCCCTCGACCGGGCCATCGGGCTCGCAGATCTGCTCGGCGCCGCGGATCGTGTCGAGCGCTGGCGCGCCGTCCGCGAGGAAATCCGCCAGGCGATTCTTACCCAGGGTTGGAGCGAGCGGGCTCAGTCCTTTACTCAGGCGTTCGGTTCGGACGAGCTCGATGCTTCGGCCCTGATGATGGCGCTGGTCGGCTTCCTGCCGGCGGACGATCCCCGCATGCTGGCGACGATCGATGCGATCGAGCGGGAGCTGACGGACAAACGGGGGCTGGTATTCCGCTATCGCGCCGACGACGGGTTGAAAGGAGAGGAGGGCACTTTCCTGCTCTGCACTTTCTGGCTCGCCCACGCAGTCGCTTTGGCAGGACAGGTCGAGCGCGCCAAGGGCATCCTGGCCCGCGGCGCCGTTTATGCCAACGATGTGGGCCTGCTCGCCGAAGAGGTCGATCCGAGCACGGGCGAGCTGCTCGGCAACTTCCCGCAAGCCTTCAGCCATATCGGCTTGATCAACGCCGCGTGGGCGATTGCCGAGGCCGAGCAAGCCCGATCGGCACCGTAATTCCATTCGACATTCGAGCGAACATTCATCGTAGGATGGGTAGAGCGAAGCGAAACCCATCGATGGCGGGTTAGCCCCTCGGCTCCGCTCAGGACAGGCCCTTCGACAGGCTCAGGACAGGCTCCGCGTAACCCGCCGATTCGAGGTCGCTGCGCGCCTAACCCATCCTACTTCGCCGGCCGGAGAATCGATCGTCGGCACCGGTAATCCTCATCATTCTTTAATCTTTTCCCCGGCGGCGTTCTCATGTTGCTTCCTTACTCTAGTACCCGACGGGTGCGGCGATTCCTGGACAGGTATCCAAGGGCGCACCGGTAAGAGCCGTTTTTTTGGGGGCCGCCTCGGTGCGGAGTCAGAGACTGATCTAATGCGTTAAAGGTGACTCATGCCAGCAAACATGCGGCAAGACGAGAGGATCGAGGTTTTTTCATTCGTTGCATCGTATGAAGACCTCGGTGGACTGTTGATCGATCTCGATCTCTATGTGTTCAATAAGGCGGGCGAATTGATCGAGTGCCAACCCATATGGAAGGGAAAGACCGTAGTGGCGCTTTCCGAAAGGGAACTGAGTAACGCGCGAATCATGATCGGGCCGCCCATACGTGATTCCATACGCGGGCCAATCACGATGGACATGATTCGGAATTACCATGGTTTCGAGGTCGGGTTCGATTTAGTGTCCAAGACTCGCTCGGTTACGCTTTCCGCCGTGCCGGAGGCAATTTGGCGGACATGGCAGCAATCGGGCTCATGGAGCAAGAGCAGAAAACATCCCAACGCGTTCGACGGTTTTCTATTTTGGTAGATGTCGGCGTCGTCTTGGTAGCGATTCCGTTGCGCCATTGAGAGCATTTTCCGGCTTGGCGTAGCGCTCCCAACGTGGAGTAGGTCGGAAAAACGGCTTCGTCGGCAACGGATTGCCGACCTACGAATGGGTACGGGACAGTTCCCCCATCTAGCCGCTCTACATGGTATTTGCTTTTGTCTGCCTGACTTAAGGAGTGCCGCGCTGCGGCACTCCTTTCCCGATCTCTCGATGTTACGGCTTTACTCCGATGAGTTTCCAACCGCCATCCGGAGAGAGATTTGCTCTGCTGGACGATCCCACATAGAGGACATCTTTCGTTGGAAGCATGTTCCGCACACCCATAACGGTTTCGGGATGGCCGAAGCCGTTTATGGTCCATGGTACTGCCTTGGAATTCCCATCGGGGAAGACCCAAAGGTCGGCACCGGGATTCTTGCTGAAGTTGACGCTGGATCCCGAGTCGAGCGTTCCCACGGCCAGCTTTCCTTGGAAAACCGCCATGGTCCAGGTATAGACATTGGTCGGAACGTCGAAGCCCGCCGCGCCGTAGAGCGGGGTCATGCCGCCCAGATTGTTATCCACCATGCTCCAAGTGCTGCCGTTGTATTTCGGTAACTGCTTTTCCCCGTAGAGCAGTTGAATCTCGGGACTGCTACCGAAATTGCGGCCGCGGAAGATCGGAATGGCCCGGCTGAGGTTCTTTTGGGTTTCGGTACGATCCTGGGGCTCTCCGTAGGTACTTACGAACGTGCTATAGACCGACCACGGCGGGTTCATATGTCCCCAGTAGAGGTAACCGGCGAACGAGGCCAAGTCGCCCACCCCTTGGGTCGAGGCAACGAGGTCGTCGACTTCGTAGTCATTTACTTCCCAAACCTTGGTCCAAAGAGGGGCATGGATAAGCCGCAAGCCTCCTGCGGGAATCGGCGGACTCATCCAGATCCCGGCCGGCGGGTTGTTGGTTCCGAGGAAGCTGCCGACCGAGCTGGACAGTGTCGACGGACGCCAGGTGGCCACGAAAAGACGCCCTTCGTGCACGGCCAGATTGACCGCATCGTTGTCTACCATACCCACTGTCGTGAAGCTGAAAGGATTGCTTCGAGTTCCCGTCCAGCGCAGTATTTCGCCGCCTCCGGTGAGTGTCTGCACGCCGGTATACATGGCGCCCTGCGCAGAGACGAATTTGCGGATGTTGGCGTATCGCAACAAAGTCGTCGAGCCGAGATATTGTTTGGTATCGGCATCGAAGGCAAACAAATTGACGCTCACCCCGAGCCGGCCCGGACCGGCGAGTATTGCCACGCCATTGGATACGCCGGCCGACCGCAAGCCCAAGGTCTCGTTGATGAGAGGGTCGTTCGGCGTAACATTGGTTTGCTTACCGGTGGCGATGTCATAAACCCATACCTGCGGCGGTCTCCAGTCGCCCAGGAATTGGCGCAATGGTACGGGAACGCCGGGGTATTGGCTCAGCGAGCCCTCGAGGACGTTGATGGGATTGCCGGTGGAATCGTTAGCGAAATCGCATTCCTGCAATCCGTCGCCTGCGGTTTGTCCTATACCCGCGACATTGGCTCCAGTTCCGATCCAGAGGGTCTGTTTCCATTGGGCCAGACCCCAAAGATAGGCCTGATTTCGCTTGGGCGTCGTGCCGGTGGGGCAGGCTCCATTTGCCGACGCGGCGACATAGGGCATGCCGCAACCGTTCCAACACTCATCCGGGACGGCCTTCGCCAAGACAGTAGCGGTCTGCGCGTGGGAAACCGTTACCGCCGAATGAAAAATAAAAAGAGATAAGGGAAAAACAACTCGCCAATTGCACTTGATCATGTCGATACTCCTTTTTCCAAAGTGCATGTTTCCTGTTCGTATCATATTGCCCGTAACCGGGCAGAACTCGCATATTTGGTATATGTAATCGTTGAATTAAGTGGTTGCTTTCATTCTCCTCCTGAGTTGTTTTTGAATTTTTATTACGAGATTTCGGTACGGCACCGAATATTTTATTACGCGAATCTTATGCCATATCTATATTTTTAATTAGATCAATTATTTGCTTGGAGATAGTAAAGTGTCTGTAAAATTTTCTGACACCTTGATATTGCCGATCACGCGGGGAAGTTATGCCAATTCTTTGGAAAAAGGATATTCAGCGAACGTAGGCTGAGCCGAAATCGTAATATGTCCGGATCATGTGTATATTTATAATTATAATTATAGGTTAATTACTTGGCTTGGTATGGCGAATCGATTGTAAAATTTTCTGACACTGTTATTTGCTTGAAAGGCTAATTTCAAATCGCTTTCGATAAGGACTTGCTTTCGTAGGGTGGGTTAGGCGCACATCAGCACTGACTGACCGCCGATCACCGCGCTTTGCGTGCGCCGTAACCCACCCTATCGAAAGCCGAATGGAATAAAATGCCAGCTCTCAGCGAGTTTTGATTAACTGAAAAACGCCGGGAGTCTAATATTAATGAATTATTTTTTAGCCCATGAAAGCTCTTTGTATATTCGATGTCTATGCAGTGGACGGTGCAAGTTTAGGCAGTACTATTAAAGTTGCGATAATTCGGGTTTTTATTTCGTTTTCTATACTCTTTCGGTTGCGGGAATTTCTTTTTCTAATGCCAGTTGCCAACGAAATGCCCATTTCCATTTAATATTCCTCTTTGCCTCAGAAAATTCGTCTGTCAGCATCTCCAGGTCCTTTTTCCGGAATCCCCGCAGGATGGAGATTAATCCATCGTGACGGGTAATGGTGGATGAGGCTGTAACAAAGGCGAACAATTCAAAAAGATGATAAGCAACAGGACTTCTGTGCAGGTCGTTGACCACAACTGCCAACCTGCACTGCTCGTAAGAATTCTTCAACAATTCTTCTGCCTTTCGGTTGTCGAAATGGTGAAGAAACAAGCTCATCACGACGATGTCAAACCGCCTTTTTTTAAACTCGTCCGAAAAAACATCTATCTTTTCAAAGCGTATCTCCGGAAAATCTTTCGATTGCGAAGTCGCATACCGAATAATCGAGTCGTTTATATCGACGGCGGTTACTGAAACCGGGATGTTTTTCCTTCGGCACCATTTGACGACTGCTCTGGGAAGATCGCCGCTACCGCAACCCAGATCAACAACTTCTATCGGACGGCCGAAATCATGCTGTTCAAGTAACGGTGCGATGGCCGAAACCAACGCTTTTTCTCCGCCCAGCCAGCGGTTGACCCTGGCGATATCCTCTAGGTTTTTGATCAGATCATCACCGCCGAGCGTTGGGTCGTCGAGGAGCTCGCTGAGATTGGAGCGTTGCGAAAAGCTGTTCATGATTATTCCTCCAATTGTTTCAAACCACTGTGTTTTCACCGGAATTGCCACCATCAAACGGATGTCCGGACATAACGGATAGTCTTTCGTCATGCGTCCCGAAACATTCGCAGAAATGCCGATGACAATTCCGAAATGAAACTTCTCCATGGCGGCATCGTTGGCCGTTTCGATCGCCAGCCATTTGTCTACGCTGCCTTTCGCTGCGATCCCCCCGTTTTGCGGAACGGCAATAAGTTATTAATCTGGCCCGTAAATACCCTCCTGGTATTTCGGGCCGCCGCCCAGGCCGGTACACGCCCGGCCTGGGCTCACGCGGCTTGTCGCCGCGCCGGGGCACCCTTGCCCCGGATTAACCCGGCCTATATTTATAGGCCGGGTTAATAATCGGAGCCTCCTCAACCTAAGCCGCATCATTCCTGCGCATAGGGGTGCCCAGTCCGCTCGCATACCCATAGCGTTCTATTACCTGCCCCCAGCGTCGAGTAATTTCCTCCCTCAGTTCCGGGGTGAGGTCGTAGCGATTGGTACGATAATCGTTCGTCTCTTCTAGGTACTGCTTCAATTTGGGAAGCATTCGCTCGAAATCGCTTAGTTCCAGCTGGTCATACAGCTTACGGAGTTGCCCGACCGGATCTTGCACGAGGTCCTCGTATCGCAGTTCATGGAAGCGGGGGGCGTGGAGCAGCGGGCGTGCTTCCTCAAGCTTCTGGAACATATGCAAGAAATTTTCGAACACATAGTCTTCCAGATCGTCGTATTTCGGTTCTTGCAGGCCCTGAGCCTCGTACAAGGATTTCCACAAATGCATCGTCGAGAGAAACAGGGTGTAAGGGTCGCGCACGATGTGAACGAACTGTGCATCCGGAAACAGCTCGAGCAAGACCTTGATTCGATAAGTGTGGGTGGGGGATTTCAACAGGATACGTTTGGGGTTGCGTATCGTCAGCTGCTTGAGAAATTTTACGAAGGCGTCTTTCCAGCGCTGCAGCTCCCGCGACGGGACATCTTCCAGACTGAAATATTCGGGGCAGGGATTGCGATTGGGAAAGGCGATCTTCTGGTAAGGGGAGGGCAGTCCGAGATTGCACAGCGCAAACTCGTCTTCCTGGGGACGTTCCCAACCCATGGCCATGTTGTCGAACGGCCGCTGCTCCGGTAATAGAGCCTTGAACAGGAAACCGAGCCAGTGCGCATCGAACCGCTCCGTGAGCAGAAAGCGGTTAGGGTTGAAGCACACGTAAGTGGTTGGATAGGTGAAACGGTCGTCCAGGGCGAGAAGCTCGTGGAGCCACGTGGTGCCGGAACGCCAATGTCCGATGATGAACAAGGGCGCTTGCTTGATTTCCGTTCTGCGTACCCGACGGTTCCATATCAGCTCTTGCAGACCGTGGCTCAAGCAGCCCAGCAATATGACGAATGTCATGGCCACAATCCGGGGTATGCGTCGCACCCCAACGTCAAATCTGTTGTGTGCCAACATTCTTAGCCAGCCGAGAAAATTGCCCCCGAGCCAGATTTTGGCATACGACTTCTTTTCGCTCCGTGTCTTGCTATCGGTTGTATTCGTGGACAAATCCATTTGGGCGATTCCTTCTGTAAGGTTTAAATGAGTGACAGCGAAGCGTTCACTACGGCACGAAAAGTCGGCATCGGGACTGCCTCATTGCGCACCTGCGACCGATCCGCAGCGATCCCGCTCAAACTCGGCCTTGGTGCATGTCGTGACGAGCGGAAAGTACTCTCCCATGTGCGCCGTAATGGCGGCGGGGTCGTTGTTGGTGCCGGCATAGTAGAGCAGCGCCTCGGTAAACGCCGGGTTTGGCTGCATGTGGCGCAGGATCAACGCCGGTATGGTATCGGTCGTAGGTAACCAGTTGTCTGCGTTGGCGGGCCGGTTCTCCGGATTGGAGAAGGCGAACGTCACATAGCCATCGCCATCTTGCGCCGTTTGGGCATCGTACAAGCAGCCGTTAGTAGTCCATAAGGCCGAAGTATTGTGCATGCACAGAGACCAATAGCGGAGCTGCTCGTTGCCGGAAATATCGTCCGGAATGTCCTGGAGGCCCTGGGTGTCCGGGAAGCTGGGCGCCCTGAAGCGCATCACCGTTACCTCGCCGCGCGAGGGACTCAAAAACACCAATAGATACCCGGTCTGGGCGTTGTAGTAGGTGCCCCGGCCGTTCGGATGCGGCGTTACGGCCCGATAACGCGCCAGACCGTTGTTGAAATCGGATGCGGAGGGACTCGGTATGCCCCCTGCTGCGGATGGGCCGTCGATCACGCGGAGGCGAAGCTCGTCTCTCTCGGCGGGTAAGATTTGTGTTTCCCGTGTTTCTTCCGGCGACTCGGCGCTTTCTACTAATCCGATGAGCGCTCGCTTTTCTGCCTCCTGGATCTTCCGCATTTTCTCGCACATCTCGTGAATGCCTTCCAGGCTGGTCTTTGCAGGGTCATCGACGACGAAATAGAAATCCGGCTGAGGAATGCCGCCGAGCGAATCCGTGCCCGGATCGGGCAGGTACACCCGGTAGGCTACGGAGTTGTATTCCGTCGTGCCCCCATCGTAACGATAGCCGCCGTAGAGGATATTCGCCGGCCTCGGCGGCTTAGGCGGCCGTGCCTCGGGAGGCACATCCAGCAGATCGACGGTGTAAGCGCTTTCCGGGACGTACGGCGTATTCGGGAGGAACGGGTTTTCGCCGCGGTCTGGGACGATGTCGATGTCGGCCAGCAGTGCCGTCGAAAACCCCAGGAAATCGTGGTTCTGCCAGGACATATAGCGCGCTCGAGGGAACCCGGTACGGAACCGGAAGTGTCCGCCCGGTGGATATGCCGGGAGCCCCTGGACGAACCAGTACACGGCGTTACTTTCTATGGCCGGTGCAGTGCTGCTCTGAATCAACCAGCCCGCGCATTCCGTCAGGGGAACCTCCTGGCCTCGGACCAGGTCCCCCTGGGCAAAACTTTCGCCGGGAAGCAACCCGAGCAGGCCGCTTCCCATCACTCCTGATATCGTCACAAGCTTGCGGAACGAATCCTTCATTGCACACCTCCTTAAAGGCAATGGGCCAATCCTTGGCCAGTCGAAGACATCCCCCGAGCTTTGTGCTTTGCCATCTACTGTATTTGCTGACAATTCCATTTGAGTGGTTCTTTCCGGTGTAAGCCCCAAGTAAATGACTAAGGAGCGAAGCGGTTCTTCGAAACGCCGCTTCGTCCGTGCCGCGCGTCAACGGCATCGCTCCTCATCACCGCGTACCTTGCGGCGCCAGCCCGCAGCGATCCCGCTCAAACTCGGCCTTGGTGCATGTCGTGACGAGCGGAAAGTACTCTCCCATGTGCGCCGTAATGGCGGCGGGATCGTTGTTGGTGCCGGCATAGTAGAGCAGCGCCTCGGTAAACGCCGGGTTTGGCTGCATGTGGCGCAGGATCAACGCCGGTATGGGGCCGCTAGCGACGGGCAACCAGTTGGTCGCGTTGGCGGGCCGGCTCTCCGGATTGGAGAAGGCGACCGTCACATAGCCATCGCCATCTTGCGCCGTTTGGGCATCGTACAAGCAGCCCGTGGTAGGCAGCCCGGCCGTGGCATCGTGCATGCACAGAGACCAATAGCGGAGCTGCTCGTTGCCGGAAATATCGTCCGCAATACCCTGGAGACCCTGGGTGTCGGGGAAGCTGGGCGCCCTGAAGCGCATCACCGTCACCTCGCCGCGCGAGGCGCTCAAGAACACCTGGAGATAGCCGGTCTGGGCGTTGTAGTAAACGCCCTGGCCGTTCGGACGCGGTGTCACCACGCGGTAGCGGGCCAGATCACTGTTGAAATCGGAGGCGGAGGGACTCGGTATGCCCCCTGCTGCGGATGGGCCGTCGATCACGCGCTGGCCAATTTCTTCCTTCGCAATATTTGAAAGCGGCCTATCCTGCCTTGTCGCCAGAGACTCGGTGGTTTGAGCTACTGCGATAAGCGCTTGCTTTTCTGCGTCCTGGATCTTCCGCATTTTCTCGCACATCCCGTGAATGCCTTCCAGGCTGGTCTTTGCAGGGTCATCGACGACGAAATAGAAATCCGGCTGAGGAATGCCGCCGAGCGAATCCGTGCCCGGATCGGGCAGGTACACCCGGTAGGCTACGGAGTTGTATTCCGTCGTGCCCCCATCGTAACGATAGCCGCCGTAGAGGATATTCGCCGGCCTCGGCGGCTTAGGCGGCCGTGCCTCGGGAGGCACATCCAGCAGATCGACGGTGTAAGCGCTTTCCGGGACGTACGGCGTATTCGGGAGGAACGGGTTTTCGCCGCGGTCTGGGACGATGTCGATGTCGGCCAGCAGTGCCGTCGAAAACCCCAGGAAATCGTGGTTCTGCCAGGACATATAGCGCGCTCGAGGGAACCCGGTACGGAACCGGAAGTGTCCGCCCGGTGGATATGCCGGGAGCCCCTGGACGAACCAGTACACGGCGTTACTTTCTATGGCCGGTGCTGTACTGTTCTCCATTATCCAGCCCGCGCATTCCGTCAGGGGAACCTCCTGGCCTCGGACCAGGTCCCCCTGGGCAAAACTTTCGCCGGGAAGCAACCCGAGCAGGCCGCTTCCCATCACTCCTGATAGAGTCACAAGCTTGCGGAACGAATCCTTCATTGCACACCTCCGTGTAAAGATATGAGCCAACTCCATGGCCAACTGGAGATATCCCGTGAACTTCGTGCTTCGTTATCGATTTGCCGATGAATTCGATTGGGCGATTCCTGATTGCATTAAGAAACATTAACCCGGAATGTGATGCGCGCCCTCGATCGCACGAGGTTTGCGACTGCGTCCGGGAAGGAAGCCATCGTCGCCGTATTCGCGCGTATCAACGCCAATATGCGCCAAGACGGCGTCCGCCATTTCTTCAGCGCTAAACCTTGCTGCGATCGCCCGAGTGTTCTCGGTCAGTTTCCTGTGCAGCATCTCATCGGTGAGCAGGCGCTCGAGCTGTTGGGCCAGGTCCTCGCTGTTCCAGGTTTTGAAGGTCAAACCGCCCGCCTTTTCGCCGTGCCGAATCACCTCGGTGATCCCGCCGTAATCGGGAACCAGCACCGGTGTTCCATAGCTCATGGCCTCGACGGCAACCAAGCCGAAAGGTTCTCGATAGACTGACGGATACACCACACACCGGCTATGTGCGTAAAGCGCATTGCGAACCTCGGGCGAAACAGTGCCGGCATGGTGGACGACTATGCCGAGATAGTCGGCGAGCTCCGCAATTATTTTCTTATACGCTCGGCCTTTAGCCGTGGCACCGCAAATGACCAGTTGCATGGGAATTCGGCGGACGTCGAGGAGTTTGGCTGCGTAAAGCAAAAGATCGATGCCTTTTTCAACCTCCTGGCGTCCGATGTACGAAACGATCGAAATTCCTTTAAGGAGATTCGGAAACGCGGTTTTGAGAATCGAAAGAGGAGGTTTTTCGGTCGACTCCGGGAGATCGACGCCGTTATAGATAACCCGCAACCGCTCCGGATCGAGAGCCATCTCGTCTACAATGCGATTGCGATAATCCTGGCTGATCACTATGGCGGGCCAGGGCGAACCTTGAGTGACCTCGTTCAGCCGCTCGCGATATTCTGCAAACAAACCGGCCCGCCGCGCGTACTTGGCAAAGTCCTCGTCTCCTTGAAAGGTCAATAGGTAGTCAAAGGGATGAGTACCGTTTTTCTTCGCCGCCAGAGCGAGAGGTCCGATCGAGCCGAAGCTCATCATGAGATGGTCGACTTCGTCCAGGGCAAGATATTTGAGCAGCCGCTTGACGAGGAAACGATCTGGATTCGGCGTTTCATAAAGAGACCCGATGAGGTTCACCAGCAGTCTATCGATAAAGCCGGGGAAGTTCTGGGCAAGTCGAACTCGTAATCTGAGCGGAATTAGGTACAGGAGCGAGCCTATGATTCTGTCCAGAAACTCGGACGGTCGTCGAAACTGATAGCGGGTTGCCCGGCAGAGCATCCTTTGCTGGATTCCATCGGCCACGAGGTCCGGGTTGCATTCCAGCATCCAATAAACGGCCACTTTGAAACCCCGTCTATGCAGAGCATTGGCAAGGGTGATGTCGCGTACGGTGGAGCCGAGATAGGAGCCATTGCCGATTGTGACGAAGGCAAACGTAGGCTTGGAATTCATTGGAAAGTCTCCTCCCTGGGAAATTGCCGATTCTTCTATTCAGCCGGTACTTCATGTAAACGCACAGATCATTCCAACATCGCCGCTCCAGCGCGAACGCGACTGGTTCGTTCGATCGTCCGCCAGGCATATCCCTGCCTCGGAACAGGCCGATGGAACGCCGTCAGGGCTTCCGACACCGCTGCACCGGGGTTGTCGCCGCGACGCTAGAGAATTTTCCTCTTTCGTGTAGCGCCCCCACGGGTGTGATAGGTCGGCATTCCTTTGCCGACGCCCTGGATCGGCGAGAGGCTTTGTCGGCAAAGGAATGCCGACCTGCAACCTTCCCAATCCACGCCGCTAGACCGTAATGAAAAACGCGCTAGAACGTGTACGCGGCGCCCACGAAGAACGAATAATTCAAGAGGCTGCCGAACTCGCTGTCGCGAGAGCCCGTGAAACCGTTGGCAATGACGTACAACAGCGTATGGTCGGTGGCTTCGTATTCGAAGATGCCGATCAGGCGGTCGGACTGGTCGTTCAGATTGTGGATCACCCGGAAATTCACGTTGAAATCGTTCCAGATCTCGGTATCCGAATACTGGAGCATCATGTAGTCTTGGCGAAACATGGGGTCGGTGGAGTCGATTTCGCCCCTAAGGAAACATTGATCGATGCGATCCCGCAGGCAGCCGTTTTCGTTATGGAAATATTCCAGGTTGACGGTCGGTCCGGCCTCGAAGGTGTACGAGGCGCCTCCCAGTAATTCGAAGTCGCCGTAATCGCCGTGGGCGCCTTCTCCGTAGAGAAGCAGCGCGTCGGTCACGTTCCAGCCGCCGAAAAAGCCGACCCGGTAGCCGGTGTTTTCGCGGTACGAAGGGATGACGGAAAAGTACTTGCCGTCCCCGGTCCAATCGATCTTGAAGGCATAACCCGGCTGAAAGTCCTGTCCTTGCGCCGAGCCGTCGGCGAATCCCGCTTGGTTGAGACCGAAACCCTGCTGCCGTCCCAACCGGCCTTCATCCGTATTCGCGATGAACGAGACCGACCAGGTGGAATTCGGTATCCACACGGCCCTCGCATAGCCGAGTCCGGGGACTTCCACTCTCGGGTTGTTCCGCCCGTTCTCCTTGTTGAACGGGTTGGACGAAGACAGGAGCACCGACGGCCCCCACTGAAGGTTCTCTCGGCCGTAGGAGACGAACAACTCGTCCATCAGCCGGTAACGCGCGAACCACTCGTTCGTGTAGAACTGCGCCAGGCTGTCTTCTTCGCCCTCCGGGAACCCTTCTTCCCAGCGCTGCCACAGGTAGATGAAGCGTTGTTTGATACCCAGTTCCAACCGGCGGAAGTCCAGGTTGAGATCCACGCGCGGGTTGATCGACGCCTGATAAGTGGATATCTCCAGGATATTATTGGGATTCAGGCGCGAATTCATTTCCGGTTCCTGGAAAATTCCGAAAGCCAGGACGTTGATCCGCGAATAGAAGCCGCTCTTGATCTCGTCGAAAATGCTCACCGGCCCCGTGGATACGATCACGGGTTCGGTGGCCGCAGCCGCCGTTCCCGATATTGCGCACATGACAAAAAACCATAGTCCCCACGTTAGTCCACCGTTTTTTTTCATTTCATAAAGAGATTGAGATTGAATACGTAATCCGGAAGTGGCTCGAACCGAGGCTTGGTGAGGTTGAGATAGGTCACGTCCTCGCTCATCAGTTCGTCGTACATGGTGATCTTGGAAATGAACGGGCGCTCCTTTCCGTCGATAAGCACTTTATTGCCGTATTCCATTTCAGCCAATTTGAATTTCTTTCCCGATACCGTGAAGTACTCCGCTTTCACCCCCACCAGGCGCTTTTTCGAAATCCAGTATTTGATCCGATCGTACGTGGTCTTGTCGTTCTTGCTGGTGAGATCGAAAACATAGCATTCCTCGTCGCCCACCGTGTCGTCGGGCAACTGAGCAGCATTGTAGTCCTCGGCGTAATTGGTCGAGGCGATGTCGCCGTAGGCCGCGTTGCCCATCAGTTTCTGGCGCTGCGAAATGGGGACCGCCTTGCTCAGCCCCGGTTTGTAGAACCACATGTTGTTGTTCGACATGAGCAGCTTGTTGCCCTTGTACTTCGGCGGTGCGAGGCTTATTCCGGAGATGTCGAAGCCGCGCGCCTTGATGTCGTAATTCAAAGAGTCGGTACGGCCATTTTCGATGGACTCTATCACCACTTCCCAGGAAATGCCCAGGAGGTTGCCCCGCGATTGATCCGCCGTCTTCAGTATAGTCTTGACGTCCGGCGAAGCCGACAACGGCGAGGCGGACAGCAATCCGGCCAGGATTAGCAAGCTTCCGAGCAAGAGGGTCGTTCTCATCGTCTTCTCCTTGTACTTTATCTACTCCATCGAAGCGGTCAACTGTCGCTCCTAGGTTCAGGTATGTCCCAGAGCGCCGACGATCTGCATGCGAGCCGCCGTGCGCGCCGGGAGACTGGCTGCGGCCAGGGAAAGAACGATCAGCAGCAGAATACTGTAGAGCATGTAATCGGGCACCAGGTAGACCTCCAAGGGCACCCGGCGGGTGATTTGGGGCGGTATCCAGGTCGGTTTGAAAAATGCGACGCCCGACCAGGTGATCAGCGTGAGGACCATGCCGAGCAGCGATCCAAGAATCCCCAACAACATGCTTTCGGCCGCGAACAATCCGACGATGCCGCGGCGCTTGAACCCTAGTGCCCGCAGCGTGCCGATCTCGCGGGTCCGTTCCATGATCGCCATGCTGACGGTATTGATCACGCTCATGACGACGATGGTGAACACGATCAGGAAGGTGAACAGGAAGATCACGTCGAACATCTGCTTCACCTTGGTGTAAAAGGTGGAAAGCTCGTTCCAGGTCTTGACTTCCAGCTTCAAGCCTTCTGCCGCCAGTTCTCCGGCCAGCTGGGCGCGCACGGTTTCCGTTGTGTCGTCGTTCGTCAGCAGCAAGGTCAGGCGATCCACGCTGCCGGTATCGTAGAGGCTCTGGGCGAACTTGAGCGAAACCGACATGAGCTTGTCCTCCAGCGCTTCGACCGGGCCATCGAAGAGCTGAAACACCTGGGCGTCGAGCGCGTTGATCTGTCCCGACACGGTGGGCGCCATGGCGACGGCGTCGGAGCCCAAGTCCAGATTAAGCTGCTCCGCCAGTCCCCGGCTCAGGCCGATGCCGTGAATGACGTCGTCCTCCAGGGATTTGCCGTCGAACAACTGGATTTTCCCTATCATCCCGCGGGCATGCTCGTTGATGCGGCGCACGGCGGACGGCACTCGGCCGGCGGCGATGAAGATCGTCGACACCTTCCCGTTGCTCAGAAGTCCCGAAATGTGGAGCTGCGGTGCCACCACCACGATTTCCGGATGCCGGGCCAGCACCTGTTGAATGACTCCCATCTCTTCTTCGTCGATGAGATAACGGGTCGGATCGAGTTTGCCTTCCTGGAGAAAGCCGGTCTTGAAAACGCTGAGATGGCCGTTACCCTGCGCGTAGATGTAGGAATCCTTGAGGCTGGTGAAGATGTAGGCGGTGAATCCGCCCAGGGTGTTGACCGCCGCAAAGCCGAGGCCGATCGCCAGAATCGTGAACAGCGACCGGCGCCGATTGCGGAAGAGATTTCTTAAGGCGAGCTTGATCCAGGTCATCATAAGCCCACCGATCGGTCTAGCCGCATGGCCGGCTGCTCCGGCGACCTGTCATCGATGATCTCGCCGTCGCGCATCTGAATCTGACGCTCCACACGTTCCAGCAGGCGCTGGTCGTGCGTGGAGAACACGAAGGTCGTGCCGTTGTTGCTGTTGAGTCGTCGCATGAGCTCGGTAATCCTCAAGGCGTTTTCGGAATCCAGATTGGCCGTGGGCTCGTCGGCGATCACCAGTGCCGGATCGGTAACCAGGGCCCGCGCGATCGCGACGCGCTGCTGCTGTCCGCCGGAAAGCTTGGCGGGACGATGCGCCGCGTGGTCGTCCAGCCCCACTTCGGCCAGACGCTTGCGCGCCGCTCGCCTTGCCTGTGCCGTGGAAACTCCGGAGATCTGCAGCGGAAGCATGACGTTTTCCAGAGCCGAGAGTACCGGTATCAGATTGAAGCTCTGGAAGACGAATCCGATTCCGCGGTTTCGAAGCTCGCTGCGCTGGTCGTCCGACAGCGCGGCCACATCCTGGCCTTCGAAACGCACCGTACCCGAAGAGCATACGTCGAGCAGCCCGATAAGATTGCAGAGGGTGGACTTGCCGGAACCCGACGGACCCCAGACGGCCACGAATTCGCCCCTATGAATAGACAGATTCACTGTCTTGAGAGCCGTTATACGGCTTTCGCCGAGGTGATAAACCTTCCCGACCTGGCGAAGCTCTACCAGCAGCGGCGGACCAATCCTGCTCATTATTCAATCCTTTGTGTGTTGATGGCGTTTAGGCTTGCCCCGCTTCCGTCTCCGCAGTCGCGGCGCCGGCATAGGCAATGACGAACTCTTCCAGGCGTACCGTTCGTACCATAATCGTTCGGCCGCTGTCTCGATGGACGATGTGGATCAGACCGTCCTCGCTTATGGCCTGCGCCTCGTAGGCTTTCGGCGAGCCATTCATGCCGAGACCCAGCAACTTGGCGGCGACCTCCTTGGCGCACCACAGGCGGGTGGCCCATTCGTCGGGGTCGCCGCTCGTGTCACGGAGAAGCGAGCGTTCCGATTCGCCGGCCATGGTCTCCACGAAGCTCGGCTGGCGCGGGCGGATCGGTTCGATATCCACGCCCACGGGTCCCGCATGGGCGATGGCGATGGCGCGATGTTCGCTATGGCTGATGCTGAGCTGCGGCAACCGGTTCGCCTCGGGGACCGGCGCCACCTCGGGCTGGCCCTGGTCGTTGTTGCGAATGATCAGGGCGGCCGGGTGCAGCATTTCTTCCGTCCCGGCTTGCCGCGCCAGCCAGTCGCGCACGGCATCCTTGGCTGCGATGCGCCCCAGCAGCCAATGCTGCAGGCCCGGAGCATGCGAGCGCATGTCGGAAAACGTCTCCATCTCGTCCAGATGAAGGCAGAAGCGAGCGAGGAGCGTACTGTCGAAGCCGGCGATGTCTTCGCCTGAGATCATGCGGCAGCTGGCGGAAGGCGGGAGTGCCGGCAGGTCGAGCGCATGGCTCAGCAAATAGCGGGTCGGCAGGCGGCGAAAATTAAGTAGCCGCTTCTCCCAGCGGAACTTCCAGTCCGTCCAGTCCCCGATCCGCATCCAAACGGCGCCCGCGCCGTCCTGGATCTCGATGTCGGCGGAAAGGAGCTTGCCTTCGTCGCGGGTGATTTCGATTCGCACCGGGCATCGCGTTCCCGGCGTCGGGGTAGGCCGGTATAGCTCGAGCTTGCCGATGCCGACGGGAAAGACGTAGCGCTCTTTTTCCATGGCCCAGATTCCGATCAATTGTCCGACCGCATCGAGCAACGCCGGCTCGGTCAGAAACTGGGGCTTGCGTATGGATCGGAACATGATCTCGGGCGCTTTGACCACCAACTCGCCGGCGGCGCCCCGATCGCCCAGCACGATCTCCCCGACCAGGCATTGATACACGGGTCCGTGGAATAAGTGGCGGCCCCGGTAAATTTCCTCGGCGCTTTTGGGATAGAGACGGGCATTGGCGAACTCCGTGAAGCTGAGCGCGAGATCGAGACGATAGTAGGGCGCGAACAGGACGCGAGCCTGGATCGCCGGAGTCGCTTGGTCTTCGATATGGATGGCGGCGGCGATATGGCAAGTGTTCCGTTCGGCATCCCATTGCTCGAAACGGGCCGAAATCCGGAGACACAGGCGGTCGGTGTCGGCCAGCTCGATCCAGCGCGTCGCCTTCACGTCCTCGAAGCCGATCAGCCCGTAGCCGGGTGCGAGGCAGGCAGCCGTTTCCGCCAGGATCTCCAGGCTTAGGGTCATGGGAACTACCGGCAGACAGGCGAATAGCGGTTTCACCCCGGGCGCATGGACGAAGGCGTGATCCGCGAGATGCAGATCCTCGTCCAGGGTCAACTCGCGCTCCACGGTAATCGACCGGCCGGGCACATGATCGAGAATGCGCCCGATGAAGGGCAAAACGGGCTCGTCGCCGCGTTCCGCATTTTGCATGGTCCAGTCCTGTGCCGCCGATGCCGGGTCGAACGCATCCCTCGGCTCGTCGGTTGTCGCCGTCGATTCGGCTGGGGAAGGTTCTGGAGTTTCGAGCTCCCTCAGTGACTCCACCTCGTATACCCGCCCGATCAAGGGCGGAAGATCGCTTTCCGTTGCGCGGCTCGATAGTTCCTTCATGATCAGACCTTTTCCAAAACGAGACCCGTAATCGTGAGTCCCGGTCCAAAACCCAGGCAGACGACGCGTCTCCCGCGGGGAATCGACTTGTCGTCCAGGATCGTTTTCAGGATATGAGGCACGGTCGCCGAAGACATGTTGCCGTTCTCGCGGAATACCTCCTTGCTGACCTCCACCTGATCTTCCCGCAGACCCAGTTCGTCCTGAATGTGTTCCACGATCTTCGGCCCGCCCGGATGAATGGCAAAGGTCAGCTCATCCTTTTGCGCGTCGAAATCGATCTCTACCCGCCGCAATAACGACTGGACGAAAGACCGGATGTGCTTCTTGAGGACCACGGGCACCATGACCGACAGGGTCATGTGGAATTGATGAGACCCCGGCACCCAGGTCATGTCCTCGGCGGAATCGGGCAGGAGATGTTCGTTGAACGCCAGGACCTTGAGGCCGGGAATTTTTCTCTCACGCGCCACCGGTTCCGGATACATCGAGTAGCGGATGAATCCGTCCGCGAACAAGGTCATGGTAATGATGTTCTCGGCACGGAAGTCCTCGATGTTGTTGTGGATCGACAGCAGTTCGGTGTGGATGATGTCCACCCGCTCTTTGGGCGGAGTCACCAAGCATTGCGAGGACGACAGAAAACCGTGCGCCATCTTGATGGCGGGGAAGGCGCCGTAGCAGCCCATGTGATAGCTGTGTGTGACCGTGGTGTCGAACCATTCCTTCCGTGCGACCATGCGCTCGACCGGGCTCGGCGCCAGGTAACCGGAGCAGGTCACGTGAATGACATCGTCCGGCGCTTTGGCCCCGTCGTCGTACATCTGGTTCAGACATCCGTCGACCACCTTGCCGTAGCTCTCGTGCCGGGCTTTGAGGTCCACGCCCTTCGGATCGTTCTTGTCCTTGAACAACTGCAAGTACTCATACTCGGGCTCCGCCAACGTGAACTCGCCGTCCGAGAAGCGGATATCGGTGAGGCGGGGAAAGAACACCAATTGCCGGCGCTTGATATGGGAAGGCGAGAGCGCGTACTTGTCCAGCTTCTCTTTCACTTCCCTGTGAACCCGGCGGAAGCCTTCCTTGTCGCAGATGTCATTGTTCAGGCAATAAGCCTTGGCGAAACCGAAGGCCGCCAGTTCGAGAGTGATGCGCTGCGGGACGGGTTTCGATACCCTCACCGGGGTGAAGTCCGCCAGTACCGCACTGTGTAGATTTGCCATATCCATATGCTCCGTTTACTCCTTGTCGGGTTCACTTAGGGGATTTGGTCGAGCGGTCGCGAGGCATCACGCCACCGCCGGTGTCAAAACAGTCGAATCGACCGCGCGCCGCGTGGTTTCATCGCGCGCCGAGGAGCGTCCGAGTCCGGCGGCGATCGCCTCGATGCTCGCTGCGATCACGAGTTCAGGCTCCTGCCGGTCGCGGCGTTCCAATACTTCCAGGCAATGCCGAACCCCGGTTTCTACCGGGATCGGGCGGATGTTCCGGGAAGCATAGAGCTTGCGCAGTTCGTCGTTCACCATGCCGGAGTCCCAAGGACCCCAATTGATCGAGACGGTGTGGACGTTCGGCCACTCCACTGTCAGTCGGTCGGCCAGCTTGTTCAATACCTCGTTGGCCGCGCTGTAGTCGCATTGGCCCACGTTGCCGAACCGGCCGGCCACCGAGGAAAAGAGCACCAGGAACTTCAGCTTTGACGGGTCCAGCTTCCGGGCCATGGTCAGTGCCGGAATTACCTTGGTCTCATAAACCGCGTCGAAGGATTCCGGCGTCTTGGCGCGGATCAGCTTATCGTCGATGACGCCTGCGCCGTGGAGCACGCCGTCGATTCGTCCCCAGCGCGCATAGATGTCGTCGATCAATTGTCCGAAAGCAGCGCTATCGCGCACGTCCAAAGCATGGTAATCGACTTCTGAGCCGGATTCCTTGAGTGCGGCCAGGTTGGCGCGGATCTGTCGTTCCTTGAGAACTCGTCTGAGTGCGGCCTCGACCTCGGCCGGTTTGACCTTACCGCTCTCGCGCCTCATCTCTCCGATCAGAAATTGCCGCAAGGCATCCGGATCGGCGATATTTCGGGTGGATGCCGATTCAGGCTCGGGCATCGGACTCCGTCCCACCAGCACCAGCCGCAGGCGCCGATTTCGCGTCAAGCCTTTGGCGATATCGGCGGTGATGCCATACGCTCCGCCCGTGACCAGAACCACGGCGCCGGAGTCCAGCTCCAGTTCCGGCCTGATGGTGCCATGGTCCGGGCGCTGTTGCAGATCGAGCCGCCAGCGTCCCTCCCTGGTGTGGCCTATTTCCAAGGTTTGATCGTCCGGGCGCAATTCCATCAAGACCCGTTCGATCGACTGGCTGGTCCCCAGGCTCGGATCAAGATCGATGCACTTTACCTTTAGATGCGGCCATTCGCGGGCGGCGCACTTGGCAACCCCGAGGGTGCCCGCTCGCTCTGCCTCGAACAGCCGAGACCGTTTCAGGCCGAATTGTCCGTCCAATGCGGTCAGATTGATCAGCCAGCCGCCCCCGGCCCGAACGTTCTCCTTGAAGTCCTGTTCCAGAGCTTTCAAGGTCAGGAACAGTGCCCGCGCCTCCGAGGGCCGATAGTCCTCGCTGCCTTCTGGCGTCTCCGCGCTCAATAGATTGATCAGCCCGCCCAGCGGTTTCCCGCCGGCTTTAAGGAAATCGCGCAAGCCGTCCAAGCCTTTGGGCGAGGACAAATCGACTTCCAAGCGATCACCGTCCAGGGCGCGGGTTTCGCGACCCGGGACAAGCTGCCGCGTGACATAGCCGATGCTGTTCAGCGCGTTACGAAGCGCCTCGCTGAGCTCGGAGGCATGCCCCAGCAACAGCATCATGGATGGCGTGCCCGGATTGATGACCATTCCCCCTTCGAGCGGAGCGGGAGCGGGCTTCACGACGTAACAGGCCACGCAGTCCGGTTGTTTGGCACCAGCGGTAGACTCCACCATCTCAACCGGCGAGATCGATGGTGGAGTCTGCAATTTTTTTGGCGAATCGGCGCCTCCCTGCGCTGGTTTCGGTTCCCGCAGCCGGTCGTACCAGGCGATGATCTCGTTCAAGGTCTTGAGACCCGACAGCTCTTCGAGCACCGTTTCCTCGTCACGTCCTTCCAGCAGGTTATGGTGGTCTTTCAGGGCACTGAAAACTTCGATCCGTTTGATGGAGTCGATGCCGAGATCGGCTTCCATGTGGGCATTGAGATCGAGCATGTCTTCCGGATAACCGGTGCGCTCCGATACCGAGCGGAGCAGATCGGCCTTGAACTGCTCGGTGGGCGCGAGCCCGGTGCCGCCGGCTGCCGGCGCCTTCACCGCCACAAGCGGCGCGGTGTCGCCACCGCCGGTGGGTTTGGCGGATACCGGTCCGCCGCTACGGACGGCGGGCGTCGGAATGACGGACAACGGCCGTTCCCCTGCCGCTTCGGCGGGACCCGCGGTACGAAGCTGAAGCGGCAAAACGGGTGCCGGCGGCACGCCGTTCAGAACCGCTCCGCCGGACGTGGCCGCTGTCGCGACCGGTTGCGCTTGTGCCATCGAGGAGATTTCGGGCGATGCGACCGTCCACTGCTGCGCCGACAACGATGCGCCCGCCAGGTTGGCGTGCAGAAAATCCAGGAAGGAGCACAAGGTTCTTTGTTGCTCGCGCTGCAGATCGATGAGCTGGGCGACGCAGTTCTGGATCAACGAGAATCTCGGATCTGATCCCGCCGGGATTCCCTCTGCTGGCGGCCCCAAAGCCGGCTTCGCGGAGTTGGATGCTTCATGGTTCATCACGGAATACCTCCTTGTGTTGGTTGGAAGATCTTGCACCACGGCCAAGGACGGGCGCGCGCCCGCGGCCTGAGTTGGCGCCATATCGGTGGAAGCCGCCGGGGATTTCAATCCTGTCGGCAACGGCACGACATTCCTGGATGTGTCCGCCGAGTCGTGCCAGGGTACCGCCCGGCCGCCGTTGACCCGCCAAATCAGCGGTCCCGGATTGGCTTTCGCCCGAGCCTGGGTGAACAGCTCCGGCAGCGGACGGTCCGTCAGCCCGCGGTGTCTGAACCAGGTTTCGAAGCGTACCGGAACGCCCAGCGCGAACAGTTGAGTCAGAAGGTGGGAGAGCTGGAGCCAGCCGGGGCGCCCCGGAGCGTCGAGACCCAGAGCGGTGTGCGGCCGATCGGCCAGGATGCGGTCGACGAGTCCGCTCAGCACCAGACCGGGACCGGTCTCCAGAAAAATCCGGGCTCCCGCGTCGTAGAGACGGTTCACCTCCTCCACGAAGCGCACCGGCTCGGCCAGATGGCGGGCCAGCAGTGCCCGGATTTCGGCAGGCTCGTCCGGATAGCGGTCGGCCGTGGTATTGCTGAAGATCGGGAACTCGGGAGAGCGGAAGTCGATCTTGGCCAATTCGGCGGCGAGTACGGCGCTGGCATCGGCCATGGCGGCGCAATGGAACGCGCCTCTGACCGCCAGTTTGGTTACGCGTAGAGAGTTCTTGGCCAATACCGCTGCCGCCTCGTCGATGGCTTCAGCCGGGCCGGCGATGATGGTCTGGTCCGGAGCGTTCAAATTGGCAATGCAGACGGCAAGTCCGTGCTCGGCGATCAGCTTTTCGAGTCGAGCGCCATCCGCGTCCACGGCGGCCATTGCCCCTCGGGAACTTTGTCCCGCGTCGGCGGCGATGCGTCCGCGAACTTCCGAGAGCCGGATCAGGTCGTCGCGATCGAGAGCGCCGGCGGCGCACAAGGCGACGTATTCCCCGTAGCTGTGGCCAGCCGTGAAATCGGGATGGACGCCATAGTTCTTGAGCAGTTCGAACGCCGCCAGCTCGACCGCGCCAAGCGCGGGTTGCGCGATCTGCGTTGCATTCAATGCACTTTGTTGCCGTTCCCGTTTCTCGTCGCTGAACGCCGGCAGCGGATAAATGAATCGGGACAGCGGCTGAGGCAGGCGCTCGGCGAGGAGAGTATCCGCCCGCTCGAAGAAGCCGTGCAGTTCGGGCTGGGTCGCGACCAGATCGCGCAGCATGTTGATCTTCTGCGATCCCTGGCCCGGGAAGACAAAGCATAAGCCACCTGCGGCATCGGACTCCCGATAATAAATGCCTTGAGGATGCCTGATCTCCGCTTTGTCATTATCGCGCAACTCGCGAAGAGCTAAATCGAGCTTTTGCCTGAGATCCCCAACCGACGTGGCGACCATGGCCAGCCGGCAGGCGCGGACGCCCGCGCCGGTTCCCGTTTTGACTTGCTCCGATTGCAGCGAATACGCCAATTGGGCGAGATCGAGATGTTCGGGATATTCGAGTCCCTGTTGCAGGCGTTCCACCGCGTGAACGATGTGAGAACGATTCGGTCCAAAAAAAATGAAGGGTTCGGCGTCACGGGGATTCAGATCGATTGCATCGGTGTCCCGGTAGTCGCCGCCGTATTCTTCCAGTACGGCATGGAAGTTGGTACCTCCGAAACCGAAGGCGCTTACGCCACAGCGTCGCGGATGTCCGTCAGGGTGAGCGAACCAAGGCCGGGTTTCGGTATTGATATAAAAGGGACTGTTTGTGAAATCCACGCGCGAATTGGGCGTTTCGACACCCAAAGTCGGTGGCAGAACGCGATGTTTCAGCGCCAAGGACGCCTTGATCAGCCCGGCAAGACCGGCGCTGACCTTGGTGTGGCCGATCATCGATTTCACCGAGCCGATGGCGCAGGACTGGGGCGCCGGATTGCATTCGCCGAAGGCAGTGTTGATGGATTCGATCTCCGACTTGTCGCCTACGGCGGTACCCGTGCCATGAGCCTCGATCAAACCGACCGTCGACGGATTCACCCCGGCGTCCTCGTAGGCGCGGCACAATGCACGCACCTGGCCTTGCGGATGGGGCGCGGTAAGGCTGCGATTGCGTCCATCGCTGGAAGCGCCGATCCCCTTGATGACGGAGTAGATTCGATCGCCGTCCCGTTCGGCGTCGCTCAGGCGCTTGAGCACCAGTGCCGCGACGCCCTCGCCGATAGCGATGCCGTCCGCACTGTCGTCGAACGGCCGACATCGCCCGCGGGGCGAAAGGGCATGAGTCTGGGCGAACGCCATGAAAGCCACGGCATTATTGGTGCCGTCGATGGAACCCACCAGGGCCACGTCGGCGTCGCCATTTCGCAATTGCTTGATCGCCACGTCCAGCGCTGCGAGCGACGAGGCGCAGGCGGCGTCGACCGCGAAGTTGGTTCCTCCGAGATCCAAGCGGTTAGCCACCCGGCCGGCCACTACATTGCCGAGGAAGCCGGGGAACGAATCCTCGGTCCAGTTGGGAAGCTCGCGCTCGTAAAGAGTTTGCATGATGTGCTTCCGGGTCGCCTCGGGCAGCCCCGGAACCTTGGGCAGATAATGGGCCAGCAAGGTGCGGAAGATATAAATCGTGCCGAGGTCGTTCATTCCCCCGGAAGCAAAGATGGCCGAGGTCCGCTCCTTGGGGAACGGGCGGCGGTCGAGCCCGGCGTCTTCCAGGGCGCGCTTCGCCACGTACAGAGCCAGGAGCTGCATCGGCTCGATGGAGCGCAGAGCGGCCGGGGGAATACCGAACACCGTGGGGTCGAATTGGACGTCGTCGAGGAAACCGCCCCATTTCGAGTAGCTCTTGTCCGGCGTTCCGCGCTTGGGGTCGAAGAAATCGGCCGGACGCCAGCGGTCGTCGCTGACCTCCCGGATGGTGTCCACCCGCCGGAGGATGTTCTGCCAGTACTGGCGCACGTCGCCCGCCTTGGGCAGCAGGCAGGCCATACCGATGATGGCGATATCATCCCGGTTCTGTCGCCGCGTCCAGCGTTTCGCCTCGGGCTCGTGCGCTGCGCCGGCAAGCAGTTCCTGGCTGCCTGTGGCGACCGCAGTGTGAAGCTCGGCGATCGTCAGGGTATTGTTCCTCAGCCGCGCGACTTCGCCCAGCATGTACATGCCCTCGCGCCGTTGCGTCTGGACATTTACCTTGACATACCGGTCGTCCGGGGCTGTTGCCGCGGACTGGCTCTTATGAGCGATACCCTTGGATGCGATGCGCAGTCGGCCGATGTTGAGCAGTTCGAGCACCTTCAGCGTGCGCTCTTCGGATTCCAAAGCCATTTGCAGTTCGCGCCGCGTCCGGTTGAACTCGTCGCAGAATTCCGTCTTGGCGCAACGGGTATAGATTCCGACGCCGGATTGCAGCAAGGCGGTTTCTCGGCAGGCGATCGCCTGGGCTTGAAACTCGTTCACGATCGCGCCGGTGTGGACGATTTCTTCGGTGAAGAGGTATGCCGTGCCCATGACGACCCCGATACTCATGCCGCGGGCGACGAGCGGCGCCGCCAGGACCGAAAGCATCGCAGCCGAAAGCTCGTCGTGGATTCCGCCGGCGAACAGCACCTGAACCGACTCGGGATCCTCCAGCTCGGCCGCAGTCAGGACTTCGATGGCCGATTCCCAGAGGATGAAGCTGGTGCGCGGACCGGTGTGTCCGCCGCATTCGCTGCCCTCGAAAATAAATTTGCGGGCGCCTTCCTTGATGAAGCTGTTAAGCAGCCCCGGCGAAGGTACGTGCAGATAGGTCATTATCGAGAGCGCTTCCAGTTCGCGCGCCTGACTCGGCCTTCCGCCGGCGACGATGGCGAAGGGGGGCTTGATTTCGCGGATGACATCGAGCTGTTCCTGACGCAGTTCCAGCGGCATGAAGCCGAGCAGCCCCACACCCCAGGGGAGATCGCCCATGAGTTTACGGGTGCTGCTCAACAATGTTTGGATTTGCGGTTTGCGCATGACGGACAGGGCGAGAAACGGAAGCCCTCCGGCGTCCGCCACCGCCTTCGCGAACTGGGCGGTATCGCTGACCCGCGTCATCGGACCCTGAACGATAGGAAACCGGGTGCCGTGTTTGCGCGCCAGAGGCGAGTCGGCGGACAAGGCCTGGTGCGAGCGCGCTTGCTCGATCAGCGAATCCATGCTTTCTTTCACAGCGGTGAGGATGCGGCCTACGGTGCCGTAGCGCTTGGCCAAAGGAGCTGCGAACGCGATATCCTGCCCGAGAGGCAGCAACGCGTCTTCGGTTTCTCCGAGGCGCTGTACCAGCAGGTCCCGCCAGGGTTCACCGCGAACCACCCGTTGCTCCAATTCCTGGAGCTTATCGCGGCCGGAGCGTGCGAACAGCCGAAACGGGGCTTCTTCCGGTGCGAGCAGAATCGTTTCGCTGCCGTCCAACTGGCTCCACATGCCGCGCAGATTTGAATGAGCGAGCGGGCTTTCGTCGGTCAGCCACAGTTGTTCGCACAATACGACGCCGTTCGCGCCGGCGAGCGCCGCCGCTGCAGCGCTGCGCAGCCCGATTCCGCCTTGAATCCAGTAGGGAATGTTCAGCCGTCCCTTGAGCTCCTGCAGCAGAATGAAAGTCGAGTGGCGACTAACCGATCCGCCCGCTTCATGGCCTTTGACGATCAGTCCGTCGCAGCCGGCGGCGATGGCGGCCTGGGCCGACGGGAAATCATGGACTTCGACGAAAACCCGGCGGGCGATGGATTTGACTCGCTTCCGCAGAGCAGTCAGTTCGGCCGGTGTCGAACCGGCGAGGACAAGGATGGGAACTTGGTATGGTAGGAGTTCGGAAAGTCGGTTGAGGTCTCGGGCTGCCAATCCGAGTACGTCCCAGCGGACCCCCCACTGCGCCGATTGGCTGGCGGCGGACGCCAGGCTGTCAAGCGCCGACGACAATGCATCTGGCATCTCCCGGTAGCCTAGATCCAAGATCCCGATTCCGTGGGCTCTTACGGCCGCGATGGCAATCTGCGGATCAAGACAGTGTGCCGGCGTGATAGCAATAAGCGTTTCCATCCGTTCACCTCCTATGTGATGGATACTTTCCCTAGCTGGAATTCAGATCCTGAAGCTTAGGCGAGCAGGATTTTCCTGAACCCCAGGCATTGCACGCAAAGATAACTTAGAAGAAGCGAGCTAAATCAGTTGCGTGAATTTATGTAAAAACAAGGGGCTAAAAGCCCAATTGTTTCTCAATCCAGTCATTGCGAGCTGATCATACCCAAATTCTCAAAAAAGCAAAAGTACATTTTGCCGTTGACAAGTGTGCCTTAAATTTGTGATTGTGGACTCCGCTAGAAACGGAGCGCGATTATGGACAATCGAATCTCGATTGAGAAACTCATGGAATATGTCGTTCCTGTGACCGAGTCCGGGTGCTGGATATGGATTGGGTCAATGCAGGAGGACAGTAGGCGCATGAACGCAGAGTGGGAAAACGTGCATCCGGACGAGTACTTCTGGGAAGTCCATTTCGGACACATCCCGACTGGACAGTGCGTTTGCCACAAATGCAACGTTCAATGTTGCGTCAATCCTAGTCACCTGTGTCTCAAGGCCACGGAAGGGGTATCCGGCGAGACAGCTTAATCCATTCGATCCATCACCGACCCGGACACCGCCCGGATCAGCGGCGGCTTGGCTTAATTCTACCTGGCGGCTTTTTGAATGAGCCCCCGTTCGTAATGCTGCTTGATATCTACGTTGTAGCTTCCGTTTTTCAGCATCGTCTTGACTCGATAGGGTTGCCCACAGGGATCCAGGTCGATTTTCGCCAGATCGACGATGCGATGGGGCTGCGGATTTTTTTCCGAATCGAGCAGCATGATGACTTTCGGTTTGAGTTTTTGCCGAGGGTTGACTTCGATGACGAGGGCTACTTCCTCGTTGCTCATTTCGACGAGGCTTCCGGCCGGGTAGATGCCTAGGCATTCGATGAATTTCGATGCTAGTTCGGCATCAAGATGCTTTCCGCTCTCTTTGTAGAGAATCGCGATCGCCTCCATGTGAGTACGCCCCGATTGATACACGCGATCGCTGGTGACGGCGTCGTAGGTATCGGCAACGGCGACGATCCGGGTAAAAGAGGGGATTTCGGCATCGGTGAGGCCGGTGGGATAACCGGTTCCGTCGAGATTTTCGTGATGCTGGTAAGCGACCTCGATGGCACCGGGATAGATGCCGTGGGAGGACATGAGTATTTCTCGGCCGTGCACGGTATGCGCCTTTACCAGAGTCATTTCTTCATCGGAGAGCCGCCCCGGTTTGTTGAGGACCTCCAGGGGGACTCTCATCTTGCCCATGTCGTGCATGAGCCCGGACAAGCCGAGATTCCGTAGCTCGTCGACGGACATGCCCAAGTGGCGGCCGAGCACGATCGAGAAGATACAGACGTTCATGGAGTGTTGGGACGTGTACTCGTCCCGATTCTTGAGCTGGGTCAAAAGCAGCATGGCGTCGGGATTCTTGTAGACGCTGTCCACGCATTCGGAAACGGCCTCTTTTGCAAGCTGAATATCGAGGCCGCGACCGAAGCGGATTTCGTCCATGAATGTCTTGACCAGCTTGCTTGTCTGCTTATGCGTGTTTTCGGCGTTGTCGATCTCTTGTTCGACGGATAGGTGCTTTTCGGGCGGGGCGGCGGTCCACGATATGGACGAGGATTTGGCGGGCTGCTGCGTGTGCTCCGTTTCCGGATATTTTGTTTGGTAGGAATCGATGTAGACGTAATCGCAGACCTTCCGAACGGCTTCGATGTCCGCTTGTGTCGCGAGCATGAATCCTTGAAACAGAAACGGTGAATCCAGCCAAGGACGATCGAGTTCGCATACATACATCCCGATCTTCAGATCGCCGACGGGCACCTTGACCTTACCCAGGGTGGTTATTCCGTGAGAATCAAAAGACTTGTCCATAGGAGGCATTCCAAAAACAATCCGAAAGGCACGATTATTAATCAGGCCCGTAAATACCCTCCTGGTATTTCGGGCCGCCGCCCAGGCCGGTACACGCCCGGCCTGGGCTCACGCGGTTTGTCGCCGCGCCGGGGCATCCTTGCCCCGGATTAACCCGGCCTATATTTATAGGCTGGGTTAATAACAAGTATAGTTGGTGTGATTTTTGAGAATCGTGCTTAAGCCGGTTGGTGCCGATGTCGCTACTTGTTTTGGAGTATTGCGAATGATCTTGAATTTGTTTGGCCGGGCTTGCGGTTATTCAACAAAAAGGGCCTTGGGCGCCTCGCCCAAGGCCCTTTTTTGTTTTTCCGACAAAACCAGATCAACGAAACGCTGAACAACTTTGATGTCGTTCATTCTCTTCGTCCGGACCGAGGAGAATCTTCGACAGGCTCACCACGAATGGAATCAGAGCTTACGGTTCGTCGAAGGGCCTGAAGAGCTTTCCGAACATGGCCGACAGAATTGCGGCATATAGGACTTGGTGTAGCGCGCCGGGCTTTTTCGGCGCTATTGGCTCAGTTTTACCGTTTGCCCGTTAGCCGCGGACTCCAAAGCGGCGACGATGATCCGGCAATTGTCCTTTGCGTCGTCCAGCGAAAGCTGGGGCGCTTTTCCGGTCAGCGCGCATTCGCTGAAATGCTCGATTTCCAGTGTGAAATGGTTGGCCGCGGGCAGACGTTCTTCACACTGCCGCCCGTCTTCGGTCCACCACGAAAGCACCGGGATATCGCCCGGAAGCTGCCAGACGGTATGGCATTTCAAGCCGCCCTTGGTGCCTATGATTTCGTATTCCGAGCGCCGCGCCCGTTCGAAGCTGAAATCGAAATGGGCATGTTTGCCGTCTCCGAAATCGATGATGCCGCTGGTCGTGATATCCGCGCCGCTCTCGACGTATTTCGCCATGGCGGTGACGGCGAGGGGCGGCTCGCCGAAAAACATGCGGGCCGAATGGATCGCATAGCAACCGATGTCCCACATGGCGCCGCCGCCGCGCTCGACACTTTCCGCGAGGCGATACAAGCGTGCCGGCCGCATCATGAACGAGTAGGTGGCGCGGACGGAGCGTATGTCGCCGACGAGGCCGGAGCGGATTAGCTCCCGCACGCGCGCATGCTGCGGGTGGAAGCGGTACATGAAGCCTTCCATCACGGTCACCTTGTGCTGGCGTGCCGCGGCTTCGATTGCTTCGATATCGGCGACGCTCAGCGCCATCGGTTTCTCGCACAGTACGTGCTTGCCGTGCTGAATGGCGCGCAACGCCCATTCGGCGTGTTCGTGGTTGGCGAGAGGCAGGTAAACGGCTTCCACTTGGGCATCGTCGAGCAGCGCGTCGAGCTTGTCATAAGTCCGGACTCCCTGTTGTTGCGGCGCATATTTCGCCAGTGTCTCGGCGGCTGCTCCGGGACGGCGGCTGGCAATGGCGACCAGTTCGGCATTCGAGGCATCGACGATGGCGGGCATCAGGCGTTCGTTAACGCGCGCGGCACCAAGTATGCCCCAACGGAGTTTTCGGTCAGTCATGATTCATCCTTTTTGCGAATTAACGTGCACATCATAGTGTCGCAGGAATCGGTGATCGTCTCCACCGCAAGGGCTTTGACAGCATCGACCGATCCGCCCCGTCCGCCCGACTCTCGCACTTGACACCGGTTCAGCACGAGCGCATGGTTGCTTGAATGGAGAGCACATGGGGAGTGCTTTGAATTTCTTTACTGACGTTGCGCTTTTGTCTTGGCCGGCAAGTCAAAAGAGCAATGCATTGGGTTTTAACACCCCGCAAGGAGTTCATCATGTCACTAAGATCTTTGATTTCCACCGGCACCAAACTCTGGCTCGATTCCATCGATCCCGAACTGGTCGAAAGAGACCGCGCTCTCGGGGCCACCGGCGCGACCTCCAATCCCATCATCATCGCCGACATCCTCAACACGGGCCGCTTCGACGATCATATGCGCGCCTTGCTCGATGAAGGCATGGACAATTCGGCCATCGCCTGGGAGATGACCGATTACCTGGTGCGGAACGCTCAGGAGGTGTTCTTGCCCGTTTGGGAAGAAACCCGCGGCAACGACGGCTACGTCAGTTTCGAACTCGATCCGCTCCTCGAAGACCGCGAGCTGAATCTGCCTCACGCCAAACGCGTCAAGGAGTACATCGAGCTCGGCAAGCACTGGGGCAGCGGGCACGTCAACCGCCTGATCAAGGTTCCCGCAACCCCGGCCGGGCTGGATTCGCTGGAGGAATTGGCCGCTGCCGGAATCAATCTCAACGTCACCCTCATTTTCTCCGAGCGCCAGTACAAGATCGCCCGTGAGGCCGTTTGGCGCGGTGCGCAGCGGCGCTCGAGCCTCACTCATTTCAAGAGTGTGTACAGCATCTTCGTCTCGCGTGTGGACGTATACACGGAAAAGCAGATTCCGGAGCTCAGTCCCGACGCCCAGGGACAGGTCGGCATCGTTAACGTCAAGCGTCTCTGGCAGCTTAATCAGTCCTTCTGGAAGGACAAGAATCTGCCACTCCAGCAGGAAATCGTTTTCGCCAGCACCGGCACCAAGAGACCCGGCGATCCGCCCGACAAATACGTGGAAGCCTTGGCCGGCAGCGACATCCAGACTAATCCGCCCGCCACCAACGACGCTGTCGAGGGGCTCAACAAGCAATACACGCGCAAGGTCGATCAACTGCCGACCCAAGCCGTCCTAGACGAGATCGACGCCAAGGTGGACGTGGCGAAGATGGAGCAGGTCCTGATGGATGAAGGGACGGCAAAGTTCGCCGATCCGCACAAGGCGCTGTTGAAACTCATCGCGGAAAAGCACGAGGCCCTTGCGTCGACGTGATTTAGTTCGCCTATCCGTTCTAACTGCAACCACCTAAGGAGATGCCATGACCATCAAAGTTGGAGATCGCCTGCCCGAGGGCAAGCTGTACGAGTCTACCGAGTTCGACCCGGCTATCGGCTGTCCGATGAAGCCGCAACCGTTGAATGTCGGCGATCTCGTCAAGGGTAAAAAAATCGTGATTTTCGGCCTTCCGGGCGCGTATACGCCGACCTGCTCCGCGCAACATCTGCCCGGTTACGTCACGAACTTCGACAAGCTGAAAGCCAAGGATGTCGACGAAATCTGGTGCATGGCCGTCAACGATGCTTTCGTGATGGCTTCATGGGGCCGGGATCAGAAGGCCGGCGGCAAGGTGCGCATGATGGCCGACGGCAGCGCCGAATACACCCGGAAACTCGGACTCGAACTCGATTTGACCGAAAAAGGCATGGGTGTACGCTGCCAGCGCTTCGCGATGGTCGTCGACGATGGCGTCGTGAAGCATCTGGCCGTCGAGGCGCCTGGCAAATTCGAAGTCTCGAGCGCCGAGGCGATGCTCGCCCACTTATAAGAACGCCGTACTGTCTCCGGAGCCGCGGAAATCGTCACGCTGCGGCTCTTTCGCCGTCTGATGTAGAATGGCCGGCCTGTTTTCTTAACGGCACGGAACAATGCAATCAACCGATCCTTCGCTTACCGACATCCTTGGTGCCGCCGTCACGATCGCCCGTGGCGCAGGGGCCATTCTTCGAGAGGGATTCGAAACCCGTCGCGGCACTGCGGTGCAGTTCAAGACCAGCGATATCGACCCGGTCACCGAATACGACATCCGCAGCGAACAGTTCATCGTCGGCGAACTGCGCAAGCTTTTCTCTTCTCACCAAATTGTCGGCGAAGAGGGCGGAGCTTATCGCGCCGAGGAATCTCGCCCGCCTGCGCGGAATTACCTCTGGCACATCGATCCGCTCGACGGTACCGTGAACTTCGCGCACGGGTTTCCGATGTTCTGCGTATCGATGGGTTTGCTGATCGACGGCGTGCCTTCGCTCGGCGTGGTGTATAACCCCGCCACCGACGAGACATTCGCAGCCGCGCTCGGTTTGGGTGCCACGCGCAACGGTCGGCCGATTCACGTGTCCGCGACGCCGGTGCTGAATCGCGCTCTGGTGATTACCGGTTTCTCCTACGATACCCATACCAGCGACAGCAATATGAAGAATTTCCTCGGCTTTCAGCGCAGCGCGCAAGCCACGCGGCGTATTGGTTCGGCCGCCCTCAACCTGTGCTATACGGCCACGGGACAGCTGGACGGACATTGGGAGATGAAGGTCAAGCCGCACGACATTACGGCCGGCATCGTGCTGGTGCGCGAGGCGGGCGGTACCGTTACCGATTTCGACGGCGGCGACGAGATCTTGAGTACCGGCCGCATCGTTTCCAGCAACGGTCTGATTCATCGCGAGATGCTGGACGTCTTGAAAGCCGCCGACGATCGCGGTTGATGGAGGAGCTTCTCCCGCGATTATACTTTTTCGCCCGCTGTCCCGGTGAAGGACGCGGGTGTCCGCCTACCTTAAATCAATAAGGAGTCATCATGAAAATCGGCATCGCTTCTGATCACGCGGGATTCGCCTACAAGGAAGAGCTGCGTACTTGGCTAAGTTCTCTTGGCCATGAGGTCGTCGACTACGGCTGTTTCAGCGACGAACGAACCGATTATCCCACGTGGATTCGCCCGTGCGCCGTGGCTGTCGCCAACGGCGAAGTCGAGCGCGGCATCGTGCTGGGCGGCAGCGGGAACGGCGAGGCCATCGTTGCCAACCGAGTCAAAGGCTGCCGCTGCGGCTATTGCTTCAACGAGGAAACCGCCTATCTCACCCGGTTGCACAACGATGCCAACTGTATCGCCATGGGCCAGCGGATCATCAGTCTCGAAATGGCAAAGAAGATCGTCGAAACCTTCCTGTCCACCGAATTCGAAGGCGGCCGGCACGTGCCGAGGATCAAGGCGATCGATGAGTGATTCGGGATGCGGCGATGTCCCCGATAAGATGCCGCTAACCGAGAGCCGTAGGATGGGCAAAGGCCAACAGGCCGTGCCCATCTTTTCAGATGTTGGCAAAGGATTGCCGACCTCCGACTTTTTTCCGTCCCATTCGGTGGGTTACGGTGCGCGTCTAGCCATGCGGCCAAATCCGGTTTCTCGCTGGCGCACCTAACCCACCCTACCATCTGCGACAGCTCAGGGCGTAGGATGTGCTGAGGGACGAAGCGCCCTTCGACTAGGCTCAGGACAAGCATCAATCGCGAACCATGCGGTTCATGCCGGACCATCCCTGTCCGGCACCCTCCGGGCGATGCTGCCGTGAAAACCGGCCTCGCCACGCTATGCTTCGTTCAGCACGTCCTATGATCTGTTCGTAGGTCGGCAATCCTTTGCCGACAACGCCGCTAAAGCCACTGTCTGCGATTGGAAGGAGCCGACTAAAACGACCCTTCCGGAACGGGCCAATCAGTCCTTTGTAATTACGGCTTGAGTGCCGAGGCTTCGCGAGCCAAGCGCGTGATTTCAGCCCAATTGCCGCTGGCGACCAAGTCTTTGGGGGTGAGCCAGGAGCCGCCCACGGCGACGACATTGGGAAGCTTGAAGAAATCCGGCGCGTTCTGCACGTTGATCCCGCCGGTCGGACAGAAACGCACGTTCGGAAACGGACCTCTGAACGAGTCGAGCATCTTGATGCCGCCCGCAGCCACGGCCGGGAAAAATTTCATGACGTCGAGGCCGGCTTCCAAGACTTGCATCACTTCGGACATGGTGGCAACGCCCGGGAAAAACGGCAGCTTGCTGTCTACGATCGCCTTCAGCAGGGTGGGCGTCGTGCCCGGCGAAACGCCGAACTGCGCGCCGGCGGAAATCGCGGCATCGAGCTGAGCCGGCGTGGCGATGGTGCCGACGCCGACGATCGCGTCCGGGATTTCTTGCTTGATCACCCGTACGGCGTCCAGGCCGGCGGCGGTACGCAAGGTGATTTCTAATACGCGAATGCCGCCTTCCACCAAGGCGCGGGACAGCGGTACCGCGTCTTCCACGCGGTCCACCACCATCACGGGCATGACACTGGTCGCGGCAATGATCTGGTCAAGGTTCATAACAGGAATCTCTTCGTCGGTTGCAAAAAAGGAGAGCCGTGTCAGTCGTCGAACTGGAAAGTGGCGCCGCCGCGTTCCGCGGTGTCGGCCAGTTGGCGCAAGCCGGTGAACAGCTCCCGTCCGCAGCCGAACTGGTTGCGCGACAGGTCGGCCGTGGCGAGCTCGCGGCTGTTCCATTCGGCGGCCGGGACCTCGGCCTCCAGGCGGCCTTCCACCGCATCGAGCACCAGCATGTCGCCATCGCGCACCTTGGCGAGCGGGCCGCCCATCACGCACTCGGGCGAAATGTGAATCGCGGCTGGAACTTTTCCCGAGGCGCCGGACATGCGGCCGTCCGTAACCAGGGCCACCTTGAATCCGCGCTCCTGGAGGACCGCGAGCGAGGGGGTGAGCTGATGCAGTTCCGGCATGCCGTTAGCGCGCGGCCCCTGGAAACGGACTACGGCGATGAAGTCCCGTTCCAGCTCGCCGCGTTTGAAGGCGGCAATCAAGTCTTCCTGGTCGTCGAATACGATGGCGGGGGCGCGCACCACCCGGTTTTCGGGCGCGACGGCCGAGACCTTAATCACCCCGCGGCCGAGATTGCCGGTAACCAGGCGCAATCCGCCGTCCGAGCTGAACGGTTCGCCGGCTGGCGCCAGCACCGCGGTATCGAGGCTCTTCTCGCTGGCGGGGCGAAAGGCCAGCTGACCGTTGTCGAGCCAGGGCTCTTCCGCCCAGCGGCGCAGACCCAGCCCCAGGACGGTCTGGACGTCTTCATGCAGAAGCCCCGCATCCAGCAGTTCGCGAATCAAAAAGCCCATACCGCCGGCGGCGTGGAAATGGTTGACATCCGCTTTGCCGTTGGGATACACGCGGGCCAGCAGCGGAACGACCGCCGACAGATCGTTGAAGTCGTCCCAGTTGATTTCTATCCCGGCGGCTCGCGCGATGGCGATCAGGTGAATCGTGTGGTTGGTCGAGCCGCCCGTCGCCAGCAGGCCGACGATTCCGTTGACCACGGCGCGTTCGTCCACGACGTCGCACAAGGTCGGGGAGGAATTGTCCTGGGCGAGTCGTACTGCTTGCCGTGTGGCGGCGCGGGTCAACGCTTCGCGAAGTTCGGTGCCCGGGCTCACGAAGGCCGACCCGGGCAATTGCAGGCCCATGATTTCCATCAGCATCTGGTTGCTGTTGGCGGTGCCGTAGAACGTGCAGGTTCCGGCGCTGTGATAGGACGCCATTTCGGATTCGAGCAGGGCTTCGCGGCCGACCTTGCCTTCGGCGAACAGCTGTCTGACTTTGGCTTTTTCGGCGTTCGACACCCCCGAGGCCATTGGACCGGCGGGCACGAAAATGGCGGGCAGATGCCCGAAACGCAGCGCTCCGATCAAAAGGCCCGGAACGATCTTGTCGCAGACGCCGAGGAACAGATTGGCATCGAACACGCGGTGGGCAAGCGCCACGGCGGTAGACATCGCGATCACGTCGCGCGAGAACAAGGAGAGTTCCATGCCGCTTTGGCCCTGAGTCACGCCGTCGCACATCGCCGGGACGCCGCCGGCAACCTGCGCGGTCGCCCCCGCTGCCCGCGCCTCGGCTTTAATCACCGCCGGGTATTGTTCGTACGGCTGATGCGCCGAAAGCATGTCGTTATACGCCGTCACGATGCCGATGTTCGGGACTGTGGCGGCTTTCAACACCAGTTTGTCATTGGTCGGCATCGCGGCGTAGGCATGCGCCACGTTGGTGCAGGCGATGCGATTGCGCTCGACGCCTTTCTGACGGGCGCGTTTCATGCGCTCCAGATAGGCCTGACGCTTGGTTTGGCTGCGGGCGCGAATGCGCTCGGTGACGGCGAGCAATGTGGGATGTAGGGACATATGTTTCCGGCTGAAGTGGCGTCTTGTTCGGGTTGCGTCGGCGATGGGCAAGAGCATGCCCTGCAACGGGGCGCAGGCGCCACATTTAATCCAAGCCGCAAAAGCGTGTCAAGAAACGCGGCCGTTCGGCCCAGGGGCGGCTGGACAGTGGGAGGGGCGGCGAGTAGTATTGCGAGGTTTTTTCATCCGGGTTTTCCGGGTCTGCCTTTATACAACATGAGCTCGGCCGAGCCATAATCGGCACGATCTTTAACAAGAGGTTTCTGCGGTGAGTCAGCTCCCATTTCCCCAATCGTTCAACCTGGTTTTTTTTGGCGGTGCCGGTGATCTGGTCACGCGCAAATTATTGCCGGCGATGTACCAGTGCCATAAGACCGGCCGGCTGGTGGAGTCGGGCCGCATCCTCTGTCTCGATCTGCTGGACCTGACGCAAGAGGCTTTCCTCGCCATGGTGGATGACAAGGTCAGGCAATTCGTGCCCAAGGCCGACTGGGACGATGCGGTGTGGGCGACGTTTCTCTCGCGCCTGACCTACCTGAAACTCGATGCCACCCAGCAGGAGCAATACGTGGCATTAAAAACCTTGCTGAAGCAGTCCCCTGCCGAGGTAACCGTATTCTATCTGTCCACCGCACCGTTCCTGTTTGCGACGATTTGCAGCAATCTCACCCGGCAAGGGCTTAATGGTCCGAATAGCCGCGTCGTGCTGGAGAAGCCGCTGGGGCACGATCTGGCATCGAGCAATGCGATCACCGCGGATGTGGATCGGTTCTTCTACGAAAAACAAGTCTATCGAATCGATCATTACCTGGGTAAAGAGTCGGTACAGAACCTGATGGCGCTGCGCTTCGGCAACTCGTTGTTCGAACCGCTGTGGCGCCGGATGTGGATCAGCAACGTTCAGATCACGATTGCCGAAGACGTCGGGATCGGCAGCCGCGGAGGGTTCTACGACAAAACCGGCGCATTGCGCGACATGGTGCAAAACCATTTGCTGCAACTGTTGTGTTTTGTCGCCATGGAGCCGCCGGCCAGCCTCGATTCCGACGCGATCCGCAACGAAAAACTCAAGGTGCTCGAGTGTCTGGTGCCGTTCACTCGGGAAGATGTCTTGACCAAGACCGTGCGCGGGCAATACCGCGCGGGCGTTTCGGGCGGCCGTCAGGTGAAGGGATATTTGGAAGAGGACAATATCCCGGCCGGCAGCAAGACGGAAACCTTCGTGGCCATCAAGGCGGAGATCGCCAATTGGCGTTGGGCAGGGGTGCCGTTTTATCTGTTCACCGGCAAACGCTTGCCGACTCGGTTGGCTGAAATCGTTGTCCATTTCCATGATGTGCCGCATCATATCTTCCCTCTGCCGAGCAGCGGTTCGCGCGCGCCGTCCAAGCTGGTCATCCGCCTGCAGCCGGACGAATACATTCGTTTGTACCTCAACGCCAAGGCGCCAGGCGATTCTATGGAGCTTCAGCCGGTGTCGCTCGATCTCGACTTCTCGGGAAAATTCAAGGGCCGCCGGGCCGAGGCTTACGAACGCCTGCTGCTCGATACCATCCGTGGCAACCAGGCGCTGTTCGTGCGCCAGGACGAGCTGGAGCTGGCCTGGCGCTGGGTCGAGCCGATTCTGAACACGTGGGCCGCCGATCCGAGCGGTCCGAAACCCTATGCGGCAGGAACCTGGGGGCCGTCCGCATCTTCCGAGCTGCTGTCGCGCGACGGTTTTGGCTGGCATGACGAGGGTTAAGACATGGTAGACATTCGATGGTTTGACGATAACGCAAGCCTCGCGCCGGCGCTCGCCGCCGCGGTGGCTGCCGACTTGCGCGCGGTGCTGCAGACCGAGCCTCAGGCCGCGTTGGCCGTATCGGGCGGCCGGTCGCCGGTGCCCGTGTTCGAAGCTTTGCGCGACGAAGACTTGGACTGGGCACGCGTGGTCGTCACGCTAGTGGACGAGCGATGGGTGCCTGAAACCGATCCGGCCAGCAATGCCGCCCTGGTCAAGACTCATCTGCTGCAAGGTCGCGCGGCGGCGGCTCGTTTCGTGCCGCTCTATACCGGCAATGCGTCCGCCGAAGACGCCGAGGCGATCTTGGCGGCCACTTTCGAAAGCCTGCCCCTGCCATTCGCGGCGCTGATTCTCGGCATGGGAGACGACGGTCACACCGCCTCGCTATTCCCAGCCAGTCCCAATTTAGACGCCGGTTTGGCTCTGGGAGGTTCGGTCGCGGATACGCCGCCCTGTCTCGCTCAAGTGGGCGCAGTCGCGCCAACCGAACGCATGAGTATGACCTTGCCTTGGATTTTGCACGCCCGACGAGTCTATCTACAGTTCGGCGGCGCCAATAAGGCGGAGGTGTTCACTGCCGCGCTGGCTGAGCCGAACGGTCAATACCCCGTGAGCTTCGTGCTCACGCAAACGCAGACGCCCGTGGTGGTGTTCGCTGCAAGAAGCTGAGTCAAAAAACTACGGCGCATCGGCCGATCGTGCGGCGCGTCGTCTTTTAACGTGCACGAAGGTCATTGAAGGCTCGTTTCTACGGGGGATTCAAGCCCGAGGACGGAAAGGTCGACATATCTCTGAGGGGCGGATTAAAGCTCGAGGACGGAAATTCTCTCAGCGGCGGATTGAAACCGCTCGGCTGCGAGATCACGGTTACGGGCGATTCGGTCACGATTCTGACGACGGTGCCGGATTCTCCGCCGATCTGCAAGGGCACTCGGGCGACGGAATCGGGCGTTCCGGTCAGCGACAATAAGATCAAATCACCCGAGCTTACCTGTGCCTGCCCCCGGATTTCTCCTTCCGGAAATGCGGCCGAGCTGACATTCACGAAGATGTTGCCGTCTCTCATGGCCGCAGCCAAATCCGGAAGCGTGGCTATGTTTCTTCCGATCGTGGAAACGCAATCTACCCCTTGAATGATATTGGCTCCGGTTATGGTCGATTGTACTTGCAGTGTGCCGTCCCAGCTGCCCTGAATCGCATTCAGAAGCGGAACGATTGCGGGCCCGGGCGCGCCTACTGGACCGCAATGCAGCTGGATTCCGGTGACGTTTACCCCATTGGTGAGAGCCAAGACGAACGACATCACGGTTTCGTCCGGATTGAATTCGAAACCCGCTTGGCCCGACATCGAGGTGGTCACTGGTGCGGGTATTTCCTCGGAACCGCTGAGAACAGCGTCGAACCGAAGGGGCAAGGTGTTTCCGTTGCTTCCATGAGCCATGCCCGCGGCAATAATCGAACAGAGCAGTATCGGTACAGTGCGGCGGTTCACGTCTGATCTCCTTAGTCGTATCTATCCACCGGAAACATCGAGCGAACGCGAATCTCCCACGTTACCAGCGACGTCGATGACTTTTCCCGGCAATCCAAGTGCACTGTCGGTTTTCTCTAGGATAAGGCTTTAACCTGAGACAAATACTTTTCCGGAGATGTTCCGAATGATGTCGGGGCGGGTCGCCCCAATCGAACGTTTGTAGTGTTGATCGTCGAAGGCTCGGAAGTGTAAACAGTCGTACCCGATGCGCTATAGTTGCTCCTTCGAATGTTTTCGCAGAATGGCCTTAAGAAGATGGAGACAAGGGCTGCCAGACGTGTCCGCTTATACGGGACGTTGCGGTTTCGCCGGACTCGTCAGGCCCGATACACGCTACCGGAGGGTTTAATGAAGAAATGCTTGTCCTTCGTTGTTCTGTGCTTTGTCGTCGCTTTCGGTTCCGCGAGTAAAGCCGAGGTATATAAGGTAACGGGTCCCGACGGAAAAGTGACGTACACCGATAGTCGTGCGGAAGGCGGCAACAGTGCCAAAGTCGAACTCGTCGAGATCGACTCTTACTCGGGCTCGCCCGAAGTTTCATCGGTTGAAGACGCCGCGGTATCCCAGAAAGTGACGATTTTTACCACCGAATGGTGCGGCGTGTGCCGGAAGGCGAAATCGTATATGGCAAGCCACGGTATTGCCTACGATGAATTCGATATCGAGAAATCTCGGTCCGCCAAGACTCGATTCGATCAGCTCGGTGGCAGGGCCGTTCCGGTCATCCTGGTCGGAAATGAAAAAATGACCGGATTTTCCCCGACGAAGCTTGAGACCATGCTGAAGGACGCTGGCATTTGATTTTCGAATCCGCCGTAGTATCCGATCGTGTAGAGATGCCGCAGGGACATCTACCGGGGAGAAGGTCGGCGTTTACGGAATCCAAGAGTTCATTTGACTTATGCAAGGGATGAGAAGATATGCAGCCGGAGAAGCAGAGAGTTTCGATTGTTCGATGGGCCCGGTGGGCCATGGTCATTGCTGTCGCGTTGGTCGTATTGATCGTGGCCGCCTTGTTTATCGTGGGCAGAAAACCGCCTACCGAAGAGGTTATCCCGCCGGTTCCGCCGGCGCCTCAGGAGCCCGGTAGAGCACCGATTCCGGAGCCGCAAGTAGAGGTTCCGGCTGCGGTCGAAATTTCCATCGCGGGACAGGGCGGGCCTGGTTGCGAAGCCGAGAAGAATGCACACGAAGTGATCGTCAAGGAAATGGGCGGGAAGGATATTTTCGACGCTTACGAAAAAGGCGTGTTGCTGACCGACGAGGAAGGCGTGACGAATAAGTATTACTTGGATGTCGATGGCGTGCCGGAAGACAAGAAGTCCCAACTGCCGGTCCTGTTCGCAACGGGAAACCATCTGAAAGTGCGATATGTGATTTGCGGGAGCGGAGGACTTCGGTTTCTGACGTCCGTACAGGCGCAGCCGAACGGTTGATGGAAGAAGGCTTGTTTCAGTTTGCGCTAACGGCTTTTCTGACTTTGGCCGTGGTCGTTGATCCGCCCGGCGCGGCACCGATGTTTATCGCTTTGACCCGCGGACTGGGAAAAAGCGAGCGGCGCAAGACCTTGAGCCGCGCTTTGCTCATCGCTTTCGGCGTAACGGTTTTTTTTCTGCTGGCCGGCAAATATCTGCTCGCGCATCTCGGGGTTACCGTGCACGCGTTCGCGATCAGCGGAGGCATTCTCCTTTTCGTGACCGCAATGCCCATGCTGTTCGGGCAGCGTGCCGGCCTTCAGGCGCCTAAAGTCGAGGAAAAGCGCACGGCAGGCGAAGACATCGCGATTTTCCCGCTCGCAATACCCTTGCTTTCCGGGCCCGGCACCATTACCGCCGTTCTGCTGCTAGCCAATAGAGCCGGTACGGATACCCGTCGCATGAGCGTGCTTGCCGGCGTCATCGCCGCAATTTATCTGATCACGTGGTTGCTGTTGTACGTCAGCGAAATCGTTACGGGATACCTCGGCGAAAGCAAGGTGCATATCATTACCCGCGTCCTTGGCATCGTGCTTGCGGCGCTTGCGGCGCAATTCGTTCTCAACGGCATCGCGGGTTTTTACCATTCTTTGATCCATCCTTTAAATCAACTGCAATAAAACCATGAAAGTACTGATAGTCGGCGGCGGCGGACGTGAGCACGCTTTAGCCTGGAAAGCAGCGCAGTCTCCCAAAGTGGAGACGGTTTTCGTCGCACCCGGCAATGCCGGAACGCTTGCCGAGCCGAAAGTGGAGAATCGTCCGATTGCGGCCGAGGATATTCCGGGCTTGTTGGCATTCGCTAAGGAGCGGGCCATCGATCTTACGATCGTCGGTCCCGAAGCTCCGTTGGTGGCCGGCATCGTGGACGAATTCCGCGCGGCGGGGCTCAAGTGCTTCGGCCCCACTCGGCTTGCCGCGCAGCTTGAGGGCTCCAAGGCATTCTGTAAGGATTTTCTGGCTCGCCACGGTATTCCGACCGCCGAATACCAAACGTTTACGGCGGTCGACGAGGCGGTCGCCTATATCCGGCGAAAAGGTGCGCCGATCGTGATCAAGGCGGACGGATTGGCCGCCGGCAAGGGTGTGGTCATCGCTCAGTCGGAACAGGAGGCGGTAGATGCCGTAACCGACATGTTGTCGGGCAATGCCTTGGGTTCTGCGGGCCATAGAGTCGTGGTCGAGGAATTCCTGAGGGGCGAGGAAGCCAGCTTCATCGTCATGGCCAACGGGCTGGACGTCCTGCCCATGGCGACGTCCCAGGATCACAAGGCGCGGGACGACGGAGACAAAGGCCCCAATACCGGCGGTATGGGCGCTTATTCGCCGGCCCCGGTGGTGACGCCGGAAATCCATGATCGCATCATGAAGGAAGTGATCGAGCCCACGCTGCGCGGAATGGCGGCGGACGGCATCCCTTACTCCGGCTTTCTTTATGCCGGGGTGATGATCACGCCGGACGGCACGCCCAAGGTGCTCGAGTTCAACTGCCGTTTCGGCGACCCCGAAACCCAGCCAATCATGATGCGGCTCAAGAGCGATCTGGTCGATCTGTGTCTTGGCGCAGTGGAAGGGCGCTTGAGCCGGGTTAGCGCCGAATGGGACGAGCGCGCGGCACTGGGTGTGGTATTGGCGGCGGGCGGATACCCCTTCGATTACGACAAAGGCGACGAAATCGAGGGCTTGCCGGAAAGGGAGGGGGCCGATACCAAAGTCTTTCATGCCGGTACGGCGCGGTCGGACGGCAAGATCGTTACGGCCGGAGGACGAGTGCTCTGTGTGTGCGCCTTGGGCGAATCCGTTTTGGAAGCTCAGCGGAAAGCGTATGAAAAGGTGCGAGAAATCCGCTGGGAAAACATGTATTACCGCACCGACATCGGCTACCGGGCTATAGGCCGCTGACCGGGTTGAAGATGGGCGATCAGCGCGGCGCGGTTATTAGCGGCAGGTTCACGACCTGCGGATAACCGTCGAGTTCGAGCCCGATGCGCAGGATTTTGGCGCTTCGGGCTTCTTCTTTTCCGGGAAAAAACAGATAGCCGTAAGCCAGTTCCCCTGGTTGCAATCGCTGGTTGCGCAGCGATTTTCCGATCAAATCCCGGCGTATGCGGTCTTCCAGATCTTGCGAGTCTTGTCCTCCGCCGACGATTGCTCCGACACCGGCGCCCGCGGCGGCGTGTTCGGGCAGATTGTTGCTGAGTCCGTCGCCAAACCCGCCGTACAGGATCATCCCGATAGCGAACGAGGTCAGCGCACCGGCACCCGCGCCCCATGCGGCGCCTCGCGCCGCATTGCCCATCAGGGTGCCGAACTGCATGGCACTCGCCACGCGGTTATGGGCTTGCTCGCCGGTCAGCAGCGGCCACGCCTGAGCGTCCTGATCGATCAGAAACGTTTGCTGCGGGTTGACCCTGACGACGCTCGCGCTTTGATTATCGATGAGGAGACGTACCGGGAGTAGTCCGGCTTTGCGTATGTCGAATCCGAACGCTTGCTCGGCCTGTTCGGGATCAGCGTAAGCTTCTGCCGCCACGCGAGCACCCTCCACGTCCACGTGATCGCTGTTCGACGAGGGCAGCGGCACGGGAGGAATGCGGTTCTCATAGGTCATACAGGAAACCAGCAGGGCGCACATCAATAAAAGCGCGCGTCGGCCGGTCGGGAAGAAAATCGGTAGTGTCGGAGATTGTTTCATTTTCTGAGAGGCCGGACCGGAGCAATCCGCGCGCTGCGGGACGATGACTTCAATTATAATCCATCGTTTTGAAGCGCCTGCGAATCGACTCACTCAAGAGGGATATACGTTACTCATGTTTCAAGAGAACGACGTTTCCGAAAGGGCTTTATCGCCCGCTCAACAGGATGTGCAACGGCTCTTCCAGTTTGTGGCGGCCCAGGTAATCGGACAGGATACTCTGATCGAGCGGATGCTGATCGCGCTGCTCGCGGACGGGCACATTCTCGTGGAAGGGGCGCCCGGCCTCGCCAAGACTCGGGCGATCAACGTGCTGAGCCGGGCCGTTGAGGGTGATTTTCACCGTATTCAATTTACCCCGGACTTGCTGCCAGCGGATCTCACCGGCACCGAAATATATCGTCCCCAGGACGGTTCCTTCCATTTCCAGCCGGGACCGTTGTTCCACAACCTGGTGCTGGCGGACGAGATTAACCGTTCGCCGGCCAAGGTGCAGTCATCCCTGCTCGAAGCGATGGCGGAACGCCAGATTACCGTCGGCCGCGTGACCTATAAGCTGCCGGAGCTGTTTATGGTGATGGCGACGCAAAATCCCATCGAACAGGAAGGAACGTATCCGCTGCCCGAGGCGCAGTTGGACCGTTTCATGCTGTATATCCGGATCGGTTATCCAGAAGCCCAGTACGAGCGCGCGATTCTGCGGCTGGTGCGGGAAGAATCCCGGCGCGGACGCGCCGCCGCGGAGGCGGAGTTCAAATCTGTAAGCCAAGAGACCTTGTTTACGGCGCGGCAAGAAGTGCTCGATCTCTATATGGCCGATACCCTGGAGGAATATCTGCTGCAACTGGTGCTGAGTACCCGCAACCCCGGAGCTTACGGCAAGGAACTCGAACGCTGGCTGCAATACGGCGCGAGTCCCCGCGCCAGCATAGCCTTGGACCGGTGCGCCCGTGCCCGAGCCTGGCTGTACGGACGCGATTACGTGACGCCCGAGGACATTCAATCCATTGCTCCGGACGTGCTGCGCCATCGCTTGATCTTGAGCTATGAGGCGGAAGCGGAAGGCGTGTCGTCGGACCGCGTTGTCCAGGAGCTGCTTCGCCGGGTAGCCGTGCCTTAACCGAGCCGCTTGCGCCGATGTGCTAAAGTTCAATAAGCACATCAGGCCCTTTTCGTCGGCGAAGTGGTGCGAAATCATCGGCGCTACTCGCTCGCTGGCGGCTTTAGAAAACGAGATTACAGAGATATAGCCCGATACATGCAGCCATTCCAAGCGGAATTTATCGAATACGCACTCCAATGCGGCGTCTTGCGCTTCGGCGATTTCACCCTGAAGTCCGGTCGGCACAGTCCGTATTTCTTCAATACCGGGTTCTTCGACACCGGAGCCCGTCTGGCAAAGCTCGGCGAGTTCTATGCTAAGACCATGTTGCACGAGGGCATCAAAGCCGATGTCTTGTACGGCCCGGCTTATAAAGGTATCCCCCTGGTTTGCGCCGCGGCCATGGCCCTGGCCCGGGAAACCGGGGAGGAAGTCCCGTTCGCCTTCAATCGCAAGGAGGCTAAGGATCACGGCGAGGGCGGTTCGCTCGTGGGAGCGCCGCTTACAGGTTCGGTGCTGATCGTCGACGACGTGATTACGGCTGGTACCTCGGTTAGGGAGTCGGTGGACATCATCCGGGCTGCCGGGGCGGTACCAAGCGGCGTTCTGATCACCCTGGATCGGCAGGAAAAGGGACGGGGCGAGCTTTCCGCGGTGCAGGAAGTCGCCAATCAGTTTCAGTTGCCGGTTTATTCCATCGTCACGCTGCGCAATATTCTCGAATTTCTTCAGAAGGCCAATCGTCGCACGGACGTTGAAGCGATTCGGGAATACCAGTCCCGATTCGGCGTGTTATGACACCTCTAACCGGTTTTCGCGTTGCCTGGATCACGTTTGCCGTCGCCGTTTATGGGGCGGGCAGCGATGCCGCGACTTACCGGTGGGTCGACGAAAAAGGCGCCGTGCATTACTCCGACCGGGTTCCGCCCGAGGAGGCCAAGCACCGCCGCTCCAAGCTCGATGCCCAAGGGCATGAGGTGGAAGTGCTCGAGGGGGCCAAGTCGCCGGAGCAAATCGAGGGCGAAAACCAGCTCAAACAGTTGCGTCTCGACCAGGAGCGGATTTTGGCCGGGCAACGCGATCGGGACTTGGCGCTGCTCAGAACCTACCGCAGCGAGGAAGAGATCAACCTGGCCTTGCAAGGAAAATTGAACATGCTGGATTCCTTGATCAAGGTGACCGAAGCCAATAAACAGCGCCAACAGGCGTTATTGGACGGACAGGAAAAGCGCGCCGCAGATCTGGAGAAAAAAGGGCAGGCGATTCCAAAAAGTCTACGCGACACAATGGAAGCGGCACGACGACAGATCGCCGGTCACGAGGCGAAAATAAAGCGCATCGAAGCCGAAAAAGCCTTAATTTCGGATAGCTTTGCCAAGGACATCGCCCGCTTCAAAGCGATCAACGACCCGAAGCGCGGCTTGAGATGGCATCAAACCTGGATCGAGTCGCCGAATAGCGCGGATAAGTCCGATACCGGGAATATCATCGTCAGCGCTGTTTCCTGCTCAGCGGGAGCGATGTGCGACAAGGCGTGGAGCCTTGCGCGAGCTTACCTGCTCGAACATACCGATGCGCCGTTATCCATCGATAACGACAAAATCCTGCAAACGGCGGCTCCCCGTGACGAGCGGGAGTTCACTACAACCGTTACCCGCATCACCCGCAAAACCGAGAGCGTCATTTTTCTCGACATACGGTGCCGGCCGTCGACAGTCGGCGAAACGCTTTGCGCAAGCCCCGAAGTTCGCCAGATCCGTGCCGGTTTCAAGCCTTACGTAGAGGCCGGTTTGGCCGGTCCTGGGTGAGTTTCGTGAGCGGGCACCTCGAAAAACTTCGAGGTGCTCGTACGGGGCAGAGATGCCCCGTCGTTTTCGGCCGCGTAAGCGGCTGAAAACGTAAGCCAAGCCGAAACCGCGTTTGGGCTTGGCGAAGAGAAAAACCGCCGGGAAGGCGGTTTTTCGAGGTTTCAAGCGCCGGTTCCGTTAGCGACGCATCAGGAGCGTGCCGATCCCCTGATCGGTGAAAAGCTCCAACAGCACGGCGTGGTCGATCCGTCCGTCGATGATGTGAACGCTGGCGACGCCGCCTTTGAGAGCGTCCGTGGCGCAGCGCACCTTCGGGATCATGCCGGAGGTAATGGTGCCGTCCGAGATCAAATCATCCACTTCGGACAGGGATAGCCCGGTCAATAGACTTCCTTCCTTGTCCAGAATGCCCTTGGTGTTGGTTAAAAGTATCAGCTTTTCGGCTTTCAAGACCTCCGCCATTTTGCCCGCCACCAAGTCGGCATTGATGTTGTAGGAAAAACCGTCGGTACCGACGCCGATCGGTGCGATGACCGGGATGAAATCCCCCTGTACCAGCATGTCCACCACGGACGAGTCGATGCTCTCGACCTCGCCGACATGGCCCAGATCGATGATCTCGGGTTCCTCGGTTTCCGGAGAGCGCTGCTTGACCACGATCTTGCGGGCACGCACCAGGTCGCCGTCCTTGCCGCTCAGTCCGACCGCCGAGCCGCCATGCCGGTTGATCAAATTGACGATTTCCTTGTTGACCAGGCCGCCGAGCACCATTTCGACCACGTCCATGGTTTCGGCATCGGTCACCCGCATGCCTTGCACGAATTCGCTGGTCTTGCCCAAACGTTGCAGCAGATTGCCGATTTGGGGGCCGCCGCCGTGGACGACGACCGGATTGATGCCGACGAGCTTCAGCAACACGATGTCCCGGGCGAAGCTGTTCTTGAGCCGTTCCTCGGTCATGGCATTGCCGCCGTACTTGACGACTACGGTCTTGCCTTTGAAGCGCCGGATGTAAGGCAGCGCTTCGATCAGGACGTGCGCGATGTGGGTTGCGGAGTTGATTTCGATGGACTCTTGCTTTTTCACGGATGACTCCAGGAGAGTGGGGCGGAAGCACGCTGTTCCGCCGGATGTCTGAATCCTATTGATGCCCCGTATGTCCGAAGCCCCCAGCGCCTCTTCGGCTGGTTTCGAAGTCATCGACCCGTTCGAATTCCACCTGCACTACCGGCACGAACACCATCTGCGCAACACGGTCGCCGATCTGGATTTCGAATGATTCGGTTCCGCGGTTCCAGCAGGAGACGAAAACCTGGCCTTGATAGTCAGAATCGATCAGCCCGACCAGATTGCCGAGCACGATGCCGTGTTTGTGACCGAGTCCCGAGCGTGGCAACAGTACGGCGGCGAGATTGGGGTCTTCGATGTGGATGGCGAGCCCCGTCGGAATCAGTTTGGATTCGCCCGGTTCGAGCCGTAGCGGTTCGTCGAGGCAGGCCCTAAGATCCAGCCCGGCCGCGCCGGAGGTGGCGTAATGGGGCAGGGGAATCTCGCTCCCGAGGCGCTTATCTAGGATTTTTAGCTGAATTTTGCGCATGATAACGTTCGGCAATGAGTCGTATGAGTTGTTCGGCAATGGTTTTCTTGGGGGCCAGCGGCAAATAGGTATGGCCGCCGTTCCAGCAGACGAAGAGCGCGTTGTCGTCGTTTTCGAATCCTCCTTTGTCGCGCGCGACCCAGTTGGCGGCCACCATGTCCAGCGACTTGGCGGCGAGCTTCTGCCGGGCGTAATCTTCGAGTTTATCGGTCTCGGCGGCGAAGCCCACGGTGAACGGGCGTTTCGCCGAGGCGCTGACGGCGCTCAGTATGTCCTGGGTCTTACGCAGTGTCAGAACCATTTCCGACTGGTTTTTCTTGATTTTTTGGTTCGCTGTGGTTTCCGGGGAATAGTCAGCCACCGCCGCGGCGCCGATATAGATATTGGCGGACGGGACCTTGTCCATGATGCAGCGGTACATGTCCGCGGCGCTCTCGATCCATGACACCGCGTGTACGTTTGGAGGCATCAGTGCCGTGGGGCCGGTCACCAGACTGACCTTCGCGCCAGCCCGCCCGGCGGCCTCCGCAAGCGCGTAGCCCATCTTGCCCGAGCTTCGGTTGCTGATGTAACGCACCGGATCAATCGGTTCGCGGGTAGGGCCAGCGCTGATCAGGACCGACAGTCCGGCCAGAACCCCGCCTCCGAAGAAGCTTTCCAACTCCTCCAAAATCCGTTGCGGTTCTAAGAGCCGGCCCATGCCGACCTCGCCGCAGGCCTGATCGCCTTCCGCCGGCCCGAGTATTCGAACGCCCCGGTCGGACAGGCGGCGGACGTTCTCTTGGGTCGCCGGGTTGTCCCACATGGCCTGGTTCATGGCGGGGGCAACGGCGATCGGGGCGCGGGTCGCGAGACACACGGTCGACAAAAGATCGTCACCGAGTCCGATCCGGAGCTTGGCAATGAAATCGGCCGTGGCCGGCGCGATCAGCACCAGATCGGCCCACCGGGCCAGGCTGATATGCCCCATGGCCGATTCCTCGCCGGTGTCGAGCAACTCGGTATGCACCGGATTGCCAGAAAGCGCCTGAAACGTCAGCGGAGAGACAAAAGCCGTCGCTGCATGGGTCATGACTACCCGTACCGAGGCGCCGACATTACGCAAAAGTCTGGTCAGATCGGCAGCTTTGTAGGCGGCGATACCGCCCGTAACACCCAAAACGATGTTTTTACCGGTGAGATAGGTCAATGTTGGCTGGTTTCGATAAGAGGTTGAGCCGCCGCATTATGGCAAGTTTGCGTTACGGCTTCTATGCTTTGCTTCGATTCGGTTTGAAACACTTTATTGGACGGGGGGAGCTATGCCCATCACGGATTGGCCCGACGACGAAAGACCGCGGGAAAAGCTGCTTCAAAAAGGACCGCTGGCTTTGTCGGACGCGGAGCTGTTGGCGATTTTCCTGCGCACGGGGGTCAAAGGCAAGACTGCGGTGGATCTGTCTCGCGAACTGCTCAACGAGTTCGGCTCGCTGAGGGCATTGCTGGAAAGCGACTTCGAACGGTTCAGCCGCAGCCGCGGGCTCGGGACGGCCAAATATGCCTTGCTTCAGGCCGTGCTCGAAATGGCCCGAAGACATCTCAAGGAGACGCTCCGGCGCGGAAGCGCGCTAACCAGTCCCGACCTGACCCGCCGCTATCTCGCCGCGCAGTTGCGCAGCCATCCTCACGAGGTATTCGCGGCTCTTTTTCTCGACAACCAGCACCGGATCATCGAATTCGAAGAGCTGTTCCGGGGCACCATAGATGGAGCCAGCGTCTATCCTAGGGAAGTGGTTAAAAAGGCCTTGTCCTTCAATGCCGCGGCCGTGATATTCGCCCATAGTCGTTACTCGTGCCATGGAAGCCGCGCCACGCAAGGAAAAAGGCGTCTTGTCGTGAGTCGTTCTACTCGCAAATCTACTCACTTGCCGATTTGTTGCCACCCAAACCGAGCAATCTGCATCAGTGTTCACTAATGCGCGTTTGATTCCGTCACGGAAACAAAAAACCCGGCCAGGTTCCCCCGGTCGGGTTTACCGCTTTGCAACATACCCACCTACAGGGTGATAGCGGTACTTTCAGCTTAGACCGAAATCGGAGAAAGGCAAGAACGAAACGCGCCTATCCCTCTGATCCTGCCCAGGATTCCCGAGCATACTGGTCGCGCTCGATTACACTTTGCGATCCCGCTTTTGCTAACTATTGCTAATCGCTCGCGCGCGCGCGTATTGGTCCGAGTATTCCGGTTTCCGCCTTCGCGCGTGATGGACTCCAAAAATTCCGGTGCGCCTTTTCCGGCCTTTAAAAAAGCAGCGCCTTTAGGGACTGCCAAAATTCCGGTGTGTCTGCTTTTCATTGCTATTTGCAACGCTCGCGCGCGCGGATTGTTCGGCGTATCTAAATCAATCCGTTTTATTCCGGTTCCTCAATTTCCAGTTCCTCCAGAAGCCGAACCAGCGCATAGCCCGGATGAGTCCGCCCGCCATAGTCGAGTAAATGCGGTTCCAGCTTCGCCCAGACCTTCGGTGGAATGTAGATATCGAGGCGCTTGTACCCTTCGCGCTTCATGCTGGCCCGGTACTCTTTCTGTCGCTCTGCCGGTGTTGGCATCGTGTTGTTCATTTGGTCCTCTCGTAGTCCGGTGACAAATAACGCCTCGCGTATGCCGACATCCACCGTACCAGCGCTTGCGCCGGTCGCGGTAGCGTCGTTGACGGTCAGCTTGTGGCATTTATACCGCTCGCTTACCGAAGACACCCCGCAGCCTTGCCTTGAGCTTAGCCATACCGTCGAAGGCATACGCAAGAATCAGCAAGCCCACGGAAATACAAAGGAACACGGTGACAACGAGAGTAACGCCGGTTTCGACTTCACCCGGCATATGGAACAATCCGCTCCAATTCAGTAGCAATCCAATAATCATTGCAATCAACGTATTTCGTTCGCCTTTCGTCATCATTCACCCCCGTTCATTGTCGCGCCAGTTCCCCGCGCCAGCCCTTGGCCGAACCGCTTCAAGAAATTATCCATCGCTGCCGTACCTTCCTTGATCTTGCTGGCCCGGATAAGTAGATTCCGCCCCCGCTCCGTGGTCAAAAGCTTTTGAATGGAAAACGATCCCGCAGATGTCGCGATTGCGTGACCTATGCCGCCGCCAAAAGTCGCGCCACCCATAAGGAACGGAATTACCCGCTGTCCGGTCGGTGGGTTTTCCATGTACTGCCCGGCCCGTTCCGCATGGCGCATCAGCTTTATCAGCCCGTCGAGTTCCTGTTTGTGTCTCCCCTTGAAGAAAACGCCCGTCGCCGCCTGGATATCCTCCAGCGACTTTGCGAACTGCGCCGGGGAGAATGGTGCATTCTCGCGTGTGGCCTTGTCCACGGCGTTTTTGATCATGCCATACCGCACGGCATCCCGGCCCTGCTGATCGAGCGCCTTGTAAAAGTTCCGTGCCCTATCGCCCTTGCCGCGCTGGATGAACGTTCGATAGATTTCATCCGGCGTTGACGACTTCGCCGCCCGAGCAAGTGCGCCATCCTTGAACGGCACCACGGTTTCACGATAGTACCGATCCGCGTCTTTCCACGCTGTCGCTACCGTGGGATTCCGCGACGTGGCGAACTGCTTCATGTCGTCCTCTAGAGCGCCCTTGAGCCTTTGTAACGCACCCGCGCCTTTCTCGCCAACGATGGCATTGCGCCCCCGGTAGGCATCGCTGATCAAGTCGCCCAGGTCCGAGCGGATGGCGCGAGTCGTGGAGAAGTTTACCCCCGGTTCCGTGGCGTATTTCCGCAGCAGCGAGATAAAGCCCGCGTCCTGGTACGCTTCCGGCTTGAGCATTTCCTCGCCTAACAACTCGCGAGCCGTCTGGTTCATTCGAGTGGTCGGCACTGGCCCCAATGGATCGGCCAATTGCGCTACCCGGTCGTACTTCCTAGCCGCCGCATCCTTAACGAATTTGGCCTTGCCTTTCAGACTGCTTTGCAGGATTCGCCCCCAATCGCCGCCGGTATCGTCGATCTTGTCTCCGAATCGATTCAACAATCGATAGGCGGATTGCTCGGCGGCCTGTGCCTGTCCCTCCCGGAACTTGGTCATTCCGGCGAACGGTACATTCTCAAGCGCCGTTTCGGTCTTGCGTAGGATCGGGTTCTGCGTGATGTCGCCATAGGACAACGGCACCCCTTCACGCTTCGAAAGCTCCATCATGCTCTTGGCACTGCCGGCCCTCGTCGCCCGCTCCGCTTCCTTCGCCGCCTTTTGTGCCGCGATTGCGTTAGCGTGGCCTGCGGGTGCTGCCGGGTTAAACCCGAGCGCCACATTCAAAGCCGCTTCCCGGCCTTCCGGCGTTTGCAGCCTGGCCGCATAGTCTTGTGGACGCTCGCCCGCCCTCGGCATCATCGGCACGGCGGATTCCATACTCTCGACGCCCGCCGCATTAGCTTTTTGCTCGATCTCAGACTTCGCTTTCTGCAATTCCGGTTCGTTCTCCGCCCCAGGCACGGCGGAAAGTAGATCGATACCAAGCCGCGCCGCTCGGGTGCCCATGCGTTCGAGCGTACCAGATAGCCACCCCTTTTCCTGCGGCTGCGGTTCGGTCGTCGGCTCATCCGTGACAAGCTCGAAGCCTTCCGGTAGTGGGGGCAGTTCTTGGGCTTGGAGTTGACGGGGCTGTTCGGTCGTCGGCTCATCCGTGACAAGCTCGAAGCCCTCGGGCAGTGGCGGGATTTCGTCCGCCTGCGCCGCCGGGATAACCGAGTTCATGAACCGTTGCGCGAGACTCACGCGCCGCTCATTGTTCGGTTTGCCGGGTCGCTCGTAGTCGCGTGAAAACGCAATCGCGGCCTCTTGCGGCGTTCTGGCCGACACCAGCGAATTAAGCGCCCGTTGCTCCGGCCCTTGCAGTTCGTCCACAAGGAAATCAAGCTGCGTGTCCATCGCGTTCGGATCGCGGTTTGATTTCGTGGCGAAATCCATCAGCGCCGCCCGTCGTGGGCCTCGCCACTGCGCGAGACCGTAAGCCGCGCCGCCATCGCCCACGGCCCTTGGATTAAGGCCGCTCTCCTGCGCGAGATTGCCCAGGATGCCCGCCGCCTGGTGTGGCGCAAAGCCGCGACTCGTGAGATAGGTCATAACATATTCTTCGTTCATTGCACTGGCACCCATTGACCGTTACGGAGTTCTAAGGTCTGGCCCTGCTTGTTGCGGGCTCGGATAGGCTTGTTCTGCAGCTGCTGCCCAAAGGTCGGCCTGCCGGTAAGGTCCATGCTAAGCCCCTGATCGCCCACAAGCCCGCCGTTACCCGGTCGCCCGCCAGTCATTGCCGACGTGGTGCTCTGCATGAATTCTTCCAGTCGATTGAGCTTATCCATTGCGGACGCTGCCGTATCGCCCAAGGTCGGCATAAACCGCTTACTAATGTTCTCGATTTCATCCTTGGTTGCCGCCGCGCCGGTCTCGATCCTAAGCTTTGCCGCAACCGCGTTTTCGATCCTCGACCGCAGCATTCGCGCATCGGTCCCCACACCTGCGGTAAACGGCACATTCGCCGCCGCAACCAGCGTATCGTTCAGATCGCCCTCGGGATTCAGGATCGAGCGTTTAACGTCTTGGACGTCCTTCAAAGCCTGATTCGCCATCGAATACCGCCCCGCTGCTTCCGCCGAGAGTGGCTTCGGCTGCATCGCTTTCCGCTCGGCCTGCTGCTGCTGGAACCCGAATTGCTGCTCATCGAGTCCTAGCCGTTGCCGTTGCAGATCGAGCCGCGCCTGATCCGCCCGCGACATGGGCGAATTGGCCGCAATCTCGGCCTCGGCCCGCTTCCGCTCCAGGTCATACGGCAGTTTCGCCGCCTCCATCCGCTGCGCCTTCTGGATGTCGTAATCCATGCCGCCGCCCGTGATCGAGTAGAACGCTTTCAGGTCCGGCCCCTTGGCCGCCATGTCTTGAAGCTCGGCAGGATCGAACGCCCCGGTCTGCCCGAGCGATTGCACGAACTGCGGATAAAGTTGCTCAAGCGCCGCCTGGTGCTGGTCCGGCGGTAGCGTGTCGAGATAGCCGCGCAACCGCTTTGCACCCTCGATGACGAAATTCTGTTTCGTGCTCGCCGCGTCCATGCCCGCCTTGGCCGTCTGCGCCTGCTTGTAGCCGGTTTCGGCTTGTGTCTTGGCCAGGTCCGCCAGGGTCTTTTGATACCCTAAGCCGGTTTCCGGGTCGATCTTCATGATCTCGCGCAAGGTCGTCGGCGAACCGATATCCGCGTTCGGATTGCTCAATAGCTCGCCTAGCCGGCTTCGAACCTGATTTTGCCGGCGCATCTCGTCCACCTGGTGCAACGCGCCCGCGCCCCGCGCCATTTCGTAAAGACTCGGTAATGTCGCCATGATTACCCCCAAAGACTACCGAATTTAGGTCCGAAATTCTGAAACGCGGTATTCGCCCCAAGATTGTTCGCGAACGTGCTTGTATTGCCGCCGCCGCTTCCACCAAAACCACCGCCACCCGCATACATGGCCAACGAACCGATGCTATTCAATGCGCTGCCGAATCCATCCGCCCGAGCCTCAGCCCCGAGCACGTTGTACTTACCGGCCAGGCTAGCCGCGTCCAAGGCTCCGGCGTTGTTCTGCTTCTGGCTACCGAACGCCAACTCCGCCAGCGTTCCAAGCGTCTTCAATCCGGTTCCCGATTGCCCGGTCAGCTTGTCAAACTTGGACTCACGCTCGGCCACGCGCCCCTTGTAGTCGTCCAAATGCCCCGTATAAGCCCGCCCATAGGCCGAATCTAATAGATTCCGGTAGCGGTCGTAAATATTGCCGAATTCGTTGGAGGCGAAGTTCTGGCCATACTGCTGCAAGGCTTTCCCGGTCTGGCCGGATAGCAAGCCGCCGCGCGCCGCCGCGCTGTTTTCCACGATCTTTTGGCCCTCGTCCCGGCGAAACAGATAACCGGGATCGGTTTCCCACTTGCCTTCCGAGATCAGCCCTTTATCAAGCAGAAACTGATAGGTGGGGTCTTTCCGGGCATCTTCCGGCATGAACGAGAATTCGCGCCATAGGTTTTCCGAGAATTCGCCCGGACGCACCGCGCCGCTTTTCTGTACCTCAGCCGCTCGCTGGATATCGGCCAAGCGCCGCCCGGCGTCGTCCAGGTTTTTCTTGAGCTGTTCCTGCTGCGCCAAC
>Ga0268296_1045_pt1 | contig 98251 bp, 101 predicted proteins | sample MetYM1_FD_191345 | JGI IMG/M metagenome (GOLD analysis project Ga0268296, IMG submission 191345) | Soil microbial communities from Anza Borrego Desert, Southern California, United States - Methylocaldum Y-M1 | ecosystem: Environmental > Terrestrial > Soil > Desert | place: USA: California... | reverse complement strand
ACCCGCCCACAGCCCCTCTCGTCGAGCAAGCCGGGAAAGCCATCTGGCGCGACCGATTAATCGACATCGGATCGTCATCGGCAATGGCGCCATCAGGGTAACATTCGCAGATGCGGCAATACGGGGGGGCAAACTTTGGCGCTTATTCACACGCAAGCGGCAAAATGCGGCCGTGATGGCGACGCAAGAGCTCGTTTCCAATTAGGAAAGAGACTTGGAGCGGGTGAAGGGAATCGAACCCTCGTATTCAGCTTGGAAGGCCGCCTTCGACGAGATCATGGCGACACCGGTCAAGCGCCAGCACGAACCTCAGCGCCTTCTCGGCCACCTGCTCAACGCCGAGATCAACGAGAAGCATGCCCGCTCAATCAAGTACCGGCTCACCATCGCCAAGCCCCGTTGACCAAAGACCTCAAGGACTTCCAGTTCGACTGGGTCGCCGATCAACCGGACGCTGGTCAATGAGCTCGGTGGCAGCGGCTTCATCGCCCAACGCATCGTCTTGGTCGGCGGCACCGGCACCGGCAACACCCATCTGGCCATGGCAATCGTCAGGAGCTGCATCCGATCCGGTGCCCGTGGCCACTTCTAAGTGTTCGATCTCGTCGACCGGCTCGAGATCGAGACCGCACGGACGGCAGGGCCGGCTTGCCGAGTGACTGACGCGGATGAACTTCATCGTCCTGGACGAGCTCGGGCTCTGCCCTTCGCCCGGTCCGGCGGCCAGCTTGTGTTCCATCTCGTCAGCAGGCTACGAGCGCGCCTCCGTCAGCGTCACCACCGATTTCGCCTTCGGCGAATGGCCAAGTGTGTTCGGCGACGCCAAGATGACCACTACGACGGGCTGACCCATCACCGCGACAGCTACCAGCGATTCTAGAGCCGAGACGTCAGCCCGCGCTCGTCTCGTCTCCGCGATCCCGACCTGCTCCGACGAGCCGAGCGCTACCGTCAAACCGCGGCGCGCGAACGGGGGGCAAATTTGAACGCCAATTAACAACGCCGGTTAGGGGTTAAAAGCCGCGCCCAGCCCGGGGGCGGCGCTCCACGTCGGACTCCGAGTTATGGAGACTCGGCGGGCTCTCGGAATCCGAATCATGCAGATAGCTAGCTATCTCGCTATTGACATCACCTGTTGTTCCTGCTCTGTTCTTGTTGGTTGGCGTTTGTCTTGAGGTCGTGTGATGCCAGGCGTCGTGCGAGATTGGCGGGTTGAACTGGTCGAGACCTACCCGGATCTCTTCCACCCGGTCGGCGATCCGCCATCAGCACAAGGCTGGCCCGAAGTTGGCGATGGCTGGCGCGACCTGCTGGACCGGGCCTGCGTTCGGATCCGAGCGGCGATCCAGGCTGACGGCGGGACGTTTCACGCAACGCAGATCAAGGAAAAATACGGGACGCTGCGCTTCTACTGGGAAGGCGCGCTGTCGCCCGAAGCCGACGCCAAGGTTGAGGAAGCGATCGACTTGGCCGAGGCCCGCAGCGCCTGCACCTGCGAAGTCTGCGGCGAGCCGGGCCGGCTGCATGGCTCAGGCTGGCTGGTGACGCGCTGCGCGGCATGCGCCGCGGGGCGGCCTCTCGTCGAGAGTCGCCCCGGCTTCGAGAACATTTTCGTCGTGGAGCGGATCGTGGGAGACCGGCGCGACGTCCGGTGCCGACGCTACGACCGGACGACCGACAGCTTCATCGACATCGATCCCGCGTCCGTCGGTATCGAGGAGGAATGAAATGACGCAGCATCGCGACTGGCGGATCGACCTCATCGAGGCACATCCTAGCCTCTTCCATCCTCCGGAGGGACATCCGGAGCAGGCGTCCGGCTATCCGTGGTGCGAAGCGGGCTGGCGCGATTTGTTGGAGCGCATGTGCGGTCGCATCGAAGCCGCACTGCGCGACCGGGAGACGATCCGCTTCTCCCAGATCAAGGAGAAATTTGCCGGCCTGAGAGTGTATTGGCGCGGCGACTTGTCCCCCGAGACCACGGCACGGATCAACGAGGCCTTAGCGTTGGCTCAGGCGCGCGCGGCCTGCACCTGCGAGGGATGCGGCGCAGTGGGTCAGCTCTATCAGCACGCCGGCAGACACCAGACACTCTGTCTCCCCCATGCGAAGGGCACGCTCATCCCTGCCGAGTCCGGCCGTGAGGACGTGCAGTTCGTCCGGGCTGTCACGGCTCGCGGCTTCAGGATCGGCCCGCGTCGGTACGACCGCGAAGCTGACCGCTTCATCGACCGTCCGCCCGGCGAAGAGCAGTGAGATGTCAATGAACTGGCCGCGCGACCTCATGCTGTGGCACCCGCGTCTTTTTCTGACGATGATGGAAGAGCCCAGCCGCTCGTTCGGCTACCCGCATTGCGAGCGCGGTTGGCAGGACATCCTGATCAGACTCTGCCGCCGGATCGAAATCGCGCTTGGCGAGCGCGAGGAGTTCGAATTCGTCCGCATCCGGCAGAAGATGGGCATCCTGCGCGTCGACTGGGACGCCGAGGCTTCGGAGGACACCGAGGCCAAGATCGGCCACGCCGTCGATCTCGCGGTCGCCCGTTCTGCTTGCACCTGCGAAATCTGCGGCGCCGAAGGCCGCCTCTATCACAACAAGGGTTGGCTCGGGACCCGCTGCGCCGAACACGCCGCGGGAGAGCCGGTGGCGCGCCGGTACGGACACGGCTTCGAGAACATGCGCCGACTGCGGCGGTGGCGCGGCCAGGCCGACATCTATTTTGCGCGCTACGACCGCGAGACCGACACATTGACCGAGGTGCCGCCGCCCTCGCAGGAACGGGAGCGCTGAGATGGCCGTATTTCGCTGCCGCACGTGCGGGAAGGAAGGCACCTGGGCCTACGACCGGGAGCGCTTCACGTGCCCATTGTGCGATTCCATCGACGTGCAGTTCATCATTTCTCGGGATGCAGTGCCCGAGGGCGATCCACTGCTCAATGATCCTGACTCTCCATCCAAGAAGAGCGACGAGACATCGCAATCGAAGAAAGCGGTGGAATAGCGATGGCCAGATTTCGCTGCCGAGCCTGCGGCCAGGAAGGCGAGTTCGTCTACGACCCGAAGCGTCACGAATGCCCGCGCTGCGATTCGCCCGACGTGCAGTTCGCACTCGGCATGGACGAGATGCCCGAAGAACTCATTGACCGGATCGTGCAGGCGCTGAGCCATGCCGAGCCGCTGGACGACCATCCAACCGACGAGGACTGAACCGTGTTGTTGTGGATCATGTCAGATCTGCATGTCGAGCTGACCCGCGGCTGGGACCTGCCGTCCGGCGACGCGCGTCCTCGATTCGACGTGCTGGTGGTCGCCGGCGATCTCATTCCGCGTGCGGAGCGTGGGGTGAAGTGGCTGCGCGAGCGTGTGACGGGTCATCCCGTCATCTACGTCATGGGAAATCACGAGGCCTACGGCACCGACATCCAGCGGACACTCGAGAAAGCCAAGAACGCGGCTGCCGGTACGAACGTGCACGTGCTGGAGAACGAGACCGTTCGGATCGATAACGTCACGTTCGCGGGCGCAACGCTCTGGACTGACTTCGCTCCCAAAGGTGACGCGCATCGCGCGATGATGATCGCCGGCGACCGGATGAACGACTACAAGAAGATCCGTATTGCGGCTTACCGGCGGCCTTTCCTGCCGCATCACGCCCTTACCCGACACTTGAAATCCCGTGCGTTTCTGAAGGCCGAAATGCGCAAGCCGCGCGGCGACGGAAAGCTGGTCGTCGTCACCCGTCACGCGCCTGTGCCCGTACCCGTGCCGGAGATGTCGCATGAAAGCCGAAGATTGGGTACCGATCATGGACTCGACGCCGCCTACCGCAGCGATCTCAGGTCACTAATGTCTCCGGTCCCAGACGATGACTGCGGCGCGCTGTGGCCGCCAGACCTCTGGATCTACGGGCATACCCACGAGTCCGAGGACACCGTGATCTTTTCAACGCGCGTGGTGTCGAACGCCAAGGGCTACGGCCCTTGGCCGCCGCAGCAGCGCGCCTGGGACAACCCGCACTTCGATCCGAATTTAGTAATTGAAATCTAAGCGACGCTAGCCATGACGGACAGACGAGCGCTCAAACATCGACACGAATTGCCCTATCCGGTTCGATTCGTCCCATCCACTGCACAGAGTTTGTCGGTGCTGTCGGCGGCGACAGGAGTCCAGATGAGTACAGATGCGTTAGACGGCGACGATCGCGCCCCAATGGGACTGGTGACGGACCACGCGGAGTGGAAGCCAGTCCTTGACGCTTTGGAGTCTGAGGGCATTCCCGCATCCGCGGCGACGATCCAGCAGGAGCACAGATGGGATCGGCAAGCGGTCCGTTATTTTTTGGGGCCTCACGTCAAGATTGAAGTACGGGATGCGCGCACTTGGGCCATGAACGAGTCCGAACGTATTGGGCTAGATGCGAAGCTTCGCACTGCCGCGCCGCCAGAATGGAACGGGCCTGACCTCGTCATACTCTGGTGCAGGCCGGTGGCCAAGGAGTGGGCGGGCGCTTGGCTCGATGCGATCGACAAGCTCTGGCGCGACTGGCGCCGCCGGCGCATCGCGGATGACGCATTCGAGGACGCCCGAGAGGCCCTCTCCGTGCTTCATCGACGAGTGTGGGACGAGACGGAGGATCACGGCCCGCTCCTGCCGAAGATCGCCGAAATCCTGGCCCAAGCACGCTGTCGTCCCGCCAGCATCGCGACAGTTTCCGCCGTTGTCACCGGGCGAAGTCGACGTTGCAGAGGTGATGAACGTTTTGCGGCGCATCGCGACCGGGTCAGCGCGCCCGCAGGTCGTTTTTCCAGCGGATGGCTGGAAGCATCTTTGGCACGGTGTCGGCGAGTTCATTGTCGATGGCTGGTCGATCGAGGCGTTCAAGCGCAATTTCGGGATGAAGTATGTGCAGGAGGCTCGCTCGCCGGATGGGCGGACGGGCGACTACGAAACGTTTGCCTCGCGAGAAGGCAATCCGTTCAGTCTTCTCGAAGACGATGAGCAGGACGCCATCTGCGAAATCCTCGAAAACCCCTAGGCATGGAGGCATGGAAATGTCCGAGGTCACCTACTATGTCGTTCTGCCTTTTGTCATTACCGACGATGGCATCGCGCCTGGCGAAGCTGTCCAATGCTTCAATCCGGACTCAGCCGTCGTGCGCGCCGAGGTGTTCTCACACAAACCCGGCTACGTCGGCGCAGTTGCGTTCAGCCGGACGGGTGATCCCGCGAGGGGGCACTTCCGGGACGCCAAGATCATACGCAGCTTCGGCAGTGTTCCAAACGATCTGACCGCGTTCTGATGCGGTTCGAGGCGGTTGCGTTTCGCCGCGCTCACGGTTTCGGTACCCATCTCCTCAACCGGCCTGCGCCAAGCGAGGAACCGAGCAATGTCTCAGACAAAAAGCATTCGGATGCCCTTGCCAGTCGAACTCCTATGGCAGAAAGGCTGGCCCGCGGCCGCCCTGCTCTTCTGGTCACGTATTAGTGAAATTGAAGTTTTATCGCGCGATCTGGTTGCCGCTGATTTCTGGTCGGGAGAGAAAGAGCGGTGCAAGGCCGCCTGCCAAACGCTCGCCGACCTCTTGTTCGCGGCAGGCCACGGCGAGGAGGCGATCGCGGCACTAATGCTCGCCGCCGACCCGGTCGAACCGCAAACGTTTGAGATCGTGCTGCCACAGCTTAGCTACGGCATCGAGCATCTCTGGGATTGGCCAGTTGCCACTATCACAAGAAATCACACCTTGCGGCGCTTGGGCGTTTGGTGGAGCGCAGCACGAGGCGATTTTCGAGACGATGAGCATAGCATCTTCTTCATAACTCGGCTCGAGATACTGGATCAGGAGACGGCCTCCAGCGACCTAGCCGTCACAGGTGAGCAGAATCAACCCAAGCATCGATACGAGCCCAGAGATTTCGGTCTTGTCGTCATACAGAAGGACAAGGCAACCTCGCTTAGCAAGGATCAGTCCGGGTTCAAGGAACTCCTCGATGTGCGATTGCCGCTGGTCGTCGCGCGCGATCTCGATATCGTGCGGACGACGCTGATGACGGAATACCCGCACGCCACCACTGCCATCGATCTTGTGCTGCGCGACCTGCGGGAAGGCGAGCCAGTGCGGCTAAAGCCAGTCCTGCTAACTGGACCTGCTGGGGTCGGCAAATCGCGTCTGGTGCGCCGGCTCGGTGATCTGCTCGGAATCGGCGTCTACCGCTATGACGGCTCCGGCGCTTCCGACAACATGTTCGGCGGTTGCCCCAAGGCATGGAGCAGTAGCATTCCGTCAGCACCAGCGCGCGCCATCAACCAAATGCGCATTGGCAATCCTATTGTGATGATCGATGAAGCCGATAAATCGGGCACCTCAACGCAGAACGGCCGGCTCTGGGACGCTCTATTGCCATTTCTCGAGCGCGAGACTGCGGCGAGGCACCGGGACGTCTCGCTCGACGCCGAGCTCAACTTATCCTTTATCTCGTACATCGCTACCGCGAACTCGATCGAGCTTCTCCCCGCTCCTTTGAAGGACCGGTTTCGTATCATCAAGGTGCCAGCGCCTGGAATTCTTGATCTGCCTATCCTTGCAGCAAACGTGCTTCAGGAGCTCGCCGTCGAGAATGGGGAGCACGGATTCGTGTGGCCCCTAGCTCATGACGAACTCGAAGTGATAGCCCGCGCCTGGGAAAAGGCTGGATTCAGCATCCGCAAGCTGCAGAAGATCATGGAAGCTACGATCGAGGCGCGAAATGCCAGCGCTGTCAGGCACTGAATGTCGCTGGTGCGGACGCACCCAGACCGGAACAGCGATCCAAAGCTGGCGAAAACGACAGACCTTGGAAAATGGCGAGAACCTGCACTTCTTCGTCAATCCGCTGACGTTCCAAGCTCGCCCGAAAGCATCGACAACGCCTAGTTGAATTTTGGAATCCTGCACATGTCAGCCGACGATATCGACGCCGCCGGAGAGCTAAAGCTCGACTTCGAGTCATATCTGAAGGGTGAGGAGCCGCCGCCGCCCGAACTCGCCTGCGCCCCACTGCTTCAGAGCTGGCGCGTGACCCTTGTGAAGCCCAAGCTCGAACACAGTACGTTGCCGATCGTCTTCGTATTGGTAGGATATGTGACCGGGCATCCGCTGTACACTAACGCGCGGGCGATTCATACGTCACAATTGATCTGGTTCGACCGTAATCGCAAGTGGGCTCGCACTTGGAATCGACTTTACCGGCTCGGGCACCCAGCAGAGGAGGAACCAGTAGTGGGGACCTAGCAGGGCATAACGATATTAGCGGTATCTGGGACCGTAACACGCCAACAACCCTTATAATCCGCAAAATTCGGCCCAATTGGGCCCGGCGGTTACCGAGATGTGGCCCGAAACCTGCTGGATTTCATGCGTAGTCGAGCAGCTCGCGTTAACACGCTGGTCCATACTTTTCGCTACCGCTTCCGCTTCTCCCTCGACAGCCACTCTTTGATCGCTTCTTCGGCCAACTCGTACGCCGGCTGCTCCCGCTCAAGCGCCGCTCGCTTGAGCGACATGATCAGCTTAGGCGACAAATAGATCAACAGCTGGCGTCGGCCGTCCTCTCTCTTGCGAGAGCTAGATGCCTTCCCTATCGGCTTTTGCACTCCCACCCTCTCCCGCAGATAGCCGGCTATTCGCGCCGGAGATTTCCACTAACACTTTGGCGCAAAAGGGAAAAGCCCAAATCGGCAGTATGCCGGCAGAGGTCCACAGCCTCGTTTTCTCCCTTTCAGAACCCAAACTCAGGCCCCATCGACACGAGTCACCGCGGATCTCCACTCAAATCCCACCAATAGCTATCCAGCTATCTAGCTATCTATTGACTCGTTGCTGCGCGGCGTGGTTATTTCCGAACGAACGTTGCGAGATCTCTAACGTACATAACGGTTGCGAAGAGGAGCGGCAATCGTGGTTCAGAAGACGGAGCTATCGTCGGCTAGCGGTCGGCCTCTTGCTCGCCCTAGAGGGCGTCAGACCGTAGATGCACTGCGCAAAGTTCGACGTGCAAGCTCTAACACGAGGCGTCCTCGAAACACCCCCGATCTTGTCCAAAGCTGCCCTTCTAAGTTTGCCGATCTGGCAATTCAGCTCCTGCTTGATCCGGCGGTTTTTAGACTCCGATACATTAGATCGATCTCATATCAGCGCCGCCAAGTGCCTGTCGAAATGCTGGTTGCTGAACTCGGAAGTGGCCGCGTTGCGTTCGATATTGTCGACGAGCGCCCCTCTAGAGACATCGATGAGGAAGGCCTTCTCCTCCTGGCTCTTGCCCACCATAAGATTCGGCTTATTGAAATTGATTGCGCCGGGATCGACGAGGAACCGCGCGCGGAAAACTGTCGACGCATCTGGAGTCACAGAAACTATGAGGTTCCGCCATCACATAAGACTGGCGTAGTTCGCGCCTTGGCGAAAGCGCCCCATCGACACCTTTCAATCCGCTCTCTAAGCAATTCGATCCGCGTTCGAGATCCAATGAACTTGGTCTGCGCGTTGATCAGTCAAGGCGTTCTCGCCATCGATTTGACCGCACCTCTTACGCTTGATTCAATCGTGGGCCCCCGATCGGACCGCCAGCACCCGCTTCCTCTTTCTGCCGCCGGGCTGGGCCGGTTCGGGATACATGCCAATGAGTAATGCTGCGCGAGTTATGTACGCTGAAATGCGTGGAGTTCGAGACGTCGAGGCCGCCGCGGTTCGGCTACGAACACAGGCGACACATGCCAGTCCTATGCGTCTCTTAGGCACGAAATTTGGCGTACTCCCGGATTATCAATCGTTGGTTAAGGGCGACGAGTGCGCAAAATGCATCTATGACCACGATTGTGCTGGTTTCTACGAGAGCTATGTGGCCCAAGGTTTATTTGAGTTTCGCTGCGTTAGGCCTTAGGCGTTCCGCGCTTTGATATTGGTCCCGTGATGGGATCGCCTTGCTCATCGAGTGACCCGAGGGTGTGAAATCCTTCCGCGCCTCCGAATCTAAGTCCTTCGAGGGCACTAGCGTGATCGCGATCCAATCCCCTCCTCAGACCCTTCGGATACCGCAGCCTTCCGCAGAGGTGAAGGTGGCGGAATTCATGATAGGGGCCGCCGATCGGCTGTCGCTCCAGGTTGAGACTGAGCGAATAGCCGCTATGCCGGTGCTTTGAGCAGGACTTGAGGATGCGCACGCACAAGGACGGTAAGTAAACTCCCGGCGCTCAGTGGATCAAACCTGCGACCTACGATAGGAAGCGCACGATGAGGCGTTCAAGGTACAAGTTCGTGTGCGACTCACGAGTTTTGGTTTTGGGCAAAAATCGACTCACGAATCTTTGGTTTTTCGACTCGCGAATTTTTGGCGACCAACAAGAAATCAATTACTTAGTCGACTCGCATTTGATTGGTCCCGACACTTCGGGCTACGCGTGGCACAGCCACGCAGGGGCCCGAACGGCGAAGCGTGGTGTCCGGCGTAGCTGGAGCGCAGCGGAAGCGAAGACGGACTGTTGCAGCGAGCTTCGGAGCGGCAAGCCGGCGCAACTCATCAAAGTGAGCATAAAGGCTGCCGTCCCGGAGCGGACGGTCGAAGCGGTTGGTGCTTGCAACTCCAAGGATCTTTTCGATAAATTTGCGACCATGACCACCTTTGCTCAAGCCCCGGAGAAAGAGGCTCGTAGGCTCCGGTGGCTCCCCCTTATTGCAGCTATTGCCACGGTTACGACCGCGACTCCGCTTGCGTGGGACAGTAAGAACTTTAGCACGTTTCTGCTTGTCATCTCAGTCTACCTGCCGGCAGTGGTAGCAGTTGGCCTCGGCCTTTGCATCTGGGCAGGAGTTGAGAGGAAATCCCCCCGAGCGCGTTCGATCGTAATCTCGCTGGTGGTCATGCTTACGCTGATCGGCGGAACATTCTGGGCAGTGCCGCCGCTGAAGGATGAACTTCGGCTTCTGACTGTGTCTCTCACTCGCAACGACGCACTGCGAGGGTTCGCAGACAAAGACGCGATCATTCTGGATTGGGAAAGCTGGGGGATGGCAGGTATGGAAAATGACGCTTACCTCGTCTCGAACCCAAGCGACACGCTTGCCGAGGACGGTGGAGCTTCGGAGTGGCTCCGCCACGTCGGATCGAGTTGCGAAATCGCGGATTCGAAACGGATGCGTCGTGGAATCTTTATCGTCACGACTTACAATTGTCCTCTCCGATGAGCAACGGCCAAGCGAGAACGTCAGATCACGAAGCCGGAACTGATCACCACCGTCGCGAGGAATGACCTTGCTGACTGGCGGCAAAAGGGCGGCGCTTTAGGCGTTCAACCTAAAGCCATTGCCTATCCGCTACTACCTCTTTTCAACTCTCATAGCTTCCACGATCCGCATAGTCTCGACGCTCACGGTCGTGACTCGCATTAGGAGATCAATGACCATTTCCTTGTGATCAGATAAACGATAAGCATTGAACTTCGCTTGTATCGTCGGGTCTTTAGACTTCTTCTCTTTGAACTGGTCAAGAAAGTCACTAAGCCGCGAACTGCTGGCAATGAAAGGCGAGACTTAGGACCATTTTCAGTTCGCTTGCCAAAAGACATTCCAGTCCAGCACTGTCGCCGAAATTGGGGGGAAAGCAAATCGGGCCGACGACACGGTGGCGGCGAAAAGCGAGTGAGCGCTGGTCCGAAGTCCGGTGCAGCGATGTGACCCTGCCGTCGAAGATAATACTCCTTTCAGATGTTGCAGTTAATTGGCCGCGGGGCCTATATTGAGGTTAGGAGAGGACCTCACCATGACCACCCACGTACTGCAATTCGTCGAGCTCTCGAACCGCGACCGCAAGGCGGCTACGTCCCTGGGCAAGCTTGGCAAGGGCGATCAGGTCGAGGTCCGGGTCCGCCGCAAGTCGGGCGAGGATCAGGTCGTCAGGCTGCCGCCGGAAGCTGCGGCGCTGCTCGAGACTGCACTCGGCCATCTCCTTCAGGGTGAACGCGTCGCCGTCCTTGTCGAGGATCAGGAACTCAGTCCGAACGACGCGGCAGATATCTTGGGCATCTCCCGACCGCTGGTCGTGCACCGCATGGACGTTGGCGATCTGCCCTTTCGATATGTCGGCAAGCACCGACGGACGAAGCTAAAGGACGTGCTGACACTGAAGACGAAAATGGACGCCCAACGGAAGGCGATGAAGGCCGTTGCCGCCGATGCAGAAGAATACGAGCGGGCCAGTCCCGTGAAGAAACTTGAGAAAAGCATCGGACGCTCCTCCAGCCGAGCGCCCACGCCAAAGGATGTCGATCAACTCGTTCTTGGCACAACGAACGCTCCGTACCGCCGGACAGTCAGTTCGACTGAACTTGTTGCTCGCCTCGCATCGAGAGATTGGCAAAATTGGATTGCACACGTCGTCACATTCTTCACGGAGGTACGACCGGAACTTGTTTTGCAGTTCGCCCAGCTTCACGCTATTCCCATCAAGGATTTGGCTGCCGCCTATCGATCGATGAAGTCGGTCACTGGCGAGACGAACCCCGCATTGGAGCGCGCACTTGAGCGGCTGGCGTAGGCTACTCGGTCGAACGCTCGATGGGCTTTCGGACCTGGAGCAACAGGGCCAGCCGGTGCCCGACTGGTTACTCGGTGGGGGCACGGCCTTGATGCTCCACGCCAATCATCGATTCAGTCGAGACATCGATGCGTTCATCGACGATCCGCAATATCTCGCCGTGTTGTCGCCGGAGACCACGGACGTCTGGAATTGCGACGATTGGGACAAGGCGGCCCACTACCTCAAACTCAGATATCCCGAAGGCGAGATCGATTTCATCGTCAGCGGCGCAATCTCGGATCTTGATCCCGTCGAGAAGGAAATCGACCTGACGTCGATTCGAGCGGGGTGGAAGCCAACGATTGCGATCGAGCCGCCAGCGGAAATCGCTCTCAAGAAGATGTATCATCGGGCGACGATGCTGAAGCCTCGCGACATTTTCGACATCGCAGTTATCAAGAAGATCGATGGCGGCCCCCTCATCGCAAACTTGGGCGAAGTCGCCTCCAAGAAGAATGACCTCGTTCGCCGTCTGGCCAGCATTCGCATCGACTACCTCAAGGCCGACCTTGCCGAATTGGACATCCAATCTGGATGGGAGCACGAACAGGAAACATGCCTCGAAACTGTCCGCTCGCTCGTAGCGCAGATTCCGAACGAGCCCTAGGTGTGCACCACGACACCATCGATCACGAGCCGGCGCAGCCAGATCGCGCCGGGATCGTCGTGGCTTCGTTCGTGCCAGAGCAGGCGATAGCCGTAGGGCGTCACCTGCGCTGGCGGTTTCAGCATCACGAGGCCGAGCCGCGGCGCGAGTTGCCGGGCCGCCCGCGAGGGCATGGTCACCAGGTAGTCCGACGCGGCCGTAATCACCGCGGCCGTTGCGAAATAGGGAACACGCAGCGCGACGTGCCGCTTGTAGCCGCGCTCGGCCAATGCGGTATCGATCGGCCCGCCCTGCCCGCCGAAAATGCTGACCACGATGTGCGGCCAGGCCGTGAACAGCTTGATCGGCAGCACGTCCTTCGCCCCGCGCATCTCCTTGAGCAAAGGGTGGCCTTGCCGGACCAGCGTCACGAAGCTTTCGCGGAACAGCTCGCGCGCCCGAAACGAGCCGGATACCGGATTGTCGGCATACAGCACGAAATCGACCTGACCGTCGGCGAGCATCCGAAACACATCACGCGAGAAGCTGACGATTTCGATCGCCGCATTGGGCGCCTCGCGCGCAAAGCGGGCGGCGACATTGGGCAGGATGGCGAGCGCGCCATAATCGGTCGTCGCGATGCGAAAGACGCGGTCGGTGGCGGACGGATCGAACTTCGGCTTGTGGAGAAATGTCTCGACGCCGCCGAGCAGGGTCGCCAGCGGCTCGCGCATCGCCTCGGCGCGGAGCGTCGGCATCATGCCGCTTGCCGCCTTCACCATCAGCCGGTCCCCGAACAGGCGCCGCAGCTTTGCCAGCGCACGGCTGATCGCCGGTTGGCTGCTGCCGAGACGCTCGGCGGCGCGCGTGACACTGCCGGTCTCGAGCAGCGCATGCAACACCACGAGCAGATTGAGATCGACCTTCGCCAAATCCATTGAACGCATAATGCAATTTCTATCATGATATTTGTGGATGACGCCAGGTGGGCGTACACAGCCTTCCATCGCCGCCAGGCCGGAGGAGCCGTCATGCCATTCCATCTGAACATCAGTCGCCGCCTCCTGCTCGCCGGCAGCACGGCCGGAGCGATGACGCCGCTGCTGGGCATGCCGACAGCGATCGCGCAAACGCCGGCGCCTAAGACCAATTCCGGCCACTACAGCTTCCGGGTCGGAGAGATCAAGGCAACCGTCGTCAGCGACGGCACGCTGAGCGGCGATCCGCGCATCTACGCCTCCACCGCGCAGGCGGAGGAACTCGGCAGGACGTTGAGCGATGCGTTCCTGCCGACCGACACTTTCAGGCTCAACCTCAACACGCTTCTGCTGGAAACCGGCGGCAGGAAAATCCTGATTGAGGCCGGTGCAGCGCAAACCCTCGGCCCCGATGGCGGACATCTGTTCCGCAATCTTGCGGCGATCGGCGTAGAGCCCGAGCACATCGACGCCATCGTGATCACGCATACCCATCCCGATCACGTCGGCAATCTCAGCCGCGCCGACGGATCGAGCGCTTTTCCGAAGGCGGCCGTCTATCTTCCCGAGAACGATTTTGCCTTCTTCATCCGGGGCGAGCCGGACCTGTCGCGGCTACCGATGCCGGAAGACTTCCGGCGCACCTTCATCGCCAACATCAAGCGCAGCGTGGCGCCGGTCGCCAGGTCTGCCGTGCTGTACCGGCCGGGCAGCGAAGTGTTGCCGGGCCTCACGACGATCGCCGCGGGCGGCCACACGCCGGGCATGTCGGCGATCCTGGTGCATTCCGGTGCGCAGCAATTGCTGATCACATCCGATGCCGCGTATAGCCCCCTGCTCAACATCGACAATGCCTGGCGGCCCGGCCCCGATCTCGATCCCGACTCCGCGTTGCAGTCGCGCAGGCGCCTGTTCGACCGCGCCGCGGCGGACCGCATCCCGGTGCTCGGGTTCCATTTTCCGTTTCCGGGCATCGGCAACATCAGGAAAACGGACGGCGGCTATCGCTGGGTGACGGCGAACTGGCGGTTCGAAGGCTGAGCAAGCGCAAAGATGCCAAGGCCGTCATCCGGGGTGACACGCGCATCACGCGCCGTGCTCCTTTGCCGCCTCACCCCTCCACGCGCCACAGCCGCCACCGCTCCGGCACGCCCTTGAGCCGGTGCACGCCGTGATCCCTCAGGCTGATCGTGGACTGCGCCGTCATCAGCTCCTTCACCGCGCTCGACACCAGCACCTCGCCCGCGCGCGCTTTCGCCGCGACGCGGGTGCCGATGTGGAAGGCGAGGCCGACCATTTCGCCGCCGCTGATGGTGTATTCGCCGGCGTGCAGGCCGACCCGGATCTCGAGGCCGAGCGTGCGCATGGCCTTCTGGATCGCGGTCGCGCAGGCGATGCCGGCGGCGGGCTTTTTGAAGGTCGCGAGCACGCCGTCGCCGGTGGTCACGACCTCCCTGCCGCCGCACGTCTTCAGCTCCTTGCGGACGGCGGCGTAATAGTGACCCATCACCTTGGTCCAGCGGGCATCGCCGAGCTTGGCGGCTTTCGCGGTGGAGCCGACGATGTCGACGATCAGGATGGTGGCGAGCGCCTGCTTGAGCTCGGTGCTGCGTGCGGCCGAGGGACGCTGGTTCGCGATGGGTCCGGTCAGCGGCTCATAGCGATGATTGCGGCGCCGCGCGATCGCGGCCTTCGTGTAGTCCTGCGCGCGCTGCGCGCTGCCGCAACGGACCGTCTTCTCCTGCGGCAGACGCGACCAATAGACTTTGCGGCCGGCACCGGCGCCATGCACCTCCACCGCGCCCCACTTCAGGAAGACCGCCGAGCCGACGCGCCTGACGCACCACGCCTTCGACGTGTAGCCGGAGACGTTGGACTGATGGACACCGATGCGAAGGAATTTCGGCATGAACGTGCGGCCAAAGACCGTTTGCGTAGCTTTCGCAAAAGCTAGCCGCACGACCCGGCGTTGGCAACCGGACTCCCGTCCCGCCCCTCCGCCCTGCAGTGCAATCGCATGTGAGAGCGACGTCTCTGTGGCCATCCTTCGAGACGCCCGCCGTTGGCGGGTCCTCAGGATGAGGACGGAGTGCGCGGTAGCAGCTTCAACGGGCACCGATGCCGCCTGGCCTTACGCTGAGGCGACGCCATGGCGATTGCCCTGCCCTGCGCATCCCAGGCTGGCAGCCTAAATTCCTCTGCCGCCGCCCTGCTTGCCGATCGTGCAACGCCACCCGGCCAGACGTTCGGCCGGATGCTGCGCCATCCATGCGGCGAGTTGCGGCGCGCCGATCAGGCAGGACTGCATCGTGACGTCGGCGAGGTCCGAGGTCGTGACGATTTGTTCATGACAGTCGGTCGGAGACGAGAGGCTGCAGAGCACGGCGATGATCCTGATCATCTCACACGAGCTCCTTCGGCCAATCGTATTCGGGCCTGGCCGCCGAGCGCGCCACCGGTTTGGCGGCATCGACGCTCGAGGCCTTTTCGGCGCGGCGCTGATAGTCGTCGGCTAGCAGCTTCAGGCGCGTCGCGACCACCTCGTCGGTCATGCTCATCGCAGCGCGCAGCAGGCTCTGCGCCGTTTCCATGTATTGCTTGCCTCGTCGTGACATCTCTAGGGTCATAGCATCCTCGCGCGGTTTTCTGGAGATAGATCGATGGCGATCGGGACACGGCCGAACCAGTCGCGGTCATCCTGGCGGCGCGTCGCGAGACGTTCGACGCACTTCTTCGAGCAGAGCGGCTTGCGCCAAGCGTAATACCTGACAAGACCGAACCGGCCGTCGCAGACGGCACAGCGTCCGGTTCGACCATGAGGACTTGCGGAGCAGGTTGGCATTGACGTCTCCTCTCGTTGTCGCGCCTGATGTCGCCGATCACCTCTTCTGTTGCACCGGGGCTTGCCTCGCCTCCCGATGACGCGGGCGGCATTCGTCGTCTGAGCCGCCAACGAAGCCAGTCTACGAGTCCTGCGCGGCGATCTCTTTCACCAAGGCGCCCTCAATTGCGCATCCGCACGACGCGCGGCCCGGCACATGACGGGCCGGCTAACGCCGGTCTGCCCGGCGCGGCTTCCATCGACTGGAGGAGGCGCAGCGAAAAGCGATGTGCTATCCTCCCGCAGGGGCGGCGGGATAGAGAACGCAGAGAGAAACCATGGCAACGAGTGTCAAGCAAATGCTGGAAGCTGCGAACGCGGCGGTCCCGAAGATCACCTCCGATCAGGCGGCCGAGATGATCAGAAGCGGCGACACGCTGGTCGTCGACGTTCGCGATGCGCCGGAAGTCGCCGCCAGCGGCAAGATCGCGGGCGCCGTGCACGTCTCGCGCGGGATGCTGGAATTTCGTGCCGATCCGGAGTCGCCCTATCACGACAAGGCGTTCGACAAGACCAAGACCGTGATCCTCTATTGCGCGTCCGGCGGCAGATCGGCACTGGCCGGGAAGGTGCTGAAGGATATGGGCTACGACAAGGTCTACAACGTCGGCGGCTTCAAGGATTGGTCCGGGGCGGTCGAGAAATAGGAACAGGCAGCGCGGTTCCCGTTTCCTGGCGCTTGCACATCACGTCCATGAACGATCGATCCCGGGGCGCGGACCTTGGTGCCGCGCCCCGGGCGATCGGCGGCGCCTGACTTGCTCGGTCGATCGAAGCTTCATCCTTGACGCAACGATCCGCCTTCACGCGCGTTTTCCCTTCGTCGAGAACCGCGCGAGGCGTGTCATGACCAGGGATAACGAACTGAAGCCCGACGATTTCCCGATCGAAGCCGACAAGGACAAGCTGAAGACGCACAAGGGCGAGCCCGTCGCCGAGGCCGAATCGGAGCAGATTGCGGACGAGATCGCCGAGCGGCTGAACGAGCACGCGCACCGGGAAGAGCAGGATCGCTGGTCGGCCTAGCGGCAGCCGCCGCCCAGCGGGATTCGGAACGACCAGGCGCTCCCGCGCATTGGCCCGCGCCGGATCCCACTTGTTCCGGCAATGGCGGCCCCGGCATGAACCGCCCCCGGACGGCCGGGGCCGCCTGACCGCGAGCGAAAGGAGCGAACATGAAAGCGCTTGTTCTTGCAGGGCTCATTGCAGCTCTCGCGTCTCAACCTTCCGCGTTCGCCCAAGGCGGCGCGGGTGCTTCCAGAACCGGATCGAGCATCGATGCAACCGGAACAGGCGGCGCGACGGGCGCGGGCGCATCGAGCCTCAACACGTCATCGGACGCCAACGGCGGCGGCTCGAGCGCACCGGCGAAATCAAAGACGGAACGCCCCGGGGCCAATGACACAAGGCAAAGCCAGGGCGGCCAGATGAACGCACCGGGCGCCGGCACGATGGGAACGAACCGCAAATAGGCGCGGGCGGAAGCTCGCTTCCTTACTCCGGATACGCGAACAGATCGATCGGCTCGTTGAAGCCGCGCACCTCGTGCCGGCCGACATGCTCCAGCGCGAACTCTTTCTCCACCAGCTCGGCGAAGGCACGCGACAGCAGCACCTTCTTGCCGATGGTCTTGGTCAGCGCCTCGAGGCGGGAGGCCATGTTGACGGCCGGGCCGATCACGGTGAAGTCGAGCCGGCTGGTCGATCCGATATTGCCGTACATGACGTCACCGACATGGACGCCGATGCCGTAGTTCAGCGGCGCGCGGCCGGTGCCTTTGTTCCGTTCGTTCAGCGCGGCCATCGCCTGCCGGGCCTCGGTCACGGCATGCAGCAGGTTCGCGCAGGCGCCGGGCGCGCTGAGCGGGAAGATCGCGAGCAGCCCGTCCCCGATGAATTTCAGGATCTCGCCGCCGTGCCGCGCGATCGGCTCCGACATCGCATCGAAATAGTCGTTGAGCAGGTCGATGACGTCGTCGCGCGGCCAGTTGTCGGAGATCTTGGTGAAATCACGCAAATCGCAGATCATGATCGCGGCGCGCACCGTCGTGCCGGTGCCGCGCCTGGTGGCGCCGGCAAGGATCAGCTCGCCGGCATGGGAGCCGACATAGGTCTCCAGCAGCGTGCGGGCCAGGCGGTTCTTGATGCGGATCTCGCTGACCAGCGCCAGCACCGGCAACAGCTTCTTGAGGCCGGCGATATGCGCATCGTCGAAGCCGCCGGGCCGGTCGGTCGCGAAGGTGACGATGTGCCGCTTGCCGAGCGTATGGTAGAGCGGCCAGGCGACATAATCGGTGAGGCCCTTGGCGCGCATCTCGTCGTAGAGGGCGTGCTTGCGGCCGAGCGAGGGATCCTGCTCGAGCCTCTCGCGCAGCTCGGTGGCGCCGTCATTGATTTCGTGGGCGGCGCTGCCGATATATTCGGGCCGCTCGCGCACTTCATAGTCGACCAGCGCAATTTCGGCCTCGCGGCTGCCGTCGGACCACATCATGCGGGCCCCCAGCCATTGCGGGTGATTGATCAACACGTGGAGCGTCGCCCGCTTCACGGGAATGCCGGCCTGCTGGAGGCGGATGCACATCTGCGCGAAAATGTCGTCGATGAAGCGCTCGTCGCGCGTGCCGTTGGTCAGCCAGTCGATGACGCCGTCGGCAGGCGTGGGGGCAAGATTGTCTGGCGCGTTCATATTCTGCCCCTACGAGCTGCGGTCTGCTACCGAAGCAGATATCATGCTCCGGCCCGGCGGCGTCAACCTGGCCAGTTGCATGGATTGTGCGCAGCGGGCGACCGGCGCAGCGGCCGCCTAGGCGAGCAGCCGGATCGATCCCAGCACTGCGAGGCCCGAGACGAGCGCGAGCTTCGCCGGCTCCGTCAACTCGACCTTCAACGTGCCCTCCTCGGGAATCGTAAAATTGTCGTCATCGAGACGGATGCTGCATTCGCCGCGCGCGGCATAGACGAGATGGGTGCCCGCCGCGAGCGGCCGCTCGCCGGGCTCCCTGAGCGCGAGCAGATCAATCTCCGCCGCACCGCGCCGCGCCATGAGGTTCACGACCTCGACCGGGCCGGCCTCGAGCTCGGTGACGATCTCGAGCTCGCCGGTGAAGCGCACCGTCGTAAAAGGTTCACGTTCGTCGAATGCCTGCGTGGGCGACTTCAGCACCAGCCCGCGCCCGCCCACGACCATCTGCAAGCGGTCGATACCGGGCATGTAGGAGAAGGGACCGGGCGCCACGATCGGCGTCGAAGCAAAGCGCCAGAGCAGGCTGTCCCAATTCTTCTGGCGCGCATCGTCCCGATGAGCGTCCGCAATGTCGGTGAAGATGCCGCCGCCGTTCTTCCAGGGCGAGCGGGTGTAGTGTTCAGGATTGAGCAGTGTGGTTTTCATCGAGATCCTCGACACGGTGCGGGTGCGATGAAGCGCCGGCGCGCGCTTCAAGAAACGGTTCGGCTTGCTCCCGCACGGCGTCCAAATGCGTGAACAGCGCCACATGGCCGCCATCGGCTAGCGCCAGCAGCCTCGCCTGCGGAATCGCCCGGCAGACATTCTCGGCATGCGAGAACGGCACGACGTTGTCGGCGCGGCCGTGCACGACGAGGGTGGGCGCCAAGATCGATCCCGCGGGCAACTGTCCCAGCGCGGCAAACTGCGCGATGTCGTTGACGGTCCTTGGAAGCCGCGCATGCAGATGCCAAAACACGCTCGACTGCAAGGCGCCGAACAGCGGACCTGCCGCCGGATGGCGCAAGGTCCGTTCGCGCATGGCGTCATCGGGAATCGAGCGGCGCGCGCCGACTTGCGGATTTCGTTCCGCCTGCCACCTCAGGACGCGCGGCAGCCCGGGAAGACGCGCAAGGTGGCGCATCATGCGCAGGCGCGCGGCGATCTCAGGCGGCGTTCGCAGCGTGCCCGTGCAGGCCGAGACCAGCACCAGCGAGCGGCAGCGCGAAGGGTGCCGCGCGGCAAATTGCAGCGCCGAGGGGCCGCCGGCGGAGACCGCAACGACCGCAACGGTCGAAATCCCAACCGCGTCGAGCAGCGCGCCGTAGACATCGGCCTGTTCGTCGGGCGACGCGCCAAGCTCGAGGGCCGAGCTGAGGTAGCCGGGGCGGGACACGGCCACCACCCGCTTGCCTCTGAGCGTCTTCGCGAGGGCGCGGGCCAGCAGCCACGACTGGTCGTGTCCGCCCATGCCGCCATGGATGGCCAGAATGGCCGGCCCCTCGCCCGCGATTGCGCACTGGATCGTGCCGCGGGAGGTCGTCACCGAGACCGGAGCGGGCCCGGTGAGCGGCAATGCGTCTGGATCTAGCGTCATGTCGCGGCTTCCGGTCGTCCGGCTGCGCCGGCCTTGAGGCAACGCAGAAGCGCCGCAGCCTCCGCCGGCGGCCGACGTTCGATCCGTCGATACGCGCGCCCATCGGAGGTGCGGACGACCAGGCCGTGATCATACAGCGCGCGGCGAAGCAAGGCATCATCGGCGAAGGCATGCAGCCTATTCAACAGCGTCTTCACGTCCGCCTCGGTCAGGCTGCAGCGCGGCGGGAAGCCGGCCCACAACACCCAGAGGCTCAGCTGCTGTAAATTGTGGCGGGCCGGCCAGCGAAGCAGCCTGCCGCGTTCGTCGAAATGGCGCGCCGCGCGCTGCACGCGCTTCAGATCGACCGCCTCGTCCCGGGCCGTCCGTATCCTGCGGTCATCAACGGCAGTGCCGACCGCGCCTGCACGGAAATGCTGATAGTTCCGGTGTCCCGTCGCACGCGCAAGAATGTTGAGCAACTCGACGTGCCCCGGTGGCGACGTGCGCTCCAGGAGCTGGGCGCGCAGGGATTTCGCGAGCGCGGAGATGTCGCCCGCAACGAACGCAATTGATGTTCTGGACATGACCAATCCTCGATGTGCCGATCCACAGGCGGATTGTCGGAGGTCACCGGCTTACGACGCGGCACGAGGTTTGGTGTCGGTTCGACTGAGCCTTGCAGGTTTAGCTTCCCTCGCGGGACGGTGACGCCTGGGTGAACTGCAGACCCGGACAAACCCTTACTATAGACGCCAGGCGAGCTCAAGGGCCCGCCATTTGGGACGCGCTGTACCATGGTCGGAGCGCCGAGCGTTGCGAAATTGGCGACGTCACTTCGTTGTCAATGCCGCTACGGCCCGCCAGGCGGGGTCGGGCGCAGCCGACATGAGCTGCCGGCAGCGGTCGCGCATCAAGGCCGCCGGACGATCGCGGCCGCGCTGCTTCAACACCGCTTCGAAATCGGCGAGCGCATCGGCAAACCGGCGTGCACGATAGGCGGCGAGGCCGCGCTCGTAATCCGCGATCCAGCCGATCGCGTCACTATCATCGACCGTCTCGCCCGCAATCCCGATCAGCTCGTGGACGGAGATCCCCTCCTCGCGTCCGTAGACCGCGATGCTGTCGACCTCGCGCGTGATGACGACGCCGCGCGCCAGACGTTCGGTCGCCGCACCGATCAGGATCTGCGTCCCGTAGGATTTGTTGGCGCCTTCGAGCCGGCTGGCGACGTTCACGGCATCGCCGATCACGGTGTAGTTCAGCCGCAGCTCCGAGCCGATATTGCCGACCAGCATGCGGCCGGAATTAATGCCGATGCGGATCTGGAGCGGCTGGCCGAGATCATCGACCAGACCGGACTCTGCCACGGCCTTGCGGCAGGCGAGCGCCGCGCGGCAGCATCGCGCGGCGTGATCGTCTTGCGGCTGCGGCGCGCCCCAGAACGCCATCACGGCGTCGCCGATGAACTTGTCGATGGTCCCGCCATTGGCGACGATGATCTCCGAATTGATATCGAGATAGCGCGACAGCAGCGGCACCACGCGGTCGCCCAGCCGCTCGGACAGCCCGGTGAAGCCGACAATGTCGATGAACATCACGCTGAGCTCCTGGACGCTGCCGCCGGGCCTCGCCTCGACGCCCTGGCGCAGCAAGCCGCGGACGAGATCCGCCGGGATGAACTTGCGGAAGGCCGACAATCCGGCCGCCATCTCGGCGATCGCGCCCGACAGGCTCGCGATTTCCCTGAGCCGCGACGGATGGCGGCGGACCTGTTCCAGCGCGAAGGCCTCGACATGACGCAGCTCGCCGGCGACGCGCGACAGCGGCGCGGCGATGACTGAGCGCGCCAGCATCGCCGAAGCCAGCGCCGCGAGCACGGCGCCGATGGCAAGGCCAAGGATCAGGCGCCGCAGCGTCGTCTCGACCGGCCCGAGAAATTCGGCCTCGGGGATCACGGTCGCGAGCGACCAGCCGGGAAACGGCAGCGGCGTCAGCGCCACTTCATAGGCGGCGCCGCCCGACATGAGCCGGCTCCGCCAGGCCTCCTTGCCGCCGGCCTCACCCGCCTTGCCGAGCGCCAGGCGCGCGAGCGGCAGCAGTGCCGTGTCGCCGCGCGCCGGATGAAGCTCATCGGCCTCCTTGTCCGGCGCCGCGACGAGCTCGCCGCTGTCATCGACGATGAAGGCGGTCCCCGTGCGCCCGACCTCGAGCTGCGACAGGAAGCGCGCGAGCCTGGTGTATTCGATGACGACGGCCAGTACGCCTTGCCGCTCCTGATAGACATCGATCGGCCCCGCAAAGGCGATCGACGGCCGCACGCCGGTCGCATGGTCCAGCACCCTGAACCATTGCGGATCATCCGCGGTCAGCCCGGCCTTGAACCAGGCCTGGTCGGCGACGCGAAACGAGGTCGGCTCGAAGCGGCGGTTGGCGAACTCGATGTCGCCGGGCACGACGTCATACTCATCGACGCGACGCTGGCCGGCATGGTCGGTCAGCGAGATCTCCATCATCTCCAGCCGGCGATCGCCGAGCTTGTGCGCGGCGAAGAAGGAGCCGTCGGGCCAGCCGAACGCGACCCAGGAAATCGTCGCCTGCGACTGCAATTGCGAGAGAAAGACGAACTCGCGCTTGTCGGCCTCGCGGGTGTCGAGCACGTTCTGGAGGAACAGCGTGCGGATGGCGGTGTGGGCGGCGCGCGCCTCGTCGACGATGGCCGACACCTCCTTGCGCACGGCCGCCACGATCTGCTCGTTGATGGTCGAGGCGAGCTGCCGGCTGGTTGCTTCCGCCGTGCGCCACCACAACAGACTCGACAGCGCGGCCGTCAACAGGATTGCCGCCAGAACCAGCGCGGAGACCGCAAGGCGGATGCTGACCGTCAGCCCTGCGATCGCACGAAGCCGTCGTTCGGGATCGACATTCATCGCTGCTTTCGCGCCTCGTTGCGAGTCACTGACATTGTTTTACGCCGCCGGCGCTCGTTCGTTACGTCTGGCAGGAGCGAGCGCGCGCAGCCAATGCCCGCTGGCTACCATCTCGATAGAAGCTGGGCATTGGCTTCGAGCCGCCGCTTGCCCGCTAATCGCCGCCCGAGCGCACCGCCCGTGCGCCCGATCCCAATCGGTCTCACGGATTCGTGAGCAGCCTGCCGGTAACGCAGGTGGCGAGCGGAGCGAAAGAGATCATGCGCAGTCGCCTGCCAGGCGACGCCGTCTCGAACAGGAGAATCTCGATGTCTGCCAAACATGCTGTCACCTCCCTCGTCCTCGCCGGTGCGATGTCGACCGCGCTCGCGACCCTTGCCGCCGCCGGGCCACTGACGAAGGCCGAGGGCGATGCGGCCGTCGCCGCCAAGAAGGAAAAGTGCTTCGGCGTCGCACTGAAGGGCCAGAACGATTGCGCGGCGGGTCCAGGCACGACCTGCCAGGGCACCTCGACCGTCGACTTCCAAGGCAACGCCTGGAAATTCGTGCAGGGCGGCACCTGCACCAGCATCGAGCTGCCGAACGGCAAGAAAGGTTCGCTGAAGCCGGTGTAACGGCCGGCGCGACATCGCCAGGACGCACGAACGGAGCAGCACGATGAGCACGGTGACCCAGTCGACCGGACCTGCGGCCGTGCCGCTCCGCTTCGCGAAGCCCATCGGTGGCGTTGCCGGGACGAGCTTCAAGCCCGAGCATCTCCCGGCCATCCTCGCGGCAGGGCCTCGGCGCGGCTTCTTCGAGGTCCACGCCGAGAACTACATGGGCGCCGGCGGCCCACCGCATCGTGCGCTGGAAGCGATCCGCCGCGACCATCCGCTCTCGCTACACGGCGTCTGTATGTCGATCGGCGGGCCGCGGCCGCTCGACAAGGCGCATCTGGCGCGCTTCCGCGGCCTGGTCGCACGCTACCAGCCGGCGCTGGTCTCCGAACATCTCGCCTGGTCGACGCATGAGACCAGCTTCTTCAACGATCTGTTGCCCCTGCCCTATACCGAGGCGACGCTGGCTTGCGTTTGCGATCACATCGACCAGGTGCAGGAGGCGATCCACCGTCCGCTGCTCTTGGAAAACCCCTCGACCTACGTCGCCTTCCGCGAATCCTCGATGAGCGAGACCGAATTCATTCGCGCCATTGCCGAGCGCACTGGTTGCGGCCTGCTGCTCGACGTCAACAACGTGTTCGTCTCCGCCACCAACCAGGGATTTTCGGCGCTCGACTATCTCGCGGACTTCCCGCTGTCGCGGGTCGAGGAAATTCATCTCGCCGGCCATGCCGAGCAGGCCGACGACGAAGGCGATCTGCTGTTGATCGACAGCCATGACGGTCCGGTCGCGGACGCCGTCTGGAAGCTCTACGAGATCGTGATCCGGCGCCGCGGCGCGGTGCCGACGCTGATCGAGTGGGACAGCAAGATACCGGACTGGCCGGTGCTGCAGGCGGAAGCCGCCGCGGCCCAGGCGATCCTCGACCGTCATCAGTCCGCCATGCCGGCAGGAGAGCGTCATGCCGCATGAAGCCGGCCTGTCCTTCGCCGCTTCGTTCGCGCCGGCGCTGCTGGAGCCGGCGCGCAGCACGCCCGACGGCGTGACCGGCCCGAACGGCAAGGCCGCCGGCCGGCGCTACGACGTCTACCGCAACAACGTCACGGTCAGCCTGATCGACGCACTGGCCGCGATCTATCCGGCAGTGCAGCGCATCACCGGCGTCGACTTCTTCCGCGCCATGGCGCGGACCCATGTCCGCGGCAATCCGCCGGCCTCGCCACTGCTGTTCGAATACGGCCGCGACTTCCCGGAGTTCATGGCGCGGTATGAGCATGCGCTGGCCATGCCCTGGCTACCCGACATCGCCCGCATCGAACGCGCCTGGCTCGATGCCTATCACGCCGCCGACGCGCTTCCGCTGTCGCCGGCCCGGCTGTCGGCGGTGACGCCCGATCGTTTGGCGGATCTGGTGTTCATTCCGCATCCCGCCACACGATGCGTGCGCTCTCAATATGCCGCCGTGACGATCTTTGCCGCCAACCGCGACGATGCACCGGTCATGCGCATCGATGCCTCCACGCCCGAGGATGCCCTGATCACGCGACCCGAGTTCGACGTCACCGTGCGCCGCCTTCCGGCCGGCGGGGCGGTCTTCGCGGACGGCCTGATGTCGGGGCGACCGCTCGGCGAGGCCGCGGCGGCGGCGCTGGAGGCCTCAAGCGAGTTCGACATCGCCGCGAACATCGCCGGACTGATCGAGGCCGGCGCCTTCACCTCGCTCGCTTGCGGAGACCAATGATGATCACGGACCAGCACATGAGCACCGACAGCGGCTCGCTCGCGCCAGGACTGCTCGTCGACAGGGCCAATCATCTGGTGCAAATGATTGCCGTCCCTTCGCTGGTCCAGCTCGTGCTGCGCGTCGCGCTGGCGGTGCCGTTCTGGCGCTCGGGCATCCTCAAATGGGACGGCTTCCTCAGGCTCAACGACACCGCCGTGACGCTGTTCAGCGACGAGTTCATGCTGCATCTGCCGGGCGGGCCCTATCACTTCCCGGCACCGACGGTGATGGCGTTCCTGTCAGGCTGTGGCGAGATCATGTTTCCGATCCTGCTGGTGCTTGGGCTCGGCACGAGGTTCGCCGCGCTCGGGCTTCTGCTTATGACCGTCATCGTCGAACTCACGGTGCCGGACGGCTGGCCGATCCACCTCACCTGGGCCGCGATGGCGCTCGGCATCATGGCCTACGGGCCGGGGCGCATTTCGCTCGATCATCTGATCTGTCGCGCGCGATCGACGGCGCGGTAGCGCGCCCGTCACATCCCGCTCAGGCCGCTATCCACCGCGAGGGTCTGCGCAGTCACGTAGACGCTTTCGTCCGAGAGGAAGAACAGCACGGCATAGGCGATCTCCCATGCGGTGGCCTGGCGGCCGAAGGGAACATGGCCCTTGCCGCGGTTGGGGCGGCCGGCGCCGGCCTCGCGGCCGTTGGGAGTGTCGACGAGGCCGGGATAGACGAGGTTGGCGCGGATGCCACGGCGCGATCCGAGATGGGCGATGTTGCGCATGAGGCCGCCGAGCGCGGCCTTGGAGGAATCGTACACCGCCATCTGCGAGCCGGCCTTCAGCGCGGCGATCGAGGAGATGAAGACGATGGCGCCGCCATCGTCGAATTTCGGCAGCGCGGCGCGGCAGCACAGCATGGGGCCGCGGACGTTGACGTCGTAGATTCTATTCCACTCCTCGGGGCTGATCGCGTCGAGCCCGACCTTGCCGAAGGTGCCGATGTTCAGCACCATACCGTCGAGCCCGCCCATCACGCGGTTGGCTTCCTCGATCATGCGCTGAACGTCGGCTTCGGAGGTCACGTCGGCCGCGATGGCGAAGCCCTCGCCGCCTTCATCGGTGATGCGTTTGACGGTCTGCTCGGCAGAGGGGCGATTGAGGTCGGCGACCGCGACCTTTGCACCTTCGCGAGCGCATAGAATGCTCATGGCGCGGCCGTTGCCGATCGGGTCGGTGGCGGCGTCGAAGACGCGCTGGCCGCCGCCGACGACGAGGATGCGGCGCCCTTTCAAGCGCCCCCTGCCCGGCGCTTCGCCCAGCGATTCCGCACTCGGCGGACGGACATAGCGCTCCGGCTTGCTCTCGGTCTCCGCCATCTCAGCCACCCGGCCTCTTGCCGCCGTCATAGACCTTCATGCCGGCTGCTGGATCCAGATCGGTCTCGGTGGCCTCGGTCAGCCGCGCCATCATCATGTAGAAGCCGAGCGCAACGATGGATTCGACGATCTCCTGGTCGCTGAAGTGGTTTCGCGCAGCAGCGAAGGTCGCTTCCCCCACACGGACGTTCTCGACCACCTCGCGGCCGAACTTCAGCAGCGCACGCTCGGCCTCACCCAGCGCGGCGGCGTCGTAATCTGCGCGTTCGATCGCATCGATCTGTTCTTGCGTACAGCCGACGCCGAACGCGATCGGCACGTGCTGGCGCCATTCATAGGCGCCGCCTTCGAGCTGCGCGGCCTGCAAGATCAGCAGCTCGCGGTTGACGGCCGAAAGCTTCTGCTTGTGCAGAATCGAATTGCCGAGCCGCATCGCCGGGATCATGTTGGCCTCGGCGTGGGCCATCATGCGGAAGATGTTGAGCTTGACCGGCATGCGGTCGAACGAGGCGCGGATGTCGCCGCTCGTCGTCTCCGGATCAATCAGGGGCAGCCTTGCCACGCGTTTCTCCCTTGGGCTTTCGTTTCTTGTTGTCGCCGTCATTCCCTGCCGCGATCAGCGACAGGAAGAAGGCGAGATAGCGGTCGATCGCCTCGATCACGTTCGCCCGCGGCGAGGGCACCGCGCCCATCACGTAATGCTCGAGCCGGATGTAGATCAGCCCGGCCGCGAACAGCCGCGCGGTCTCGCGCGGATCGGGGGTGGAAATCAAACCGGCTAGCGCAAAGCCGCGGAAGTAGTCCGTCATCAGGTTCTGCTCGCGCGCGTAGAAATGGTCGGCGAACTTGGCGCGGATGCCGGGCACCCGGTTTCGTTCGGCGGTGATGACCTTCTGGAACTGGTGCTCGCGCGGATCGGACCATTGCTCGACGAGGTCGAGCGCGAACTGCCGGCAGAACGCGGCGGGCTGCCGCGCGAGCTGCCTGTAGCGCGGCTCCTCCAGCCGGCTCGCCGAGCTGGCCGGACCATGCTCGGCAACGATCGCCTCCAGGATCGCGGCCTTGCCCGGGAAGTGATTGTAGAGGCTGCTCTCGCGGATGCCGACGCGCCGGGCGAGCTCGCGCATCGAGGCGCCGCCATAGCCGCTTTGCGCAAATAGATTGAGCGCTTCGGACAGGATCCGCTCGCGGGTCGTGGGCGCAGCCGCTTCCGCCGCGCTGGAGGTGTGGACAGCCATGCGGCTTGACTAACGAACGATCGTTCGCTAGTCAACCGTACGAACGATCGTTCGTTTCGCCAGTCTGGCGGCAACGGTCGCGGCCCGCAAGTTCGCTTTCGGGCAATGTTCTCGCGTTTCAACTCCGCTCCATCGAGAGGCGGAGAGCAATTTTGGGAGACGACGTCATGGCGCGCTTCGCCCGCCCTCGGCTTTATGCGGCTTGCATCCTGTTGCCGCTGCTCGCAGCAAGCACTGCCCAGACCCAAAGCGCGAAATACGATCCCGGCGCCGACGACAAGACCATCAAGATCGGCACCACCGCGCCGCTGAGCGGCCCGGTGTCGGCCTTCGCGCAGATCGCGAAATCGGCGGAAGCCTATTTCCGGAAAGTCAATGACGAGGGCGGCGTCAACGGACGGCGCATCCAGATGATCATTGCCGACGATGCCTACAGCCCGCCCAAGACGGTGGAGCAGACCCGGCGGCTGGTCGAGAGCGAGGAAGTGCTCCTGATCTTCGGCGGCGTCGGCACGCCGACCAACAGCGCCGTGCACAAATATCTCAACGAGCGCAAGGTGCCGCAGCTCTTCCTCGGCTCCGGCGCCGCCAAGTGGGACGACCCGAAGAATTTTCCGTGGACCGTCGGCTGGCAGCCGACCTATCGCGACGAGGCGATCGCCTACGCCAGATACATCAAGGCGAGCCACGCCAATGCCAAGGTCGGCGTGCTCTACCAGAACGACGATCTCGGCAAGGATTATCTGAAGGCGCTGGAGGAAGGGCTCGGCAGCGGCGAGGCGATCGTCGCGCGGGCGGCTTACGAGACCTCGGCCCCGACCGTCGACACCCAGATCCTGCAATTGAAGACCGCGGGCGCCGACGTGGTGCTGGTCGCGGCGACGCCGAAATTCGCGGCGCAGGCGATCCGCAAGATCGGCGAGATCGGTTGGAAGCCCGTGACCATCATCTCTAACGTCTCGGCCTCGATCAGCGGCGTGCTGGAGCCGGCGGGCAAGGACAATTCCACCGGCGTCATCTCCAGCCAGTATCTGAAGGACGCGACCGACCCCGCGCTGAAGGACGATGCAGGCTACAAGGAGTGGCTGGCGTTCATGGACAAGTACATGCCGGAGGCCAACAAGAGCGACTGGCTCAACGTCTACGGCTACACCATCGCGCAGACGCTGGTGACGGTGCTGAAGGCATCAGGCAGCGACCTCACCCGCGCCAACGTCATGAAGCAGGCGACCACCATGAAGGACGTTCGCCTGCCGATGCTGATCAACGGCACCGCCGTGAGCAATTCGCCCGAGCGCTTCACGCCGATGACGAGCCTTCAATTGATCCGCTTCGACGGCACGCGCTGGGTGCCGTTCGGTGACCTCCTGAAGAACTGATCATGCGGGGGTTGCGGATCGGCAGCATGCGGGTCGATCTCGTCAGCGAGATTCCCGCGCTCGCGTTCGACAAGAGCTGGTTGTTCGCCAACATCACCGACGATGTGATCGCGGAGAACCGGAGCTGGCTCGACCACCGCTATATCGAGCCGGAGACCGGTCGCTTCATTCTCAGCCACCACTCCTATCTCGTGCGCACGCCGCGCTGGACCGCGATCGTCGACACCTGCTGTGGCAATCACAAACCGCGGCCGCGCGTGCCGGCGTGGAACAACCTGAACCAGCCCTATCTCGAAAATTTGCAGGCGCTGGGCGTCGCCCCCGAGCAAGTCGATTTCGTGATGTGCACGCATTTGCATGTCGACCACGTCGGCTGGAACACGCGGCTTCACGATGGCCGCTGGGTGCCGACCTTCCCCAACGCGCGCTATCTGATGGGGCGGGACGAGTACCGCCATTTCGAGGCAGCGCACAATGTTGCGCCGAACAACCCGGTGAATCACGGCTCGTTCGCGGATTCCGTGCTGCCGGTGGTCGCGGCCGGGCTCGCCGAACTCGTCGAGAGCGACCACTGCCTGTTCAGCGATCGCGACGCGGCCCTGCGCTTCGCGCCGGCGCCAGGCCATACCGCCGGCAACATGCAGATCCACCTCAACGGCGACCACGATCACGCGGTGATGTCCGGCGACGTCATCCATCATCCGATCCAATGCGCCGCGCCGTGGCTGTCGAATGCCGCCGACGTCGATCCGGCTGCGGCACTCGCAACGCGGATGGCGCTGCTGGAGGAACTCGCGGACACGCCGAGCTACCTGCTCACCGGCCATTTCCCGGCGCCGACTGCGGGCCGCGTGATCCGGCACGGCGAGACCTACCGATTTCGTTTCGAGGACTAGACCATGAAGCCGAGTTCGATCGGCGGCCCCGGAGTTCACCTCTCCCCAGCGGGGAGAGGTCGGATTGCGCAGCAATCCGGGTGAGGGGCCGCAATGCGAAGCGAGACCGTAACCCCTCACCCGGATCGCATCTTCCGATGCGACCCGACCTCTCCCTATGGGAGAGGTGATCCGAGCTCGTGGCTCGCAATCGATTCAACCAAAACCTATTCATCTTCAGGAGATGCCACATGATGCTGCGCACGGTCACGCTCTCTTTGCTCGCATTGCTGTCGGCGGGATTGCCGGCACGCGCCGAGGACCCTGCCGCCTACCCCACCCGCAAGATCAAGATGCTGCTGCCCTATGCGGCCGGCGGCGGCGGCGACGTGGTCGGCCGGCTGCTTGCGGACAGGATGAGCAAGACGCTCGGACAGAGCATCTATATCGAGAACCACACCGGCGCCGCCGGCACGCTTGGCACGCAGATGGTCGCGACATCTCCGAATGACGGCTACACCATCACCGTCGGCGGCATGACCACGCATGTGCTTGCCCCCGCGATCTATCCAAAACTGCCCTACGATCCGATCAAGGATTTCACCACCATCGGCCGCGTCGGCACCTCCTCGATCATGCTGGTCGCGACCAAAAACTTCGCCGCCAATGACATCAAGGGCCTGGTCGAGCTGGCCAGGAAGGGCGAGCCGATCCAGTACGGAAGCTGGGGCGTCGGCTCGACCGGTCAATTCTGCGCAGAGATCCTGATGCAGCAGACCGGCATCAAGATGGACCATGTGCCGTTCAACGGCATCGCAAAATTGGCCGGCGATCTGCTCGGCGGCCACATCTCGCTGGCGACGCTCGACGTCGCCACGGCGACGCCGCTGGTGAAGGACGGCTCGATCAAGGCGCTCGCCGCCTGCGGCGAACGTTCGCCGAGCCTGCCGGATGTCGCCAGCTACAAGGAACAGGGCGTGCCGTTCGATCGCAGCCTGTCCTGGGCGATGTATGCGTCGGCGGGGCTCGCTCCGCCGACCGCGCAGAAGCTGTCGGCGGCCCTGAAGGAGGCGCTCGGCGACGAGGTGGTGAAGCAGAAACTTCTGGGCCTCGGCATCACGCCGCAATTCGTCCCCGGCGACGAGCAGCGCGACATCAATGCCCGCGACATCACGGCCTGGAAGCAGGTTGCCAAGGATGCCGGGATCGAGCTCAAGTGAGCGGCTGGGCTGTCACGTACGAAGAAGACGTGGCGGGCAGCTTGCCTGCAGCCCATCCTTCGAGACGCCCGCCTATGGCGGGCCCTCAGGATGAGGTCACGTCTTGCGGCAAGATTTCAGACCCGCATGGTGAGGAGCCCGCCAAAGCGGGCGTCTCGAACCACGCACGCCGTGCTCATGCGGCAGCCCTCCGCTGGTCGTATGCGATAGCGCTGAACTGATTGAGAGCAGAAAAAGGAGCGCGGGCATGAGCCGCATCTTCGGCGCGGTGCGCCAGAATGGATATGTGGTGCGTGACATCCACGCCGCGATGACGCACTGGATCGAGGTGATGGGCGTCGGACCCTGGTACTACATGGACCGCGTCAAGATCGATTGGTTCCGCCATCGCGGCCAGGATTCCGCCGTCGAGATGAGCATCGCGCTGGCCAATTCCGGCGATCTCCAGATCGAACTGATCCAGCAGCGCAACGACGCGCCTTCGCTGTACAAGGAGTTCTTGGACGCCGGGCACGAAGGGCTCCAGCACATGTCGTACTGGAGCCACGACTATCAGGCGCTCTACGACAGGGCGCTCGGGCTCGGCTACAGGATCGGCCATGAGGGCCAGATCGGCGGCGACAAGGGCCGCTTTGCCTATTTCGACACGCAGGCCCATCCGGGCACGGTGATCGAGATCTCCGACATCAGCGGCACCAAGGGACCGTTCTTCGAAAAGGTCCGCCAGGCCGCGATGAACTGGGACGGCACGCGGCCGATCCGCGAGGTCGGCGGCGGAAAATCGTAAGGCTCGATGTCCGGCTTTGCCGATGTTCGACGCCGTCCTGGGCCGGTCTATTTCACATCCTTGCCGGCGCATCCGTGGTAAGGTTTGGCCTCACGTCCGAACCTTCAGCGAGGCAGGCATGTCCGACACTGACAAGGTTTTCGCCGGCTCCATCCCAAAACTCTACGATGAGCATCTCGTCCCGATGATCTTCGCCGGCTACGCCGACGACATCGCAAGACGCGTCGCCGCGCTCTCGCCCTCCGTGCTGCTCGAGATCGCGTCCGGCACCGGCGCCGTGACGCGCGCCGTGGCGGCGGCTTTGCCGGGCCGCGTCCGCTACGTTGCGACCGACCTCAACGAGCCGATGCTCGCGGTCGCGGCGCAGCGTCAGGCGGGCGATAACCGCATCTCCTGGCGCCAGGCGGACGCGTTGGCGCTTCCGTTCGGCGACGCCGAGTTCGACGTGGTCTGCTGCCAGTTCGGCGTCATGTTCTTTCCGGACCGCGTCAAGGGCTATTCGGAAGCAAAGCGCGTCCTGAAGCCCGGCGGCACGTTTCTCTTCAATGTCTGGGACCGCATCGAGGAGAACGTGTTCGCCGATGACGCAACGGCCGCCCTGGGTAAGCTGTTTCCCGACGATCCACCCCGCTTCATGACGCGGACACCGCACGGCTATTTCGAACAGCCGATCATACGGGCCGATCTCGCACGCGCAGGTTTCGGCAACGTCTCGATCGAAACGCTGGCAGCGACCAGCCGCGCAGCGACGCCCGACCTCGTGGCGTTCGCCTATTGCCAGGGTACGCCGCTGCGCGGCGAAATCGAGGCGAGAAGCGGCGGCGATCTTCAGGCCGCGACGGACGCTGTCGCCGCTGCGATCCGCGCGCGCCATGGGTCCGGACCGGTCGAAGCCAAGATCCAGGCCCTGGTGATCACGGCGCGGGCATGAGCCTGCACCGCAGGCAAGCCCGGCTTCTTCACCAGAAGCCGCGCTGCATCGGCTGCGCCGGCTGATAGTACTGATATTGGCTGCGGCGGCGCGGATTGGCCGGCTGCACGTAGGGATCGCGCTGCTGGAAGAAGAAGCCGAAGCCGTTACCGCCGTTGTCCCAGCCGTCGTCGCTCGCGATCATGGCAGGCGCGGTCGGCTTGCGCGTGATGAAACCGCCCTGCGGCTCGTTGCTCAGCACCGCGACGAACTCGGTGCGGTAATTGGTCTCGCTGCTCAGGGGCTCATCCGAGACGACGATCGACGAGCGCGGCAACGCGGTCGGTCCGATGCGATCCCACACGTCCTGCGGGATGGTGATGCGGTCGAGCGCATTCCTCGCCTCGTCGCCGTTCTCGATCGTGACCACGTTCCAGCGCAGGCCGGTATCGGTCTTCGCCATCGCCGTGAAGATATGCGTGCCGAGCGGCTGGTCGGGATTGCGGATCGTAACGGGAACCTCGATGCTGGTGTCGAACACCTCGCCGCCGCCGTCGGGCGCCGGCTTGTGCGTGTTCCGCCGCACGTAGAGCTTCTGCGTGGCGCGGCTGATGTAGACCGAGACCGGCTCGCCTGCGAGCTTCGCGTCGGTCGCCGCCTTGACGGCGTCGGCTTTCCGGGTCGCGGCCGCCTTCGCGGCTTCCTTCGTGGCGGCCACCGCATCGCGCTTCTGCTGCGCGGCGGCCCTGGCGGCGTCGAGCTGCGTCGTCGCGTCGGCCGCCTTGGCCTCCGCCTTTTGCTTCAGCTCCTCGGCCTTGGCGCGGGCCTGATCGGTTTTGGCGTTCGCAAGCATCTTGTCGGCGAAGGCGAGCCCGGCATCTGCGCGGGCCTTCAGCTGTTCCAGCTTGCGCAGCGCGGCGGGAAGCGAGGCAGCTTCCTTCGCGGCAGCGGAAGCGGCCTTCTTGGCCGCATCGGCTGCCCTCGCGGCCTCCTCGGCCTCGGCGGAGAGCTTGTCGGCCAGGCCGGGCACTGCCGCGATGGCGTCCGGCTTCGGCACGAACAGCGAGGGGTGGGAGAAGTCGGTCGGGACTGCGTCGTGCGGCGAGATGATCACGCGCATCCCGATATTCGTCTTGTCGAACAGATTCTCGGCAAAGCCGAACGGCATGCGCACGCAGCCGTGCGAGGCGGCATAGCCGGGCAATGGTCCGCCATGCAGCGCGATACCGTTCCAGGTGATGCGCAGCATGTTCGGCATCCAGGCATCGTCATACATGGTCGAGCGGTGGTCCTTGTCCTTCTCGACGATGGCGAACACGCCGGCCGGCGTCTCGCGGCCCGTGGTGCCGGTCGACACCGGCGCGCGCATGATCCAGCCGTCGGCGTCGTAGAAAGTAACCTGCTGGCTCTTGATCGACACGATCGCCATGATCGGCTCGCCGGCCACACGCGGCGCCACGGCCTCGGCCGCCTGGCGCGGCTGCTTGGCGGCGGTTGCCGGGGTCGCGGTCAATGCGCCCATTGCCGCCAAGGCCACAATTGCGGAAGGGCCCCAACGCCGCATCGCCACGATGGATTTCGCCGTCGTCAGTCGGTTTTTCATGCCATCCTCGGTCGAAATGCCAGTCCGCCTGTGTCGATCACGCGTCAGATTGGAATCATTGGATTAAGAAATCGCAGCTGCCTTACGTTCCGTCTGTGGCGAGATTCGGCACGTTCCCGCGATAAATCTCTCATATACGACGGTCTGCGCTGGCGAAAGACGGCCTGCGGCCGAGGCTGGTCCGAAGCTGGCATCAATCGCTGCGGCAGAATGTCCGGGCACGCCCTGGTGCAGCCTTACGGGCCGACGTCGGACGGCACGCTCGCTAAGCGCCGAGCGCCTTGCGGTTCAACGTTCGCAGGAAACGCAGCGACAACGTCCGCACATTCGCAACATTCAGCAACCAGGCCGCAGCCGCATAAGCGAGGCCGCCGGCGAGACTGACGATGGCGAGCGGCACGAGGCCGGTGCCGCCCGCCTGCGATCGCGCGATCAGGATCGCGGCCGCCATCGCGGCTGCGGAGACGGCAACACCGGCGAGGCGGTTGAACTCGAACGGGACCGGGTGGGCCCGATGCATCAGAACGACGGCAGCGAGGAAGCCGATCGCCTCGGTCGCCAGCGTTGCCAGCGCCGCGCCGTGGAGGCCATAGCCGGGGATCAGCGCGAACATCAGGATCACGCTGACCACGAGCGTGAGGAAGGACTGCGCCGACAGCATGAAGGGCCGCTCGGCGAGCTGAAAGCTGATCTGCACGTAGAACTGATTGGCGATACCGAAGGAGCGGGCGAGCACAAGGGTCGGCAGCAGCGCCGAGACGCCGGCGCGGAAGTCGACGCCGACCAGCGTGCCGGCCACCTGGTCCGCGGCGAGCGCGAGCCAGACCGCAACGGGTGCAACGACGACGAGCAGGAGCTCGAGGCTTTCGGTCAGCCGCTCGCGTGTCGTCTCGCCGTTGTTCTCGGACAATGACCGGAACACCAGCGGCACGGTCGCCGCGGCAACGCTGGATGCGATCATGACCATGAACTGGCGCGGCAGATCGGCGGCAACGCCGAAGATGCCGGCAGCGTCCTTGCCGAGCAAATAGGCGACAATGAGCCGGTCGGAGGCCGAATAGACGGCGACGGACAATCCAGCCAGCGTCAGAGGCAGGCCATAGCGCGCCAGCTGCATGAACTGGCTGCGCTGGAAGCGCGCGATCCTGGTGCGGTCGCCGACGAGATTCAGGATGATGCCCGCAAGCGACCCCAGACCAAACGCGGCGAGCAGTCCCAATCCGCCCCAGCCGAGCCAGATGCCGAGCAGACCGAAGCCGACGCTGGAGACGCTGCGCACGATCGAGATCGCCGCGAACCGGTAGGGGCGCAATTTGGCGCGCTCGAACTCCTGGCCGACATCGACCGCGTTGGCCATGATCGCGACGAACATGCTGGCGAGCAGCAGCTCGACACTGACGTCGCTGCGGAACAGGACAACCAGCGGAGTGGTGGCGCAGAGCACCGCGGCCGTGAGGGCGAAGGCGACCATCGCCGTGCCGCGGAAATCGACCTCCGCCGACATCGCCTGATAGCGGGACACCGACAGCTTGATCCAGGCGAAGAAGATCGCGCCCAGGATGCCCGCAAGGCTGATGCCGACGACATAGACGCCGTACTCCGCAGGGCTCAAGAGCCGCGTATAGGCGGTGACAGCGAAGAAGCCCACCGCCGCGGGCAGGATGTAGGCGACCAGATAGATCGAGAAATGGCGGTTCAGCATGCGGGCACGGGACCGTTGGCGGCCATCAGGATTAACGAGACGTTAAGGCAGTTGGACTTTGGTGTGACAATCGGATTGCGCCGCTGGCATCGGCGAAGATAGCTGCATAAGCCTGCAAATCGGACCGCGAATGGAGCGAGCGCGCGGTTATCGCGCGTTAGCGTTAAATTTGCCCTGTCCTTGAAGCGGCCGGTGCGATCACGGAAAAGAAGCAATGATGGCGAAACGTCGCTCGACTCCTCCGATGCGCTGATGTGACCGACATGGACGTTGCCGAACCAACCCGGCTGAAACCGGCCTCGCTGCCGCGTCGCGGCACCAACGTGCCTGCGGTTCCTTCGGATTTCGGCGCAGGAGGCCGCGACAGGATGGTCCTCAACCTCTTTTTCGAAGAACGGGACGACCGCTGGTTTCCCGGCGACCGTCATCTCCGGCCGCTGCTGCGACGTTTGCTGCTGGGCAAGTCTTTCATCAGCGGCCAGCGGCGCGTCCTGCTCAATCTGTGCGCAGGCCTCGATCGGCTCGGCATCCGCTACCGCGTCAACGACTATCGCCACATCCGGAAGCACCCCGAGGAACTGGCCTGCATCATCGGCCGGCCGTTCGTGCTCGACTGGTTCGAGTGGAAGAACCCGCTCCTGCTCGGCGTCGCCATGTATGACCACCCGATCGATGCGCCGGAGAGCCTGAAGGACCTCGATGTGAGGCGCGTGCTGGTGCCGTGCGCCTGGTATGCCGACATGTTCCGCCCGCACTGGCCCCACGTCGGCGCCTGGCCGGTCGGCATCGAGACCGATCTCTGGACACCCGCGCCGGCGGATCGGAAGAGCGTCGACGTGTTGCTCTACGACAAGGTCCGCTGGGATCAGGGACGGTACGAGCGAGAACTGATCGAGCCGATCCGCAGGCATCTCGAGGCAAGCGGACGTACCGTCGAAGTGATCCGCTACGGGCACTACAAGGAAGACGATTACAAGGCCGCACTGGCGCGTTGCCGCAGCATGGTCTTCCTCTGCGAGCACGAAAGCCAGGGCATCGCCTGCCAGCAGGCGCTGTCGAGCGGCGTTCCCGTCTTTGCCTGGGACCGTGGCGGACCGTGGCAGGATCCGAAATATTTCCCGGACAAGGTGAGGTTCGAAGGCGACGTGTCCTCGGTGCCCTATTTCGACGGGCGCTGCGGCATGACCTTCACCGATGGGAGCGGATTCACCGCAGGCTGGGACGACTTCTGGTCACGCGTCGGCGCGGGGGACTTCGCGCCGCGCGACTATGTGCTGGACCACCTGACGCTCGAGAAAGGCGCGCTTCACTACTACGAGATCGCGGAAGCGGCGATGCAGCGTCACGCGTGACCGGGCTCGACAGACGCGAATTTCTCCTCGGCAGCGCCGCGGCCCTCGCGGCGGGCGCATCTGCGTCCGCCGTGCCGGCATCGAAACGCGCCCAGCGCCGGCCGGGCTATGGCGCTGCGGCGACGCTCTGGGACCTGCAAGCCGATCCCAGGCTCGGCGAGGCCATCAGCACCTATTGCACCCAGGTGGTTCCGGTGCTCGAGTTGAAATGGCCGATGCTGCGGCCGGACGCGCATACGTTCGCCTTCGAACGCGCCGACGCGATCCTTGATTTCGCGCAATCGAACGACCTGACGATGCGCGGCCACGCGCTCGCCTGGTATCACGACATTCCGGACTGGACCAAGCAGATCAAGGATTCCAAGGGCGTCGAGCGCGCGTATCGCGATCACATCGGCACCGTCGTCTCCTATTACAAGGACAAGCTGACGTCGTGGGATGTCGTCAACGAGCCGATCCCGGACAATCCCCGCAGTCCGAAGGACCGGCGCGACACGTTCTGGACGCAGCATCTGGGTCAAGGCTGGATTCCGCTGGCGTTCCGCACGGCGGCTGCGGCCGATCCCTTGGTCAAGCTCGCGATCAACGAATACGACATCGAGTCGGCAAAGGACTCGTTCATCGCCAAGCGGGCAGCCTATCGCAACCTCATCATGGACCTGCTCGACCAGGGCGTTCCGCTCCACGCCGTGGGCCTGCAATCGCATCTGCACGCCGAGCTCGAGATCGACACGCACGGGCTCGCCGCGTTCGTGGCCGAGCTGCGTTCCTGGGGGCTAGAGGTGCTGGTCACCGAGCTCGACGTCGACGACCAGAAGCTGAGCGGCAATCCGGCCGAGCGCGACGCCATCGTCGCCAAGCGCGTCGACGATCTCCTCACCGCGATCTCGACCAGCGGCCCGGTGCGCTCGATCCTGACCTGGGGCATCTCGGACCGCTACAGCTGGATCAACGGCACCTTCGCCCGCAAGGACAAGCAGCCGAACCGCCCGCTGCCGCTCGACGGCGAGTTCAAGCCGAAGCCGTTCATGGACGTCATCAGCAAGTTTACGAAGGACGCCTGAGGCGCCGATCCTCAGCGTGTCTTCGGCGTTTCGAACGCGGGCGCATCTCCGATGTGATCGGGAGCCAGGCTCGGACTGCGACGGTCGCGCGAGGAGAGGCGGAACACGTCGCGGATGTCGTCGATCGAGGTCGACGAATAGGACTGGATGCAAAGCGCGACCTGCTTGGGCGAGGCCGTGCGCATCATGGCCTCGATCGCCGGGCGGTCGAGCGGCGTGTCGTCCCAGTGCGAGACCGCGATACTGTCTTCCGTGACCCGATGGGCCGCCAGATGCTCAGGCGAATTGGCGACGAAATTGCCATACAGCAGGTATTCGGAGAACTTCTTCTTCCGGCACAGTGCCAGCGCCCAGCCGAGGCCCGTCGCCGACTTGATGGCGTTGGTCATCGCACGCGCGGTGCCCTTGTCCCAGACCAGCGCGTTGTCGACATAATCGTCCGCCGGGAACGAGCGCTCCTTGATACCCAGAAGCTGATCGATGGTGCGGAGCCACACGCCATGCACCGGGTGGTCCGCGCCGATCGCGCTGCGGGTGACGAAGAGCGGTGTCTTCTCGCCGCCGGCATATAGGCCGACGTCGAATTCGCGGAAGAACAGATTGTCCGAATCCAGGATGCAGACGCGCTGCTCGGGCGCATTGAGGACCCCGGCGATCTTCAGGATCTGCTGGATGTGCCAGCCATGCACGGGTGACGACAGCAGCGAGAGCCAGACACGCCGGTTGCTGAGGAACTGGAGGGCCGGCGGCACCGCGAACAGCCATTTCGGCAGGTAGCGCGAGGCCGGAACGATGACCCGCTTGTCGGAGGCGAACCGCGCGAACAGCGGAACGTCCTCATCGTTAACGAGAACATAATGCCGCGTATATCCCGACAGCCAGGTGTCGATGCTCTCGCTGAGCAGCGAAAAGCGCTCGATATCCTTGGCGTAGCTGGCAGTCAGCAGGGCAACGGAATGCATGGCGCGCGCTCGAATGGCAGTCATTCCGCACTCATAGCGGCAATGGGGGGCGTTGGAAACTTGCGATCGCAATCAAGGTAAAATGAAACGAAGTATTAGCCATCCGCCGGCAGCCCCTGCGCGAGGCTGCGAAAGCGCAGCGGTGCCAGGGCCGATGCTCGCTGCCACCAGTCGGCGACGCGGTCATCGAGGGCGGTCGTGCCGCGGCCCTGGCCGGGAAAGATCCGGATCTGCTGGATTGCCTCGGCTTCAAACCCCCTGCCCTTGCGCGTGATCCTGAGCGCCGCGCCTTCGCGATCCCGCTGCGTCAGCGGCACCAGGAGGCGGCCGCGCGGACGGAGCGACTGGAGCCAGAGCGGGTGCGGTTGCGGGAAGCCGGCATGCACGATGATCACGTCGGCGGGCTCGCCGACGTCCTTGCATCCGTCGCCGTTGACGACCGTGACGTTGCGATATCCGTGCAAGTGGCTCGCTGCTCGGGCCGCGAGCCGCTCGTCGCATTCGATCGCACATACGCTGCCCCTTGGACCGACCATCTTCGACAGCACCGCGGAGAAATAGCCAAGTCCGCAGCCGATCTGCACGACGCGGTCCCTCTCCCTGACGTCGAGAACGTCGATGAGATGCGCCCACAGGCTCGGCAAGCCGGTATCGAGCTTGCGGCGAGCGTCGATCGCGACCAGCACGTTGTCGTAGAGATGAACGGGATCCGCGTCGGGCGTCAGCCGATAGCTGCGCGCCGCCTCGCTCTTGATGCGCCAGGGCCCCTTCGACAGAAAATCCTCGCGCGGAACGGTGGCGAGCGCCTCGAGCAGGCGGTGCGAGGAAATCCGCTCGCGCCTGGCAATCCGCTCCACGTAGCGCGCACGCGCGGCGGCAAGATCGCGCATGTCACAGATCGGCCTGTTCGCGCGCGGGCGTGTCGGTCCCGAGCTCGGACACGAGCTGCATCGCCTGCTTCAGGTCGGGCGTGTTAAAACCTTCGCTGAACTTGCCCACGACCGGCGCGAGGAGACTTGCGTGCTCGCGCCTGCCGGCTTCGATCGACAGGCGCCCGAGGCTGACGGCGGTGCGAAGCTCCCAGGACAGCGCACCCTGCTTGCGCGCTGTCGCCAGCGACTGGGCGAACAGCTCCTCGGCCTCCTGTACCGAGGCCGGATCGCCATCCGACAGGATGATCTCGCCTTGAAGGCGATAGACCTCGGCGAGGTAGGAATGATCACCGGTCCGCCGCGCGATTGCGAGCGCGCCGTCCAGCGCGCGCAAGGCGGCATCCCGCATCCCGATCTTGGCGTAGGCTTCCGCGAGCAGGCAGCGGAACCAGCAGCCGGCGAGCCAGGAATCCATCGCCTCGTACTCGTCGAGGCCGAAGCGCATCTGGCTGAGGCCTTCGTCGGTCTCGCCGAGCTGCGTCAGCGCCCAGCCGCGCAGGATCGTCGCCTGCTGCTTCCAGTGCAGGAAATTGTGCTCGCTGGCGATGATCATGGCGCGGTTGGCGTGGTCGCGCGTACCCTCGACGTCGCGCAGATGCTGGCAGAGATAGGCGCCAAACACGAGCGCAAAGGCGAGCGTGAAGGGATGGCGGATCTTCTCGGCATTGGCGATCGCCTGCTCGCTGTGCTGGCGCGCCGCGTCGGGCCGGCCGAGGAACCAGAGGAGATAGCCGAGATAGGACCGCGAGACGACGCCGGGATCGGTGCCGTGCCGCTCCATCAGGTCGGAGTGCAAATCGGGGCTGTAGAGATTGATGCAGCGGTGCAGATGATGCTGTGAGGCGGCAAAGCGGCCGCGATAGAGCATGGTCATCGCGATCGCACGGTGCGCCTCCATCAGATACCCGGTCTGCTGCGCCGGCTGCGAACGCTCGCTCAGCCGCTGCCGCTTGGCGAATCTCAACAGCTCGACGCTGAGATCGTGCGCGCGGGTGAGATCGGCGCGGATGAAATGGCACACCCAGAGTCCGCGAGTGGCTGCGAAGACCTTTTCGTCGTCATCGAGCTGATGGCCGAGCTCCAGCGCGCGGATGTAGTTTTCCTCGACTTCCTGCACCGCATAGCCCTTGGCGGCAATCAGCGAATTGCCCAGTGCGATGCGCAGCTCGAGCTCCATCTCGTCGGCCCCCGGTATGCCCGCGCTGGCGTGCACGACGCTGAGGCCGCGGCGCAGATGGCCGATTGCCTCCAGGTTGGCGCCGCTCCTCGCCGCCTGCTTGCCGGCCTTGAGCCAAAAGCTGGCGGCGCCCTCGCTCTGGCCGGATTCGGTCAGGTGATGGGCGAGCAGCTCCGGCTCGCGCTCGGACTTCTCCGGATACATTTCGGAAAGCACCTGGACGATCCGGGAATGCAGCTTGCGCCGCTCGCTGTGCAACAGGCTCGCATGCGCGGCGTTCTGGATCATCACGTGCTTGAAGGAGTAGAGCGCGTCCGGCGGATGGCCGCGGCGCATGATCAGCCCCGCCTCCTCCAGATGATTGAGTGCCGCCACGATCTGCTCGGCCGGCGTGTTGGCGACGGCGTGCAGCGTCTCGTAGGAGAACTCGCGACCTATCGTGGCGCCGATCTGCGCGATCCGCTTGAACGGTCCCATCCGGTCGAGCCGCGCCATCAGCGAGTCGGTCAGGGTTGCCGGGATTGCGAGCTGCCGCCACGGCCCGGACAGCACATAGCGCCCGTGCCGCTCGGTCAGCAGGTCGGATTCGAGAACCGTCTTGGTCAGCTCTTCCAAAAACAGCGGCACGCCGTCGGTCTTGACGATGATCTCCTCGACGACCTCCTTGGGCAGCTCGCGTCCCGCCACGCGCTCGACCAGCGTCGTGCGCAGTTGCCGGCTCAGGCGGTTCAGGACCACGGTGGTGATGTGTGAATGCGCGTTCCAGCTCGGCTGGAATTCGGAGCGCGCGGTGATAATGACCAGGATCGGCCGGTTCTGCACCCGATCGACCAAAAGGTCGATCACTTCGCGAGACGTCGGGTCGATCCAGTGCAGGTCCTCGAACGCGATCACCAGCGGCATCTCGCGCGCAAGGCCGAGGAAATGGTTGACCAACGCCACGACGGTCGCATCCTTCTGCTGCCGCGGCGACAGTTCGAGCGGCGGATAGCGGTCCCCGGTCGGTATCGACAGCAGCGCGGCAAACAGCGGCGTGACCTGCTCGATGTCGCCATGTGCGGCGGCGATCGCGGTCTCGAGGCTCGCGAGCGACAGCGCGGACGACTCCTCGCGATCGAGGCCGAGGGAAAATTTGAGCTGGTCGACGAACGGATGGAACGCCGTGGAGGTGTAGTAGGGCGAGCATTGGAGCGAGACTTGTCCATGGCGGTCGCCCGATATCCGCTCGAAGATTTCCTGGATGATGCGCGACTTGCCGATGCCGGGCTCGCCGAACTTGACCACGACCTGGCCGTCGCCGTCCTTGGCCTGCTGCCAGCGCCCCATCAACAGCGCGATCTCCTCCTCGCGGTTGACGAGCGGCGTCAACCGCGAGCCCCTGGCGGCGGCGAAGCGGGTCTCCACCCGCGAGGCGCGCACCACGTGCCAGGCCTGTGCCTTCTCGGGGATACCCTTCAGGACATGGACGCCGAGATTGCGGTAGTCGAACTTCCCCTTCAGCAGCGACTGCGTCGAGGCCGAGATCACCACGCCATTGGGCGGCGCCAGGGCCTGCAGGCGCGCAGCGAGATTGACGGTTTCGCCGACCGCGGAGTCGCGTTCTTCGGTGCCCTGGCCGACGAGGTCGCCGACCACGACGAGGCCGGTCGCGATCCCGATACGGACGGCGGGTGAATGGCTGAGCGCACCGCGCTGCTCGACCGCGTGCGCCGTCGACAGCACCCGCACGATCTCGAGCCCGGCGCGCACCGCGCGCTCGGCATCGTCCTCATGTGCGGTCGGATAGCCGAAATAGACCAGGATACCGTCGCCGACGAAACGGGCGGCAAAGCCCTCATAATGCTTGACCACGCGAACGCAGGTTTCGCGGAAGCCCGCAATCATGTCGCGGACGTCTTCGGGATCGAACTGCGCGGACAGCGAGGTGGAATCCACCATGTCGCAGAACATCGTGGTGAGCTGGCGCCGTTCGGCTCCGACCTCCGCCCGTGCTTGCGGACGCACCGCCTCGATTGGCGCCTCCGCCGTTTCCGCTCGAAACAGCGCCGCCATCGCCCGCTGGATCCGCTTGCGATCGCCGAGCGGCAATCCGAGTTCGACCAGGTCGGATTCGGTCAGGTCCCCGATCACGTCGAGATCGAGACGGTGCTGCGCGAAGAGATCGGTGTAGTGACCGAGGCCGATACCGTCGAGCCAGCGCTTCAGCTCGCCTTCCGTCCCCGTGCCCGGCTCGTTCTCCAGCATAGTGATTCTGCCCGACCATCACTCCATCGAAGGGCTCCGATGCCCCTCAACCACAGATTTTGGGGCTCAAACTTCACCTCAGACTGGACGCGTTCCCCAACTTCTTGGAAGAATAGCCCAATCGGATCAAAAGGGAATGGCGTTGTCGGACATTGCATCCGGAGCAGACGAAGGATCAGCCGGTGCCACGGCCGAAACGAAGATATTCGCGCATATCAGCGGCCTTCTCGAGTTCTACGCGCGCAGGACACCGGCGGCGCCCGCACTCCTCGCCCCTGGCCGACCGGTTCTCACCTACCGCGCCTTGGGCGACCGGACGCAGGATCTGATCGGCACGCTGCGCGGGCTCGGCATCGCGCCTGCGGACCGCATTGCAGTTGCACTGCCGCGTGGCGCCGACAGCGCGTTGGCATTGATCGCGGTCGCGTCGGCCGCCGTATGCATCCCCGTCAGTCCGGATCTGACGGCGGACGAGCTGCAACGCTATTTCAGCGAATTGAAGCTGGCGGCGCTCGTGACCCGGGCCGACATGAACTCGGCGAGCCGCGACGTCGCCAGGGCGCTCGATATCGCGGTGATCGATTTCGTGCCGGGGCCGGAAGACGATCTCGGCGGTTGCGCGTTCATCGGCCCGCCGGTCGGACCGGCGAGCACCAGTGGTCCCTCGCGCGGCGACGACGATGCGTTCATCCTGTTGACGTCAGGCACGGCGGCGCGGCCGAAGATGGTGCCGCTGACGCATCGCAATGTCTGCCTGTCCGCTTACAATGCCGGCCATGTGCTGTCGCTCACGTCGCGCGATCGCCTGCTCAACGTCCTGCCGTTGTTTCATGCCCATGGCTTGATCTCCGGCCTTCTCACGGCGCTGGCCGCCGGCTCCAGCGTGATCTGCACCGACGGCTTCGATTCTTCGTCCTTCTTTGGCTGGATGCGGGAGCTGCAACCGACCTGGTACACGGCGGTACCCACCATTCATCGCGCATTGCTGACGGCGGCGGAGGCGAACCCGGACCGTGCCCGACCGTCGTCGCTGCGCGTGATCCGCTCCGCCTCGGCCTCGCTCGCGCCTGCGATTCTTCGAGGGCTGGAGGCGACGTTCGGCGTTCCCGTGCTGGAGACCTACGGGATGACGGAAGCGGCTTCGCAGATCGCGGCCAATCCGTTCGAGCTGCGCAAGGTCGGATCGGTCGGCCGCGCCGCCGGCCCCGAGATCACGATCATGGACGACACGGGCCGCACGCTTGCAAGCGGCACGCGCGGCGAGATCATGCTGCGCGGGCCCAACATGAGCCGCGGCTATTACAATGACGAGGCGGCGACGCAGGCTGCGTTCCGCAATGGCTGGTTCCGGACCGGCGACCTCGGCTATCTCGATGCCGACGGCTATCTCTTCATCGTCGGCCGCATCAAGGACGTCATCAACCGCGGTGGGCAGAAGATCTCGCCGCTGGAGGTGGAAGAAGTTCTGCTCGGCCACCCGGCGGTGCTGGAGGCCGGCGTGTTTGCCGTGCCACACCCGAAGCTCGGCGAGAACGTCGCCGCCGTCGTGGTGCTGCGGCCGAATTCCGAGGCCACGTCCGACCAGCTGCGCCAGTTCGCACGAAAGCGGCTCGCAGCCTACAAGGTACCGAGCCTGATCCGCAGCGTCGCGGCACTGCCGAAGGGCGCCAGCGGCAAGGTCAAACGCGGTGCGCTCGCCGGACTGATTGCAGCAGTGGACGGCCGTGACGAGACCCGGCTGCCGCGCAATGCGATGGAGACCCAGCTCGCCGAAATCTGGGCCGGTCTGTTGGAGCTGCCGCAGCTCGGCGCCGACCAGGATGTCTTCGCGCTCGGCGCGGACTCGCTCGCGGTGACGCAGATGCGCTCGCGCCTGCGCGAACGCTTCAATGTCGAGTTCTCGTTCGAGGACATCTTCGATTGCACCACGGTCGCAGCACTTGCGGCACGGATCGAAACCGCCGCAAGCCGGCGCGAGGCGGCGCTGCCGGCGTGGCGCAACGCTGCGGGCGCAGACGCACCGCTGTCGTTCCAGCAGCAGCGGATGTACGTCCTCTCGCGGCTCGACCCGACCCGCTACAATTACAATGTCGTCGAAGTTGCGCTCCTCGACGGCCCGGTCGACGGCGCCGCGCTTTCTGCGAGCCTCACTGCGATCTGCACACGCCATGAGGCGCTGCGCACAATCTTCATCGAACGTCGGGGCGAGCCGGTGCAGCTTGTGCTGTCATCGCCGCCGCAACTCGCGCGCGTCAAGCTCAGGCCCTGCCCTGCCGGCAAGCGGCTCGCGGTTGTCCGGCGCGAGGCGCTCAAGCTCGCGCAACATCCGTTCGACCTGGCTCACGAGCCGCCGCTGAAGGTCACGTTGCTGTCGTTCGACGGGAACAGCCATGCGCTGCTGGTCAACGTCCATCATCTCGTCACCGACGGCTGGTCGCAGCGGCTGTTCTGGCAGGAGCTCGCCGTCCACTACGCCGCGGCACGCAAGACGCACCCGGCCGCGCTGCCTCCGCCTGCCTTCCAGTATCGCGACTTCGCGCTCTGGCAGCAGAGCTGGGCGCAGACGCCGGCGGCGAAGGAGCAGCTCGATTATTGGAGGGCCCAGCTCAACGGCGTCACCACGCTGCCGCTGCGAACGGACCGGCCCAGGCCGGAGATCTGGAGCGGTCACGGCGCGCGCCACTATCTCGAATTTTCCAGAACGCTGTCGGGCGACCTGCGCGCACTGAGCCAGAGCCAGGGCGTCACGCCATTCATGACGCTGCTGGCGGCCTTCCAGTGCCTGTTGTTCCGCCACACCTCGCATGAGGATGTCGCGACAGGCTCGCTGATCGCCAACCGCAACCAGATCGAGAGCGAGCGCCTGATCGGGCTGTTCGCCAACACCCTGATCCTGCGCAACGATTTCAGCGGCGATCCGAGCTTCGGCGAGATGTTGCGGCGGGTGCGACAGGTCACGTTGGACGCCTACCGCAACCAGGACCTCCCGATCGAGGAAGTGTTGCGCGCGCTCCAGATCGCGCGCCGCAGCGACGGCAATCCGCTGTTCCGGATCATGTTCATCCTCCAGAACGCCTCGATCGAGGCGGCACGCTTTCCCGGCCTGTCAGCACGGCGGCTGGAAATCGATCCGAAAGTGGCGCGCTTCGACATTACGCTCGAACTGGTCGAGGCCGATGGCCGCTTCAGCGGATTCTTCGAATACGCCACCGACCTGTTCGACGCCGCGACGATCGCAGGCATGGCCGCGCAGTTCAGGACGCTGCTCAAGGCCGTCATCGCCAATCCGGAACAGCGCATCTCGCGCCTGCCGCTGCTGACCGAGGCCGAACGCCGGATGTTGCTGGCGAAAGGCCGGGGCGTGCCGGCCAATTTCACTACGCGCGGCAATTTGAGCGAACGCTTCGAGCGTCAGGCGAGGAAGACGCCGAACGCCGTTGCGGTGTCGGACGGCCGCACGTCCCTGAGCTATCGCGAGCTGGCGCATCGCAGCCTGGCGGCCGCGCGCTGGCTGGCCCGTGAGGGTATCGGCGCCGAGAGCGTCGTCGCCTTGCTCGCGGAGCGCGGGCCCGACCTGCTCGCCGCGATGATCGCGGTACAACGCGTGGGTGCGGCCTTCCTCAATCTCGATCCCGACCAGCCGACCGCCCGGCTCACGACCATGCTCGGATCGAGCTGTGCCCGCGTGCTGCTGACCGGACGGGCTCAGTTCCCCATGGTCGAGGCACTGCTCGAGCCGCTGGTCGAACGCATGCAGGTGGCCTCGCTCGAAGACGCGATTGCCTCGGGGGTGACCAAGCCCGCTCGCGCCGCACCGCGGGCCGCCTCCAGCCTCGCCTATCTCGTCTATACGTCGGGCTCCTCCGGCGCGCCGAAGGGCGTCATGATCGAGCAGCGCGGCCTGTCGAACCACCTCGCTTCGCTGATCTCCGAGCTCAACCTCTCCGCCGGGGACGTGATCGCGCAGACCGCGCCGCAGAGCTTCGTCATCTCGGTCTGGCAATTCCTCGCCGGGCCGATGGTCGGCGCGCGCGTGCATGTCTGCGGCAACGCGATCGCGCGGGACCCGATCCTGCTGGCGCGGGAGATCGAGCGCGAGGGCATCACGGTGCTCGAGATCGTGCCTTCGCTGCTGCGCGTCATTCTCGATCGCCTGGACGAAGTGCCGATGCTGCGCGCCTTCTCCAGGTTGCGTCTCTTGATCTCGACCGGAGAGCCGTTGCCCGTCGAGCTCTGCCGCGCCTGGTTCGCCCGCTGTCCGAAAGTGCCGCTGATCAATGCCTATGGCGCGTCGGAGTGCTCTGACGACGTCTCCCTGCATCGCCTGACCAAGGCCCCGGCGGTCGCGACCGGCAACGTTCCGGTCGGCGCGCCGCTGCCGAACACCCAGCTCTACGTGCTCGACGCGAACCTCCAGCCGCAACCGATCGGCGTGACCGGCGAGCTCTGCATCGGCGGTGCCGGCGTCGGCCGCTTCTATGTCAACGATCCCGCGCAAAGCCGGCAGCGTTTCCTCCCCGATCCGTTCTCGCGCCAGCAAGGCAGCCGGCTCTACCGGACTGGCGATCTCGCCCGGCGCCGCGCCGACGGAACGATCGAATGCCTCGGCCGTGCCGACCTCCAGGTCAAGATCCGTGGCCATCGTATCGAGCTCAAGGAGATCGAGAACGCGCTTGCCGATCATCCCGGCGTTCGCGCCGGCATCGTCGAGCCGCGCCGCGAGGCGAGCGGCGATATCAGGCTGATCGCCCATATCGTCGCAAAGCCCGGCAGCCGGAGCAGCGCCAGCGAGCTGCGCGAATTCCTCAAAGCCAGGCTCTCGGCCCACGCCATTCCGTCCGCCTTCCTGTTCCTGGATCAGGTGCCGCTCAACGCCCATGGCAAGGTCGACCGCTCCGCGCTGCTGGCCTCCGCCCCGCCGGAAACGTCCGGGCCGGACGCGGCCGTGCCGGCGCGGCGCTTCACCGAAAAGGTGCTCTCCGACATCTGGGTCGACCTGCTGAAGCTCGATAGCATCGGTGTAACCGACAATTTCTTCGATCTCGGCGGCCATTCGCTGCTAGCCGGCCAGACGATGGCGCGCGTTGCGCGCGCGCTTGGCGTGTCGCTGCCGATCAAGACCATCTTCGAGGCTCCGACCATCGAGGAGCTCGCTCGGCGGGTCGACGAGGCCGTGGCGGCGCAGCCGCACAAGCCCGTCGCAGGCGTGCCGCGATTGGCCGCGAGCGGGCCTCCCGCGCTTTCCATCGCGCAGGACCAGATGCTGCGGATCGAGCGGAATCTGCCGGAGCTGCCGTTGTTCAACCTGCCCTTCGCCTTCCGTCTAGAGGGCCTGCTCGATCCGGCCGCCCTGGCAAAGGCGATCGATGATGTCGTGCGCCGGCACGAATCGCTGCGGACCGCGTTCACCTGGAACGGCGAGGAGCCCGAAAGCCGCATCGTCGCGCCTCGCGCCCTTGCCCCCGTCATGACCGTCGAGACGATCGGCGACGGTCAGCCCCACAACAACAAGCGGCGGAGGGCGCTCGAACTCAGGAAGATCGATCTCCTGATCGAGCAGGAAGCCCACACCTCGATCGACACCACGCACGCGCCGCTGCTGCGCGCCCGGTTATTGCGGCTCCACGACGACGATCACGTGCTCTTGCTGACGCTGCATCACGCCGTTGTCGACGGCTGGTCGATCGGCGTGCTGTTCGAGGAATTGTCGAGCCGGTATGCGGCGCTGGCCGGATATCCGTCGGCGCCGCTGCCGAAACCGCCAGCGGCTTATTCGGCTGTCGCGCGCTGGCAGCGCTGGTGGTGCGATACCGACGCCGCCCGCCGCCAGGCGTCAGACTGGACGGAGAATTTGCGCGGAGCGGGCCCCGTCTTCGACGGCGAAGCGCGCCCGGGCGCATCCACCGGGCACCATCCGGTCAGCCTCGAGCGTGAACTGGTCGGCCGGCTGACGGCGTTCGCCGGCCGGCACAATTGCACGCTGTTCATGTGCCTGCTCACCGGCCTGAAGGGCATGCTGCTGGCGCGGACGGGCCGCACCGACATCGCGGTCGCGACCGCCATGGCCAATCGTGCCCAGCCGGACACCGACCGCATCATCGGCCCGTTCGAGAACACGGTGATCGTCCGTACGACGATCACTCCGGAGCTGTCGTTCGCGCAGGCCCTGGTGCGGGTGCGCCAGAGCGTGCTCGACGCGCATGCGCGACAAGAGCTGCCGTTCAGCATCCTGGCCGACCATCTGGAGCGGGAAGGGATCGATCCGGCCTCGCTGCTGCAGGTCTATTTCACGCTGCAGAATCCGCTGCGCCAGCCGCTCGATCTTCCCGATCTCGCGACAACATCGATCGGCAACGTCGCGCGCGAAGGCCAGCCGGTGCTGCCGATCGACCAGACCCGGCTGTCGCTGATGCTCAAGGAGCGGCCGACCGGCATCACCGGCTCATGCAACTACAAGCGCGAATTGCTCGAGGGCCGAATAGTCGGCGAGTGGATGGAGGATCTCGTCGCGCTGCTGACGGCGGCCGTCGCGCAACCCAACACACCGCTCGGCCGGCTACTCGCACGCAGGGCAGCCTGAGCGGATTACGTCGCGGACGAGTGCGGATTCACGTGCGAAGGCTGTGAATGATCAAGTTGCGTCTTGATTATTTGGCGTCGCCGCGCAAGATTATTCCCGCGCTTCGATTTGGACGATTGTTTTCAACCGGGGGAATATTATGGGTTTCGTCAAATTTACCAAGGGCACCTCGTTGAGCGACAAGGACCGCAAGGCCCTCCAGAAGCTGCTGACCAACGAGAAGAAGAAGCTGCAATCCGCGCTGAAGGACGTCGACGCCAGCCTTTCGATGCTGGGCGGGTCGAAGAAGACCAAGAAGAAAAAGAAGTAGAATTCGCCGGCCGGGAGGCCGCAGCAATCTCCAGACTTCAACGTTCGAGCTTCAGTTCTCGGACTTTGGATTTCAGTCTTTGACTTTCGGCCTTTAATTTTTGGCCTTTGGTCTTCGGTCGTGGGCCGCTCGCTGGTCGAGTTTGGGTCTCGCACAAGCTTGCGCCTGTAAACCGGCCGGCAAATCGACAAGAATTCGCCTGGGTGGACCGTTAGGAACGGTCCTCTTGGTGATTCTTGCGCAGTTGAATCTTCCGTCAGGACCGGGGATTTGGCCTCGCCTGACGTCATGGGCCCAAGTGATGGCGAACGACAGAATTGAACTCTTTGTCGGGCTGATCGAGGCCATTGACAGGCCGGGCGCGGTCGAGGCGTGCCGGCGTCTGCTCTCGGTCGACGAACGAGCCCGGGCCGATCGCTTCATGTTCGAGCGGCACCGGCGGCAATACATCTTCGCGCACGCCATGTTGCGCCTCGCACTATCGCAGGTCGCGCGCAACGTCGCGCCCTCCGACTGGTCCTTTGCCGCGGGCCGCTATGGGCGGCCGTTTGTCGCAGCGCCGGTCAGCTCGACCCCGCTGCATTTCAGCCTGTCGCATGCCGACGGCTGCGTAGCCTGCGTGGTGTCGCGGCATGAGGCCGTCGGGGTCGACGTCGAAACCGTGTCCCGGCGCGTCGCCCCGCTGTCCACCGCGCTCCGCTTCTTTGCGCCGGAGGAAGTCGAAACGCTGCGCGGACTGCCCGAGCCCGCGGCCATCGAGCGCTTCTTCGACTATTGGACGCTCAAGGAGGCCTATCTGAAGGCGCGAGGCTTTGGACTCAATCTGCCGCTCGACGCCTTCGCGATGCAGGTGTCGAGCAAGGCCATCGAGATCAGCTTCAAGCCCGACATCGCCGACGATCCGGACGGCTGGCGCTTCTCGCTGTGCTCGCCATCGCCCTCGCATCGCCTCGCGATCGCCGACGGCTCCCGTGCGGACGGCGGCCTGCCCATCAGCCGTCATGCCTGGCCGCTCCAGCAAGCGGCTGAATGATGCCGCCGCGGCTGCGCGTCTTTCCGGCGATTTCACGCAACCGCGATCCCAAGGCCTATGTCGGCGAGATGATGCGGGTGGCCGGGTTCGCCGACCGCAACGGCTTCGAAGGCATCCTGCTGTTCGAAGGCAATGACGTGTTCGTCGAGCCCTGGACGATGGCCCAGCACATCATGGCAGAGACGACGCGGAGTTCGCCGCTGATCGCCGTCAATCCGCTCCACATGCACCCGTTCACGGCCGCGAAATTCGCTTCGTCCTTCGCGCAGCTCTACGGCCGCAAGGTCTATCTCAACATGATCACGGGGACGGCGATCAGCGACTTGCAGGGACTGGGCGACGAGCAGTCGCATGCCGATCGTTACGTTCGGCTCGGCGAATACGTCGCGCTGATGCGCCAGTTGCTGGCAAGCCCGCGACCCGTCAATTTCGCGGGCCGGTTCTACCGCGCCAGCAATCTGCAACTTCGTCCGCGCCTGCCCGCGGAGCTGATGCCGGAGTTCCTCATCGCCGGCCAATCCGAGGCGGCCCGGCGCGTCGCGGAGGAGACCGGCTGCATCAAGATGCAGATGCTGCCGCCCGACCTCGATCGCGGGCTCGACGCAGCAGGCATGAATTTTGGAATTTTCGCGCGCGAGCGGCGCGACGAGGCCCGACAGGCCGCAACGGCGCGCTTCCGCGACAATCAAGATGATCGCGAGCTGCTCGCGCTCACCGTGGAGAACAGCGACTCCGTGTGGAAGCGCCGGCTCCACGAGGGGCAAAGCGGCGAGCTTCAGGACAACGGCTACTGGCTGCTGCCGTTCCTGACCTTCCAGGCCGACTGCCCGTATCTCGTCGGCAGCTACGACGAGATCGGCGCGAAGCTGAAGCAGTTTTCGGCGAAAGGCCTGACCACGATCATGCTCGACATGGTCGCCGACGAGTCCGAGATGCAGCACGTCTGCAAGGCGCTCGCGGCGAGCGGGACGTTCTAGGCTCTTCTCCTTCCCCCGCACGCGGCAGAGCTATGCATATGAGGAAACGCGGCGGGAAACTCGCCCTGCGGCCATCCTTCGAGACGCCCGCCTCCGGCGGGCCCTCAGGATGAGGGCGCGTTTTGCGGCGAGATATCAGACCCTCATGGTGAGGAGCCCGCCAAAGCGGGCGTCTCGAACTATGCAGGCCCGGCTCATCCGGCAACCCCCACTGTCATATGCGATAGCCCTGCTCGCTTGCGGGGAGAGGCGAAAGAGACCTCACCTTGCTTCTTCGAATCCTGCCAGCACCGAGGTCAGGTTCGCGCCGAGGATATCCGAGAGATAACCGCCCTCCTGCACGAACACGGTCGGCAGGCCCATTTTTGCGATGGCCTGACCGATGCGGCGGAAGCCGGGCGTGGTGACGGCCAATCCCTTCAGTGGATCGTGCTCGGAGGCATCGAGACCGAGCGCGATGACGAGGGCGCCCGGCGCAAACGACTCGATCGCCTTGCGCGCGAGGTCCAGCGCCTGGATGTAGCCGTCATCGCCGGTGCCGATGGCCAGCGGAATGTTGAGATTGGTGCCGAGACCGGGGCCTTCGCCGTGCTCATGCGCATAGCCCCACACGAAGGGGTAATAGGCGGTCGGATCGGCATGGATCGAGATCGTGTAGACGTCCGGCCGTGCGTAGAAGATGCCTTGCGTGCCGTTGCCGTGATGGACGTCGACGTCGAGGATCACGACGCGCTCGTGCTTGAGCCGCAGATGCGCGGCGGCGATCGCGCTGTTGTTGAGAAAGCAGAAGCCGCCGGCCATGTCGCGATAGGCGTGATGGCCGGGCGGACGGCACAGCGCGTAGGTCGCGTCCTCGCCGTCCATCACCATCTGCGCGGCGGTAACCGCGACGTCCGTGGCGGCACAGGCGGCTGCCCACGTGCCCGGCCCGATCGGCGCTGCGGTATCTGCGGTGTGCCAGCCGAGCTTGCCGACGATGTGGGTCGGATAGGTCGCAGCATGGCGCACCGGATGGATGTTGCCGATCATCTCCGGGCCGGAATCGCCGAGCGCAGTCCAGGCGTCCCAGGCTTCGCTCAGGAACGACAGATATTCCGGACTGTGAATGCGCGCGCGCGGCCCCTGCCCGAACCTGGTCGGCTCGACCAGTTGATGCTTGCCGTCCTTCAATCCCTTGAGCAGGCGGTCTGCGCGCTCGGGCTGCTCGGTGGTGCGCTTGACGACACCGCGCACCAGGAAGAATTGCGGATCGTGGCTGCGGTGCAGTTCGGTATGGACGGCTTTCACTCAAACACTCCGTTGTCGCATGCTACTGGGCGTGCCGCAGAGTCTTGATCGCCACGGCCGCCGGATGCAAGCAAGAAGAATGCCGCTCCCTCTCCCGCTTGCGGGAGAGGGTCGGGGAGAGGGTCTTTCCTCGATGGGACAATCCCCAAGAGGAGAAAGCCCTCACCCGGCGCGCGGGACGATGCTTCGCATCGTCCGGACGCGCCGACCTCTCCCGCAAGCAAAGCGGGAGAGGTGAGCCACCCGCGGCACCGCTTCAACCTCAAGCCTTTGCTCTTCAGCAACGCCCGCGCTGGAGGCAGTGCTCGCGCCCCTGCTGGTCGGTGTGGAAGGACTCGATGTAACCGCCCTGGCGCTGGGTGACGAAGACGGTCTTGCCGTCGCTGCCGCCGAAGGCAAGGTTGGTCGGCTCCTTGGCCCTCAGCGGGATCTCGCGCTCGACCGCGCCGGTCGGCTTCATCAGCGCGATCGTGCCCTTGAGAATGCGCGCGACGTAAAGGCGGCCGGCGACGTCGGTGCGCAGGCCGTCGACGGTGTCGGGCTGAAACGACTTGACGAGTTTTGCAGCCGTCAGTTCGTTGCCGCTGATCGCATAGGACCAGATCTGGCCGCTGCTGGATTCGCCGACATAAAGCGTCTTGCCGTCCGGACTGAGATCGATGCCGTTGGTGGTGCCCATCGCGCGCGGCGCAGCCATGACCTGGCCCTGCACCATGCCGTCGGCTCCCTTCGCGATGCGCCAGATGTATCCCTGGCGGCCCTTCCAGTTCGGATCGCTCGCATAGATCGTGCCGTCGCGGGCGATGGTGATGTCGTTGGGCTGGTTCATCTCCTCGGAGTGAAACCAGACGGCCGGCTTGGTCGCGCCCTTCGGGATCGCGAAGATATTGTGCTTCTTGTAGTCGGCAATGAACATGGTGCCGTTCCGATCGAAACGGATGGCATTGCCGACACTGCCTTCGGGAAGCACGGTGAACAGCTCCGACGCCGCGCCGCCGGCCGGCAGCCGGCCGATGGTGCCGGGCTTGCCGAGATTGACCACGAAGAGGTTGCCGTCGATGTCGGCGGCGGGCCCTTCGATGCCGAACGTGTATTCTCCCGCAGGCGTCACCTGCACGCTTTCGAACAGCCTGGTTTCGGCCCGGGCGGACGCGGTCGCAATGACGAGAAGAACGCTACCGCACAGGCACCAGAAATTCCTGCCGGATGTAATAGCCATCGCCGTCGGTGCACTCGCCGTTCAGATAGGGATCGGCCGGCCGGAAGAAGCGGCTGAAGCCGGGTTTGTCTACAGCGCTCCTTTGTGTCACGACGACGACCTTGGCGGCCGGTATTTCGCCGCATTCCTTGTTCGTCCTGCCGTAGAACTTGCGCTGCGGCGGACCCGACTTGATCCGCATCCGCGTGCCCGGAACCGTGTTCGCGACGAGCTGATCCGCGGTATCCAGCAGACGTTTGTAGCCGGGCTCGGTCTTCGGCAGGCTCTCGCCGCCCGGCGGCATCAGCTTCTCCGCGCCAAGGCCGCGCAGGCGCGTGCGCAGCTTGCCGGCGTCGGGATCGCCCGGATAGATCCAGCCGTCCTGCGACAGCATGAAGCGCAGCACGGCCCCGTCCTTCTCCGTCTCCGATTGACCCGGCGCCAGGCCGAAATCCGCGTGGCAGCCGACGCAATGCTTCTCGACGAGGCCCTTGCGCAGCGTGGTGAGCCGGGCGCTGTTCTGCGTGTCCCTGGCGACGAAGGCCGCGAGCTGGTCGATCATGGCCTGGCTGCGCATGTCACAGGGCAGCGGTGGCGGCGGATCACCCGCGGCGCGATCGATCCGGATGACGGTCTTGTTCTTGTCTTCGACCAGCCAGATCGCGCCGTCCTCGGCGACCGTCATGCCGACGGGCGCACCTTGCGGCCGCGCGCCGTTGACGCGGTGCCAGCCTGCAATCAGTTCCTCGAACGGCGCGGCAGCGACTTCGCCGGCGTCGGTCTGGAAGCTGCGGGTCGGGTCGGCGGCACAACTGACGTGATACCGCACCGGCGCCGGGGCAGGTTTGGGAAAGCCGTGATCGTCGACGTCATAGACGAGCAGGCGGCTGCCGGTCGGGCGATAGCCATGCAGGCCGACCAGCAGCTTGCCTTCGAGTTCCGGGAATTTGCCGCCGTGATAGTACAGCATCGCGAGCGGCGCACCGTGCGGCGGCAGCAGCGAGAACGGCGCCTTGTAGAGCGCATTGGCCGTGCAGAGCGATTTGTAAATCCCCGATTGCAGCACTCGCCTGAATTCGGGACTCGGCGTCGACAGGTCGTAGCAATAGGGCCAGCCATAGTGCCGGCCCTGCTCGATCGCGTTGATCTCCTCGTTCGGCTTGAAGATGTCAGGCAGATCGCGACCGTTCTCGCCCTGCAGGAAGGCGTAACCAGCGTCCGGAAACATCGGGTGCAGCACCAGCGCCATCGAATTGCGCAGGCCGCGCGCATAGACGGTGTGCGGCGGGTCGGGATCGCCAGGCTTCAAGGCCGGAAACACACCGCCCGCTGGCGGCGTGAACAGCCAGATCGAGGCCAGCGCTGACGCGCCCTCGGCCGCCGCACAGGGTTTTGTGATCGGCGCCGGCGTGACGCAGTCGTCGCTGTGCGAGCCGACATTGACGAACAGCCGGCCGTCGCGATCGAACACGAACTGCTTGAGCGGATGCGCGCTCTCGTCGAGCCTGGTGCCATCCGGCAGCCTGATCCGCCGGCCGGGCAGATGACGAATGATGGTCTCCATCGTGCTCCGCGGATTGTCCGCGAGCGGATCGAACCGGAAGATCGTCTCCGGGGTCGAGGCATAGAGCTTCCTCTCCGGGCCGATGACGAGGCCGAACGGATACTCGATTCCGGTCAGCAGCTCCTTGAAACGTCGGTCCTGTCGCGCGTGCGGGTCGAGCAGCAGCAGCCGTCCATCGGAATGACCCCAGCCGCCCATGTCGGCCACGACGAACAGGTCGCGGCCGGGCACCTGGACGATCGAACGCGGAAATTCGAGATGATCCTCTTCGCTGGCGACGAGCCCGGCGCAGAATCCCGCCTTCATGTCGATCTGAATCCTGGGAAAAGCGAGATCGCCGCTGCCGCAAACGTCCGTGCCGGTCGCATAGCCGCTTTTCCTGACCGGCTCGGAAGAAGCCGGGGCGAAGGCGAGCAACGCGCCGGCGACGGCCGCCGCAAACACGCGCAGGCCTCGGCGTTCGCTCAGGAATGTGAATTGGTTCACGGTGCCCCCGACCTTCCCGGAAAACTTGTTCCATGCCGCCGGAACGCCGTCCAGTTGATCATCACCCGCCTGTGATAAAACCTGTAGCGGCTTCCGCAGCGACCAACCTCCGTAGATTCCCTTACCGGGCTCGACCCGAATGTCTCGCGAATGCCTTGGGTGGTATCGATATGCCATCCCGATCGCTCTCACAGGAGGCGCACATGGTCCAGGTCTATTTCCACTGCTCCAATACCGAGGGCACGCTGATCGACCGCTCCGGCGCCGCCGTGTCCAATCTCACCGAGGCCCGCGACCATGCCGCCCAGATCATGCGGTCGATGATCCTGACGCCGAGCAGCGAAGATTGGCGCGACTGGGTGATTCACGTCAGCGACGATGACGGCGAGGAGATTTTCGATCTCCCGTTCACCGCCATTCTCGGCAAGCCGCATTGAGGTGATGCCATGTTGCTGTCGTCACTGAACCTGCTCCGCCAGCCCCTGACCTTCGTCACCACCAAATGGCAGACGATGATCCGCGTCGCGGGCACCCCCTACCGCCCCGAGCTGCATTACATGCGCGGGCCCGGCCCGAAATGGCGCGCCAAGCATCAGGCCAGCCAGCTGGACCGCTTGCGCTGAGGCGGCGCTTTCGGCGCTTTTTCACACATCTGTATTTTTCGTTATGGCCGGGCTTGTCCCGGCCATCCACGTTTTCGGATGCGGATATGAAGACGTGGATGCCCGGGACAAGCCCGGGCATGACGAGATTGGGGAGCAGCCCCGCACCTCACCTCCCGGTAAACATCGCCTTGCGCTTCTCGATGAAGGCATTGCGGCCTTCGATGGCGTCCGCGCTCTTGCGGATCGTGGCCTGGAGCTCGATCTCGCGGCGGAACTGCGCCTCGTAGGTCGCATGCTCGCTCTCCTCGATCAGCGCGCGCGTTGCCACCAAGGCGCGCGTCGGACCATCAGCCAGACGGCGTGCCAGCGTCAGCGCCTCCTCCATCAGCTTGGCATCGTCGACGACCTGCCGCACCAGGCCGATCTCCTGCGCACGTTCCGCCGTCAGCGGCTCGTTCAGCAGCATCAGCTCGAGCGCGCGCTGCCGGCCGACCAGCCGCGGCAGCAGCCAGGTCGAGCCGAGATCGGGCACCAGCGCGATGCGGCTGAACACCTGGATGAAGCTTGCTGACCGCGCCGCGACGATCATGTCGCCAGCCATCGCCAGACTGAAGCCGCCGCCGGCCGCCACGCCATTGACGGCGACCACCACGGGCACGCGGCACTCGCGCAAGGCCTTGAAGGCCGGCCAGTAGAAGCGCATGACGCCGGCGGCGATATCCTGGCCGAGCGCCTCCGAAGCCTTCAGGTTCTGGCCCGAGCAGAAGCCGCGCCCGGCCCCGGTCAGGATGAGGGCGCGGACGTCCTCGTCCTTCGTCATCTCGGCGAGGGCGGCGGCGAGCGCGCCGAGCAGGTCCGGCGTCATTGCGTTCAGGCTCGCCGGCTCGTCGAGGGTCAAGATCCCGACCGTGCCATCCCGCGCCTGTTTCACACCAGCCATGTCGCTGCTCCCTTTTGATGTTCTCGTTCTCCGCAATGTGCCATGGTCCGCGCGCTCCGCCAATTGCGGAGCCTCGATCTCAACGCAGCACACAAGACGACATCATGCCTCACCAGTTCAGCCTCAACCAAACCGTCCGCAAACCCGCCGTCAGATCCAAGGGCGGCATCGTCGCCTCGCAATCGCGGCGAGCGGCCGAGGTCGGCGCCGAGGTGCTGGCGGCGGGCGGCGACTGCGTGGACGCGATCGTGGCAACCACCATGGCGCTGAACGTGCTGGAGCCCTGGAACAGCGGCATCGGCGGCGGCGGTGCGATGGTGCTCTACCGCGCCAAGGAAAATCGCTACGAGGTGATCGACTACGGCATGTCTGCGCCGCAGAGCCTGCGCGCTGCCGACTATCCGCTCAGCGGCGAAGGCGCGGCCTCCGATCTCTTCCCCTGGCCGCGGGTGAAGGACGATCGCAACATCCACGGTCCCGGGTCGATCGCCGTGCCTGGCGTCGTCGCCGGAATGGAAGAGGCGCATCGCCGCCACGCCAAAATGCCGTGGAAGGATCTGGTCGCGCCGGCGGCCGCGCTTGCCGGTGAAGGCCTGCTGGTCGATTGGTGGACCACGGTGACGATCTCGGGCTCGGCCGCCGATCTCAGGCGCTATCCCGCGAGCGCCGCGGCGTTCCTGAAGGACGGGCTGCCACCGAGCGCACCATGGGGGATCAAGGCCGAGACGCGTTTGCCGCAAGACACGCTGAAAGCAACGCTGTCCCATCTCGCCGAAGCCGGACCGCGCGATTTCTATCAGGGTGACCTCGCCAGGAGCATCGCCTCCGACATCAAGGCTGATGGCGGTTCGCTGTCGGTCGAGGACCTCGCCGCCTTCCGCGCGCATTTGCGCGAGCCGCTGGCGATCCCGTATCGCGGCGGCAAGGTGTTTGCGACGCCGGAACTCACGGCCGGCCCGACCATGGCGCATGCGCTGCGCCTGCTGCAGCAGAATTTGAAGCCGGCAGGCACGCTGGACGCGGCCGCCTATGTCGAATATGCACTCGCCTTGCAGGCTGCCTTCCGCGAGCGGCTCAAGGACATGGGCGATGCCGACGGCAAGCGCTCGCTCGGTGCCGAATATCTCGCGCCCGCCTGCACCACGCATTTCTCCGTGGTCGACCGCCACGGCAACATCGCGGCGGTGACGCAGACGCTGCTCTCGTCGTTCGGCTCGAGATACGTCACGCCGCACACCGGCATCGCCATGAACAACGGCATCATGTGGTTCGACCCGACGCCGGGTACGACCAACTCGCTCGCGCCCGGCAAGCGCTGCCTCTGCAACTACACGCCTGTCATCGCGGAGACGAAGGATGGCAAGCGGCTCGCGGTCGGCGCCTCCGGCGGCCGCCGCATCCTGCCGTCGGTGATGCAGCTCGTGTCCTTTGCGATGGATTTCGGCATGGACCTCGATGCCGCCATTCACCAGCCGCGCATCGACGCCAGCGAGGGCGCGGTGGTGATCGGCGATGCGCGGCTGCCGGCGGAGGTGCGCAAAGCCCTGGCCGCGCGCTTCGACTACGAAGAGTGCCAGGTGCAGACACTGCCGCAGAAATTCGCCTGCCCGAGCGTTGTGATGCGCGAGGGCGACACGAATTCTGGCGCGGTCGAGATCTTTCAGCCCTGGGCCGACGCGGTGGCGGAGGTCTGAGGCTAAACTCCCAACCGGTCCCGCACGCGGCCCGCAATCACCGCGGTCGTCACCCCGACCGGCCAGAACGCGTGCAGCGGGATCGGCTTGATGCCTGTGATCGGCATGTCGATCTCGGCCTTGGCGCCGCCGATCAGTCGGCGCGCAAGTTGCGCCCCCATCGCGGTCGAGAGCGCGACGCCGCGGCCGTTGCAGCCGAGCGAGATCAGGATGTTTTCCGCTGGTTCATGCACGTGGGGGTAATGATCCGCGGTGATGGCGAGGCGGCTATTCCAGCCGTGCGTCCAGGCGACGCCCTTCAGCTGCGGCCACAGCCTCTCGGCATATCGCATAAGATAGGCAACGTCATATGGCGACTTGATCCAGCGCATCGGGCCGCGGCCGCCCATCAAGAGGCGGCTCTGCTGATCGATGCGGTAATAGACCGTGATGTGGCCGCTCTCGTAGAGGACGGGGCGCGTCGGCATGATCGAACGGGCGACCTCGTCGGAGAGCGGCGCGGTGGCGGCGATCGAGGAGAACACCGGCACGATGGTGCGGCGAAGCGCCGGCCAGAGGTCATCTGTGAAGCCATTGGTGGCGAGCAGCACCTTGTCCGCGTACACCACCGCGCGCGGCGTCTCGATGCGCCAGCGCGTGCCGTCGCGGCGCAGGGACAATGCCGGTGTCTCGCCAAAAACCTTCGCCCCCGCCGAGATCGCCGCGCGCGCAAGGCCACGGGCGTAGCTCAGGGGATGCAGATCGCCGCCGCGCGTGTCCAGCATGGCACCGATGTAGCGGTCGGTGCCCGTCATCTCACGGAGTTGCTCACGGTTCAGATGGGTCACCGGCATACCGCGACGGATGCACTGCTGCGCTGTCGTCTCGATCGCAGCGGCGCTGGCCTCATTGTAAGCCGCGCGCAGGGTGCCGTTCTGCCGCGCCTCGCAGGGAATCTGGTAACGGCGGATCAGCTCATGGGTGAAATTCGTGGTGCCGTAGGCGAACTCGATCATGCGGCGACCGAGGTCCGCGCCGAAATCCGCTTCGATCTGATCGGGATCGTGCTTCAAGCCGGGATTGGTGTGGCCGCCATTGTTGCCGGACGCGCCCCAGCCCGGCTCCTGCGCCTCCAGCACCAGCGCCTCGACGCCCTGCTCGGCGAGATGCAACGCGGTGGAGAGGCCGGTGTAGCCGCCGCCGACGATTGCGACCGAGACGCTCTTGTCGGCGTCGAGCGGCGGCGTGGCCACGGGTGCGACGGCGGTGTCGGCATAGAGCGAGGGCGGCAGAGGCAGGCGCGTCATTGGCGAAGACCGGTCAGAGCGGATGCAGCACACGGCGCAGGAAATCCTGCGTGCGCGGATGCTGCGGTTGGTTGAGCAGCGCCTTGGCCGGCCCCTGCTCGACGATGACGCCGCCGTCGATGAACAGCACGCGGTCGGCAACGTCGCGGGCAAAGCCCATTTCGTGGGTGACGACGACCATGGTCATGCCGTCGTCGGCGAGCTTGCGCATGACGCCGAGGACGTCGCCGACCAGCTCGGGGTCGAGCGCCGAGGTCGGCTCGTCGAACAGGATGGCCTTGGGCTGCATCGCGAGCGCCCGCGCGATCGCGACGCGCTGCTGCTGGCCGCCGGAGAGCTGCGGTGGATGCGCATCGGCCTTCTCGGCGAGCCCGACCTGGGCGAGCAGCATGCGGCCGCGCTCGAGCGCCTGCGCGCGCGACTCTTTCTTCACATAGAGCGGCCCCTCGACCACGTTCTCCAGCGCCGTGCGGTGTGGGAACAGATTGAAGCGCTGGAACACCATCGAGACCTGGGTACGGATATCCACGATCGACGGCGCGTCGCGGTCGACCTTCAGCCCCTCGACGCTGATCTCGCCGCGGTCGTAGCTCTCCAGCCCGTTGATGCAGCGCAGGATGGTCGATTTGCCGGAACCCGAGGGGCCGATGATGCAGACCACCTCGCCCTTCTGGACGGAGGCCGTGATGCCCTTGAGCACCTCGACCTTGCCGAAACTCTTGTGGACGTCGCTCAGCTCGATCATCGCTTGCCTGCCCGCTTCTCGAAGTGACGGACCAGCAGGATCAGCGGGATGCTCATGGTGAGATACATCAGCGCCACCAGCGTGAACACGCTGGTATTCTTGAAGGTCGACGAGGCGATCAGCTTGCCTTGCAGCGCGAGCTCGGCGACCGTGATGGTCGAGGCCTGCGACGAGTCCTTCAGCATCATGATCATGACGTTGCCGTAGGGCGGCAGCACGATGCGCACGGCCTGCGGCAGCACCACGCGCCGCATGGTGAGCCACCAGCCCATGCCGATCGACTGCGCCGCCTCGATCTGGCCCTTGTCGATCGCCTCGATACCGGCGCGGAAATTCTCCGCCTGGTAGGCCGAATAGGCGATGCCGAGCCCGAGGATCGCGGCCTGCAGGGCCGACAGCGTGACGCCGAGATCGGGCATCACGAAGTAGAGGTAGAACAACAGCACGATGATCGGGATGCCGCGGATCACGTTGATCAGGCTGGCGCTGAGCATCGACAGCGCCTTGATGCCGGAGACCCGCATCATCGCCCAGACGAGGCCGAGCACCGTCGAGAGCAGCAGCGAGCCGATCGTGACGACGATCGTCAGCGCGACGCCGTTCATCAGGATCGGGAAGAACTCGACGGCGTCGTGCCAGAAGCCTTTCATCGGGCAGCCTGGTCTCTACCGATCAACCCTGGGCCTTCAGGCCCCATTTATCCAGGATCTTGTCGATGGTGCCGTTGGCCTTGAGCTTCGCCAGCGAGGCGTTGATCTTGCCGAGCAGCGCAGTCTCGCCCTTGCGCACGCCGATGCCGACCGAGCCGACCGTGACCGGCTTGTAGCCGTCGACGAGGCGCACCTCTGGGAAGCCGCCCTGCTTCAGATTGTAGGCGAGGATCGGATAGTCGGCGTAGCCGGCCTTGAGGCGCCCGGTATTCACGTCGCGCAGGATGTCGGGAATGGTGTCGTAAGCCTTCACCTCGGCAAACAGGCCGGATTTTTTCAGCGCATCGACGAAGGCGGTGCCGACCTGGGCGCCGACCGTCGCGCCTTTCAGATCGTCCTGCGTGGCATAGGCCTTGGTGTCGGACTTCGGCACCACGAGGCCCTCGCCGTAGCTGTAGATCGGGTCGGAGAAGTCGACGACCTCCTTGCGCGGCGGCGTGATGAACATCGCAGCCGCAATGATGTCGATCTTGCTCGAGGTCAGCGACGGGATCAGGGCCGAGAACTGCATCGGCTCGATCTGCACGTTGAAGCCGGCGTCCTTGCCGACCTCGGTGATGAGATCGACCATGATGCCCTGGATGGTGTTGGTCTTGGTGTCGAGGAAGGTGAAGGGAATGCCCGTCGGCGTCGAGCCGACCTTCAGCACCTGCTGCGCCGAGGCCGGCACCACGGTTGCAATTGCGAGCGCCGCGATCGCGGCCAGACCAAAACGCTTCATCGCATCCCCCTTTGGGCTCGGCCGGTGGCGGCGCTCGCGCATGTCGTGATCAGACGTTGCGAGCCAAGCCATTTCGGCCTATTTTCACCAATATGAAAATTTGGTCATACTTTCACAGACGATGCAAGCGGTTTTCATGCACATGAAGGAAGCGGTTTGACGTGAGCGGTGGCAAAAGAATGCGCAAACCGGCCGCCGCAAAGCCGGCGAACAAGGTGAAGGCCAAGGCCAGGACCAAGTCTGTCACCAGGCAGGCGGAGCCGGCGATGGACGTCGCGGTCGGCCGCCGCATCAGGGATCTCAGGCGGATCCGGCAATTCTCGCTGGAAACGGTCGCCGCGCGGACGGACCTGTCGATCGGCTTTCTCAGCCAGATCGAGCGCGGGCTGTCGTCGCCGTCGCTGCGCGTGCTGGCAACGCTCGCCGACGTGCTCGGCGTCGGCATCGCCGCGCTGTTCGGCGCCAGCCCGGGCACCGACGGCGCCTCCGACCAGGTTGTCACGCGCGGCCTGCAGCGCCCGGAGCTGAAGCTCTGGCGCACCGGCGTGTCAAAACAACTGCTGAGCCCGGCCAGCGCCGACAACAAGCTCAACCTGTTCCTGGTGCACCTGGAGCCCGGCGGCTCCACCGGCGACGAGCTCTACACCCATGACGGCGAGGAAGCCGGCCTCGTGCTCGAAGGCGAGATGATGCTGACGGTCGACAGCGAGACGTGGTCGCTGAAGACGGGTGACAGTTTTCGCTTCGCGAGCCGCAGGCCGCACCGGTTTTCAAATCCGGCGAACGATGCGAAGGCCGTGGTGCTGTGGGTGAATTGCGTGACGGGGGCGGGGTGACTGCTCTCCCTCTCCCCGTTCTTACGGGGAGAGGGTTGGGGTGAGGGGCCGCTTCCGCAAAGACGGAACAGCGGGACTCGCGGAGGCTCCCCCTCACCCGGAATTTGCTGCGCAAATTCCGGCCTCTCCCCGCACGCGGGGAGAGGCGAAGAAATCACCCGAACCGATGATTGTACCTGTCCACCGTCAGCGCACTGACGTCGATCTCAGGCTTCCTGCCCGACAGCATGTCGGCGAGCACGCGGCCAGAGCCGCAGGACATGGTCCAGCCCAGCGTGCCGTGGCCGGTGTTGAGGTGGAGATTGGCGTATTGGGTCGGGCCGATCACGGGCGGGCCGTCCGGCGTCATCGGGCGCAGGCCGCTCCAGAACGTCGCCTTGGCGAGATCGCCGCCGCGCGGGAACAGGTCGGTCAGCGAATGATCGAGCGTGGCGCGGCGCGCGTCATAAAGCTTGTCCGAGAAGCCCGAGATTTCGGCGGTGCCGCCGACGCGGATGCGATCGCCGAGACGGGTGATCGCGACCTTGTAGCTCTCGTCCATCACGGTGGATTCCGGCGCGCCGGAGGCGTCCTTGATCGGCACCGTGATCGAATAGCCCTTCACCGGATAGACCGGCAGCGAGATGCCGAGCGGCGCGACGAGCCGCGACGACCAGCTGCCGAGCGCGAGCACGTAAGCGTCCGCCTGCAACAGGCCGGCGCTGGTCGCGACGCCGCTGACGCGGGCGCCCTCGGTGACGATGCGATCGATGCCGGTGTTGAACATGAAGCGCACGCCGAGCGCCTCGGCATGCTTGGCCAGCGACTGGGTGAACATGTGGCAGTCGCCGGTCTCGTCCTGCGGCAGGCGAAGGCCGCCGACGAACTTCTCCTTCACTCCGCCGAGCGCCGGCTCGACCGCAATGCAGCCCTCGCGGCTCAGCACCTCGAAGGGCACGCCGTATTGCTTGAGCACCGCGATGTCTTCGCCGGTGCCGTCGAGCTGGGCCTGGTAGCGAAACAGCTGCAGCGTACCTTGCGAGCGCTCGTCATACTGGATGCCGATGTCGCGGCGCAGATCGCGCAAGCGATCGCGGCTGTATTCCGCGATCGGAATCATCCGGCTCTTGTTGACCGCGTAGCGCTCACTGGTGCAGTTGCGCAGCATCTTGAGCAGCCAGACCCACATCACCGGATCGAGCTTCGGCCGGATCACCAACGGGCCGTGCTTCATCAGAAGCCACTTGATCGCCTTCACCGGCACACCGGGGCCGGCCCAGGGCGAGGAATAGCCGGGCGACACCTCGCCGGCATTGGCGAAAGAGGTCTCCAGTGCCGGCTCCGGCTGGCGGTCGACGACCGTCACGTCATGGCCGGCACGCGCGAGGTAGTAGGCAGAGGTGACACCGATGACACCGCTGCCGAGGATCAGAACTTTCACGCTTCGTCAAACTCCCGCGGCATCACGCTCGCCGCTGCAAGGAAACAACTCGCAACGGCGAGAGCAATTATCAGGCCACCTTCTTGATGGCGTCGCCGAGGATCGAAACCATCTGGTCGATGTGGCTCTTCTCGACGATGAGCGGGGGCGACATCGCAACGGAGTCGCCACCGGTGCGAAGGTAGAGGCCGCTGTTGAAGCATTCGACCAGCATGTCGTAGCCGCGTGCACCTACCGCGCCGTCACGTGGTGCGAGCTCGACCGCGCCCATCAGGCCGCAGTTGCGGATGTCGACGACGTTCGGCAGACCCTTCAGCGAATGCAGCGCATCGCGCCAGTATTCGGCGAGCGAGGCACCGCGCGTGAGCAGGCCTTCGTCCTTGTAGATGTCGAGGGTCGCGATGCCCGCTGCACACGCGACCGGATGTGCCGAATAGGTGTAGCCGTGGAACAGCTCGATCTGGTTCTCCGGGCCGTTCATCATGCCGTCGTAGATCTTGCGGCTGGCGAACACCGCGCCGCAGGGCACGGTCCCGTTGGTGATGCCCTTGGCGGTCGTCATCAGGTCCGGCGTGACGCCGAAGAAATTGGCGGCGAACGGCGTGCCGAGGCGGCCGAAGCCGGTGATGACTTCGTCGAAGATCAGCAGGATGCCGTGCTTGTCGCAGATCGCGCGCAGGCGCTGGAGATAGTTCTTCGGCGGCGGCAGCACCGCGGTCGAGCCCGGCACCGGCTCGACGATGACGGCGGCGATCGTCTCCGCGCCGTGCAGCGCGACCAGACGCTCGAGATCGTCGGCGAGCTCGGCGCCATGCTCGGGCAGGTCCTTGGCGAAGGCGTTGCGGGCGAGATCATGGGTGTGGCGGATGTGATCGACGCCCGGCAGGAGGGTGGTGAAGGCACGGCGGTTGGCAACCATGCCGCCGACCGAGGTGCCGCCGAAGCCGACGCCGTGATAGCCGCGCTCGCGGCCGATCAGGCGGGTGCGGCTCGCCTGGCCGTTGGCGCGGTGATAGGCGAGCGCGATCTTCAGCGCGGTGTCGACCGACTCGGAGCCGGAGTTGGTGAAGAAGACGCGGTCGAGACCCTTCGGCGCGACCTCGGCGAGCCGCTCGGCGAAGTCGAACGCCAGCGGATGGCCCATCTGGAACGACGGCGCGAAGTCCAGCGTCATCAGCTGCCGCTCGACGGCGGCGGCGATCTGCCTGCGGCCGTGGCCGGCGTTGACGCACCAGAGGCCGGCCGAGCCGTCGATCACCTGGCGGCCGTCGACGCTGGTGTAGTACATGCCCTCGGCCGAGGAGAACAGGCGCGGCGACTTCTTGAACTGCCGGTTGGCCGTGAACGGCATCCAGTACGAATCGGTCTTGATGGTGTTCGGAATCTGATGAAGGGTCACGGCCGCGCTCCTTTGCTGACCCAATAGCTGAGACACGGTTTCGGAACCGCAACAAGTCCTTTTCTGGCGACCTGCAAGCCATTGATTCGACTTGGCCCTTCGGTCCATATTTGCGCGATCCGCAACACCTGTAACAGGGACCAGGGGCATGAGCGTCGACATCGGTGGACGGCTGCGATTCATCCGGGCGCGCCACAAGCTGTCGCAGCGCGAACTCGCCAAGCGCGCCGGCGTCACCAATTCGACGATCTCGCTGATCGAATCCAACCAGATGAACCCGTCGGTCGGTGCGCTCAAGCGCATCCTCGACGGCATCCCGATGGGGCTCGCCGAGTTCTTCGCGCTGGAGCCGGAGTCGAGGCGAAAGATCTTCTACCGTGCCGAGGAACTCACTGAAGTCGGCAAGAAGCCGATCTCGTATCGGCAAGTCGGCGACAATCTGTTCGGCCGCAGCCTGCAGATCCTGAAGGAGCGCTACGAACCCGGCAGCGACACCGGCCGCGTGCATCTCGTCCATGACGGCGAGGAAGGCGGCATCGTGATCTCGGGCAAGCTCGAGGTCACCGTCGAGGACGAGCGCCGCATCCTCAATCCCGGCGATGCCTATTATTTCGAAAGCCGCCGGCCGCATCGCTTCCGCTGCGTCGGCGGCAAGCCCTGCGAAGTGATCTCGGCCTGCACACCGCCGACGTTTTGAAGGCGCGATAGGGTATCCGGACTCTTACGGAGTCACCGGTTTCTTACGGAGCTTGAGCCATCTCAATTTCCCCGGGCCGCACCGCTATATATTGCGAACCGTAGCCGAACAGCCTGGCGCAAAAGGTGCTGAGGTTATCGCCCGGTGTCCCAGGCACGCCGGGGACCGCGTCGTAACAGGGCTCGCAGATGAAGATCACGCTCGCCAATGCAGAAGCCGCGCTCGACGAAGTCCAGCGCGACGCCGACAAGCTCCATTCGCGCGAGCTGCGCAAGGTCATCGCCGACTACATCGCGATGCAGCGAGAGGCGCTGAAGGCGCTCCGCAAGAAGCTGCATTGACGAGGCGCGGCGGAGCGAGAAGATCTCGCCCCGCCCTTTTGCCTCAAAGCTGCGTCAGCAACTCCTCGATCCGGATCGGAAAGCGGCGGACGCGCACGCCGGTCGCGTGCCAGACCGCGTTGGCGACCGCACCGGCGCTGCCGGTGATGCCGATCTCGCCGACGCCCTTGATGCCGAGCGCGTTCACGTGCGGATCGTGCTCCTCGACCGTGATGACGTCGAGCGGCGGCACGTCGGCATTCACCGGGATGTGGTACTCGCCAAGATTGGCGTTCATGATCCGTCCGCTGCGCCGGTCGGTGATGGCCTCCTCGTGCAGCGCGAACGACATGCCCCAGATCATGCCGCCGAACAGCTGGCTCTGCACCATGCGTGGATTGACGATACGCCCGGCCGCGAAGGCGCCGACCATGCGGGTGACGCGGACCTGGCCGAGATCGGGATCGACCTTCACTTCCGCGAACACCGCGCCGTGGGCGTGCATCGCATATTCCTCCATCGCGGCAGGGTTCGGCGCGCCGGTGCCGCGCGCCTCGACCTCGGCGACGCCGGCGCGCGCGAGGATCTCGGGATAGCTCTCGCCGCGGCTCTCGTCGTCACGACGGATCAGCCTGCCATCGCGCGCGATCACGCCGGCATTGCCGGCGCCGAACAGCGGCGAGCGTTCGTCGTTGGTGGCGAGATCGGCGAGCCTGGCAATCACGGCCGCTCCGGCGCTGTGGATCGCGGCACCGGCGGTGGCCGTGTGCGCCGAGCCACCGGCGATGCCGGCATCCGGCAGATCGGATGTCCCCGCCTTGAACTCGACGCGGTCGACATCGAGGCCGAGACCGTCGGCCGCGATCTGGGCGAGCGCCGTCCAGGCGCCCTGCCCCATGTCATGCGCGCCGATCTCCATCAAGCCGGAGCCGTCGCGGCGGATCGCCGCCCGGGCTTCGGCCTGGAACATCAGCGCCGGGAAGGTCGCCGTGCCCATGCCCCAGCCGACCAGAAGGCCGGCATCGTCGCGCATCTGCCGCGGCCGGAGCGAACGCTTCGCCCAGCCGAAACGCGCCGCACCTTGCTCGTAACAGGCCCGCAGCGCTTTTGAAGAGAACGGCTTGCCGGTGATCGGCTCGACCTCGGCGTAGTTCTTGAGGCGGAAGGCGAGCGGATCCATGCCGCAGGCCCAGGCCATCTCGTCGATCGCGCTCTCGAGCGCAATCGAGCCGGTCGCCTCGCCCGGCGCGCGCATGAACAGCGGCGTGCCGGTGTTGACGCGCACGGCGTCATGCGAGGTGCGGATCGCGGGCGCCGCGTAGAGCGTGTGCGAGGCATCAGCGGCGGGCTCGTAGAAATCGTCGAACGTGCTCGACACCGTCCGCGCATGGTGATCGAGCGCGGTCAGACGTCCCTCGGCGTCTGCGCCGATGCGCAGGCGCTGTCGCGTCGGCGCGCGATGGCCGACCGGGCCGTACATCTGCTCACGACGCAACACCAGCTTGATCGGCCTGCCGACCAGCTTGGCGGCCATGATACCGAGGACCGGCGGACCGCCCATCAGCCCCTTGGAGCCGAAGCCGCCTCCGAGAAAGGGACTGCGAATGTGGATCTTGTCGTGCGCGATGCCGAACAGTTCGGCAATGCGCGCCAGCGACAGCATCAGACCCTGGGTCGGCATGTCCACGGACAGCCTGTCGCCGTCCCATTGAACCACGATCGCGTGCGGCTCCATCGCGTTGTGATATTGCGGCGGCGTCTCGTAAGTCGCGTCGATCCGCTTCTCGGCCGAGGCAAGGCCCGCCTCGACATCGCCGTGGTGATTTTCGGCGGGGTTACCGACACCAACGACCGGCGGCACGAAGCTCTCGCCGGCATCGAGGCCGACCAGCGGAGGCAGAGTCTCGTAACGGGGCGCCAGCAGCGCCGCGCCTTCCGTTGCGGCCTCCAGCGTTTCCGCGATCACGACCGCGATGGGCTGGTTGGCGTAACGGACTTCGTTGCTGTGCAACGCTTCCATCCGGAACACGAACGGATTGGTCTTAATCTCCGGATCGATCGCGAGCTCCGGCTTGTGGTCCGGCGTCATGACGTCGACGACGCCAGGATGGCGCTTGGCGGCGGCGACATCGAGCGAGACCACGCGGCCGCGCGCGATGCTGGACACGGCGATCACCGCGAACAGCATCCCGGGCGGATGATTGTCGGCGGCATAGGTCGCTCGCCCCGTGACCTTGAGGACGCCGTCACGGCGGGTCAGCGGCTGGCCGATGTTCGAGCCGTGCCTGAGATGGGCGGGCGCGCTGGTCAGGTTGAGCTCAGGCATGGATGGCTCCGGAGGTCGCGGCAAAGGGAGAAGCCGGCAGCGCGGGGATACGCGCAGGCGTGCCGGCGGCGGCGAGTAGCAGCGCGCGCACGACGATGCGGCGCGCGAGCTCGATCTTGAAGGCATTGTCGCCGGACGGTTTTGCGTCGGCCAGCGCCCGCCAGGCCGCCTCATGGAACGCGTCGGCCGTCGGCGCAACGTTCCTGAGCACGTCCTCCGCGGCACGGGCGCGCCAGGGCTTTGCGGCGACGCCGCCGAGCGCAAGCCGCGCCTCCGCGATCTTGCCGTTCTCGATCCGCAGCGCAGCCGTGGCCGAGACCACGGCGAAAGCATAAGACGTTCTCTCACGCACCTTCAGATAGCGCGCATGCGATGCAAACGCGCGCGCCGCTGGCGGCAGACGCACCGCGACGATGAGATCGCCGGGCTCGAGCACGGTGTCGCGCTCAGGCGTATCGCCGGGCAGGCGATGCAACTCGTCGATCGCGATCTCGCGCCGGCCGCCCCTGCCCTCGATCTCGACGACGGCGTCGAGCGCGACGAGCGGCACGCCGAAGTCGGACGGATGCGTGGCGATGCAGCTCTCGCTCCAGCCGAGCACGGCATGGCTGCGGTTCTCGCCGTCGCGGGCGTCGCAGCCGCTGCCGGCCTCGCGCTTGTTGCAGCGGCTGGCGGTGTCGTAGAAATATGCGCAGCGTGTCCGCTGCAGCAGATTGCCGCCGACGGTTGCGGCATTGCGCAACTGAGCCGACGCGCCGGAGAGCAGGGCCTCGGCGACGGCGGGATAGGACCTTGCAAAGTCCGCATCGTGCGCGAGATCGGCGTTGCTGACGAGTGCGCCGATACGCAGACTGCCGTCGGCGAGACGCTCGATCTGATCGAGGCCGTCGAGATGTGTGACGTCGACCAGCCGATCCGGACGACTGACGCCGCCCTTCATCAGATCGAGCAGGTTGGTGCCGGCGGCAAGAAAAACAGCGCCCGGCAGAGCGGCGGCGGCAACGGCCTCCGCGACCGTGGCGGGCCTGACGTAATCGAACGGCTTCATGCGGAGCGCCTCTGATTGGATTCGTCCATATGTCCTTGCGCCTCCAGCACCGCATCGACGATGCCGGCATAGGCGCCACAGCGGCAGAGATTGCCGCTCATGCATTCGCGGATGCGTTCGGGATCGTTGCCGGCCTGCGCCTCGCTCATCATGCCGATGGCGCTCATGATCTGGCCAGGCGTGCAGAAGCCGCATTGAAAACCGTCATGGGCGATAAAGGCGGCCTGCACGGGATGAAGCTGGTCGCCGCGCGCGACGCCTTCGATGGTGAGGATGTCGGCGCCGTCGTGGCTGATGGCGAGCGCGAGGCAGGAATTGATGCGCTTGCCGTCGACGAGGATGGTGCAGGCGCCGCACTGGCCGCGGTCGCATCCCTTCTTGGTTCCGGTCAGATGGAGGCGCTCACGCAGGAGATCGAGCAGCGTGACGCGCGGATCGTCGAGGACGAAGTCGCGCCGCGCACCGTTCACGGTGAGGCTGATGGAGTGGTTCATACAAGGCTCCGATCAGATTTGGACATGAGTCATCGCGCAGCGCGCCACCGCCGTGGCCGCCGTCGATAGCGCGCCGCCCGGACACGATGCGGGTCGACGCTCGACCGAAGATACGGAGGCACCCTCCGTTTAACAAGGGTCGCCCGCAAATATTTGGAATTCGTCAAAAGCCCTTGCGCTACCAACGCGATGCGGCCCTTTTGGGTTCGACGAGGGTTCAATCTAACCAATTCGTGATCTACATTGCCGCCATGGACGACCACGCCGATCACACCCGCAAGCCTCGCGCCGATGCCGTGCGCAATCGCGAGCGCGTGCTCGAAGCGGCCAAGCTGGTGTTCAATGCGGGCGGTTCGGAGGCGAGCCTGGAAGCCGTGGCGAAGCGGGCCGGCGTCGGCATCGGCACCTTGTATCGGCATTTTCCGACGCGCGAGGCCTTGTTCGAGGCGGTGTACCGGCGCGAGGTCGAGCAACTCAGCGAGCTGGCCGAGCAACTGAAGAATGCGAAGGATCCGGTCGAGGCGCTGCGACGCTGGCTGCGCTCGGGGGTCGAGTTCGTTGCGACCAAGAAGGGAATGATGGCAGCACTGGCGCTCGCGGTACAAAGCGGGTCGGAACTGCATGCCTTCTCCTTCGAGCGTCTGACCAAGGCGATCGGCTCGCTGCTCGACCGGGCGGTTGCGGCCGGCGAGATGCGCGCCGACATCGGCCCGGAGGATCTACTACGCGCCTTCTTCGGCATGTGCTACGTGCACGACCAGCCCGGCTGGCAAGAGACGGCGCTGCGCCTGCTCGACGTGTTCGTCGACGGCTTGCGCGTGCCGCCGCCCGACAAGGCCAAGGCGCGCGCGTCGAAGCCGGCGTCGAAGCGAAAGCGGTAGCGGCGTGTACGCATAAAAGAATGTCGGCTCGTGAAGGCCCAGTGGAAATCTGCTGATCGGCCAGAGCACTTCCGAGGGCTGAGCGAGAGAAGCGCCGCGGCGGAGCTGCCGAGGCAGCCTTTGTCTGCTGACCTTGTCACGCCGCGTGCCGACCGTCGGCCTTTAACCGGTGGCTGACGTCGATGGCCAGTGAGCAACGACCGCTAAAATGGGCACACCCAACAACAGAAAGGCGGCCACCCAAAACAATATGCCGATGAAGACTTCAACGAATGGATTTGATTTCATCCGCCAATGGGACAGGACTTTTCGGCCTGTGCTTTCGAACACCCCTTCGATCAAAAACGCCAATGATGCGCAGGATGATTTCGGCCATCGGCACTAGACAGGGTAGCGCCATTTCAACGCGCGGCGCAGGAAGAGCAAAGCTGCAATGATCGCGAGGGCGGCGAGCCAGAGGAAAGCTGGAACGGGCGACTGATCGTGTATGTGGGCGATGTACAACACGAGGCCCGACAGGACAGCAACCAGCGCGTTCGACACCCAAAACAACGGTGAGCGCCCAATTCCCGTTACTGCGAGTTCGGCGGCTCGTTCGCGTACTTTTGCTGCGCGCCACCAACAAAAGCCGGGAAATGCAAGAGCAATGAGCCAGTCCATCGCATCACAATCAATTCGATTTGCGTCGTTCGTCTTCGAACGGCGGACGACTGAGATGCCTCGTGAGGCGCCCTTCATTGCCCCACCCGTAGCGCTTAGCGAACGGAACGTACAGAAGGCCGGCTACGCCCAACCCTATCAGTACCATGATCAGGCTGAGGCCAAGGAACACGAACATGCTGGACGTGCCCCCGACGACGAGGGCGAGCATAAGGGTGGAACGAATGCTGAAAAGCGACATGCTCGCCAAAGTAGCATGAGGACGAACTTAGGTGGCAGCTCTCTGGCGAACAGGGTTTGCAGACCATTAAGTCAGCTTCTGGCCCATCGGCGCCCCTCAACCATCTCTGCTGTTGGTGCCGCCGTTGAGGGATCAGCGGGCATCCGGGGCACCAAGCCAAGCGCGTGATGAGTCCCCACCGCTGGCGCCGCAACTGTGCTAAAATCGCCTCCGCCGGGATCTCAACGCGGAGCCTGCCATGCGCATCGCAGCCTTGCTGATCGCTCTCATTGTTGCCTGTCATCACGCAGCGTTTGCCGGCGATGTCGCGGCGGCCCAAGGCGTCATTCGCGCCCAGGAGCAGGCCTTCATTCGCGACGATGCGGCGGCGGCCTATTCCTATGCGGCGCCGGCGATCAAGGAGATCTTTCCCGCACCCGACATCTTCATGTCCATGGTGCAGAGCGGCTACGCGCCGGTCTATCGTCACAAGAGTTTCGAATTCGGCGACAGCAAGACCGATAGCGACTGGATCGCCCAGCGTGTCCATATCGTCGATGCCAACGGCGAGGCCTGGGAGGCGCTCTACACGCTCGAACAGCAGGCGGACGGCAGCTACAAGATAACCGGCTGCTCGCTGCTGAAGGCGGGACAGTCCGTCTAGGTGGCAAACCCGCCCCCGTCTTGACCGAGCCCGTCCGCGCGCGGATCAAGAGCAGCACGACGATGCCGATGTTCAGCGCATTCCAGGCGACGCCGTTGGCGAACGCCGCCGCATACGAGCCGGTGGCGTCGAAGATGACGCCGGACACCCAGCCGCCGAAAGACATGCCGAACACGGACGCAAAGATCACGATGCCGACGCGGGTCGCCGCTTCGCTCGCAGGCATTGCCTCCGTACGATGATGGCATAGCTCGGCACGATGCCGCCCTGGAACAGGCCGAACATCGCGGAGGTCAGATACAGCGAGGTCAGGCTGTCGAAGAACAGATAGAACACCAGCGCAAAGCCCTGCGCCAGCGATCCCACCAGCAGCGTGTTGGTCGAGAGTTTGAGATCGACCCGCGGCGGCGGCGCATCGGCGTGATCGCGAACCTTGTCGTTCCCCATCTGCGCGCGCAGCACCAGCACCGTCATGAGGCCAGCGCAGACGACGCCAATGCTGAAATGGGTGAGATGGCCAACCGCAAGTCGAAGCGCGAGCGCTGATTGGACAATTTGTCCTGTTGAGCGACGCATCTCCTCGCACGAGTGTCTCACACCGATGTGAGGATGCGTTTTGCGCTCGATCAAGCCGCACCCGCCTCAGGAGATCTATCGGTATCCGTGGACCGGACCCGCTCGGATCTTCGATCGTGGTCGGCTGCATGGACCGAACGCATGTGCTTCAAGCTGGACGAATGACTCATGGCCGCATCCGGTCTGAGACGTAGCCTTACGATCGTACTCACGATCAAGATCGCAGTCATCCTTGGAGCCGCGATTTTCGTGTTCGCGCCGAGCAAGCGCCCTCGGATCGACGCCAGCGCCCTCGACCGCCAGTTTCTCGACCCCACGAACTCCGCCAATCAAGGACGCACGCAATGACATCGCTGGACGTCGTGTCGCTTTCACGGCTGCAATTCGGCCTGACCGCGCTGTATCATTTCCTTTTCGTTCCTCTGACGCTCGGACTTTCGATTCTGCTCGGAGTGATGGAGAGCGTCTACGTGATGACCGGACGCGCGATCTGGAAGGAGATGACGAAGTTCTGGGGCCTCCTGTTCGGGATCAACTTCGCGATGGGTGTTGCCACCGGCATCACCATGGAATTCCAGTTCGGCATGAACTGGGCCTATTACAGTCACTATGTCGGCGACATCTTCGGAGCCCCGCTCGCAATCGAAGGGCTGATGGCCTTCTTCCTGGAGGCCACCTTCATCGGTCTTTTCTTCTTCGGATGGGAGAAGCTGAGCGCCCTGCAGCATCTCACCGTCACCTGGCTCGTCGCGCTCGGCTCGAACATTTCGGCATTGTGGATCCTGATCGCCAACGGCTGGATGCAATATCCGGTCGGCGCCGAGTTCAATCCGGCAACCATGCGAATGGAAGTAACGAGCTTCATGGAAGTGCTGTTCAACCCGGTCGCACAGGCCAAGTTCGTTCATACCGTCAGCGCCGGCTACGTCACCGGATCGATGTTCGTGCTCGCGATCTCGGCCTACTACCTGCTCAAGGGACGACATGTCGAGTTCGCCAAGCGCTCGATGACCGTGGCGGCCAGCTTCGGCCTTGCCTCCGCCCTGTCCGTCGTCGTTCTCGGCGACGAGAGCGGATACACGGCCGGCGAAAACCAGAAGATGAAGATTGCGGCGATCGAGGCGATGTGGGAGACGGAGCCCGCGCCGGCATCCTTTACGCTGTTCGGATTCCCCAATCTCGAAAAGCACACCACCGAATATGAGGTGAAGATCCCCTGGGTGCTCGGATTGATCGCGACGCGATCCCTGGACAAGGAGGTGCCGGGCATCAAGGAGCTCGTCGCGCAGGCCGAGCAACGCATCAAGAACGGCCTCGTCGCCTACGACGCGCTCGAGAAGCTCCGTGCCGATCCATCCAGCGCAACCGAGAAGGCGCGCCTGGATGCAACGGCGGCGGATCTCGGCCACGCCCTGCTGCTCAAGAAGATCCGCCCCGACGTCCGCAATGCAACGCCGGAGGAGATCGCGAAGGCGGCGTGGAGCACCGTGCCGGCGGTGTCTCCGCTGTTCTGGAGCTTCCGCATCATGGTCGGGCTCGGCTTCTATTTCATCGCCCTGTTCGCGGTCGCCTTCGTGCTCGCCAGCAAGCGGCGGCTCGATCGGTACCGCCTCTTCCTGTGGGCGGCGCTGCTCAGCCTGCCTCTGCCCTGGATAGCGGCTGAGCTCGGCTGGATCGTCGCCGAGGTGGGACGTCAGCCATGGGTCATCGAGGGCGTGCTTCCGACCTTCCTGGCGGTGTCCAACCTTTCGGCCGCCAACGTCTGGACCACCCTGATCGGCTTCGTCGTGTTCTATTCGACTCTTGCGGTCGTCGACGTCTTTCTGATGGTGAAGACGGCCAAGGCCGGGCCCCAGGAGCCCCGCACCGAGCCGACCGTTCGTCTTGCCGCTGCCGAATAGGAGCATCACCGCCATGTTCGACTACGAAACCATGCGACTGATCTGGTGGGCACTGCTCGGGATTCTGTTGATCGGCATTGCCGTCATGGACGGCTTCGACTTCGGCGTCGCGATCCTGCTTCCCTTCGTGGCCAGGTCGGACGTCGAACGCCGCATCGTGATCAATACGGTCGGGCCCGTCTGGGAGGGTAATCAGGTCTGGTTGATCCTCGGCGGCGGCGCCATTTTCGCGGCCTGGCCGTTGCTCTATGCCACGGCGTTCTCGGGCTTCTATCTCGCGATGTTCCTGGTGCTCGCTGCACTGATCCTGCGTCCGGTCGCGTTCAAGTTCCGCAGCAAGGTCGACGATTTGCGATGGCGCGCAACCTGGGACGTCGCATTCTTCATTGCAGGCCTGGTGCCGGCGCTCATCTTCGGCGTCGCATTCGGCAACGTCATCGTCGGCGTTCCCTTCCGCTTCGACGACACGCTGCGAATGACCTACGAAGGCACCTTGCTGGGCCTGCTCAATCCGTTCGCGCTGGTTTGCGGACTGGTCAGCGTCGCCATGCTCACCCTGCACGGCGCCAACTACCTGGCCCTCAAGGCCGAAGGTCCGCTGGTCGCGCGGGGCATACGCATCGGGCGGATGGCCGCATTGGCAGCGCTCGCACTGTTCATCGTCGCCGGCATCTGGGTGGCCTACGGCATCGAGGGCTATTCGATCGCTCAGCCCATTCCCCATGACGGCCCGTCCAACCCGTTGCTGAAGACGGTGACGAAGGAGGCCGGTGCCTGGCTCGTCAACTATCGCCTGTTTCCGTGGACCAAGGCGGCCCCGATCGTGGCCATCCTGATGCTGGCGGCTTCCGCGCTGCTGCTCGGCAGGCAGCGCGCCGGGCTCGCACTTCTGGCCAGCGGACTCGGCATCGCCGCCATCATCGCGACGGCCGGCCTTTCGCTGTTTCCGTTCATGCTGCCGTCATCGCTCGATCCGCGCGCCAGCCTCACCGTCTGGGACACGTCGTCGAGTCTCCTGACGCTGCGGATCATGCTCGCGGCAACGGTGATCTTCCTGCCCGTGATCATGCTCTACACCGCCTGGGTCTACAGCGTGCTGCGCGGACCGATCAACGAAGCGTTCGTCAGGGACGACGGGCATTCGACGGTGTACTGACTGGAGACGACAATGTGGTACTTCTCGTGGATTCTCGGCGTCGCCTTCGCAGGGACCTTCGCCATCCTCAACGCGCTGTGGTTCGAGGCCAACACGCAGCGGGAACTCGGCGATACCGACACCGGACATCATGACTGAAGCGGACACCCGCACGCAGCCGTCCGTGCCGGTTCGTCGAACTTTCGCGCCGGCAGCTCCGGTCGACGCAGCCGGCAACGTTTGGGACGGAAGGCCTAAGTCGCGAAACCGGGACCGGTCTTCGTCGCGCTCATCCGCGAGCGGATCAGCAGCAGCACGACGATGCTGATGTTCAGCGCATTCCACGCCACGCCGTTCGCGAACGCCGCAGCGTAGGATCCGGTGGCGTCGAAGATGACGCCCGACACCCAGCCGCCGAAGGACATGCCGAACACGGAGGCAAAGATCACGATGCCGACGCGCGTCGCCGCCTCGCTCGCCGGCATCGCCTCACGCACGATGATGGCATAGCTCGGCACGATGCCGCCCTGGAACAGGCCGAACATCGCGGAGATCAGATACAGCGAGGTCAGGCTGTCGAAGAACAGATAGAACACCAGCGCAAAACCCTGGGCCAGCGATCCGACCAGCAGCGTGCGGATGCCGCCGATCTTGTCGGCGAGATAGCCGGAGCCGATCCGGCTGACGATGCCGCATGCCATCATCAAGGACAGCATCTCGGCGCCGCGCGCCACGCCATAGCCGAGATCGCCGCAATAGGCGACGATGTGCACTTGCGGCATGGCCATCGCCACGCAGCAGGCGATGGCCGCAATCGAGAGCAGCACCGTCAGTGTGTTGGTCGAGAGCTTGAGATCGACCCGCGGCGGCGGTGCGTTGGCATGATCGTGGACCGTGTTGCTGCCCATCTGCGCGCGCAGGACCAGCACCAGAATCGTCATCAGGCAAGCGCAGACGATGCCGATGCCGATATGCGTGTAGCGCCAGCCGATCTCCTGCGTGCCCCAGCTCACGATCGGCGGCCAAATCGCGCCCGCGACATAATTGCCGCTGGCGACGATCGTCACCGCCAGCCCGCGATAGCGCTCGAACCAGTGCGAGGCCTCCGCCATCAACGGGGCGAAGGTCGCCGCGGTGCCGAGCCCGATGAGGAAGTAGGCCGCCACGAACTGCCAGAGATGGCTCGACAGACCCGCGAGCACGTTGGCGACGCCGAGAAAGGCGATGCTGATCGCCATGGCCGGTACGATGCCGAACCGGTCGGTGATCTTGCCGGCGATCACCCCGCCAAGCCCGAAGCCGAACATCATGAGGGTGAAAGCCAGCGACACCGCGCCGCGCGTGGCGCCGAATTCGGCCTGCACCACGGGAATCACGACCACGACCGCCCACATGCCGACGGCGCCGATCGAGCCGATCAGCAGCGCAATGATCAGCCGCATCCAGGCCTGACGGGAATCAGGGCTGAATGATTGAGGCGTCTGCCCTGGATGATTTGGCGCGTGCACGGGCCGGACCATGGCCCGCGGATCGCCACAGGGTCAAGCATTGTGGCGCGATATTGGGCATGCGCGGTGCACTGCGGTAAGAAGGAGCTTGGCGACCGCGCAATTTGCCACTAGTTTGCAATCCGCGTGTGCACCTTTGCCGCGCGAGAGCATGCCGGCGGATGTTGCTGCGATTGACGCGATCGATGCGGATCAGGGTGGGGCGGATCATCGCCCTCGCCTACCTGTTCTGCGTGCTCGCACCGGCGGCAAGCCTTGCCTGGGGCAGCGCTGCGCCCTGCCTTGGCGACGAGGGTCTCGCTGACCTCGCTCCGACGCATCAACATATGGCTGCGAGCCATGGCGATGTTCCGCACGAGCATGCAGGAACACCCTCCCAGACCGCCGCGAAGGACGCACCTGCTCCGAATCATCACGACGGCAAGGGAACAGTGGGCCCGTGCTGTGCGATGATGTGCGTCAGCGCGCTGCCGGCCGATCTGCCCAGCGTCGCTACGCCGGTCCGCCCGATGTCGACCTGTGCGCCCGAGATCGCACCCAGCTTGCACAGCGCCGCGCCGCCCCAGCACTACCGCCCTCCCATCGCCTGATCTGACACGACGATTTCGGTTTCGATGCGCGCTTTTGCGCGCGCGGACCTGTGGTCTTTCAGATCGGGAATTAAGACATGGTTGCGCTTTCCGGGGCGAAATCTGCCGCATCTGCGGTGGGTGATCGACACTCTCATTTCATTTGGCTGCTGCTGGCCTTTGCCGCGCCGGCACTGTCCGGCTGTATGCCGGCAACGACGCACATGGCCAGCGCGGATCCTGCCGATCCGGCGGCGAAGGTCGCCCCAATCGGCTATCGCTCGACCATCGCGTCCTATACCAGCCTGCGCCCTGCGACGCTGGCGCCATGGCGTGGCCGCAACGAGGCGGTGACGCCGCAGCCGAAGCAAGAGCGGTAGGAGCGCGCCATGTCACAGCATTTTGCGCGAGGCCTGCTCGTGCTCGCCGCGCTCGGTCTTTCCGGCTGCGCCGCGTTCTCGCCCGACGGCGGCATGACTGACGTCTCGGGTGTGACGAGCCGGACCATCAACAAGGACGTCGCCTTCGTGCGCTCGGCCGAGGGCGCCGCCGCGGTCGACGCCCGCGTCCGCCAACTGCTCTCGCGCACGCTCAGCGGCGACTCCGCCGTGCAGATCGCGTTGCTCAACAACAAGGGACTGCAAGCCGCCTATAACGAGCTGGCGCTGGCCGAGACCGATCTCGTCGAGCAGAGCCTGCCGCCCAATCCCGTGTTCGCGATCTCGCGGATATCAGGCAACGGCGCCAGCGAGATCGAGCGCCAGGTTGTCGGCGACATCCTCGCGCTGGCCACCCTGCCGTTCCGTTCCGACATCGCCCGCGACCGATTCCGCGGAGCGCAGCTGCGCGTGGCCCTGGCGACGCTGCGACTCGCCGCCGACGTCCGCCGCGCCTATGTCCGCACTGTTGCCGCCAACGAGATGGTGGTGCTGCTAACTGACGCGAAGGCGACAGCGGAATCGACCGCACAGCTTGCGGTCCAGCTCGGCGAAACCGGCTCGCTCAACAAGCTCGACCAGGCCCGCGAGCAGGTATTTTATGCCGAGACCACCGCCGACCTTGCAACGGCACGCCAGGCGGCGGCGAGCGCACGCGAAAGGCTGGCGCGGCTGATGGGGCTGTGGGACGACGGTCTCGACTTCCGCCTGCCAGATCGACTGCCGCCGCTGCCGCGTCGGCCGCAGGCCTTGCCCTCGATCGAGACCGACGCAGTGGCGCACCGTATCGACCTGCAGATCGCACGGCTGGAGCTGGCCGCGCTGGCGAAGGCCCTGAACCTCACCGAGGCGACGCGCTTCGTGACGCTGCTCGATCTCGCCGGCATCTCCCGCCGCACCCAGGATCCGGAAGGGCCGCCCTTCCGCGAACGCGGCTTCGACGTGCAGTTCCAGATCCCGATCTTCGACGGCGGCGAGGTGCGGGTGCGGCAGGCCGCCGAGACCTACAATCTCGCCTTCAACCGCCTGACCGAGCGCGCCGTGAATGTGCGCTCCGAGGCGCGCGATGCCTATCGTGTCTATCGCTCCACCTACGACATCGCCGGCCATTACCAGCGCGAGATCATCCCCTTGCGGAAGATCATCACCGAAGAGATGCAGTTGCGCTTCTCCAGCATGCAGGTCGACATTTTCGCGCTGCTCACCGAGGCGCGACAGCGTCTGGCGTCGCTGCGCGGCGCGATCGACGCCAGGCAGCGATTCTTTCTCGCCCAGGCCGATTTGCAGACTGCCATCAACGGCGGTGGCGTGCCGGCGGCCGGCGGCGACAATCCAACCACCATCGCCGCGGCAGCGCCTGCCGGCGGCGGCCACTGAGATGGAGGCCAGCATGTTTTCCCGCCGAGGATTCTTAGGCAGCGCCGCGCTTGCCGGCGCGTCGGCCATCAGCGGCCGTGTCCAGGCCGCTTCGATTCCGGAAGCACCCACCATGGACAAGGCGGTGATGCAGCCGCCGCTGCATCCGAGCAGCGGCCCGGAATATCGCCCCGTGGTCACGCTCAATGGCTGGTCGCTACCGTTCCGCATGAACGGCGACTGGAAGGAATTCCATCTCGTCGCCGAACCCGTGGTGCGCGAATTCGCCGAGGGCATGAAGGTGAATTTGTGGGGCTACAACGGGCAATCGCCGGGCCCGACCATCGAAGCCGTCGAGGGCGACAAGCTTCGCATCTTCGTCACCAACAGACTGCCCGAATACACCACCGTGCACTGGCACGGCATGATCATTCCGAGCGGGATGGACGGCGTCGGCGGGCTGACCCAACCGCACATCCAGCCGGGCAAGACCTTCGTCTACGAATTCGAGATGAAGAAGAGCGGGACCTTCATGTACCACCCGCATTCCGACGAGATGGTGCAGATGGCGATGGGTATGATGGGCATGGTCGTCGTGCATCCGCGCGACCAGAGCTTCCGGCCCGTCGACCGCGACTTCGTCTTCGTGATGAGCACCTATCGCGTCGACCCCGGCACCTATCTGCCGCATGTCAACGAGATGACCGACTTCAACATGTGGACCTGGAATGCGCGGGTCTTTCCCGGCATCGATCCGCTCCCGGTCAGGCTCGGCGACAGAGCGCGCGTGCGCATCGGCAATCTCAGCATGACCAACCATCCGATTCACCTGCATGGCCACAGCTTTGCGGTCACCTGCACCGACGGCGGCTGGATCCCGGAGAGCGCACAGATCCCGGAGACGACCACCGACGTGCCGGTGGGAGCTGTCAGGGTGTTCGACGTGCTCGCCGACAATCCGGGCGACTGGGCGTTCCACTGCCACAAGTCGCATCACACCATGAACGCGATGGGACACGACGTGCGCAATCTCATCGGCGTGTCGCGCAAGGATCTCGCCAAGGCCGTCGGCAAGCTCGCGCCCGACGGCATGGCGATGGGCTCGACCGGCATGGCAATGGGCAACATGGAGATGCCTGCGCCCGACAACACGCTGCCGATGATGACCGGCACCGGCCAGTTCGGGCCGATCGAGATGGGCGGCATGTTCACGGTGATGAAGATCCGCGAGGACCTCGCGCGCGACGATTACCGCGATCCCGGGCCGTACAAATTCCCGCAAGGCACCGTCGCCTACGAGGTCACGGCGCCGGCCGCAGAGCCCGCCCGGCAAAAGCCAGGCGGCCCGCCAATGAAGAACATGAAGATGTGAGCGTTTCGATGAACCACCAACTGGAGACCACGATGAAGACCACCATCAAGCTCGGCCTCGCGCTAGCCGCGCTTTCGATCGCGCCGGCCTTTGCCCACGACAAGCACGGGCACGGGACCTTTTCGGCGGGCGAGCCCGGCGATCCCAACAAGCCCGCACGCACCATCGAGGTCCTGATGAACGAGATGGACTACACACCCGCGAGGATCGAGGTCAAACGCGGCGAGCAGGTCCGCTTCGTGCTGCGCAACGTCGGCAAGGAGGACCACGAATTCCTGCTCGCCACACCGAAGGAAAATCTCGCGCATGCGGTGGAGATGAAGAAGCACCCGCACATGGAGCACGACGATCCCAACGGTGTCCGGCTCGCGCCTAACAAGACGGCCGAGATACTTTGGAAATTCAGCAAGGCCGGCACATTCGAATTTTCCTGCCTAATTCCCGACCACCGCGACTACGGCATGGTCGGCCACGTCACCGTGAAGTAACGAAGGAGACTGCCATGAACCGCGTCATCCGTATCACTGCTGCGCTCGCGCTTGCTGTCGGCCTTGCGACCGGGACCCTCGCAGCCGAGGGCGCTTCGATCAGCGGCGAGGTGAAGAAGATCGACGAGGGCGCCGGCAAGATCACGCTGAAGCACGGACCGGCCAAGAGCCTCGGCATGGAGGACCCCATGACCATGGTCTACCGGGTCAAGGATCCCGCGATGCTGAAGCAGGTGAAGGTCGGCGACAAGATCACCTTCGAGGCCGAGGAGGCGGCGTCGGGGTACACGGTGACGAAGATGGACAAGGCGAAGTAGGGGCGATTTCCCTGGCACCCTTGAGTCGCCAATAGCTCCGTCATGGCCGGGCTTGGCCCGCCATCCACGCCTTTCCGCGCGGCACGGAGAACGTGGATGCCCGGGACAAGCCCGGGCATGACGAATTCTCCGCAATCTCCGCCCCGTTCTCTTCCCACCCTCCGTTAACCCTTTGCTAACCATACACCCGGCAAGAATTGCCGGGTGAAGTCGAGTGTCGTCAGCCGCGTAGAACGGGAGCTCCCGTGGACGCCAGTGCGGTGCCTCACTTTCGGAACGGCGGCCCATCGGCCGCCGCGCAGACGTTTGGGGCGCGCGGACGGCAGTCGCGCGGGGAGGCAGCTACCATGGTCGACGTCACGGCGGGACAGGGCGTAGGCACCGCGAAGCCCGGCATCCCCTCAATCAACGAGATCGTCAACATCCTCAAGCGCGGCGACATCGCGCTGGCGCTCGGCGTCCTCACCATCCTGGTGGTGCTGATCCTTCCCCTGCCCGCGATCGTGCTGGACCTGTTCCTGGCGATCTCGATCACGCTCTCGATTCTGATCCTGATGACGTCGCTGTTCATCCAGGCGCCGCTCGAATTCTCGGCCTTCCCGACCGTCCTCTTGATCTCGACCATGCTGCGCCTGTCGCTCAACATGGCCTCGACCCGCCTGATCCTGTCGCACGGGCACGAGGGCACGGCCGCCGCCGGTCACGTCATCGAAGCCTTCGGCAACTTCGTGATGGGCGGCAATTTCGTCATCGGCATCATCGTCTTCGCCATCCTGATCATCGTCAACTTCGTCGTCATCACCAAGGGTTCGGGCCGTATCGCCGAAGTCGCGGCGCGCTTCCATCTCGACGCCATGCCCGGCAAACAGATGGCGATCGACGCCGACCTCTCCGCCGGCCTGATCGACGAGAAGGTCGCCAAGGAGCGGCGCAAGGAGCTGGAGGACGAGAGCGGCTTCTTCGGCGCGATGGACGGTGCCTCCAAATTCGTCCGGGGCGACGCCATCGCCGGCCTCCTGGTCGTCTTCATCAACGTGGTCGGCGGCATGATCATCGGCGTGGCGCAGCAAGGCATGTCCTTCGCCGACGCCGGCCGCACCTACACGCTCCTGACCGTCGGTGACGGTCTCGTCACCCAGGTGCCGGCGCTGATCGTCTCGACGGCGGCCGGCCTGCTCGTTTCCAAGGCCGGCGTGTCCGGCGCCGCCGACAAGGCGCTGATGAAGCAGTTCTCCGGCTATCCGCAGGCACTGGCGATGTCCTCGGCAGTGATGCTGGTGCTGGCGGCCCTGCCGGGCATTCCGACCCTCCCGTTCCTGACGCTCGGTGCCGGCGCCGGCGCGCTGGCCTGGAACGCCCGCAACCGCAACCGCGCCACCGCCAGGGCCGACGAAGCCGCCAAGGCCGCGCCCGCGGCAGGTCAGCCCGGCGCGCCGGGGGCCGCTGCGACCGAAGAGCCGATCTCGGCCGCACTCAAGATCGACGACCTCAAGATCGAGCTCGGCTATGCGCTCCTGCCGCTGGTCAACGGTCCCGACGGCACCGATCGCCTCACCGAGCAGATCAAGGCGCTGCGCCGTTCGCTCGCCATCGAGATGGGTTTCGTGATGCCGGCGGTGCGCATCCTCGACAACGTCCAGCTCGAGGCCAACACCTACATCATCAAGATCAAGGAGGTCGACGCCGGCACCGGCAAGATCTGGCCCAACCAGTTCATGGTCATGGATCCCGGCGGCGGCCAGGTGCAGGTGCCCGGCATCCACACCACCGAGCCGACCTTCGGCCTGCCCGCGACCTGGGTCGACGCCAGCCTCAAGGAAGAAGCCTCTCTCAAGGGCTACACCGTGGTCGACGCAGCGACCGTGCTCTCGACCCACCTCACCGAGCTGCTCAAGGCCAACATGTCGGACCTGCTCTCCTATGGCGAGGTGCAGAAGCTTCTCAAGGAGCTGCCGAAGGAGCAGAGCGAGCTGGTCAAGGACATCGTTCCCGGACAGGTCACGGTCTCCGGCATCCAGCGCGTGCTGCAACTGCTGCTCGCCGAACGCATCTCGATCCGCGACCTCTCGACCATCCTCGAAGGTATCGCCGATTCGCTCGCCTTCTCGCGCAACCCCGCGACCATGGTCGAGCACGTCCGCGCGCGTCTGGCCCGGCAGATCTGCGCGCAGAACACCTCGTACGCCGGCTATCTGCCGCTGATCGCGCTGTCGGCGAAATGGGAGCAGGCTTTTGCCGAATCCATCATCGGCCAAGGAGAGGAGCGCAGCCTCGCGATGCAGCCCTCGAAATTGTCGGAGTTCATGACCGCCGTGCGCGAGGCGTTCGAGCGCGCCGCTCGCGAGGGCGAAGCGCCGGTGCTGGTCACCTCTGCGGCAATTCGTCCGTTCGTCCGGTCCCTGGTGGAGCGGTTCCGGGCCCAGACGACCGTGCTGTCGCAGGCCGAAATCCACCCCAGGGCGAGGCTGAAAACGGTCGGAAGCATCTGATTTGCCTTAAGAAGCCGTGTGTTTTTCAGCCACAGGCAAATGGTTTTTGAGTTCCCGGCGCCCTGTCGACCAAACGCTGCCAAGACGCCCAATCTGCAAACTATATCATTGAAATAATTATATAATCGAACGATCCCGGATCGCCTTCGATCGCGACCTTTCACGTCCTATCACGCTCTTGTGATCGCCCCTTGGGAACGAATCCCGCCAATACTAGGTTGTTGGGCACCGGAAGCATGAACCTGCCTGAACTGGCTGGCGACTACTTCGGGTAGGTGGCGGCAGGAGGCTTCCATGAACCACTCGATCTACAGCGCAGATCGCTCGACCCACTTGAAAATCGTGGTCGTGGCCCTCGTCGCGGGGATCGCGGTGGCAGGTCTCGGCATTACGGCGCGTTCGGGTTCGGATGAAGGTTTGACCCAGACCGCCCGCGTCATCAAGGCCGGCAAGCCGGTCGTTGTCACCAGTTCGGACACATCTCTCGTTCGATAAGGAGATCCAGAGTTTCAGGAATTCACGCGGCTCTTTACCAGCCCCCCAAAGTCGCCACGTGGATATGTAGACGACCCCAACCCCAAGTCGACTACAGAAAGCGCCCGCCCCCCACGGGCGCTTTCTCATGTCTGGGGGTATCTTGGGGCACACTCAGCCGACGTCCTCCAACCAGCATCAATCAGATTATCACCGCCCGCCATAAGTCGGCGGCGGCGCCTGCACGGTCGGCGCTGCGGCAGCGAACAGCTCGTCCTTGCTCCCGGTCAGCGGCGGATAGATCCGCTTGCGGTTGATGGTCTGCTTGGTCGCCTTTGCGGCCGCGCCGATGGCACGGACCTTGCGATCCCACCCCTCCGTATAGAGCGCACCCCAGCCGCCGAGATCGAGCACGGTGACGTACCAGTCGATCCGCAGCGGCAGCATGGGCAGGCCGACGAGATCGGCCACCACGTTGTGGCCTGCGAAGCGGCCCATGGGGCGGGCGAACTGACAGGACATCACGGTCGGATGCAACCCGTCGATCACGCTCGAAGCAATGTCGCCCGCCGCGAACACGCCGCCGACATCCGCAACCCGCATCAAGGGATCGACCAGAAGGCGCCCGAGGCGATCGCGTGCGCCCGGAAAGCTCGCTGCCAAGGGGCTTGCACGCATGCCCGCACACCAGATCACCGTCTGCGCCGCAATGAACTCGCCCGAGTTCAGGCGCATGCCAGCGGCCTCGATCGACACGACACGCACACCGAGCCGCGTCTCGATGTCGAGCGCAGCCAGGGCCGTCTCGACGACCGGGCGCGCATGCGCGCCGATCGTGGCGCCGACCGCTGGATTGGGATCGACCAGGATGATGCGGCGGCTGCCGCTGATGCCCGCACGCGCCAACCGGTCAGGCATCTCGGCTGCGACCTCGATGCCGGTGAAGCCGGCGCCGACCACCACCACCGTTGAACGTTCCGGACACGGCGCGCTGCGGCCAAGCGAAACCAGATGTTCTTCGAGGCGGAGCGCCGCGGCATAGGTATCGACGTCGAAGGCGTGCGCGGCAAGGCCGGGAATGTCGGGGCGCATCAGCTCGCTGCCGAGCGCCAGCACGAGGCGATCATAGCCCAGCGCCTCCTTGCCGCTGCTGGTGACGAGCGAGATCTCGCGCCGTACCGGATCGATGGCCTCGACCTCGCCGAGGCCGTGGCCGACACCGATCGGATCGAGCAGTTGCGGCAGCGGCAGCGCGACCTCGCCGAGATCGGCCTCGTAGTTGCGCACACGGATATTGTGATAGGGGTTGCGCTCGATGACACGGATCTCGATGTCGCGGTCGCTCGCGCCGATCTCGTCGCGCTTGCGCGCAGCGCCGATGGCCGCCCACAGGCCTGCAAATCCGGCACCGAGCACGACGATACGCGCCATGTCCGCCTGCACACCTTCCAGAGGATCCTGCGGTCTCGCCGCCTGGACAGACTAGCTCAACGGCCGGCGTCGACCAAATGCGGCAGCGCCCGCACCGCCGCACGAAATCGCGACTTACGCCTCGCGCAGCTCCGACGGCGTCGCCCCGAAGCGCTTGCGAAAGGCGCGATTGAAATAGGACAGATCGGAGAAGCCGGACGAATGCGCGATGTCGCTGATCTTGCGCGCCCTGGCGCGGGGATCACCGAGCAGCTTGCGGGCCTGGAGCAGGCGCTGCTCCAGCACGAATTCGGTGAAGGTCGTGCCGGCCTGCTCGAACAGGCGCTGTGCCTGGCGCGGGCTCAGTCCTGAGCGCGTCGCGACTTCGGCGAGGCAGAGGTCATTGCGGCCGAGCGAGGCCATCACGTCGGCGCGCATCAGATCGAGGCGAGCCGCCGCCTGCCCGCGGCCGTGTGCCCGGCTTGCATGCTCCGCATCGGTGCCGAGCAGGAGACCGACGAGATCGACCATATGCTGCGCCGTCAGGCGCTGGCCTACCGCATCGAGATGCGGCGCGTGGTTGGCGGCGAGCGCATGGTAGCGGAGGATGGTCTCGGCGACGGCGCCGTCGCAGAGCACCTGCGAGAGCTTGTCCTCGGCGCGCGGATTGATGTCGAGCAGCGCACGGCGCGGCATGCGAATGGTGGTGAAGCGGTCTTCGTCGGTGTGGCCGACGGTGCCGGTGATGCTCATGTCGACGAGCACCATCTGCGCGGGCGTGAGCTCCACGGTATGCCCATTCTGTCCGACGCGGACGAGCCCCGCATGCGCCGCGATCAGGACGAGGTCGTCGCTGCCGTCGGCGAGGTGGCTCTGCGTACGGGAATATTGCGCGGAGGCGCCTTCCGGAATGGCGAGCACGATGTTGTCGATGACGCTGACCTGGAGCCGGCAATCGATGCTGTCGCCCTGGCTCGGCCCAATGTCGAGGCCGCAACGACCGAAGGCCCGCCCGCGCCAGTCTTCGAACGCCGGGCCGTGCGGCAGCCCCGCATATTGGTGAAGGAAGATGCCCGGCGTTCTCGCTGCATCCATCTGATTCTCTCGCCCTCTCCGGCATCGCCGACTTCAAATTCCGGGGATTTGACGCCCGGGATCGGGCGGAGGTTCAAATCGCGGGTGGATTCGGAGGGAGTTGTCGGGATACGACGACGGGACGGACCGTGGCGACAATTCGTAGCCCGCATCGTCCGGCGATATCGGCTACGGAATTACTTCGTCGCGGGCGCCTGGGGCTGGGCCGGCGGCACGGTCTCGATCAGCTTGCCGGAAAACACCGGGGCCGAGGTGGGCTGGCCGTTCGGCGAGCCACCGGCCTGTTCGACGGTGACGGCGTAGGTGGCGCCGTTGACGACATCGGCATCGTAGGAGGCGAGCAGCGGACGCGCGGTGAAATCGCCGGCCCCGATGACGCCGAGCGAGCGCGGGCGCGGCAGCTTGTCCGAGATCAGCCAGAGCTCGAAACTCTTGCCGGGCTCCGGCGTCGCACCGACTTTCCGCACCGTGAAATTCCGCGTCGCGCCATCGATGGTAAGGATGAAGGCGGGGCCGCCGCCCTGGTCCTGCAGCAGCGCGACATATTGCGCGGAGGCGGCGAGCGGCGCGGCCGGAGTTTTCACCTCGACCGTCTGGATGCGGGGCGCAGGACGCAAGACGCCCGGCAGCGCATCAGGCAGGAATATCTGAAGCGACAGCGTCACGAGCAGCGCGGCCGCGAGCGCGCCGACGACGGATGCAATGTTGCGCCAGCGCTTCACGCGTCCCTCGAGGCGGATCACGTCACCATCGACGACCGGCGCCAGCTGTGCGCGCAAAACATTGATATCCGGAGCATGGACCTGCGGAATAAATTGCGGCGCGATGTCCGGGATGGCATCGGGTTCGGGGCGCGACGACCCGGGCTGCTCCGCGGCGGGATGCGATGTCTGCGGGAGCCCGTTCTCCGCGGAAGATTCCGACGTCGCAGCTTCCTCCGCGGGCAGGTCCGGCATGGGCGCAGGCGGCGGCGAAGCTTCGGCAGGTGCAGGCGGCTCCTGCGCAAGCGCGGTGCGCGCGATTTCGGACTTGATGTTCTCCCACACGACCGGACGCGGCTCGACCGAGCCGACCATCTGGTTGAGCGCGCCAAGTCGATAGGACCAGGACTGCACGATACCGGCGAACGCCTCGTCAAGCGCCATCATGGCCTCGACCTGCGCACGCTCATCGGCGTCGAGCGTACCGAGCGCGTATTCCGCGGCGAGCGCGATATGATCCTCCGTGTAGGCCATCAATTGCGGTCCCAGAACCATCCTCATCATCAGGCCATCACAGCCCGAGGCACTCCCGAATATCCAGCATGCTGCGCCGGAGCCACGTCTTCACCGTGTTGACGGGCGCGGCGAATTTCTCCGCCAATTGCTCGCGGCTCCAGCCGTTGTAATAGGCGAGAAGCACGAGCCTCTGACGGTCCGGCTCGAGCCGGCCGATACATTCCAGGAGCCGCTTCAGCTCCTCGGTCATCTCGCGGCGCGCCAGCGGATCGGGACTCTCGGCCGCGACCTCCATCGCCTGAGGCTCTTCCTCGATGGAGACTTCCGACTTCTTGCGCACGATGTCGATTGCGCGGTTGCGCGCGATCGAGGCCATCCACGTGATCGGCGACGACAAGGCCGAATTGAACCGGCCGGCGCTGTTCCAGATCTTGACGTAGGTCTCCTGGATGACCTCCTCTGCGAGATCCTGTCGGCGCAAGATACGGAGCACGACGCCATAGAGTTTCGCGCGCGTGGCGGCGTAGAGGCGCTCGAACGCGGCTTGATCGCCCTTCGCCACCGCCTCGATCAACTCGACCAGCTCCGCTGGCGTCAGCATTCAGCCCCCCAACGCGCGGCCTGCCGCTTCCTTTCACCTCTCCCCACCGGGGAGAGGTCGATTTGCGCAGCAAATCGGGTGAGGGGGCGCAGGGCAAATGGGGGACCGTCACCCCTCACCCGACGCTCCGCGCCGACCTCTCCCAAGGGAGAGGTGGACACCGCCGTCGCTGGCACAGCATTCATCGCGGCCACCATAGCGCGGGGCAAAGCCGACCACCAAGGGGCGCGGTGCCCCGCTGTGGACAGCACATACGAAAACCCGGACCTTGCGGGTCCGGGCTTGGCAAATTCCAACGTGGTCTGGCTGCCGGCCGGCTCAGGCTACCGCGCCGATGCGGGCCCGCATCAGGCCGATGCTGTCGAGGTCGGCCTGCTCACGGGCGTTTTCCTCGGCGCGCTCGCGGGCCTGGTCGCGCTCGTCCAGGAGCTCGACCTTCTTCAGTTCCTCGAAGGCCTCGGCCAGGGCGGCCTTGGCTTCGTCGAGCTGGCCCTTCAGCTCATCGGCTGAACGGGTCAGGTTCTCGCGGCGCTGGATCGCGGCCTTGGCATAGGTCGGATAGGCGAAGTGCGAGGGATCGTTGATCCCGGCACGCTCCTGCTCGGTCTGGATCTCGCGTTCGAGATCGACCGACATCCGCTGGAAGTCGGCGATCATGGTCTCGATCTGGGTGACCCGGCGGCGCTTCTCGTCGACCTGAAACTTCTTCAGGCGGATAAGCGTATCTCGTGACTTCATCGACTCGTACTCCCCAGAAGTCCCCCCGCTGCACGTGGGACGGCACCGGTCGCCCCCCAGGCCCGATTGAGGCCAAGACCGGCTCTGCTACTCTGTGGGAACGGATGATGACCTGACAAAGTTAGCGTTCCGTTTCCAAATTGCCGAGGATCTGCGCCAATTGGCGGTAGCCGTCCGCCAGGGATGCATTCTCGTCCTTGCGCTGGCGCAGGAAGGCCTCCAGCGGCTCGTGGAGCCGGATCGCCTCGTCGACCTCCGGGCTGGAGCCGGCGCGGTAGGCGCCGAGCCGGATCAATTCCTCCATGTCGGCATAGGTCGCCATCACCTGGCGCGCCCGCTGGATGACGGGCCAGAACTGCGGATCCGCCGATTTCGGCATGGTGCGCGAGACCGATTTGAGGATGTTGATCGCGGGGTAACGGCCGCGCTCGGCGATCGAGCGCTGCATCACGATGTGGCCGTCGAGGATGCCCCGGACCGCATCCGCGATCGGCTCATTATGGTCGTCGCCGTCGACCAGCACCGTGAAGATCGCGGTGATTGCACCCTCCCCCAGGCCCGGCCCGGCCCGCTCCAGCAGCTTCGGCAACTCGGTGAAGACGGTCGGCGTATAGCCCTTGGCTGTCGGCGGCTCGCCGGCGGACAGGCCGATCTCGCGCTGGGCCATGGCAAAGCGCGTCACCGAGTCCATCAGGCAGAGCACGTCCTTGTCCTCGTCGCGAAAATATTCGGCGATCGCGAGCGTCAGATACGCCGCCTGGCGGCGCATCAGCGCGGGCTCGTCGGAGGTGGCGACCACCACGACCGAACGCGCGAGGCCCTCCTCGCCGAGATCGTCCTGCAGGAATTCCTGAACCTCGCGCCCGCGTTCGCCGATCAGCCCGATGACACTGACGGCGGCATCGACGTTGCGCGCGAGCATCGAGAGCAGCACCGACTTGCCGACGCCGGACCCCGCGAAGATGCCCATGCGCTGGCCGCGGCAGCAGGTGAGGAAGGTGTTCATCGCACGCACGCCGAGATCGAGCGGCGCGCCGACGCGCTTGCGCGAATGCGCCGGCGGCGGCGTATTGCGGAACGGCATCGGCGAAGAGCCTTGCGGCAGCGGCCCCTTGCCGTCGATCGGCTCGGCCAGCGCATTGACGACGCGGCCGAGCCAGGCTGCGGACGGCCGCACCTGATTGGCGGCATTGGCAATCACCGCCTTGCAGCCGCGGCGCACGCCGTCGAGGCCGGCGAACGGCATCACGACGGCATTGTTGCCGGAGAAGCCGATCACTTCGCAGGGAATGGTGCGGTTGGCGCCGGTCTCGATCACGAGCCGTGCGCCGACGGACATGGCGTGAATCGGACCGGCCACCTCGACCATCAGGCCGCGGACCCCGACCACGCGGCCGTAAATATTGACACCGTCGATGTCGCCGATCTGTTCGGCAAGAGCCTTCATAAGGTGGTCGCCTTCGTCATCCGGGGCATCACGGTGAAAGCCTTAAGTTTCGCCACATTTCTGAACGGCGCTTAACCTCGTGTTTACCCGCATCATTAATCATTGCGTCACTGTCTTTGTGACTGAGCGTGACTCCCCTTCAGAAGAAGGCTGAGTCGCGGGAGTCGGTTAGGCCCGTCTCTTAAAGTGGAGCTTGAACGGAATCGGGTAACGAAAGCTGCTTCATACGCAAGACCTTAGGGCGATTCGGCAAAAATTGCACCGTGGGGACTTGCGTTCCAGAATCAGAGTTTGTTAACCATCTGTCGTCAGGATCCGAATCAGTTGTTCAAAGGCGTTTTGTTGAGTGCCGCGAATGCGGCCGACCTGACGCCCAGGAGCGGCGACTATGGGGAACTGGCATGCGCGTTTTGCTGATTGAAGATGACAGCGCCGTCGCGCAGTCGATCGAGCTGATGTTGAAGTCAGAGAGCTTCAACGTCTACACGACCGATTTGGGGGAAGAAGGCGTCGATCTCGGTAAACTATACGATTACGACATTATTCTCCTCGACCTCAATCTGCCCGACATGTCCGGCTACGACGTGCTCAAGCAGCTCCGGGTTTCCAAAATCAAGACACCGATTCTGATCCTCTCCGGCCTCGCCGGCATTGAGGACAAGGTCAAGGGTCTCGGCGTCGGCGCCGACGACTACATGACCAAGCCCTTCCACAAGGACGAGCTGGTGGCCCGCATCCACGCGATCGTGCGCCGCTCCAAGGGCCATGCCCAGTCGGTCATCCAGACCGGCGACCTCGTCGTCAACCTCGACACCAAGACCGTCGAAGTCGGCGGCCAGCGCGTGCATCTGACCGGCAAGGAATATCAGATGCTGGAGCTCCTCTCGCTCCGCAAGGGCACGACCCTCACCAAGGAAATGTTCCTCAACCACCTCTATGGCGGCATGGACGAGCCGGAGCTGAAGATCATCGACGTCTTCATCTGCAAGCTGCGCAAGAAGCTCGCCAACGCCTCCGAGGGCCGCAATTTCATCGAGACCGTGTGGGGCCGCGGCTACGTGCTGCGCGAGCCGCACGAGGCCGACGAGCGCATCCCCGCCTGATCTTCTGGGTTACGTCGCGAGCCTCCGGTCTCGCTCCTCCCAGCCTGGACCCCGCCGCAAATGGCGGGGTTTTTGTTTTTGTGGGCGCCTTCGCGCTTTCCCGAAAGCGCGGGATTGCCGCTATCGCATTTTGCAAGACCTGAGCGCGCGCCTCGTCCTTCGAGACGCGCGCAAGGGCGCGCTCCTCAGGATGAGGCTAAGAGGCAGTGGTGCTCGTTGAAACTGGCGCAGCTCACGCGGTCCTCATCCTGAGGGCCCGCCAATGGCGGGCGTCTCGAAGTATGGCCGCAGCGAAATCGGTGCAGCAATCCTGCTGATGCGACTTCATCCCTCACTAACGTTTGAACCACTAGCCTTCCCCTGCCGACGAATGGTCGCTGCACGATGGGGGAACGATGATCCTGCAATCACTCGCCGGCCTGCCCGCCTTCCTGGTCTATTTCTGCACCGGGTTGATCGCGATCGTGGCCTATCTGTTCGTCTACACCCGCATCACGGCCCACAACGAATTCCAGCTCATCCGCGACAACGAGCCGGCCGCGGCGATCGCGCTCGGGCTCAGCCTGCTCGGCTTCGTGGCGCCGCTGGTGAGCGCGATCGCGCATTCGGCCAACGTGCTGGACTGCCTGATCTGGGCGACCATCGCGCTCATCGTGCAGGTCATCGTGTTCTATCTCGTCAAGGTTCCGGTGCCGAACCTGTCGAAGCGCATCGATGCCGGCGAGCTTGCCCCCGCGATCTGGCTCGGCCTGTCCTCGCTCGCCGCGGGGCTGCTCAACGCCGCCAGCATGATCTACTGACATGGCCGACAAACCCTCCAAGAAGGACTTCGGCAAGCGCCGGCCGGTCGCCGAGCCGGCGCCGCCGCGCCCGCCGGTGAAGCGCTCCGGCCATGTCGCGCTTCTGGTGATGGGCACGCTCGCGGTCGGCACCACCGCCTACACCTTGATGCCGCGGCAAAATTGCGAACCCACGCCGGGCGCCGTGCCGGGGCAGACGACGACGACCTGCACTAGCAGCAGTTCTTCGGGCAGCAGCGGCTCGCGCTGGTCGTCGCGATCGAGCTTTTTCAGCAGCGACTCCTCGAGCCATCCCTCGTCAAGCACGTCGTCCGATGTCGGCCACAGCAGCGTGAGCCGCGGCGGCTTCGGCTCGTTCGGCCATGGCTTCTCGGGCGGCGGCTGATCCATGCAACGCATCGCCTGTCCCGAGCGTGACGACTGGCGGCAGACCGCCGAGCAATGCGGCTTCGTCTTCCACACCATCGACGGCGAACGCTATTGGGACGAGAGCGCCTATTACGGCTTCACGCTCGACGAGATCGAGCGCGGCATCGAGGCGCCGACCGGCGAGATCGACGCGATGTGCCTGGAGCTCGCCGGCCGCGTCATCGGCGACGAGCGCGACCTGCGGCGCCTGAAGATACCGGAAGCGTTCTGGAGCCTGATCGCCGAGAGCTGGGAGCGCGACGACCGCAGCCTTTACGGCCGGCTCGACCTGAAGTTCGACGGCAAAGGTCCGGCAAAGCTGCTCGAATACAACGCGGATACGCCGACCTCGATCTTCGAGGCCGCAGTGTTTCAATGGACCTGGCTCGAACAGGCGATCGAGCGGCGCATCATCCCGTCGCGCGCCGATCAGTTCAACTCCATCCATGAGCGGCTGATCGCGGCGTGGAAGGAGATCGCGGCCGGCCACCACGTCCATCTCACCGGCATCACGGGCAACGAGGAAGACGCCGGCACGCTCGCTTATCTCGAAGACACCGCGCGCCAGGCCGGGCTCTCGACCAGGCTGCTCGACATCGAAGAGGTCGGCTGGCGCGACGAAGGCGGCGGCTTCGTGGATCTCGACGATGGCGACATCGCGCTGGCCTTCAAGCTCTATCCCTGGGAGTGGATGTTCCAGGACGCGTTCGGTGCAAAGCTCAAGGACGCAACCACGCGCTGGATCGAGCCGCCGTGGAAGGCGGTGCTCTCCAACAAGGGAATCCTGCCGCTGCTCTGGGAGATGTTTCCGAACCATCCCAATCTGCTGCCGGCCTTCTTCGAGGACGATCCGCGCGCCGCGGAACTCGGAACGTCCTATGTCCGCAAGCCGCTGCTGTCGCGCGAAGGCGCCAACGTCACGCTGGTGTCCGGCGGGATGCCGCTCGACGAGCAGGCGGGTCCCTACGGCGCCGAAGGTTTCGTGCGCCAGTCATTGTCGCCGCTGCCGAACTTCTCCGGCTTCTATCCGGCGGTGGGAAGCTGGCTGGTGAACCACGAGCCCTGCGGCCTCTCGATCCGCGAGGACGAAAGTCCGATCACGGGCAACCACTCGCGGTTTCTGCCGCACGCGATCTTGTGAGATGGTTTTCTTCCTTCTCCCCTTGTGGGAGAAGGTGGCGCGATGTCCAGACCGGATAGATAGGTAACACAGTAGACCGGATGGATGGGTGACAGTTCTCTATCGGCTGGGAGGATCAGCCGATGCCTTGGCAAGAG